>WNGB01009799.1_pt1 | contig 13381 bp, 8 predicted proteins | sample 5400681 | NCBI WGS metagenome assembly WNGB01 (sample SAMN13153367, study PRJNA577476) | soil metagenome | isolation source: 115 cm soil or saprolite under grassland replicate 2 | place: USA:California | collected 2016-06-15 | reverse complement strand
CGTGCTTCTGTTCGCGGTTATCTTCTTTTCTGCTGGCTGGGGATCTTCGGTTTCAGCCCAGCAACCAACCCCAACGCCCACGGTCTCGCCAAACCCTGAGCAGCTGCCGGTTCCCGCGATCGCTCCTGAATTTCACCCGGCTGAAAAACCTTTGCCGGAACTTGGTCGGGTTGGCGTCGACATGGATCGCCAGCGGCCGCTTACGCTGCGTGAGGCGCTGGCCCTGGCACTGGAAAACAACAAGGACATCGAAGTTGCGCGGCACAATGTGAAAATCGCTGAGTTTGATCTAACCGCCGCGCGTGGTGCTTACGATCCACGCCTCAGCTCGTCTTCTTACTACGAACGCATCGAGAGCCCTATCTCGAGTTTTCTCAGCGGCGGATCTAATGGCACCACTACGCAAAGCGATTACACGGCAACTGCGCGGCTCGAAGGTCTGACACCGATACTTGGCGGCAACTATCATCTGGATTTTTCATCGATCAGGTTGACGACCAACAATCAATTCACGGCGCTCAACCCGCAGTATCCTACCGCGCTCACTTTCAGCTACACGCAGCCACTTTTGCGTGGACTAAGGTTTGACAACAACCGCCGCCAAATCGAGATTGCCAAAAAGAATTTGTCATTGACCGATGCCCTGTTTCGGCAACGGGCGATCGAGACCATCACCAGCGTGCAGCGCGCGTACTGGGATCTTGTCTTTGCACTCAGGAATTTACAGGTGCAAAGGGATGCCGTGCGTGATTCGCGGCTGCAGCTTGAACACAACAAGCGCCTGGTTGCGGAAGGTGCGCTGGCGCCAATCGATGTGGTTGCGGCTGAGGCGCAAGTAGCCGGCTTCGAGCAAAGCCTCTTCAGCTCGCTGGAAGAAGTTTCCCGCGCCGAAAACAATTTGAAGAACCTCATCGCGGTGAATCGTCTGCTCATTAACGCGGGCTTCGACAGGTTACCAGATCCCCCAGCACAAACAATTTCGCCTTTTTTACTCGGCGGCTACGAGCAGTCGCTGCAAAACCTGCTCGGTAATCGCTTCAATAACTTTCGCGTGGGGGTGCAAATTAACCTGCCCCTCAGAAACCGCACGGCGCAGGCGCAGCTGGGACGCTCACTCGTTGAAGGCCAGCGTATTGCCACGCAGCGCGAAGAACTGGAGCAACAGATTCAGGTTGAGGTGAGGAATGCATTGCAGGTAGTGCGCAGCGCGGAGGCGCGTTTGCGCTCCGCAGTTATTGCCCGGCAGGCAAGTGAGCAGCAGTATCAAAGCGAGCAGCGGAAACTCGACGCAGGGCAATCGACCGTGTTCCTGGTGCTTGAGCGCCAGACAGCCTTAACTAGTGCACGCGGAAATGAATTACGCGCGCAGACCGATCTCAACAAGGCGATCGCGGAATTACAAAGAGCAACTGGAAATGCGCTGACCAGCAACAACATCGTCGTGCGTGTGCGCTGAACGACGTCTCCCATCCGCGGCAGCACCGCACACGAGAAGGCGGTGAGTATCTTGGGGCGAACTCACCGCCTTCACTTACGTTTATGCAAACTATCAGTTTGCGCGAAATACTACGACTCAATTTCGAAATCTTAAATCTCTAGCCTACCTTCTCGAGGATTATCAGGCCGCCGTAACAAGCACCCACAATGATAATCACGGCGATAACGTACCAGGTGATCAATTTGGTCTTACACGCAGGACACCGGGTTCTGGCCCAGCTGGCCCGTCTGCCACAGTTTGGACACCTCATCCTGTTAACCCCGAAGCCGGTTTATTGGAAATCTAAAGCGAAATGCCATTGGTGGCGCAGGCGGTACTCTACCATATCGCGCCGATGTCGGCTGTCTGAGGCTAGTGACTGCAATGAGTCCCGGAACTTAACAAACCTATTCCCCACGCCTCGGCTTGGGATTAATACAATCAGCCGCAATCAGCGGCGCCATCCGGTCTTCTTAGAACTACCCACAGCGGCCAATGGTCCGACAGCTTGATCGCTCGCTCGATTCCGTGCCTGGTTGGCTCAAGCTTTCGCAGCCATATCCAATCCAGTTTCAGATCGATTGGAATAAAGAGCGCGCGTCGAGAAAATGTAGACTGATCGTCAAATGGAGTCTGAAAGCTTTCCGCGCTGAAGAGCTCGAAAGTTTTGCTGACTGCATCAACTTCCCAGGTATTGAGGTCGCCGAGAATTATTGCCGGCATCCCTTTGCTGCGGCACGTCAGATCATTCAAGACAGCTTTCATCTGCTCAAGCTTGCAACTTACTGGAATCCGGGTCTCGGAATGTACGGAATAAACCCGCACGTCTGTCTGTCCGATTCTCAACGTCGCTCCCAGCGCCACTCGTCGTCTGCCGCCTGGGCCTTCGTGAGGCAAGACGAGGCGGCGAACATCGGTCAGCGGATATGCGCTCAAAATAACGACGCCGGTTTCTTCTTCCTTATCGTTTGCCGGGCGGGGTGGTGCGGCCCAGGCGTAATACATGCCTAACTCCTCGACGAGAAACGCGGCTGAATTTCGATTGCCGCTGCGCTTCTTGTTTCGATCCACTTCTTGTAACCCAAGGATTGCGGCGCCGGCAATGTCAGGATCCTCTCTCAGAAGTTGCGCCAGCTTGTGCAGATCCTCTCCGCTGCGCCAGCGTATGTTGTAAGACACAACCTTGATCTCCGGGGACGACTCATGCGGGCGAGCGGGTCGTCGGGCCTGGCCTATCTCAAGCAACTCTGGTTCACCATCGAAATGAAAGATCATGGCACGATCTACGCGTCTTGTTAACTGGGAGTGGCGAGCAGGACGCGAAGTCAAGATGGGTAATCCTGCTGTCAGTAATATCAGGAAAAACTTTTGCATGTTCAATTCAATCTCGGATTGGTTAGCTAAAAATCCAATCGTAGCCCGTCGAACGCTGCTCTTCGGAATATCCCGTGTCTGATGTATAGACCAGCGCACTGCCATTTTTATCTGTTAGGCGGATGGCCAGGCTTTCTCTCGTGTGCGGCGTCGAGAACGTCAAGGCAGTGAGTCCGGGTAAGAACTCAAACTCATTCCAGGCTGCACTTCAATCAGCTCCACAGGAAACGGCTGTTCCAGCAGGCGGTAATCATTCGCCAGATCGATTGCGTGCAGAATTTTGATGAAACCGGCCGGGCCACAGATATGGAGAGGCTGGAGGCGTTGCTGAGTTTGCGGAGCAGAACGTGTTCCAAAAAGAAATGGCGCCAGCCCGCCCATGTGATCCAGGTGAAAATGGTTAATCCAGATCGCGTCGAGATTGATCCAATCAAGTTCCTCCGTGGCCATACGATGCGGCGCGTCAGCGCTCATGTCGAGAAGTGCCCGGCCGTTTTCACTTTCCAGCCAATAGCCGGAAGCACTCCGACGGGCATGTGGAACTGACGTGCCTGAACCGAGAATAACAAGTTTCATGGACAGATTGTGGGCCGCAATGAGTACCGGGTTACTTTCAAATTCTCTTAGCACCGCACTTTAGTGCGGTGATCAGATCTTCACGGCAAAACTGACGCACTACGCGCGCATTGAAGAAATATTGTAGCCTTATCCTTCTAATGATATAACCCGTCACGCTCTGCCAGGACATCCAGAGGAACTAACAGTTTGCGTTAGAGTGCCACGCACTTGACCAAACGCGTGGCCTCGGTTAAACCTCAGGAGATCATGGACGAATCACAATTCGAGCTTGATGTGCTGGCGGTTTTCTCCCACCCAGACGATGCGGAACTTTCCGTTTCGGGTACGTTGCTGCGCATGAAGTCTCTCGGTTATCGCACCGGCGTGCTCGATATGAGTCGAGGTGAGATGGGCACGCGCGGGACACCGGAAATGCGCGCGAAAGAATCGATTGCGGCCTCCCGCATAATGAACCTGGATTTGCGACTGAACCTGGGCCAACCGGACGGGCACATCTGGTTGACTGAAGAAGCGCGCACGGCAGTGGTCCGCGTGCTTCGTTCGCACAAACCGAAAGTGTTGCTGACAACACATTGGGACGATCCTCATCCGGATCATGCCAACACGTGCCGCATAGTGCGCGAGGCCGCGCGGCTGGCGACGATGGCGCGCTACGATGCGGAAGGAAATCAAGAGCCGGTGCGAATGCCTGCCATCATGCACTCGCTTTTTTCGCGTCACGTAATACCGTCGTTTATTGTTGATGTTTCGGATTTTGTTGACCAGAAGATGGCGGCAATCAGGGCGCACACGTCGCAGTTTTACCTACCGGAATCAAACGAGCCCGAGACGCGAATCAGCGAGTCGGGCTTTCTCAATCAAATCGAATATCGCATGCGTTACTTTGGCTCGCTTATCGGCGTCAATGCCGGTGAGCCATTTTATGTAAGGGAAGCTTTGAACGTGGACGATCCGGTTGCGTTGTTGACAAGGCCGATGAATATTTACTCTTGATTACCAGTGTGTCGGTTCCGCAAGAGAAGCGGGGGCAAGCCCACCTAACCTAACCCTGAGACAATTAGACTTGATAGGTCCATGTTTGACCTGAAAGGCTTTCAAGCCATAGCAAGAGAATATTGTTTGAAAGTCTCGAACGTTAGGAAGGCGGGCTTGCCCCCGCTTTTGCAAACCCTCGGGCCCTGCTCACTTAGCCTTTTCACTAAGCAGCGTCCGGGCGACGGCAATGAGAGCGGTTGCGCGCGGCGCCTCGCGTTCAAAACTGCGCGCCAGTTCGATTGCCTGAGTCGCGTTCTCCTGCGACAGCGTTCGGAACACGCCCGGCAAGTTAAAGTCATCAACCGTGCTGCTCCGCATTGAGGTCATATTTTTTGATTGCAGCCGCATCGTGAGCCGGCCATCTTCACCGTTGAATCCTTCGGCGGAGTTGGATGCTTTCGCAACTTCGAGCATAGTCTCCCAGGCACGCGCGCGATCGATGGCGAGGAACGCATTTGCCACAGCGACCAAAGCACGCGGCCGATCAGGATCGGAAACGTCAATTCGCCGCGCTTCGACCGCAGCTTCCGCAATGATCTCCAACGCCCGATCGCGATCCGCCGGCGGTAGAGACTTGGCTGCTTGTGTTAACAACCAGGCCTTCTGAAGGTGCGACAGTTCGCCCTTGGCGGCTATGGTCAGAGCCTTTTCCGTGTCCTTTTTTTCCACCGCGTTCATCCCGAGAGTCATATCCACATAAGGCTTGGCTTGTTTGCGCAGTTCGCTATCTTCGATCTTGTCCGAAAAGTCGCGCGCCCGCAGGTCGCCCTTCTGCGCTGTTCTGATAGCTAGTTGCAAATAAAGTGCATCGCGTTCAGCGGCGGTCCTGGCGCGGTCAATGCGATCCAGCAGTGACTTCTCAACATCTTCACTGGCGCGGTCAGGAGTAATTCCTCGCTGGATCGGGTTGTCTTCATCTTCGTCGCGGAGGTCGCGATCAGTACCTTGCCCAAGAACGGCCATTTCGTTCCGCAGTTGGTCTGTTATTTCTTTGGAGGCGTACTGTTCAAAGAGCGGCAGCAGGCGACGGATGACCAGGTATTTTCCCTGCAGACCGGACGTGCTGCGATCCTGTTCCCGCGAAGGCGACGGCCGCAGCAGAACCTGGGCCGCCGTGCGGAAGAAGGCACTACGCAACTCCGGCGTTACATCAGGCGGCGGAGTGCGTTGGTTCGTTTGCGAAGACTGTTGGCCACCAGCCGCCTCGAAGGTAACGAAAAGATGCGGCGTAAATAAGTAGGAGGAAAGCAGGGAGATAGTGTTCGCGTCAGATTTCAAATCCGTTTCCGCGAGTGCCAGCATCCTGGAATAACGCTGATCGGCAGCTGTCGGGTTTTTGTCTCGAAGGTACGAAAGGAAATTAAGACCCTCCATCGTAATTGTTCCGAGAACAGGGTCGGCAAACTGCAACGCGCGCTCCACGTCGGCATCAAGTAGTTGATTCGCCAGGCGCAAGCGTTGTGTGATTGCCGCTGGCGTGTCGAATGAGTCGGGGCGCATTGGCGAGCTGGCATCAGTCGCTTCGCGGGTACGCGCCTCTTTGAGTTTGTCCAAAAGCTCTTCACCGAGAGCACGGTCGCGCCTGGCCGCAAGGCGCAATACTTCTGAGCGCAAATCGGACGGCGAAACTACAGCAAAACCTCCGCTGGCTGCTTGCTGACGCTGGCGTTCTTCGGCGACCAGACGCGCAGATTCCTGATCGGCAACATCAGCCGAATCCCAGGCTTTGCGAAAGAGTGTGCGTCCCTGTTCCGGGTCGGGCTCCCAAAGGGCATCCGCGATCCGCGACAGGATCCGCGCCCGCAACTTTTGATCAGGGAAACTTCGGGCATCGTTTGCCAGCGAGACCAATAGAGAAAGTGCCAGCGCCTTTTGCTGGTCGATCCTGGCTCGTGTTGCTGCGGAGTCTGCTTTGTTCTTAGCCGACGACTTGGCGGGCACCACTGTAGCCTGAGGTGGGGAAGCGGTCTTCTGCGAAGTCTCCTGGGCCTCGATTGCCGGAATCACCGACAGCAGAAAGACAAAAGCCAGTGGTGAAGACAACCGAGAAGAAGGAAAAGCGTTGGGGGCCATGTTGTTTTCTCCTGGAGCAGTAACCCAGCATCAGCGCGGGGTGTTCCGGCAATCAGTTACGTGGTCCGTCACCGCAGTGCTACCGCGGCGGAATGGGTTTGGTATGACAGATGTAGCCGAAGGGATTAACGTTCCAGGCGAGCGTCAGTTCCAGAAAAGTTTTGGCGCCCAAATCTTACGCAACTGTTGCGGAGGGATGGCAACTAAAGTTTGATGGACTCTAAACTCCTAAATCAAACCGCAACTACTTCCAGCTCAGGATCTATCTCCTGCTTAAGCATGCCCTCAATTGCCATCAGCGTTCCCGTAAGCGAGCTCGGGCAGCTACCGCAAGCTCCCTGATAGCGGATGCTCAGCGTGTGATCCTTCAGGCCCAACACTTCCAGGTAACCACCGTCGCCCATAAGTGCCGGTCGCACCTTTTCATCCAATATGTCGTTGATCCTGAGTAGCCGAGGGTCATCGCTCGTTACGGCAGCTATCGATCCGCCAACCGCCGCTGCCGCGGTCGCCGCGGGCGAATTAACGGCTTCCGCGGCACGGATGGGCACTGCAAGCGTGGGAAGGAGATCGTCCCAATCGCCCTCATCGTTTTTCTCGACTGTAATCATGCGGTCCATGTAGAACACGGAAGCCACGTGTCCGACATCGAATAATGACTTGGCGAGCGGGTCGTTTTCCGCCTGGTCCGCTGAAGTATACTGATGAGCTGTACCGTTGCTGACGGCTTCTCTCAGAATAAATTTGACCGCATTTGGATTAGGCGTTTCTTCGATATCACTAATTTTAGGCATTGCTTAACTCCCGTTGTTCTACTGTCACTAATCGCCAAACTATTTTTCAGTTCTCATTTTTCATACTTATTATAGCCCGTTTGCAGGTGAAACGCAGTGAGCCACGGGCTTGCACGGGTTGGCAGGAATCTGCCTGCGAGAATACGGGAAACCTGTGGTCTATTCAGGGCCAAACAGGTATTGCCAAAGAGCGCCAGCGGGCATATACTCCGTCCCCTCACTTGCCCCCCCTTTACAAAGAAGGTGAGCCAAGTTGAGATGGAGGCAGGCGATTGCGAGGGTCGCTTGCCTCCGCTTTTTTGGACTTTGAACTTTGACCTTGGTACTTTGAGCTTCGATGACACTCTGTAATTTGGCAAAGCACGAAGCACAAAGTTCAAAGAACCAAGTCGAATGAACATCGGCATCACGGTCTATCCCACCTACGGCGGGAGTGGCATCGTCGGCTCTGAGCTGGGAAAGGAGCTGGCGGCACGCGGCCACACCGTTCACTTTATCTCTTCCTCTTTGCCTACCCGGCTTACAGAGCTTAATGAGCGCGTACGCTTCCATGAAGTTGAGATGATGTCGTATCCCCTGTTTGAGCATCAGCCTTACACCCTGGCGCTCGCGACTAAAATGGCGAAGGTCGCCGAAACCGAGAATCTGGATCTGCTTCACGTTCACTACGCAATCCCGCATTCGATCAGCGCAATCCTGGCCCGCGAATCGTTGAAGCCGAAACGATATTTGCCGGTGATTACCACGCTCCATGGGACAGACATCACCCTGGTAGGCGCCGATCGTTCCTATCTGCCCATCACACGTTACGGTATTGTGCAATCAGACGGCGTGACTGCAATTTCGCATTACTTGAAAGAAGCGACGAAAGAGATTTTTCAGTTTGACGACATCGAGGTTATTCCAAATTTTATCTGCCAGACTGATTATGCGCGTCACCCGGTCGAAGATTTGCGCGCGTCGCTGGCTCCTGAGGGCGAGCCGCTGCTGGTGCATGTTTCAAACTTTCGTCCGGTGAAGCGACCGGTTGATTGCGTAGAGATACTTGCGCGCGTCTTGCAAAAGGTAGTCGCCACGCGGCTGGTCATGGTTGGAGACGGCAGCGAACGGACGAATGTCGAGCACCGCGCGCGTTGTCTTGGCGTCTATGAAAAGTGCGTCTTCGTCGGCAAGCAACCAAACATCGTTGACTATCTCTCGGCCGCAGACGTTTTACTGTTGCCGTCTGAGCAGGAGTCTTTTGGCCTTGCCGCACTCGAAGCAATGGCGTGCGAAGTTCCCGTTATTGCTTCTCGCGTTGGCGGAGTCCCGGAAGTAGTTACGGATGGCGACACAGGATTTCTGAGCGAAGTGGGCGACCTGGAGAAGATGGCGGCGGACGCGGCGCGTCTTTTGAGCGACATCACGCTGCGGCGCGAGATGGGGAAGCGTGCGCGAGAATTTGCCGTGACGCATTATCGCACCGACATTGTGATACCGCGGTATATCGAGTTCTACGAGCGAGTCTTGCAAAAGACACAGGTGAAAGTTTAGATGAAGAGAATATTCCTCATTGCCACGCTTGCTGGTCAACTCATCCTGGGATCACTTACGTCATCAGGTTTTGCGCAACAGGCGGTGTCTCAAGAGCCGCAGACGAAACCTCAAACCGAACCACAACAACCGGCGCGGCCAGGCAACGAAGATGTGGTCAGAATCACAACAAATCTTGTTCAGGTTGATGCCGTAATCGTGGACAAAAAAGGGCAGCCGGTAACGGATTTGCGCGCAGATGAAGTTCAAATTTTCGAAGACGGTCATCAACAGAAGATAACCCATTTCTCATTTGTCGCTCCAGAATCTCCCGTTTCTCCGGCGGCTCAGGCCGCGCCTCCAGATAAGAATGCGCCGCCGCTCCCGCCGGTCAAACTGCATCCGGAGGACGTGCGCCGCACAATCGCTCTCATTGTCGACGATCTCGGCCTCTCTTTCGAAAGCACGTATTACGTGCGCCGCGCGCTCAAGAAATTTGTAGAGCAGCAGATGCAGCGTGGCGACCTGGTGGCGATCATACGCACCAGCGGCGGCATTGGAGCTCTGCAGCAGTTCACTGCCGACAAACGACAGCTGTCCGCGGCCATAGAACGCGTAAAGTGGTATGCCAGCGGCCGCTCAGGTATAGGCGTCTTTGCGCCGCTTGAAGGCAACCCCGGAAATAGTGAAGAAGCACGGGAGGCTAACGAAGATTTCAATCAGTTTCGTGAGGATGTGTTTGCCGTAGGCACGCTTGGAGCTGTTGGTTACGTAGTTAGGGGGCTGCGCGAGTTGCCCGGACGCAAGTCAGTTCTGTTGATTTCTGACGGCTTCAGAATTTATAGCCGGAACAATCCCGAGCGAAATTACCGGGCGTTGTTGGCGCTGCGCCGCCTGATAGATCAAGCGAATCGGGCGACAGTGGTGATCTACACAATGAACGCGGCAGGCTTACAAACGCTGGGATTTTCCGCCGCCGATTCAACCAGTGGGATGACCTCTGAGCAGATGGAGCAGCAGTTAAGCGATCGTCGCAACGCGGCCTTCGAATCGCAGGAAGGACTGGATTATTTGGCCAGGGAGACCGGCGGGATCGCCATTCGCAACAACAACGATCTAAGCGGCGGTATTCGTCGCGTGATTGAGGATCAGAAGAGCTATTACCTGATCGGGTATCGACCCGACGAGTCTACTTTCGATGCGAAGACCGGGCGGCGCACATTTCATAAATTGAGTTTGAAAGTTTCACGACCGGGAAAGTTTAACGTGCGAATGCGTAACGGCTTCTACGGCGTCGCTGATGACAAAGATAACGCAATTGCAGCCACACCGAACCAACGCGTGATCAACGCGCTGATTTCGCCGTTTGGCGCGGCGGGCGTGCACCTCCGACTGACTACATTGTTTGCCAATGACGCGAAGGCTGGTTCCTACATGCGTTCATTGATTCACATAAATGCGAACGACCTCACTTTTACTGATTTTCCCGACGGGTGGCATCAGGCGGAGTTCGATGTTATGGCCATCACGTTTGGCGACAACGGCAACGTTATTGACCAGATAAGCCGCAGCTACAAGATGCGAACAAGGGATGAGAATTATCTGCGTGTACGAAGAGAGGGTGTCGTTTATTTGCTGACGGTGCCGATAAAGAAGGCTGGAGCCTACCAACTGCGAGCTGCTTTGCGAGATCGCGGCTCCGATCACGTCGGGTCTGCCAGCCAGTTTATAGAAGTCCCCGATCTTAAGAAGAACCGGTTGGTTGTCTCCGGCATCCTCGTGACCGCAACAGATCGTGCCGTGGGGAATCAACGATCGGCCGAGGCTGGCGCTGCTAACAAATCATCGGGAAATCAAAACACGGAGCCTGATGAAGCGGCTAATGCTACGAACAGCGCCGCTACACGCCAATTTAAGCCGGGCCAGATCTTGCAATACTCTTTCGTGATCTACAACGCTCGCCTCGACAAAGCCACTGCTCAACCTCTGTTAACGACGCAGGTGCGGCTAATTCGTGATGGCCAACCGATGTTTACTGGTAAAGAAACTGTTTTGAATAGAATAAGTCAGGCCGACGTAAAACGGATTACAGTTGGCGGCGGATTACAATTAGGCGCTGACCTGGCGCCGGGCGAATACGTCTTGCAGACGACAGTCACCGATCAACTTGCTGACGAGAAGCATCGAATCGCTACACAATGGATCGATTTTGAAGTTGTTAAGTAGATTGGTCTTTGGTCTTTGGCCTTTGGTCTTTGTAAAGACGTTTCAAGGGAGCGGGCTGAAAAGATACGAAGAGTTTCACTCAAAAGAACCAAGACCTAAGACCAAAGACCAAAATCCAGAGCAGAATCAAAAAGTCCCAGCACCGTCCAGCTTGATCAAATGCCTTCCATCATCATCGGCACTGCCGGCCACATCGATCACGGAAAAAGCACACTCGTTCAAGCCCTGACAGGAAAGGATCCCGATCGGTTACCTGAAGAAAAGCGGCGCGGCATCACCATTGATCTTGGGTTCGCCGACCTTGATCTGGGTGCTGTGCGCGTTGGCTTCGTCGATGTCCCGGGTCACGAGCGTTTCGTCAAAAACATGCTTGCGGGAGCGCATGGAATCGATGCCGTGGCCCTGGTGATTGCCGCCGATGAAGGCGTGATGCCGCAAACTCGAGAGCACTTCGACATTTGCCGGCTGCTCGAAGTTCGACAGGGCTTGGTGGTGCTCACCAAAACTGATCTGGTCGAAGAGGAATTGCTCACGCTGGTGCGTGCCGAGGCCGAAGAACTCGTTGCCGGATCGTTTCTGGAAGGTGCGCCTGTCATCGCCGTGAGCGCGCGCACCGGAGAAGGTTTGGAGCAATTTCGCGAGGCGCTGCGCCAAATCGCCGGCGAGGTGCCGGCGCGTTCTTCGGACTTTGTGGCCCGTTTGCCAATCGATCGCGCTTTTACGATGAAAGGTTTTGGCGCAGTCGTTACGGGCACGCTGGTGTGCGGAGAGATTGCCGCAGGTGATGAGCTGGAGTTACTCCCGGTCGGGCTCCGTGTGCGTGCTCGCGGCGTGCAGGTGCATGGAACTTCGGTTCCTCGGGCACAATCCGGCCAGCGAACGGCGGTGAATCTAGCCGGTGTAGATGCAGCCGACATCGTGCGTGGGATGGTGCTGGCGCCGATTGGCCGCCTACGTCCAACGCAAATCATCGATGTTCAGCTCAGCGTTTTGCCCGGCGCGCCTCGGGCCATCCGCACTCGTGCCCGTTTGCGCGTGCATCTGGGAGCGGCGGAAGTGCTGGCCCGCGTTAAAGTGCTCAACATTCGCGGGGAAATTCCGCCGGGCGAAACTGCCTTTGCGCAGCTACGCTTCGAAAGCCCGGTTGTGGCCCTCCACGACGAGCGTTTTATCGTCCGCTCTTACTCACCTGCGCAGACAATTGCCGGTGGATTGGTTTTGGATCCTCAGGCGACAAAACATCGTGGCAGGGAAATGGCCAGGACGCATGAACGCTTGCTCGCACTATCGAGGGGCGACCGTTCTGACAAGCTCACGGTATTCGTTGAAGCGTCCGGTGATCTGGGACTACGACTCGCAGACATAGCGACGCGAACCGGTTGGAACGATGAGGTCGTTTCCCAGGTCGCGATGAAGGCCCGGGAGAGATCGATAGTCGATGCCGAAGGAGTACTCATTGCCCGGGAAAATTTCGAGCGCCTCACCCGGACAGCACTTGAAGCAGTGAAGCTTCATCACCAACGGGACCCACTCTCGCGCGGGCTGGCTCGAGAAACCTTGCGAGATCGTCATTTCGCTCATGCCGCTCCAGAAGTCTTTCGCGCAGTCATCGCGCATCTCGAAAAAAGCGGGGCGCTCGTTACAGAAAAAGATGTAGTTCGGGTGAGCGAGCACGGAGTTGAACTATTGCCTGCGGATATGCAGCTCCGCGCAAAAATTGCGGAAGCTTATGAGAAAGCCGGACTCGCAGCGCCCACCTTCGATCAGGTGTTAGCAGAGGCTGGAGTTTCAGCACAGCAGCGAGCGCACGGACGAAAAATTTTGCAACTCCTCATTGACGATAAAACTCTCGTGCGTGTCCAGGGTGAGATGTTTTTTCATTCCGAGGCGCTCGAGCGTTTGAAAAAGGCGCTGCGTCAATACGCGGACGAACGTGAGCCGGACCGGCTCATCGACGTGGCGACCTTTAAAGATCTAGCCGGCGTTTCGCGCAAGTATGCGATCCCCCTGCTCGAGTTTCTCGACAGTCAACGCATCACTCGCCGCGCCGGCGACCAGCGTCTAATACTCTGAATCTTGTAATTCAATTCAGCCTCGCACGAGTGAACTTCGCAGTCAGTTTCTCCACTCTCTTGACCAAGCCTGCCTGGATTAAATTTTTGAAGCTCTGTTCGAATTATGCAAGAAAATTTTTATTGACCAGCAAGAGGCGGAGTATTATCATTCGTTGCCTCAGCCTCTGGCTGACAATTCCCCCAACAACTTCATAGAGACATAGTCCGGCTGCCGAAGACCTCAAGTCTCCGCACAG
>WNGB01009798.1_pt1 | contig 13381 bp, 10 predicted proteins | sample 5400681 | NCBI WGS metagenome assembly WNGB01 (sample SAMN13153367, study PRJNA577476) | soil metagenome | isolation source: 115 cm soil or saprolite under grassland replicate 2 | place: USA:California | collected 2016-06-15 | reverse complement strand
ACCGCCTTGCCGGTGACCTTGCGGTCGTAGAGGTCGCGGATCAGGTCCAGCGCGTCGGTCAGCGGCGCGGTGGCCTGCACCTGCAGCGCCAGGCGGCCGGCCGCCACCTCGTCGGCGAGCCGCGCGAGGTCCTTGACGCCCTGGTCGGCGGCGACGTCCTGGAACACCCGGAAGCCGGAGACGGTGAGGCCCTTGGGGTAGAGGTCCTCCACCCGGAAGGTGGACTCCTGGTCGGCCGAGTTGCCGTAGACCACCATCCGGCCGTGGCGCGCGGCGGCGCGCAGCAGCGGGCCGAACATGGGCCCGCCGATGCCGTCGAGGATCACGTCGTAGCTGCCCTCGACCTCGCCGCCGTCGCCGGCGTGGAGCAGCGGCTCGGCGCCGGCCTCGGCGACCACCTGGGCACGCTCGGCGGTGCGCGCCTGGCCGGTCACCTTCGCCCCGGTGTCCCGCGCGAGCTGCACGGTGAGCAGGCCGACCCCGCCGGCGGCGCCGGTGACCAGCACCCGGTCGCCGGCGTGGACCTGGGCGAGGCGGAGGATGCCGAGCGCGGTCAGCCCGGCGATCGGCAGGGTGGCCGCCATCACCGAGTCGCACGCCGCCGGCAGCGGGGCGGCCCACTCGGCGGGCACGGCCACCCGCTCGGCGAAGCTGCCGCCGTCGGAGACCAGAGCGACCACCCGTTGACCGACCCCGGGGTGCTCGACTCCCTCGCCGAGGGCGCTGACCGTGCCGGCCAGGTCCCAGCCGATAGCCGTGCCCACCGGCTGGCGCGGGGCCGTGCGGATCTCCCCCCGGTTGATCGATGCGGCCTCCATCTCGACCAGGACCTGGCCCGGCCCCGCGACGGGCTCGGGCACGTCGCCCAGGACCAGGGGTGGGGTGGCGGACGGGTCGCTGACCAGTGCGCGCATCGCTGCTCCTTCGCTGCCGTGACCTGATCCATCGGGGGCTACGCCTGCGGCCACTCGAGCCCCCGAACCCCCCGGGGACGGCACCGCCGCCGCCGCGACTGCCGACGCAGATCGTGCCCGAGGATCGGCCGCCGCGCCAGCGGCGGGACGCCGCTGATAGGAATCGACCCGAGCGGGTACGATGCTGGGGAATTCGCCCCCCGAGCAGGCACTCTCGAGGCAACGACGCCGAGCCGTCCAACCTTGGTATTCCTTACCTGGCGCGGACCCGACGGTCCGCGCGACGCCTCCTATGCCCACGGGCAGGAGGCTTTTCCTTGCCCGGCGCGACCGGGAGCGAGCCGGGCAACCGAGGAGGCAACGACGCCATGGCGACCGTCTACTACGACGCCGACGCCGACCTGGGGCTGGTGCAGGCCCGCAAGGTGGCGGTGCTCGGCTTCGGCGTGCAGGGGGAGGCGCACGCCCGCAACCTGCGCGACTCCGGCTGCGAGGTGCGCGTCGGCCTGCGAGTGGGGTCCCGCTCGCGGGACCGTGCCGCGGCGGCCGGGCTGCCGGTGGCCGCTCCCGACGAGGCGGCCGCCTGGGCCGACCTGGTGGCCCTGCTGGTGCCGGACGCCGACCAGCCCGGCGTCTTCGAGCGGGAGGTCGCGCCCCACCTGAAGCCGGGCGACGCGCTGCTGTTCGCCCACGGCTTCAGCGTTCACTTCGGCCAGCTCACACCCCCCGACGGGGTGGACGTGGTGCTGGTCGCCCCCAAGGGACCCGGTGCCGCGGTGCGCGAGCAGTACCAGCGTGGCAGGGGCGTGCCGGTGCTGCTCGCCGTGGCCCAGGATGCCAGCGGCAAGGCGTGGGACCTGGCCAAGTCCTACGCGATGGCGCTCGGCGGGACCCGCGCCGGGGCGCTTGTCACCACCTTCCAGGAGGAGACCGAGACCGGCCTGTTCGGCGCCCAGGCGGTGCTCGGCGGCGGCGTGGTCGCGCTCGCCCGGGCCGCCTACGACGCGCTGGTCGCCGCCGGCCACCAGCCCGAGGTGGCCTATCTGGCCTGCGTGCACGAGCTGGGGATCGCGGCCGAGCTGCTGCAGCGGGACGGCCTGGCGGGGATGACGCGCGCCCTGTCGGAGGTGGCCGAGTACGGCGGCGGGACGCGCGGCGCGCGCCTGGCCGGCGAGGCCACCGTGGCGGAGCTGGGCCGCATCCTCGACGAGGCCGCCTCGGGCGCGTTCGCCCGCGAGTGGCTCGACGAGCACGCGGCCGGCCTGCCCACCCTCGGCCGCCTGCGCGAGGCCGCCCGCGAGCACCCGGCCGAGCGAACCGGACGAACCGTGCGTGCCGGAATGCCCTGGCTGGACGGGGCCCAGGAGGACTAGGCTCCCGGGTCATGGTCAGGATCCTGATCGCCGAGCCAATGGCCGAGGCGGGTGTCGAGCTGCTGCGCGACCACTTCGAGGTGGACGCGCACGACTCGCTCGACCGCGACGAGCTGCTCGCCGCCGTGGCCGAGGCCGACGCCCTGGTGGTGCGCTCGGCAACCCCCGTCGATGCCGAGGTCCTCGCCGCCGGCCGCAACCTCAAGGTGGTCGCCAGGGCCGGCATCGGCCTGGACAACGTCGACGTCAAGGCGGCGACGCGGATGGGCGTGATGGTGGTCAACGCGCCGCAGTCCAACGTCATCTCGGCCGCCGAGCACACCGTGGCGCTGATCCTCGCGCAGGCCCGCAACATTCCTCAGGCGAACGCGGCCTTGCGCGACGGGCGCTGGGAGCGCTCCCGCTTCCAGGGCGCCGAGCTGTACGGCAAGACCCTCGGCATCGTCGGCCTCGGACGGGTCGGCGCCCTGGTGGCCCAGCGCCTCAACGCCTTCGGCATGCGCGTGCTCGCCTACGACCCGTACGTCTCCCGCGACCGGGCCGCCCAGATGGGCGTCGAGCTGGCCTCGTTGGCGGACGTGCTGACCAGGGCCGACGTGGTCACCGTACACCTGCCGAAGACCCCGGAGACGACCGGCCTGATCGGCGAGCGCGAGCTGGCCGCCATGCGGCCCGGCGCGCGCCTGGTCAACACCGCGCGCGGCGGCATCGTCGACGAGGCCGCGCTCGCCAAGGCGGTCGAGTCCGGCCACCTCGGCGGCGCCGCCCTCGACGTGTTCAGCGAGGAGCCGACCACGCACAGCCCCCTGTTCGAGCTGGACCGGGTGGTCGTCACCCCGCACCTCGGCGCCTCCACGGCCGAGGCCCAGGACAAGGCCGGCATGGTCATCGCCGAGCAGCTCATCCTCGCCCTCACCGGCCAGTTCGTGCCCAACGCGGTCAACGTCGACGCCGGCCCGGTGCCTGACGGGCTGCGGCCCTTCCTGCAGCTCGCCGAGAAGCTCGGCCGGCTCTACACCGCGCTCGCCGGGGGTGGACCGGGCGGCCGCGCCAACCTGGTCGGCGGCGGCCGCCTCGGCATGGAGTACGTCGGCGCGCTGGCCGAGCACGACACCCGCGTGCTCACCCTGGCGGCGCTCAAGGGTATGCTCGCCCCGGTGGTGCACGAGCCGGTCACCTTCGTGAACGCGCCCCTGCTCGCCGCGGAGCGTGGCCTGGAGCTGGTCGAGACCAAGACCAGCTCGAGCCGCGACTGGGTCAACCTGATCAGCCTGTCCGGGGAAGGCTCGCGCGGCCCGGTCGGCGTGGCCGGCACCACCGTCGGCCCGCGCGACGCCGAGCGGCTGGTCGCGGTCAACGGCATCGAGATCGACATGCCCCCGAGCGCCCACATGGCGTTCCTGTTCTACGAGGACCGCCCCGGCGTGATCGGCAAGGTCGGCACCATCTTCGGCCGCGCCGGCATCAACATCGCCAGCATGCAGGTCGGCCGCCGCAAGCAGGGTGGCGAGGCGCTGATGGCGATCACCGTCGACGCCGGTGTCCCGGCGGCCGTGCTCGACCAGGTGGTGGCCGAGATCGGCGCGCACGACGGCACCTTCATCCACCTCCACGACCAGACCGGCGCGGTGGACTGAGGCGACCAGCCGCATTGCCCGCTGGGCGTAGTGGAATACTTGGTCTGAAGCCGGCCGTCCCACGACCCCGCAACGGCGCGGAGGAGGTTCGTTCCATGGCGATCCAGCCGACCGGGAAGATCTGGATGGACGGCGAGTTCGTGGACTGGGACCAGGCCAGGGTCCACGTGCTGACGCCGTCGCTGCACTACGGCTGGGGCGTCTTCGAGGGCATCCGCTGCTACGAGACGTCGCGTGGCGCGGGGGTGTTCCGCCTGACCGATCACATGCGCCGGCTGTTCCGCGGCGCGAAGATCTACCACATGGAGCCGCCCGTCTCCCTGGAAGGCTCCGTCAAGGTGGTCAAGGACCTGGTGGCCACGAACGGCCTGCGGACCTGTTACATCCGGCCGATCGTCTACCTCGGCTACGGCGAGATGGGCCTGAACCCGCTCGGTGCGCCGGTGCGGATGGCGGTGGCGTGCTGGCCGTGGGGCGCCTACCTGGGCGAGGAGTCGTTCGCCACCGGCGTGCGCGTCAAGGTCAGCTCGTGGCGGCGGCTGGATCCCAACATCATCCCGCCGGCGGCCAAGGCGACCGGGCAGTACATCAACTCGTCGCTGGCCAAGGCGGAGGCGGTCAAGGCCGGCTACGACGAGGGCGTGCTGCTCAACGCCCAGGGCCACGTCACCGACGGCTCGGGGGAGAACCTGTTCGTGGTCCGCGACGGGGTGCTGTCGACCCCGCCGCTGGCGGCGGGGTGCCTGGCCGGCATCACCAGGGACAGCGTCATGCAGATCGCGCCCGACGCCGGGGTGCGGGTCACAGAGTCGGAGCTGGTGCGGACCGACCTGTACCTGGCGGATGAGGCGTTCTTCACCGGCACGGCCGCGGAGGTGGTGCCGATCCGGGAGGTCGACGACCGGGTGCTGGGCGAGCCCGGCCCGATCACCCGCCGCATCCAGGAGGTGTTCCGCGCCGCCACCCGCGGACGCGACGAGCGCTACGCCGACTGGCTGGAGCCGGTCGAGTAGCCGACAGGAGCCCGCCATGCCACAACCCAGCGACCCGGACGTCCCGGCGCCACGAACGCTGTTCGCCAAGCTGTGGGACCGGCACGTGGTCAGCGAGACGCCGGGCCACCCCAGCGTCCTCTACGTCGACCTGCACCTGGTCCACGAGGTTACCTCGCCGCAGGCGTTCGCCGGGCTGGACGCCAGGGGCCTGCGGGTACGCCGCCCCGACCTCACCCTCGCGACCGTCGACCACGCCGTCCCGACCAGCGACCGCGCGCTGCCGCTGGCCGACGGGATGGCCGCCGCCCAGATCCAGCGGCTCGAGGAGAACTGCCGCGCCCACGGCGTCCAGCTGCTCGGCACCGACAGCCCGCACCAGGGGATCGTCCACGTCATCGGCCCGGAGCTCGGCCTCACCCAGCCCGGCATGACGATCGTCTGCGGCGACTCCCACACCGCCACGCACGGCGCCTTCGGCGCGCTCGCCTTCGGCATCGGCACCAGCGAGGTCGAGCACGTGCTCGCCACCCAGACGCTGCTGCAGCGGCGCCCGAGGACCTACCAGGTCCGCGTCGAGGGCCGCCTCGCCCCCGGGGTCACCTCCAAGGACCTGATCCTGGCGCTGCTGGCCAAGATCGGCGTGGCCGCCGGCGCCGGGCACGTGTTCGAGTACACCGGCCCCGCCGTCCGCGCCATGTCGATGGAGGAGCGGATGACCGTCTGCAACATGTCGATCGAGGGCGGCGCCCGCGCCGGCATGATCGCGCCCGACGAGGTCACCTTCGAGTACCTCGCCGGGCGGCCCCACGCGCCGCGGGGCGCGGCGTGGGAGCGGGCGCTGGCCGACTGGCGCGCCCTGCCGAGCGACGACGGCGCCGCCTACTCCCGGTCGGTCACGATCGACGCCGCCGGCCTGGAGCCGATGATCACCTACGGCACCAACCCGGGCATGGGCGCGCCCATCTCGAGCCCGGTCCCCGACCCGGACCGCATCGGCGACCGGGGCCGCGGGCAGGCGCTCGCCAAGGCGCTCGCCTACATGGACCTGCGCCCGGGCGAGCCGCTGCTGGGCCACCCCGTCGACGTGGTGTTCATCGGCTCGTGCACCAACTCGCGCATCACCGACCTGCGCCAGGCGGCGACGCTGCTGCGCGGCCGCAAGGTCGACCCGGGCGTGCGGGTGCTGGTGGTCCCCGGCTCGCAGGAGGTCAAGCGGCAGGCCGAGGCCGAGGGGCTCGCCGAGACGTTCCGGGCGGCGGGCGCGGACTGGCGCGAGCCGGGCTGCTCCATGTGCATCGCCATGAACGGCGACCGCCTCGAACCAGGGCAGTACGCCGTCAGCACCTCCAACCGCAACTTCGAGGGGCGCCAGGGCAGCGGTGGGCGTACCTTCCTGGCCAGCCCGCTGACCGCCGCCGCCTCGGCGCTCGCCGGGCGCATCGCCGACGCCCGCACGCTGGCCGGGGCGGGAGGGAGCTCGTCGTGAACAGGTTGCGCACGCTCACCAGCGCGGTCGTGCCGCTGCTGCTCGACGACGTCGACACCGACCAGATCATCCCGGCGCGCTTCCTGGTCGCCACCGGCAAGGAGGGGCTCGGCGAGCACCTGTTCGCCGACTGGCGCTACGACGCGGGCGGGACGCCGCGACCGGGGTTCGTGCTCAACCGGCCCGAGATGGCCGGCCGGCGGGTGCTGCTGGCGGGGGCGAACTTCGGCAGCGGCTCGTCGCGGGAGCACGCCCCCTGGGCGCTGGCGGACTTCGGCTTCCGCGCCGTGCTGGCGACCTCCTTCGCCGACATCTTCCGCTCGAACGCGCTGAAGAACGGGCTCCTCCCGGTCGAGCTGCAGCCCGCGGCCCACGCGCGGCTGGTCGCGGCCGTGGAGGCCGACGCGGCCGCCGAGGTGGTCGTCGACCTCGCCGCGGCGACCCTGCGGCTGCCCGGCGGCGAAGCGACGGGCTTCCCGATCGACCCGTTCGCGCAGGCGATGCTGCTCGAAGGCCGCGACGAGCTCGGCTACCTGCTGGCACGCCTCGACGCGGTGGCGGCCTACGAGACCGCCCACCCCGCCCGCATCTCCACCCACTCCCGGTAATTCCCCCTGAGGAGGCCCCCATGGACACCCTGCGACGCCGCTCGACAGAGGTGACCGTCGGCCGCGACCGCGCCGGCGCCCGCTCGATGCTGCGCGCGGTCGGGTTCACCGACGAGGACTTCGACCGGCCGCAGGTCGGCGTGGCCTCGTCGTGGAACGAGGTGACGCCCTGCAACGTGCACCTGGACAAGCTGGCGGACGCGGCCAAGGCGGGGGTGCGCGTCGGCGGCGGCGTGCCGCTGGTGTTCACCACGATCGCGGTGTCCGACGCGATCTCCATGGGTCACGAGGGCATGAAGGCCTCGCTGGTCAGCCGCGAGGTGATCGCCGACTCGGTGGAGCTGATGGTCCACGCCGAGCGGCTCGACGGCGTGGTCGCCATCGCCGGCTGCGACAAGTCCCTGCCCGGCATGCTGATGGCCTGCGCCCGGCTCAACGTGCCGGCCGCGTTCCTCTACGGCGGCACCATCCTGCCCGGCCACTTCCGCGGCCGCGACGTCACCGTCCAGGACGTCTTCGAGGCGGTCGGGGCGAACGCCGCCGGCACCATGAGCGACGAGGACCTGGACGCGCTGGAGCGGGTCGCCTGCCCCACCGCCGGCTCCTGTGCCGGCATGTACACGGCCAACACGATGTCGGCGGTGGCGGAGGCGATCGGCATGACCCTGCCGGGCGCGGCCAGCCCGCCGGCGGTCTCCGGGCGCCGCGCCGAGCTGGCCAGGCTCACCGGCGAGGCGGTGATCCACCTGCTGGAGCTGGACCTGCGGCCGCGCCAGATCATGACCCGCCCGGCGTTCCTGAACGCCGCGGCGGTGGTGATGGCCATGGCGGGGTCGACCAACGCCGTGCTGCACCTGCTCGCCATCGCCCACGAGGCCGGGGTCGAGCTGACCATGGACGACTTCGACCAGGTGAGCCGGCGCACGCCGCACTTCGTGGACATGCGCCCCGGCGGGCGCTTCGTCATGGCCGACCTGGACCGGGTCGGCGGGCTGCCGGCGGTCCTGCGGGAGCTGCTCGCCGGCGGCTACCTGGACGGCGACGTGCTCACCGTGACCGGCCGCACCCTCGCCGAGAACCTCGCGGACGCGCCCGGCCCGGACGGCACGGTGATCCGGCCGGCGTCCGAACCGATCGCCGCCGAAGGGGGCCTGGCCGTGCTCCGGGGCAGCCTCGCCCCGGACGGCAGCCTGGTGAAGGTCGCCGGCCTCGACAACCTCACCTTCGAGGGCGCCGCGCGGGTGTTCGACACCGAGGAGGACTGCTTCCACGCCGTCACCGGCGGTCGCGTGACCAAGGGCGACGCGCTGGTGATCCGCTACGAGGGCCCCAGGGGCGGGCCCGGGATGCGCGAGATGCTCGCGGTGACCGCGGCGATCAAGGGCGCCGGCCTCGGCCACGACGTGCTGCTGCTCACCGACGGGCGCTTCTCGGGCGCGACCTACGGCGCCTGCGTCGGCCACGTCGCTCCCGAGGCGTTCGACGGCGGGCCGATCGCGCTGGTGGAGGACGGCGACCGCATCCGCCTCGACGTGCCGGCGCGCCGTCTCGACCTGTTGGTCGACGACGCCGAGCTGGAGCGCCGCCGGGCCGGCTGGAAGCAGCCACCCCCGCACTACCCCACCGGCGCCCTGGCCAAGTACGCCCGCCTGGTCGGCGGCGCCGACCGCGGCGCCGTCTGCGGCTAGCGCCCGCCGCCGTGGACCAGGAAGCGGTCAAGATCGCTGTCCTCCTCGGCGGGCGGCCGGACCAGCTCGGGGAGTGGCTCGCCGACGCCAGGGCGTTCGAGGCGGCGGGCGCGGACGCGCTCTGGGTCGACCTGGACCCGGCGTCGGGGCTCGACCCGCTCGTCCTGCTGGCCGCGCTCGCGGCGCTCACCCACCGGGCGTTGCTGGTCGCGGCGCTGCCCGCCGCCGACCGCCCGTCCGGGGCGCTCGCCCGCACGCTCGCCACGGTCGGGCGCCTCGGCCGCCGCCGGGTCGCGCTGGCCGCCGGCGCCGAGCGAGGAGGCGAGCTCGCCTCCCTGGCGCCGGGGTTCGGGGTCTTCCGCCGCCTCCCCGGAGACCCGGCCGCCTTCGAGCGCCCGAGCGAGGAGGGAGACCCGGAGCACTGGGTCCAGGTCCCGGCCCCGGAGGGCCGGGCGGCGTGGCGGGCGGCGCTCGCCGACGCCGCCGCGGCTGGCACCCACGGGCTGCTGGTCCCGGCCGGCCCGCGCCTGCTGGACATCCTGCGCAACCCGGACGACCCCGACGGCCGCCAGGACCTCCAGCTCGCGCAGGGCTGAGGGGGGGCGTTGACCGCTCCCGGCGGAGGTTTGAGAATCACATACCGTGACGATCTATCTGCTATAGGTGCGAACCAAGGCAAGCAGCGCATCGACGCGACGGCGTCCCAAGGAGGCCGCGGCCATGGAGGTCACACGGCGCCAATTCCTCACGGTGAGCGCGGGAACGCTCGGAGCCTCCGCCCTCGGCTTCGACGTCGCCCAGGCCAGGCAGGTCAAGCAGCACCTTCGCATCGAGGGCGCGACCGTCTCCCGCTCCGTCTGCCCCTATTGCGCGGTGGGCTGCGCGCTCCTCGCCTACACCAGGAAGAACGAGAACGGCAGGGTCGAGCTGCTGCAGATCGAGGGTGACCCGGACAGCCCGGTCAACGAGGGCCGCCTCTGCCCGAAGGGCGCGACCGCCCTGCAGCTCGCCGTCTCCCGCCGCCGCGTCGACAGCCCCATGTACCGGGCATCGGGCGCGAGCGACTGGCAGCACGTCTCCTGGGACTTCGTCCTGGACCGGCTGGCCCACAACATCAAGGCGTCGCGTGACCGCACCTTCGTCACCACCGACGCGGACGGGAACACGGTGAACCGCTGCGAAGGCATCGCCTTCGCCGGCGGGGCGGCGTTCAGCTCCGAGGAGGGCTATTTCGCCACCAAGGTCATGCGCGGCCTCGGCCTCGTCTACCTGGAGCAACAGGCCCGCGTTTGACACGGCCCCACGGTGACCAGTTTGGCCGCCACGTTTGGTAGAGGGGCAATGACCAACCACTGGCGTGACATCAGGCACGCCGATCTCATCCTGATCAACGGCGCCAACCCCGCCGAGGCCCACCCGGTCGGCTTCCAGTGGATGATGAAGGCGAAGCTCGAGCGGGGCGCGAAGATGATCCACGCCGACCCGCGCTTCACCCGGACCTCGGCGGTCGCCGACCGGCACCTGCGCGTCCGCACCGGCACCGACGTCGCCTACTTCGGCGGGCTGATCAACTACGTCCTGCAGAACAAGCTGTACCACGAGGAGTACGTGCGCTGGGCGACCAACGCCGGGCTGGTGGTCAAGAAGGGCTACAAGTTCGAGGACGGGCTCTTCAACGCCTACGACCCCGACAAGCGCGTCTACGACGCCAAGGAGTGGGGCTACGAGACCGACAAGAAGGGCTTCGCCAAGGTCGACCTCGACCACCCCCGCTCGGTGCTGAACCTGCTGCGCGAGCACTACAGCCGCTACACCCCGGAGATGGTCGAGCGCATCACCGGCATCCCTAGGGACCAGTTCCTCGAGGTCGCCAAGCTCGTCGGGGAGACCGGGCGGCCCGACAAGGTGATGACGATCGTCTACGCCGTCGGCCTCACCCACCACACCACCGGCGTGCAGCTGATCCGCTCCGGGGCGGTGCTGCAGCTGCTGCTCGGCAACATGGGCCGCCCAGGGGGCGGCATGAACGCCGAGCGCGGCCACGCGAACATCCAGGGCAACACCGACCACGCGATCTCCTGGGAGATCCTGCCGGGCTACCTGCGCATCCCCGCGCCGGGCCAGCGCAACCTGGACGACTACGTGGAGCAGAGCGCGAGCAAGAAGCTGCGCCCCGACGCGGTGAACTTCTTCGGCGAGAACTACCGCAAGTTCATGGTGAGCCTGCTGAAGACCTGGTACGGCGACAAGGCGACCAGGCACAACGAGTTCGCCTTCGACCACCTCCCCAAGCCGGCCGGCAACACCTCCTGGATCTCCATCTTCGACCAGGCGCTCCAGGGCAAGATGGAGGGGCTGATGCTGTCGGGCATGACGGCGACCAGCATCGGGCCGGACTCCAACCAGGTCCTGCACGCGCTCTCGAACCTCAAGTGGCTGTGCGTCATGGACGCCTTCCCCACCACCAGCTCCGAGTTCTGGCAGGCGCCCGGCATCGACCCCGCCACGGTCCAGACCGAGGTCTTCCTCCTGCCGGCGACCCACTGGATCGAGAAGGACGGGTCGTTCACCAACAGCGGCCGCTGGGCGCAGTGGAAGGAGCAGGTGCTGCCCCCCGAGGGCGAGGCACGCCACGACCACTGGATCCTCGCCGAGCTCTTCCAGCGGGTCCATGCCCTCTACCGCGACCAGGGCGGCAAGTACCCCGACCCCATCCTCGAGCTCACCATGCCGTACAAGGACCCGCGCAAGCCCGAGCTGGACGAGATCGCCAAGGAGGTCAACGGCCAGAGCCTCGAGACCGGCAAGCGGCTCGAGACCTTCGCCGACCTCGCCGACGACGGCACCACCACCGCGGGCAACTGGATCTACACCGGGCACTACCCGGAGAGCGGCAACCTGACCAAGCGCCGCGACGGCGTCCAGGACCCCGAGAAGAACGACCCGACGGGCATGGGCTTCTACCACAACTGGGCGTGGAGCTGGCCGGTCAACCGGCGCGTGCTCTACAACCGGGCCTCGGCCGACCCCGAGGGCCGCCCATGGGACCCCAGCCGGCCGGGGATCCGCTGGGACGCCGGCGCCGGCAAGTGGGTCGGCGACGTGCCCGACTACCCGCCCAAGGTCGGCCCGAAGGACCCCAAGGCCCCGCTGCCGTTCATCATGACCGGCGAGGGGACGGGGCGGCTGTTCAGCAACGGGGTGGCGGACGGGCCGTTCCCCGAGCACTACGAGCCGATCGAATCCCCAGTCGACAACCCCCTGCACCCTGAGGTCTCGGCGACGCCGGTGGCCTTCCTCTACGACAAGCAGGCCGGCCGGGCCAACCGCTTCGGCACCCGCGACGAGTTCCCCTACGTGGCCACGAGCTACCGGCTCACCGAGCACGAGCACTACATCACCCAGCAGGTCGAGCACCTCGTCCAGCTCCAGCCGGAGGCCTTCGTCGAGGTGCCCGCCGAGCTCGCGCGCGAGAAGGGGATCGAGCACGGCGACAAGGTGCGGGTCTGGTCGAAGCGGGGCAAGCTCGAGGTGCGCGCGGTGGTGACCAACCGCCTCGGGCCGCTGCAGATCGACGGGAAGAAGGTCTACCAGATCGGCATCCCGATCCACTGGGGCTTCGTCGGGATCAACACCGGTCAGCACTGGCTCGCCAACGCGCTCACGCCGTTCGTCGGCGACGCCAGCGCGCGAACCCCCGAGTTCAAGGCGTTCCTGGTGAACATCGAGAGGATCTGATGGCCGTCCCTGGCGTGAGCGCCGCCAGCCCGTGGGCGCCCCGGCGCCGGCGGGCGGAGCTGCTGCGCGACCGCCACCCCTTCGCGTTGGAGGTGCTCACCCTCTACCTCGCCCTGCTCGACGTCTGGGAGGAGGCGTCGGACGCCGCGCGGCAGCAGCGGCCGGAGCCAGGGGCGCTCGCCGGCTGGGCCGCCCGGCGCGTGCTCCCGCGGGTGGTCGAGGCGACGGCGCTGGCCGGCCCCGAGCCGCTCGCGGCCGCCACCCGCGGCCTTGCGGACGAGGGCGTCGGGGAGCCACCGCTGGCCACCTGGCTTGCCGGCGAGGAGCTCCCGCCCGTCGAGCGCTACCTGGCCCGCGCCTCGCTGCGGGGGCCGTTGCAGGCGCTCGATGCCGACGCCGCCTGTGCCCGCGACCCGTCGCCGAGGGGCGGCAGGCACTGCCAGCGCTGCGGCGGGCTGCCCCAGGTCAGCTTCCACGACCACTCCGACGAGGCGCTGGTCAGCGGGCACCGGCGCCTGGCCTGCGCCCGTTGCGGGGCGAGCTGGAACTACTCGGGCAGCGCCTGCGCGTCGTGCGGGGAGACCGCCGGGGGGCGGCGCACCATCTTCGCCGAGCGGCGCGACGGGCCCGTGGTCGGCCGCGGCGAGCAGGCCGACGTGGGGCGCGACGGCGCGGCGACCTTCCCCCACCTCCGCATCGAGGGCTGCGATAGCTGCAAGCGGTACCTGATCGACGTCGACCTCGGCCGCGATGCCCGCGCCACGCCGGAGGTGGACGAACTGGCGGCGCTGCCGCTCGACCTGTACGCGGCCGAGCGTGGCCTGACCAAGATCACACCCAACCTGATGGGGTTCTAGCGATGGCCGAGATCACGCCAGGCAAGGCCTACGGGTTCTTCACCGACACCAGCGTCTGCATCGGCTGCAAGGCCTGCGAGGTGGC
>WNGB01060387.1_pt1 | contig 13382 bp, 13 predicted proteins | sample 5400681 | NCBI WGS metagenome assembly WNGB01 (sample SAMN13153367, study PRJNA577476) | soil metagenome | isolation source: 115 cm soil or saprolite under grassland replicate 2 | place: USA:California | collected 2016-06-15 | reverse complement strand
AAGTACGAAGGCTACGGCCCGAGCTTCCGCGCGCTGAACCGCAACAAGAAGAGCGTTACCCTCGATCTGCGGCACAAAAAGGGTGGAGAAATCTTGCGCAAGCTTTTGGCCACGGCGGACATCTTTCTCGAAAACTTTCGCCCGCCGACCAGAGCCACACTTGGGCTCGACTACGACGACTTAGCGAAGCTGAATCCGAAATTGATTCACTGTTCGATCTCCGGCTACGGTCAGAGCGGGCCTTATCGCGACAAGCCCGGCTTCGACACGATTGGCCAGGCGTTGAGCGGGATGATGAGCCTGGTCACCGATCTGGATGATCCTAAAGTCGCCGGCGTTTCTTTCGTCGACCACGCGGCAGGGATTTTCGCTGCGCACGGCATTATGGCAGCCTTGCTCGCCCGTGGAAAAACCGGCCGGGGCCAGTTCATCGATGTGTCCTTATTGCAAGTGAGCATTGCGTTCATCGAGTCTCACGTGGTCGATTATTTAAACGGCGGCGAAGCCGTGTCGCGGGAAAATTTTCCTAAGGGAAGAATTTACAGTCTGCTCGATTGTGATAAGAAACCATTCATGGTTCATCTCTCCGGGCATAACGAAGCTTGGGAAGGGCTGCTGATGGCGGCAGAGCTCGATAACTTGATCGGCGACCCGCGCTTCGCGACGCGCAAACATCGAGCTCGATAACTTGATCGGCGACCCGCGCTTCGCGACGCGCAAACATCGAACCGATCGTCATGAAGAGATCTTAAGGATTTTGCGGCAACAGTTTCAGAAGAAGCCCCGCTCATACTGGTTGCCGCGCTTGGACGCCAGCAGCATTCCCAACGCGCCGATCAACACGATCCATGAAGTGTTCGACGATCCGCAAATCAAGCATATAGGAATTCCCAAAAGAATTGCTCACCCTAAAATGGGCACGAGCAATCTAGTCGGCAGCCCGATTAATCTGTCCGACACGCCGGCCAAATTTTTCCGCGCCGCGCCGCTGTTGAGCGAGCATACCGAAGAAGTATTGGCGAAGTTGGGTTATGATGACGGCGCAATTAAGGAATTGCGCTCAGCAGGAGTGATATAAAATCGTTTCGTGTTTAACGTTTCGAGTTCCCTTTCCCCGCTTCGAAACGCGGAACTCGAAACCCGAAACTGCGATAGCAGTTTGAAAGGAGTTCAGTATGGATTTCAACGTATCCGCAGATCCCCCTCATGTTGTCGAGTTTAGAAACGAGGTCGCTGCGTGGCTGGCCGAACAGTTTAAAGGCCATCAACACTTGCGCTGGTCAGCTTCCTGGTCGACGCGCGAGGACGATGAGGAATATAAGTTCCGCCGCGGTCTCGCTGCAAAGCTCGGTGCGAAGGGTTGGCTCTTTCCGCTGTTCCCGAAGAAATATGGTGGCGCGGAGCTAACCGTCGATCATCAGATGGTGCTCGAAACCGAGTTATTTAAATACGGCCTCAATCTCTCGCATGTCTTTTACACGTTGGCACGGATCGTCGCGCCGGTGTTGATCCGCTGGGGCACAGAAGAGCAGAAGGCGGAATTTTTGCCGCCGATCACGCGTGCCGAGACTTGCGTCTGGCAGGTGCTCACTGAGCCGCACGGCGGCAGCGATATCGCCAACTGCCAGACCAAGGCGATTCGTGATGGCGATCATTATGTCGTCAATGGCCAGAAGGTCATGGTCGGCCATCACTTGCCGCCGGATTATCTCTGGACCCTGGTCTGCACCAATCCGCAGGGCAAGCGGCACGAAAACCTTGCGTGGCTGCACATTCCCGCCAAACTTCCGGGGGTGACGATCCAGCACATGTATCTCATGATGGGAATCAAAAACGCGGTCTTCTTCGACAACGTCCGCGTGCCGGCGAAGTATTTGATCGGCGGCGAAAACAACGGCTGGAAAGTCGCCAGCACGCATATGGAGCTCGAGCATGGCGGCGACGGCCGGATCGCTGTCGATCCTCTAATCGAGCGCGTTGTCGATTACTGCCGCAACACCCGCATCGATGGCAAGCCGTTGATGGAAGATCCGCGCGTGCGCGATCTCGTCGCCGACATGATGATCGAGTTGAATACGCTCCGGCGCTTCAACCAACTCATCTACTGGCGCCGTTTCGCCAAAAAGCCGCATCCCTATGGTGGGCCGCAGCAGCGCTACTTCCAGCGCATGATGCGCCTGCGCAATGGCGAGCGCCTGCAAGCGATCATGGGCGCCGACGCGCTGGTGCAGGATCTCTCGGTGCATGAAGTCGTCGACTTCGAATACGCCGTGCGCACCGGACCGGGACAATTGCACGGCGGTGGCACGTTGGATACGGACCGTTTGATCTTCGCCCGTCGCCTCGGCCTAGGCCGTCCGACCACGGAGAAAGCGCCGGAGACGGATTAAACCATATGAAACTGTCTTACCGTTTTGAACGACTTGAACGATTTGAACATTTTGAACGAAATGTTGCTGATCGTTCCAGCCGTTCAAGCAGTTCAAAACGTTCAAGCCGTAGGAGAGAACCATGGATCTAAGTCTGACCGAAACCCAAGAGATGTTTAAAAAGGTCGCGGCGGATTTCGTCAAAGCCGAAGTGCCGGCGCACCAGATGACCCAGTGGTACAAAAATAAGCAAACGTACCAGCCGCAGCTTGTGAAAAAAGCCGCCGAGATGGGCTGGCTCGGCATGATGCTGCCGGAGCAATTCGGCGGCGCCGAAGTCAGCGCCACGGACTGCGCCGTCGTGTTTGAAGAATTGGGCCGCGGCCCCGTGCCCGGGCCGCTGTTTGCACCGACGAGCAGCGCAAAGCTTTGCTGCCACCGCTTTGTCAAGGCGAGTCGGTCGTGATTCCAGCGATCACCGACAAGGCGGCCTACTGGGGACCCGAGGCAGTGGAATCACGTCTGAGCAAACTTGCCGGCGGCTATCTGTTGAACGGCGTTAAGCCCTTTGTCTTCGACGCTCAGGCGGCCACGAGTTTTCTTTGCGCCGCGCGCACTGAGGAAGGCAAAGTCGTTTTCTTAGTCGTCGACGCCACAAGCCCCGGAATCACAATTACGCCGCACATCGGCTTCTTAGTTTCCGTCGCCGAAGTGCGCTTCGACAAGGTTGCCGTCTCGCCGGAAAATTTGCTCGGCTCCAGCGGCGCGAACTGGTCGACGTTGGAAACCGCGCTGGACAAATCGTTGCCGATCCTTTGCGCCTACCAAGTCGGCGCGTCGCAGGAAGTCTTCGACTTTACCTGCGAGTACACGCGAACGCGGGTGGTGTTCGGCCAACCCATCGGCCGCTTCCAGCGGGTGCAAGATCATTGCGTTGAAATCTCGATTCATCTCGATGCTGCGCGCTGGGCGACTTACGAGACATTATGGCGCATCGACAGCGGCATGCCGGCTCGCGCGGCTGTCCATGAAGCAAAGGCGGTGGCCAGCGACGGCTATTTTCAAGCGACCAACTACGCGCACATGGTCTGGGCCGGCCCGGGCACGGATTACGGTCACCCGATGATGGCGCACAGTGTGCTCGCCCACACGCTCTATCAATATTTGGGCACGCCCGGGCATCATAAAAGATTAATGATGGACGCGCTGTATCCGCGCGCTTAGGAATCGGGTCGAGGATAGAGGATCGAGGATAGAAGATCGCGGCTTTCGATCCCCGCCATCCTCGATCCTCAATCTTCGATCCTCGACCGTTATGTGCCAAGGAGGAGTTGTATGAGATCGTCGTTTCATTTGCTCTCCTCTGTATTAATCTGCTGGCTTTCTGTCGCGACAAATCTTTACGCTCAGTCTGCGCAAACCTCCGCCCTAATTGAAGGCGCTAAAAAAGAATCCAAGCTCGTCTGGTACACTTCGATGGCCATCGATACATCGAAGCCGTTGTTGGACGCGTTTATCAAGGAATATCCCTTCATCAAAGCCGAGCTCGTGCGCGCCGGCGAAGAGCAGTTGATGAATCGGATTCTCAGCGAGACCCGAGCAGGCAAGTGGCTATTCGATGCCATCTCTACCAGCGCCATGTCGGTACTGGTCGACAGACACATGATCGCACCTTACCTCACTCCTGAACGGGACGCTTTCCTGAGCGAATTCAAAGATCCGCAAGGCTATTGGACCGCCATTTTCGTCAACAATCTGGTGCTCTGTTACAACACCAAGATGCTCGGCGCCAAAGATGCGCCGAAAAACTACCCAGATCTGCTCGACCCGAAGTGGAAGGATAAGATGTTGATGGACTCCACCGATTATGATTGGTTTGGCACGCTGACGACTGTGTGGGGCAAAGAGAAAATAATTTTCGCATTGAGCGAATGAAAAATGAAGGTGCGCCCGTGGAATGGATCGAAACCTTCGATCCCATCGTTGTCACGATGAGCGGCATGGGCCTCAGCGCTAAAGCGTCCAACCCGAATTCAGCCAAATTACTCATAGACTTCGCGACGTCCAAAAAAGGCCAGCAAATGGTCCGCGGCATGCGCCGCGTCCCCGCGCGCAGCGACATCGAACCACTGGCGCCGAAGATGGATCAGACCAAATTGAAACTAAAAGCCGTGCCCAAAGAAGTTTATCTCAATCTCGACGACTACGCCCGCGAGTTTCGCAAGATATTCGGGCTGTGACCTCCGCGGCGAAAGGAGAATGAGATGAGGCAATACGATAAGCGATCGGTATTTCTCGCGCTAGGCTGGCTGCTGATTGCCGGTTTCCAAACTCCGGGGTTCGCCGCCGAGAAAGCTCCCTTCTATCAGGGCAAGACTCTCAACATCGTGATCAATTTCGCCGCCGGCGGGCCCACCGACATCGAGTCGCGCATCTTCGCCAAGCATTTATCGCGGCATATTCCCGGGCAACCGAGTATCACCGTGCAAAATATGGGTGGTGGCGGCGGCCTCATCGCGGTCAATTATATCGGTGAGGTGGCGAAGCCGGACGGCTTCACGGCGGGTTATTTTACCGGCGCGCTCTTTCAGCAGCAGATTAAGGACCAGGCGCTCCGTGTCGATCTCAGCAAGTTTGGTTTCATTACGGGCGTGCACGGCGTCACCGTCTCATACATTCGCTCCGAAGTGGCGCCGGGCATCAAAAAGCCCTCGGATTTTGTCAAGGCGCAAAAGTTTCGCGCCGCGGGTCTTGGCGTGAGCAGCTCGAAAGACGTGCGCTTCCGCTTGTCATTCGATCTTTTGGGATACGATTATGTCACCGGCTACAATAACAGTTCCGACGCGCGCCTCGCGGTCCAGCGCAACGAAGCGCAGTATCACGACGAAACTCTTCCGAGTTACCGCACTCAAGTGGAACCGCAAATGGTCAAGACCGGGATGGTTACACCGCTCTATTACACCGACCTCGTCGCTCCAAGTGGCGAGATTTTAGTGAGCCGAGACGTGCCAGAGCTTCAACCCTTCACCCATTATTACAGAGACGTTTTTGGCAAGATGCCGTCTGGCATCAAGTATGAAGCGCTCAAAGCCGCCAATATGTCGAGCACGAACATGACGCGAATGGTATTGATGCCGCCGAAGGCGCCGTCAGAAACCATCGCCACGCTGAGAAAGGCTTTCGACTCCTTGTCACGAGATCAAGATTTCCTGCAGGACGCCATCGCCACCATGCGTTTTCAGCCTCGTTTCGAAGTGGGCGAAGCCGGTGAGCGGCTGTTCCAACGAGCTTCACAGACTTCGCCCGAAGTCGTTAATTTTCTCCGTAAGTACATCGAGGAGGCGAACAGGTAATGCGGCAAACCCGTTCGCTCCAAAAGCCGGACATGATATCGACCTAGAGCCACAGCGATAATGAACGCGCAACGTTCGAGTCTCGTTGTGATCGCAGTGTTGGTGGCCGGCATTGCTCCAGGGACTTCTCATCTATAATCAATCGCTTGCTTTCTGAACCGTTAATGAACAGGCAACGACAAGCCTGGAATGATGAGTTCCTGATCCATACAAGAGATCTTACCAAGATTCTTGCCAACTGTGGTGCCTCCACCGTCAATCTCTCCATCGCTCCGGGGAAAATTATCCCGCCGATTACCGTCAGAATTCGCGGTGCAGAAAATCTTTCCGCTGAGAAAGGGACTGGTTGGAAACTCAAGGATGTGATTGTTTCCGAGCGACGGGTCTGCCGAATTTCTAAGCCCAGAGAGATTTGCGGGATTGCGGAAAACCTCCGCGACTCTTCCGTCTTTGGTAACGACGGCAACCGCGTTTCTTTCATTGGCGTCGACCCAAATATTTCCGGCTACATCGAGCGCTATGCCATCTCCACCTTCAAGGATCGGATGAGCGACGAAGACGTTGCTCAGGCAGAGCGTGTTGTCGGTGAATGTAGTGTCGCAGTTAGTCGGACTTTGGAGAACTCCTTGCCGATCGAATTGAACTTTCCAAAGTGCACCGCGCGCAGTATCGATGACCAACATCTCTCCTTGATGATTGAAGACAATACCGTTGGCGACTAAGTCCTGCGGATTTCCTGCCGCAGCGGTGTGAGGGAATGTGTTTGCCGAACGGCCCACGCCCTGAGTCGGCTGGTTAGCGGTAGGTATTGTGCTTATCTCTCCCCCTAGAGCCGTGCCATTGCGCATCGGCTGGATGCGAAAGACTTCTTCGCAGTTAACAATCGGATTGGGGCCAGTGCAGTTTGCCCCTGAACCGGTGATCTTCCAGACTCGACCCTGTCCCGTAACCCCATCGCCCGTCCAGAGGTTTCCATCTCGGTCGAAGGCCAACCCATTGGTTCCGGGAACTCCTTGAGCAAAGATTGTCGCAGGCGGTGGAATTTTTGCATTCGGTTTGAAGGTATAGATCCTGCCCGCTGTGCCGTCGGCCTGGTAAAGATTTCCAGCAGCATCGAAAGCGATGCCTGAGAAGGCACAGGTCCCTCCACCGGGAGGGGTTACGTTTCCCACCACTGTCAAAGTCGGATTATGGAGATTGACTTGCCAAATCGGGCAAGGAGCGTTGCCCGATCCGCCGATGTACAGGTTATTGACGCCGTCGCCTGTCAGCCCCTCAACCGCCTGCGGTAAAGTAACGAGCGTTGTGAAAGTTGCATTCTCCGGAAACTGCGACGGCGGATTTGCCGAGGCATAAGCGGAAACTAAATAAAGAACAAATAGGCATAAGACCGGTACCAAATATCGCCTTCTCATAGTTGTGTCCTCCTCTGACAAATTTTTGCCGCAGCGGTCTTATGGCAGCGGGGCTTCTGATATCGCAATCACGTTTGGTCGTCAACCGTCGCGAAGCACCTCTCAAGTTCTGCTCGCTAGTTTTCGATCGTCAATGAGAAGCCCTCAGTGCTTGGCGGACGCCCGGATCTGGCCGCGGATCTCCCCGCCTGGGGCCGCGGATCTCCCCGCCTGGGGACAGGTCCGTGTGCACGTTGACGTAGGCGGCGCCAGCCCGGATGGCGCGAATGACCTCGGCAAGCTCACCAGCCGCAAGCTGCTGGGTTGCGATGCTCCCGGCTATGACGTTTGCAGCCGTGATGTGCCCGGTGATGGTGCCAAATTGCGGGCATGTTTGGGTCCCGGCTGGACCGGGATTCGTCGTCGTGCCGCAGAACCAGATGACGATGCTGCCGGTCACGCTCAACTGGCCGACGTGGATGTGGGCCTGTCTCACCGCGCCTTGCAGATCGCTATACGTCAGCTCGTAGTCGATGGACTCATCGCCGCGGTTGATCATGGCGCGGAACTCGCCGCTGGCGACGGTAGATACCCCCGCGGGCGTCTCCTCGTACCCGGTCAGCGTGGCCTGGATGGTCTCAGCTTGAACTACGCTGACGATAACCCCTAGTAACGTAACCAATACGAGTGCAGATCGTAGAAACAGCTTCATGAGAGACCTCCTGTCTAGTGCAGAGTTGGTGTTCACCTTCACTTCCTCTCCGGCGCAGAGCGATATCAACTTCGTTGAGCGTGCGTCAAGGGCCCTATTCGGGTCGCTCGCGCACTACCCCAAATGGTGAAGGGTAAATTCTACCTATTTGGATTTCAAAGTTGAGCGGGTCAGAAAAAAAATTGCCGTACGAGGAGGCGAATTCTCTCGCCGCAAATTTATCTACCGCACGCAAAATAGATTCAGCACGTGGTCGGAAAAGGTCTTTGGGGAGAAGGGCTTTTGAAGATTTGACAGGCGCCTAGGGAAGCCAATTCTTTTTTTTCTTCCGGGTCATCGGTGCCGGTGAAAAACGCCACGGGGAGATCGCTCAATTCCGGCGTCGCTTTGATATCGCGCATCACTTCCTTCCCCGATATCGGCGTCAGCTGCACATCCAACAAGATCAGATCTGGAATTTCATTGCGCGCAGTCTCGACCGCGCTCGTCGGATCGGCAAGAGCAACGATTTGCACGTCGGCGAAACGCTTGAAACGAAAAGCCTCAAATAGTCTCGCTTCTTGTAGGCGAATTCTCGGATCGCGCCGACAAGAAGGTCGATTTCATTGACAGTCTTTCGACGACCGTGCTATCCGGGAAGGCGCCGTTTGATATTACGAGGATTCGATGAAGCAACTCGCGATATTTCTCTTGATGATGCTTTTGCCCTCGCAACTTTGCTCCCAACCTCGTAAGCCCAGCGCAGTCGCCGAAATCGCGACCTACAACGGCCCCGATCGAGAGCAGGTGCTCTCCACGGGTGCCAAAGGCGAGGGAAAAGTCGTTTGGTATACTTCGCTCGCAGGGGATTCCTACAAAGCGATCGCCCGGGCATTTGAAGCAAAATATCCCGGGGTGCGTTTAGAAACTTACCGCGCCGGCGGCAGCGAGCTGGTGCCGCGGATGATCGAAGAAGCCAAAGCGCGCCGTCCGATCTGTGACGCGCTGGAGACCACCGAGGACTCTTTGATGATTTCCAAGGTGAGTCAGTTGTTGCGCCCCTATTTTTCTCCCTATTTGGACAAGTATCCAGACGACGCCAAAGAGAAATCCGACAAGCCTCTCACGTTCTGGACCACCATAAGGGAATCCTACCTCGGCTTTGGTTACAACAAGACGCAAATTTCGCCGAATGCGGTTCCCAAAGGTTTTGATGGGTTGTTGCACCCCGAATTGAAAACCAAAATCGGCATCACCCTCAATGAAACCTCCGCCAAAATGATCGGCGCCATGATCAAGATCAAAGGCGATGGATTCGTGAAGAAACTCAAATCTCAGGAAATCAAAGCGTACACGGTCAGCAGCGCGACGTTAGCCGATTTAATTGCGTCCGGCGAGATCGGCGCTTCGTTTCATATCTTTCGCAATCACGCGCTGGTCTCCGCAGCAAAGGGTTCCTCGGTCGGTTGGATACCGATGGAGCTGGTACCGACCAACAATGGCGGAGTCGCCCTGGCGGCGCAGCCGCCCCATCCCCATGCGGCGCTCTTATTGGTTGACTTTCTGCTGCATGACGCCGCGAAGATTCTCGATAAGTTCCAGTATGGCCATCCGACCACGGATTATGGCTTTAAGCGCTGGTATCAGGACCGTGGCCGGCCTCTGGCGGAATTGGAAGCAGACAGCGCCAGATGGGAAAAGCTGGCGAAGGAAATCACCCAGCGATAAGAGACTAGAGGAACGCTCCGACAATGAACTCCGTATTTTTGATTTTATTTATCCTATCAGTGCTATTTCCCGAACCGCTTTTCGCCCAGGCGCGCAAGCCGATGACGATTGCCGAGCTGGTAACTTACGACGGCAAAGATCGCGAGCAGGTTCTTTACGCCGGCGCGAAAAACGAGGGAAAAGTCACCTGGTACACCTCGCTGGCCGGCGATTCGTACAAGGGAATGGTTAAAGCCTTCGAGGGCAAATATTCCGGGATCAAAGTCGAAGCCTATCGGGTCTCCGGCTCGGACATGACGACTCGAATGTATGAAGAGTCGAAAGCCAGGAAATACATTGTCGATACAGTGGAGACCACTGAAGGCAATCTCATGTTTATGCGCGACGCTTTTCTGTTGCGGCCGTATCATTCACCGCAGTTTGCCTCCTACCCTGAGGACGCCAAAGAGAAGGGCGAGCGTGGTTTGTACTTCTGGGGCATTGCCAGAGAGTCCTACATCGGCTTCGCTTACAATAAAAAACTTCTTTCCAAGAGCGCCGTACCGAAGAACTACGAAGGCCTGCTGCACCCGGAGCTAAAAGGTCGGATGGGAGTTTCCGTCAGCGATCCTGCCTACAAAGTTATCGGCGCGATTATCAGGACCAGAGGTATAGAGCTGGTCAAAAAGCTCAAGGCGCAAGAGATCGCCCTACACACGATTATCCCGCCGGCGCTCCTCGATCTGATCGCGTCAGGAGAAGTTCTCGCTTCGCCCGCGATCTTTCGCAACCACACGCTCAATGCCATAGCAAAAGGCGCTCCGGTGGATTGGCTGCCGATGGACATCGTGCCGACCAACGTTGGCGGCGCCGCCATTGCCGTCCAGCCGCCACATCCCCACGCCGCTTTGCTCCTGGCGGATTATCTTTTGGGGCCGGAAGGCCAAGCGGTTCTGGAAAAATACGAATATGGCAGCGCAGCGAAAAACTTGGGCTTCAAACGCTGGCGTCCGGATCACGGCGTAGCCACCGAAAAATACGAAAAGGATATCGAACGCTGGGAGAAGCTATTAAAAGAAATCAGCCGCAAGGGCGGATAGTGGCCATCGTGCGGAGACGTGCGAATTTACTTGCCGAATTCACTTGAAGACGCTGGCGTTCACCATCGACAAGGCCTTCTCGTAATAGGAAACGTCATAGTAACGGTCGGGGGCGGGTGCTTTGCCGCCCCAGCTTCCCTCCACCTCGGCGCGGAATTTGAGCACGTTACTAAAGCGCGCAACGTCGATCGCCGCATCCTTGGCGAGGCCGTTCGGGCCTGTGTCCATTTCATAAATTCCGCCGGCCAGATCGCGCGACAGCTTTCCTTGCTGGGCAACGATATCGATCACCTTGTTCTTGTTCGCCGGATCCATGATCCAGCGTTGCGCTTCGATGTGGGCCACGAGGTAACGAACGAGCAGATCGCTATTCTCCTTCGCCCACTGGCGGCGCGTGAAGACACCGTAGCGCAGCACCGGCCCGAAGATACTCGAAGTCGCGGCGAGACTCACCAGGCCGGCCTGCCGCGCTCGAAGCGCCGTCTGACCGGAGGCCATGGTTGCTGCATATTCCTTCTGCTTCAGCATCGCGGCAACGCGCGCCGTCGTGCCGCCGGCCTCCTTCATATGGTAATCGCTTCCCGGATTGAGACCAGCCGTGGAGAGAATTTTCTTCAGCGCGAGCGCGTTCTGTGTATTCGGCGCATCGACGAGGACGGTCTTGCCGCGTAGATCCGCGAGTGATTTGATTTCCGACTGGGCCATGAGTTCGGTCGGTGTGTAGTCCGTGGCGGCAACAAGAATCACGTCCACGCCGGCGTTCTCCACCATCGCAATGGCGTTATCGACGCCGTAGTCGGCGAGGTCCAGTTCGCCGGAAGCGAGCCAGCGGCGCACCTCCTCCGAGCCTCCAGCGGCCGACCGGGGCAGCTCAATTCGCAGACCGTATTTGGCGAACATCCCGTTGGATTGAGCCATGTATGTCGTGAAGCTTCCTCCGCCGACCTTGAGAGTCGTGAGATTTGACTCTTGCGCGAGCGGAGCCCCATGAACGAAGACGGCAATTCCCGCCGCCACGGCGGCAATCGCGCTCACCAAGGGCGGTAACGACTTAGGCTTCACGGGATTTCGTTTGCCTTTTGTCTATCTTTGCTCGTAGAGCTTCTTGATAAATCCGCTCTTGTCCAGCTCGGCGACAAAACTTGTATCGACGAACTCCTCGGGCTTGTGATTGCGGATCTCGGGTTTCCTGTACGCGACAATCTCGTAAACGGCGTCCAGTCCTTTGGTGATCGGATAGGGCGCCGCAATGAAATCTTGCCTAAAAACCGCGTAAGCCCCTTCGAGATATTCAGGGTCGTTGGTCCTTAGGTATTTCGCCAAGACCGTCTGGCTGAATTCTTTATTGTGTTTCAAAAACGCGATCCCTTCCACAAAAGAGCGCACGAAACGCATTACCGTGTCGCGGTCTTCGCGGATCGTCTTGCGCCGCGTTACTACGGATGCCGTCGGATAAACCAGTTCTTTTTTCGCATCGAGCAAGACTCGGAATCCCTTGCGCTCCGCCTGTACGTCAGCGGGATACGTTAGGTCCGCTAGCTCGATATCCCTACTTTTTTACCCCTTAGATCTTCCGGTTTGCGAATTTCCGGTTTTACCATGAGCTTACTACCCTGCGCCGCAATGCCGTGCGCCACATTTGCCAGATCGGCGCCATTCAGATTCGCCAGCATCACCGCGGGGGAGGCTACGGACGAGGCAAACAGACTGCCAGCCACCATTGCCTGCGAAGTCTGGCCCGACCCTCGAAGCAACACCGGCTCGACATCCAATCCATTCTTCTCGAAGAGCTTCGCTTCTTTGGCGATCCACGGAATCCATAAATTGGGCGACAGAGTCGACACACCCCAATAGATCTTCTTCAGGGGCTTGTCCTGCGCGGTGGTATACGCCGCCGACGCGATAACAAAAATGAGGAATGTGAGAATCCCGATACCCAGAATCCTGTTTTGCGCGGGAAGTTTTTTAGCCAATGTTTTCGTCCTTGGCGGAACAGCTGAATAAGGGCTGTTTTCAACCGGTGGTGGATCGCAGCGCGCCGAGATATCCGCGATCAAATTCCAAACACCGCGCGGGCATTGTCGCGGAAAATCTTTTGCCGCACATCGGCGGAAATGCTTTCCATCGAATCGGCGATGACCTGCTGGGAGTACGGCCAGGTGCTCGCGGGGTGGGGATAGTCGGAACCGAACATCACTTTGTCGACATCGAGGACGCTGCCGACCATTTTCATCCCCAACGGATCGTCGACGAAGCTGATCCAAATTTGGCGGTGAAAGTATTCGCTTGGTAACAACTCAGGAAGTGTTATGGGACCGTCGCCCGTGAGTCGGCGGCCGTCTCTTGTACGCTGATACCAAATATCGAGGCCCTGGATCATGCTGGGTATCCAGGCCAGGCCGGCTTCGGCCATCACGATCTTAAGACGCGGATGGCGATCGAAAACGCTCCTAAAGATAAGGCCGGTGATCGGTTCGAGAAGTTGAACGCCCGGCGGGTCTTTGGCGAAGCGGGACGCCACCGCGATCACATGATTCGCCGCGCCGCGATCTTCGTCGTCGAGCCGCGTCTTTTTCACCAAGACCGCGAGGTGAAAACCGATCGGTATGCCGACTTCCTCAGCTAAGGCCCAGAAGGGCGCCCATGCGTCGTCATATACGGGCGGGCTCGCGCGCGAGGCCAGAATATTTACATGACGCAGCCCGCCCCGTTTCGCGAGACGCTCCAGCTCGCCGCGCGCCGCATCAGGATCCTCCATCGAGAGTTGC
>WNGB01010671.1_pt1 | contig 13385 bp, 17 predicted proteins | sample 5400681 | NCBI WGS metagenome assembly WNGB01 (sample SAMN13153367, study PRJNA577476) | soil metagenome | isolation source: 115 cm soil or saprolite under grassland replicate 2 | place: USA:California | collected 2016-06-15 | reverse complement strand
GTATCATGCCAGCGGCCTTAGTGCGAGTGGAGGCGATGCGGCGCACGCGTGCGATGGGCGAGCGACTGCGGAGCTGGATCGAGGGACGCCCGATGCCCGAGTGAGGCAGGCCACAACAGCGCGTGGTTGCGGCCTGTACAGGCGTCGGCTTAACTACCTGTCGCTACGGCAGGAGACGAAGTCACCGTGGTCGTGCCATTCCCGACAATGAGCGTTTTGTTGGGAATCTGGAAGGAACAAGTAGTTAATCTGATCACCTCGTTCATTTGTGGCCCGCTACCATGGGCATACGTACTGGCGAGGACTGTCAGTATGCACGAGCCGAAGGCATTGATCCCCGTAGCTCTCCCACCAGCGGATGAGAGCGTAAAGTTGATGGCGTTGTTAGAGAAGGCGAGGGTCGTTGCCACGTTCGCCAATGCCAGTGGAGCCGTCGCTGTAGCAAATACGGCCCCATTGGCAAACGCAAAGGCTTGATTATTGACATCACCAACCGTGGCCTGCTCGATAATGGGCCCTGTGACTACGGCGGGAGACGAGGTCACCGTGGTCGTGCTATTCCCGACGACGAGGGTTTTGTTGGGAATGTCGAAGTCACAGGTACTTAACTTGATCGCGTCGTTTACTTGTGGCCCGGTACCAGAGACATAGGTACTGGTGGTGACCGTCAGTGTGCAAGAGCCGCTGTATTATTTGTGGATGAGAGCACAAAGTTTGTGGCGTTGTTGAAGAAGGCGAGGCTCGTCGATACGTTCGCCAAGGCTTGGTTAAACACCGCTCCACTGGCAAACGTAAAGGATTGATTGTCCACATCGTTGATGTTGGCCTGCTGCACACTGTCAGAACACCCCAGCAGACGCATGGCGCTGGCGATCACGATGAGCACTACGAGGTCCCGTATTGCTCTCCTGACACGTTGCATGCTCTCTTCTCCTTTCATGTGTAGGGAATAATATACGCATTGGGGGCACGTGCCAGGCTTGAGCTGTAGCTCCGTACCTCTCCAGACGTGTGAGCCACTCACCCCCACACCTGGAGTCAAAGCGCACGTGGCAGCGGTGCATCCTGCAACGTCTGTCTAATCGTCTTGAGGTCGTGGACTAACTGCTGATACCGCCCCTGGCATAAGGGACAGCCGTCCAGATGCGCGCGGTGCCTTGGTGTGCCCCCACCATAATACAGCAACACGAGCCTACGATCCCGTAAGCACCAACTCATACACCCTCTCCTAACGCGCTCCGTAAGTGCTGGACAGCACGAAAGAGATGGCTAGAGAAAAACGCAGCGGTGAGAATTTATAATACATCTGCTCTGCGGTCCATGGTACGATAGCGGTGACGTGCAGTGAGGAGACACATCTGCCCAGGCACTGGGAATTGCTACATGCAGAGTGTGAGACGAGGAGAAGCAGATCATGGACCATGCCGTACAACGCCTACGAGACCCTGCACTGGCCGCCTTGAACGGTGTGCCTTTTCATTTGGCAACGTGGATTGCGCGCTCCATGTCTGGCGACATGGGCTCAGTAGGCAATAAAGAAGTCTTTCGGCATGCTGACTTCATCTTCATGATCGTCAAAGGGCCGAACCGACGCAATGATTTCCATATTGACCCCTACGACGAAATTTTCTATCAGCTCAAGGGTATCATCTATGTGAAGCATCGCGACGCCGCTGGCCAGGTGCAGGTCGCTGAGGTGCAAGAGGGAGACGTGATGATTATTCAGGCCTTCACGCCCCATCTGCCCATTCGCCCCCCGGAGACGATTGGCCTGGTCATAGAGCGTCCACGGGTACCGGGAGAACAGGACGGTATCGTCTGGTATTGTGACGCCTGTGGCGAGGTGCTGCATCAATTGGTACTGGATTGCCAGGACATCGAAACCCAACTGAGGCAGGCGCTTGATACTTTTCACGCCAACCTTGCGCTGCGGACATGCGCCAGGTGTGGAAGTGTGCTCCCCGATCCAGCCGAGCACCCTCCGTGGCAGCAGATGGTACCAGAGCCATTGATCATCCGTTAAGACAGATCGGTCTGCGCGCTACACTCAGAACTCCCCGAACTTCGCCTAGGTGCCGCCTCTGAGTCCCTCGAACCAGTCCAGGATGGCGGTGTTTTCGCCGGGTGGGTAGGCATGCCCGAAGCCAGCGAGTTCGTGGTAAGTGACGTTGTGCCCCCACTCCCGGAGCTTGTCCACGACCAGGCGGATATAGCCGACGGGAAAGAGTTGATCCTGGGCGCCGTGAGCAATGTAGACGGGTAGTTGGCTCGCCTGGGCACTGCGTTGGTGTGGCCGCAATATCCCAGCCACGACCGCGAGACCATGAAAGCGCTCGGGCCAGGCAAAGCCAACTTCATAGCTGAACGAACCTCCATCCGACAAACCCGTGAGGAGAATACGGTCGGGGGCGACGTGGTAGCGTGCCTGGATCTCGTCCAGGATGAACATGAGGGACGGCGCATCCCACGGAAACCAGGTGGGGCCAAACGATTTGGCGCTCACCAGCAGGTAGCCACGACTTTTGGCGTATTTCAGCCACGTCCATAAAAAATCCTCGTCGTTGCCGCTTCCCCCATGCAGCGTCAGCAATACTGGCCAGGAGCGCTCTGCTCGATAGCACTCTGGCACGTAACAGGTGTAGGCACCCCGGGACCCCTCGGCATCATAGCGCTGGATACCGCTGCACGGGTCAACGTCTGCAGCGGGTGGCTCGCAGGCGTCCGGGTCTGCGGTGTCCAGCAGCCAGTAGTGCAGCAACGCTGGCAGATGCTGACGTATAGGGTAGAGCCGGTATTTGATTTGCGACGCCAGGCGATTGGCAAACCGGATGGTCGCGAAGTCAAACTGGCCCCCAAGCTCCTTGTAGAGGTGCAAGATATGTTGCATGATGGCCAGCGCCTGGCGGACCGCGTCGTGCCGCACGCTAGCGTCCGACGGTGGCTGCAGGGCCGCGAGCCGTACAGCATCAGCGTACGCCGCAGCGCCGTACTGCATTTCCAAGGCGTGCTGATGCTCAGCCACGCGGTGCTGGAAGGTGTACCACGGCGTACTGTCCATGGTGTACAGGAAACTACTGAGGCGCTCACCGATGGCGGCTAGCTCAGCGTCGTACGTCACCGCAGTAAGTGGCTGTAGTGGGGCAGGAGGATTCTGGGATACGTGGGTCGCCAGATACGCGTGCAAGGCAGAGAGGAAGGCCTCACGTTCGGCAACCCATTCGTCGGCCAAGGCGCCCAGTTGGTCGGCACTCCAACGGTCTGCGGTCATGCCCCTTCCCCCTTGTCGGCTTCTTGCAGGTGCCTTCCAAGAGTCATGAAAAGCTCTCCCAGCAGGTGACGTGTGACCGTGGTGGTGTCTCGCTCTAAGAGGGTCTCGAGGAGTTCATTACGCAACCGCTCGACGACGCGGCTCGTCTGCGCCTCAGCATGTTGTGCCACACGGTCTACGTCCTGGGAGAGACGATGCAAGGCGGTCGCGACTTCCTTCTGTAGTTCCTCGATAGTCTCCCGCAGGGTGGCGAGAGTTATCTGGTGCTGCTGTTGCTGCTCGCGGGTGATGGTCTCAAGCTGCTGCCGGAGCTTGTCCAGTTCCTCTTCGACCTGATCCCGCTGGTGCTGGTACTCCAGGGTCAGCTGGAGTTCCAGCGCTTTGAGACGCTCATGGACATCGTCATGGAGTGTATACACCGTGGAAGAGCGCTGTTGGTGCTCTCCGTCGGGCGAAAGTGATGGCATGTTGGTCCTACTCCGTGCCACGAAGCTGTAGAAATACTTGCAGTGGCCTATAATAATGAAAGAGTGCAGAGATGTCAAAGTTGGCATGGGAATAGTGATCCGCGCTTCTAGACCCTTATCCCCATGGTCAGCAGGAGGTGGTTTACCACCCCAACAGCTCTTTGACCAGAATCAAAGTAATACGTCCCGCTTGGCTCTCATGCTCAATAATGCCCAACTTGCCAATGGGTGTAGGCGCCCGGCCCATATCGGCGAGCCACTGGTCATGCCTCGCGAGCGTGTGTCCACGCACCCGCTGCATGGCGGCATCAAAGGTGGGCGCGATTTTCTGGACACCGACGACCCAAATGACGCGGTTGGCCGCATAAGCATAGGGGGCGAGTTGACTCCCCGTCGCACTCGCAACGAACACCTCTCCGGTCTCGGCAATCGCTTGCACGCTGCCAATAACATAGTCGGCAATAGAGGCACGACGGCGCAAGTCATTGCGCTTGGCCAGGTCAGGTTCAGCGGCATACCCATCGTGGAGGTTGGTGAAACGTGGATTGCCACGCACGAAAGCGGTGAAGCCGATGGCATCAAGGGTTTCCGAGGTACTATCGCAGATTTCTGCACCTTCAGGCAAGAGCTGGATCAGGGCGTGGCGTGCTTCCTCGCCCGTATTGGTTACGATAACGTGGATGTTCCGAGCCCGTAAAGCCTCAACAGTTCTCGCGATAGCAGCCTCATCGGGGAGGTGAGGAGATGCCATTGCCTGCTCCTGTGCCATGCTGTCCCCCTCCTTTCGCCATACAGTGTCAGCGCTGGCTTTGCCGCTTCGCTTTCTGCAACGCGGCTAGCAGATCAGGGAAATCGAACCCCAGAGCCTGCGCCCGGCGCAGGCTCTGCCAGGCTTGGTCGTAGCGCCGTGTATCGTAATAGGCCTGGATGAGTAACCGGTGCACATCGGCCACATTTTCAGTCGACTCGGCCGCTTTTTCTAAATACCCCACGGCAGTCTCTGGTTGCCGTAACACCACGAGATAGACCTTGCCCATACCAAACTGCACTGACGGTGTATAGCGCTCGTCAAGTTGTAACACCCGTTGATACGTCTGCAAGGCTTTCTCGGCCTGGGCCGCATTCTTGTTCTCAGTCGCGGCGTGCATATAGGCAATCGCCACCAGGAGCACTACCTGCGCTTCTTGGGGAGCGTACTGTTGCGCTTTTTCGAAATAGCGCATGGCCTCGTCAAACTTTTTGGCGCCCTGCTGGAGTAGACCAAGCTTGAGATACGCCTGCACATTGTCTTCTTCGAGTCGCAACGCCGCCTGTAACTCTTGCAAGGCCTGGGGTAGCTTACCCTCGCGCTCGGCGCGAGCAGCAGCCTCGAAGTGGCGATCGAGTTGAAGCGAAAGCATTTTTATCAGGACGAACTGGCCATCGAGCTCCAGCACATCGCTGACCTGGCCCTCTTTTAAGTTAAGCAACACGGTGCGTAGAGCGGGCTGCACCTCGTTAAGGTGGACGATCCCACTATAGCCCCACTGGCTGTACTCTGATCCCATCGACTTGGCACGCGCCAGGGCGCTAAAGGAAGCCCCTTGCTGCACTTGCTGGAGGATCTCCTGGGCTGTCTGGCGGTCAGCCACAACGATCCGCCGGAACGCCCTTTCGTCTTGCGTGGTCGCGAGCCCGGGCGCGCCTATGCAGAGGACGACGAGGCACACCAGACCCAGCACACGAGAGACCATGTGCATCCTGGAACTCCCAGACGTACAGCTAGCGCTAACGTCCCACAAAGGTATCATAGTTCCTATCCATAGCCCTAATGCGTACGGAACTTCGCCGGAATCTGGTCAGCCCGTAGCGTTTTGAAATAGGCAATCATGCGCCGCAGATCCCCCCCCTGCCCCGCCAGGGCCTGTGCGAAAAATGTGGTATCCCGATGATAGACGCGGAAAGCGAGCAGCACGGCGTTATTCAAGGGCTGCCGCTCGAAAAAGCTTCGGTAACTGGTGGTTTGCATGCGTGGGAACACCTCAGGATAGGCTGCCGCCGCCTCAGCCAAGAGCTGTGCCTTCCGGCGCAGCTTATCTTCGCGATTGAGAGACGCGCGATACAGCGCCTCGAGACGCGCGATGAGGGCTTGCATATACTCCTCGAACACCAAGGCATCGGCACGCAGCGCGCGGTAGTGTTGATATTCTGGTGCGTCACCGCCATACCGCTGCTGCAGATAGGCCAGCGTGCCATGCTCGCCGACGAAATTCGCCAAACTCTCGTTAAAACTGACACTGCCTTTAATCCAGACGGTTTGATGCAACATTTCGTGGATAATCGTATTGATCAAAAAAACATCGTCGTAGGCGAGCATGCTCGACAGGATAGGGTCGTCAAAATAGCCTAACGTACTATAGGCTCGCACACCTCGCAGATAGGTGTCATACCCCTGCTCGTCCAAGGCACGTTGCTCACGCAGAGCATACTCCTTGTCAAAGAACCCCTTATACGGCATGCTGCCCAGGAGGGGAAAACGCCACACGTACGGTGTCAAGGCATCGGCTGGTGCGGCTGAGAGGTTGTAGCTCACGTACGGTCTATCGAGTTGCACAAACGTCGTATAACTCTTGCTGTCATACAGGCCAAGCTGGGTGATGGCGAAAATCCGCACCTCCAGGATGAGGCGCAGTTTTTGCTGCTCCTGGGACGTGAGGCGCGCATCGTGGAGTGCTTCTTCCACCGGGCGCTGGCGTGCCAGGAGCGCCGCCTGGCCTACTGCCACATGCCAGAGGTATCCGATACCACAGCCGCTCAAGCCTACCATACAGAGGAGGAGCGCACCTAGACGGATGAGGCGCAGGGGCCACCCTGGGGTATCCATGCTCCCTACGCCATCCCTGACTGTGCGCTAGTCCAACAGTGTAATGGGACGGCGTCCAGCAAAGCCGGTTTCGTAGCGATGAAAATGCTCGATGTCGTCCTCACCCAATTGCCAGCAGTAGTAATAGCCATCCCCAGAATCAAAGTCGGCAAGCCATAATCCTTTGACTTCGACACCTAGATCTTTCACCGCGGCTGCCCACTTCTGCAGTACTTCGTTCGCCTGGGCTTCGAGACGCCGCACGTCCCGTGGGTGCTCTGTAGCCTCCAACTGTTCCCGGAGTTCCTCGACGATCTCGTAGGAGTGTTGCGTAATCTCCTTCACTTGCGGCAGCAAGGCCCGCGCTTCTTCCAAGGTAAAGATGGCCATAGACCTCCCTCCCTGACGTATTGCCTCCATGACGTGCATTGCTTCACCAACCACCCAAGCCACCTGGTGAGAGCCATTGGGCGTGCTTCCCACGGCAACAAAGCATCCGCGATCTCGTGCCAGTTGCTCTTGGAACGGTTGCCTGTCAAACGCAAACCGCGATCGTCAATATAGGCCACCGCGAGCGGTTTATCGTGCATCCAGATCTCGTCGTAGGGTATCTGATGGCGTTGCAAAAAGGCGCTCACCGCCTCCGGGCTATTGACCCCGGAGGCGTAGGTCTCGGCAGCCTGCCAGGACGACGAGGTGCGCACTGTATGAATGACGATCCCAAACCCCGCCGCCTTGAGACGCTGCAAGGCTTCTTTGGCTCCGGCAATGGGTTCACCAAAGGCGGGATAACAATGCTCACAGATCGTCCCGTCTAGATCGACAACAATGATCCCTCTGTGCGGCGTGTTACGCATCACCATAGAGAGCGCCATGCACCCGATTGTAAGGGCCGAGACAGGGGCACCGCTGCTTCCCCCTTGCACAATTGTATTGGGCGACCGCGCTCACGTGCACGTAGCCCGTAGGCCAAACAATCCGGCGTGCTCTCAACAACACGCGCGGCAGCGCTTGGTCACCAGTTCAGGAGCCCGGGCTTCTGCTGCCTCCATCCGTTGTCTGAAGGGAAGATGGTCGTCATCGCGAAACGTTGGAGGTCGCCATCGAACCAGTCTTGGACCGTCTCGCGCCACTTCTGGTAATGCGGGGCGTTCCTATGGGCATTGAGATGGGCCTCCTGATTCTCATAGACCTCGTACAGGTGGAAAGTATTGGGATCAGTGGTACTCTGGTGCATGTCAAACCGTAAACACCCTGGCTCATCCCGTACTGACCCTTGTGCATCCCCGAGACTGGCCTCTTTAAACTTTTCGGCGAACCCAGGTTTGATTTTAATGGTGACAAAAATGGCGTACATGCGGTCTCCTTCCGTAGACATCTGCTGCCTGCAGGCATGCTGGTATGGACAGCGCAGTACAGGCATTGTATCACGCTGTCGCCAGGAGGGCGTCCTCCTAGCCAACGGGGTGCTGCGCGCCGCGCGGCGGTCCCATCGTGGCCTCAAACGACTTGGCGAAGGCCAGCAACTCGTCGTCGGTCGTGTCCAGATCAATGTGCTGCCCAAGTGGCTGACGAATCTTGTAGGGCGTGGTGTAGTATAGCTCGACACGGTTGTCTTCCGGGTCATAAAAATACACGCTACAGGCGATGCCATGGGTAACCGTGCGATCAATCCGCAGCCCCTCGTCCTGGAGCCGGTGATAAAAGGCCCGCACGTCATCTAGATTCTGTACCTTGAAGGAGACCTGCTGCACGTTCTGGGTTTTTTGCGCAGGGTCTTTAGCCCGAGCGAGGGCCAGCTCATGATGCTCGGCCTCGGGGTCAGCACTGAGGAAGCAAATGCCCCGATCCAAGTCTTCATCCGTGATCATGAGGCCCATAACGCGGCTATAAAAATCTCGCATTTTCATCAGGTCGTTGCAAAAAAGTCCCACGTGGCCCAACCGGCTAATCTGCGGCATAGTGTGCTCCCTTGCCTGTGCGGTGTTCAAAGCGAGGACCTATTCCTCGCTTTGCCAATGCTGTCTGCTGGAGGAAGGATAGGCCTTTTCCCTCTCCCTTTTCAAGTGCCCTCTTCCTGGGCTGGCTCACCTGCCGCATCACGCGCCAGGGCCCGCTCACAGGCGTGTGCCAGGACCGTCTGACACGCCCGCTTCGTGGTGTACACACGATACTGCACGAGCGTAGCAGGAATGTGTTCCAGCATGTCCTCGACGATCTCGGTGTCCACTTTCCCAGTGGCCGGATCATAAATATAGATGGGGCTTAGCTCCATATTACGGGGATTCATATTGCGCGGATCCTGCGTGGCCACGTCCAGATGAAACAGCAAGCTGCGCTGGGCTGGCGGGAGCGCCTGTCGGATACGCCGCACGAGCTGCTCCGGCTGCAACCGTGCAGCCATCTGGCGTTCGAACCCACGTACGGAGAAGGTAGCATCGAAGGCCATCTTCCACTTCACTTCCCGACTCAAAATCTGCTCCCAGGCGCGCCCCAGGGCCTGCTTCGCAGGCAGTGGATCGTCTGGCCAATCGCGTACGGTCTCTAACAGGGACCAGTCGGTGAGGCGCAGATAGCGCCCGAGCATGTCGAGCGGATTGCCTGGGAAGAGGTAGCGCATGGTCTCCGCAAAAATCTCACGCAGGTGCAGATCAAGGGCGCGTGACGTGCGGTGGAAGTAGACGTGGGTATAGAGATACAAGCGCGCTTGGAGAAACATGGTCAGGGCGCCAATGCCAGCCTTGTGCAGGGTCAGGCCACGCTCTGTGAACATACTGTAGTGGAGCAGGCGTGCGAGGTCGACTGGTCCGACAGCGACCCCGCACATATACGCATCACGCAACACGTAATCGAGGTTGTCCGCCGTATACATGCCGCTCAGCACTGGCTTCAGATAGCGCAACCAGCGCGGCATCTGGCCGTCGTCCGGGGCCTTCTTTTGCATGACGTAGGCCACGTACGCTGGTTCAAGCACTTCCGCCACAGCAAATGGACCACTCGGACTGCGGCGCAGACCACGTAGCGCCTCACCCAGAATGTGGGTGATGAGGTGCTCGCCCACCGCCTCGTGCCCAATGCCGTATTGCGCCAGATGGTTCTCATCAAAGAAATGCCCAAAGGGCCCATGCCCCACGTCGTGTAACAGCGCCGCCATCCGTAAGACTTCTTCCACATATGGCAGGGACGGACACGACGGTTCAAGAGCACACAGGGAGGGGTAGAGCTGCCTGGCAAAGCGCCCGGCCACATGCATGGCCCCCAGGGAGTGCTGAAAGCGGCTGTGCTCGGCCCCTGGGAAGACCCACCGCGCACTCTGCAACTGGTTGATATAGCGGAGACGTTGTACCCAGGGTGAGTCAATCAGATCTTTCTCGGTGACCTCACAGACCCCAGGCGTACGTTCCATCGGGACGGTAAAAGGCATGTACTCATGGATAGGATCAGCAAAGATCGCCAACCCGTCATAGTGCTGTTCAGTCACTGGTGCAACGGCTCGTGGCATGGGCTCCGCCCTAACTGAGGACCCAACGTAAGGTGTCGAGGTCAATATTGCCACCGCTCAGGACCATCACCACTTTCTGGCCTGCCAGGGACTCGCGCAGTTTCCATGCTGCCGCCACCGCGGCAGCGCCAGCGCCTTCAGCGAGGTTGTGGGTGGTGCGCAACAGGCGTACAATCGCCTGTCGCATGTCGTCCTCACTCACTAACACCATGGCATCGAGCCCTTCCTGCATGATGCGAAAGGGCATCTCAAAGGCGACGCGGGTAGCGAGACCATCGGCAAAGGTAGTGGCGCTCTCGGTCTCGCACATCTGCCCACTAGTCCAGGAGTTGTACACGGCCGGGGCATTTTCAGCCTGCACGCCGACAATGCGCGCGGCTGGCCGTAAGGCCTTGAGCACGGTGATGGCGGCACACACCCCACTACCACCACCTACCGGTACGAAGGCGACGTCAAGATCGTGGAGATCCTGGTAGACTTCTAACCAGTACGTCCCTACGCCATTCACCAGCATGGGCTCGTTGGCGGGATGCACGTAACGCAGGCCACGCTCATGCTGTAGTTCTTCGACGAGCGCGCGCGCCTCGTCAAAATCTCTGCCGTATTCGATGAGCTCCGCCCCTTGGGCCCGCATGAGGGCATTCTTCTCAGGGTTATTGCCCACCGGCACGACAATGGTGGCAGGGATATGGTAAAAACGCGCGGCGAGTGCCACGGACTGGCCGTGATTACCACGCGTCGCCGTAATCACCCCAGGCACGCCCTGGCGTGCCAGATGCGCCATGAGATTGAGCCCGCCGCGGATTTTGAAGGCGCCAATAGGGGTGTGATTTTCGTGTTTGATGTAAGCCCGAAACCCCATTTCCTGGGAGAGCAGGGGGTAGTGAATCAGTGGCGTCGGGCGCATGTGTTGGTACACAATCGGTTGGGCAGCTTCCACCTCGGCCAGGGAGATCGCATCAGACATGAGGGTTCACCGTCGCAGCAAGGGTTAGAGTAACGCGATATGTTGTAAGGGTACCGGACCTGCTGTGGGGAAAACAAGGGGAAAGAGGTGTGGAAAAGCTGGGGATATTTCCACGGGGGGACAACGATACCAGGCAGAGAGTATACCTTCCAGCATACAGAGTGAGAGAGTCAACACAGGAGGCATGGGTGGAGGAGCAAGGAGGTGGTGGGTATCCCGGTGATCTTGCGTCGCAGCGTGCCCGCGGTCAGCCACAGCATACGGGGCCTGGAGATGGGCCCCTGGGCTTGGCATTCCTGGAATCTGACATATTGGTACCGCGAGACCTGATGACTCGCGTCGTAGGCTAGTAGTCCGTCCACTTGTTTTTGACAGGTTCCAAAATCGGGGACAGTCGTTTGCGTTTCCCCCGGGCGTCAGCGGTGGTGCACTGCCAGTCAACCTGCACCTGCGCTGCGTTACGGGCGCTTTGCCAGGCAGCGACTTCGCTTGTGAACGTGGGGAAATCTGGGATGCGGCGGTCGAGGCAGTGCCCCCGTACCACCCCCAATGCGATTTCCGCCATGGTGAGCCCACTGCCGTGCTTCGGCGTGTAGTGTCCCTCCAGCTTGTTGATCAGCCGTCGCGCGTCCTCCGGCGGGAACGCCTCAGACAGCGAGGCCAGTGTAGGCGTGTTCAGGTTGTCCTGCATCCGCACGATTTGCTCTGCACTGGGGTCGCTGACGTCCACCAGGTGTTGGATCGCCTCTGCATCATCCACCGCCGTGCGCCGCTCTGTCACCAGCACCGCGCGCCGGCCTGCCAGCGGCTCGCACATCATGCACAGGTTCCCCGTGCCATGGCGTTCCTCCTCGTCGTCGATGCGTTCCAGGCGTCCGGGGGCTGCCGGGAGCGGCGTGCGGACGTCCTTCACCACTGGTTTGGTCCCTTCATCCAAGCAGACCAGCGGCCGCTGCGCCGCATACGGTCGCTGAGACCCTGCCAGGGTCTCTTCCAGCGCACAGACGCACGCGGCGTTTGCCTCCGGCGGAATGCCCCCTGGCTCCTTCCGCCAGGGCTTGAGGGCATTTTTTTGCGCGTTTGCCGCACGGTGTCGCGCCCGATGGACTCCACAAGCTCCAGTGCGACCCGCTTGTCCGCCAGCAAGCGCAGCGTCCAGGATGCGCGCCCCTCCGGCGCCTGGCTGCACGCGAGGGCCACGAGACGGGCTGCCTGCGCGCCGTCGAGTTTGCGTGGCTTCGGGCGGGCGGGTGGTTGGCGGGCCAGGGCAGCCTCCAGCCCGACCGCGACAAACCGCTGGCGCAACCGATGGATGGTGGACAGCCCGACCTCGAACGCGGCAGTGATCTGCCCGTCATGCCAGTTCGGGCCATCGACATCGGCCTGCAGCAGCATGCGTGCCCGCAACGCCTTGTCCCGGGCCACGCGCGGTCCCACCACCCACTGCTGGAGGGTGTGGCGTGCCTCGTCAGTCAACCGGACGATGTCTTTGGCTTCCTTGTCCATGGCTCGCTCCTTCCTCAGGTTCCCATGTGGAGCGATGTATCGCAGAATGGGCCAAACCTGTCAAAACAAAATGGATACCCCACTAGTGCATTGTCACGATAAAATATTCTGCTCAAATAGGGCTATGCCCATCGCAACGTCAGGGCGAGGTGAGGGCCATCAGCGATGCCGTCGACTGGACCGACACCGAACGTGCGGCATGACGCGAGAGGATCGCCAAGCACACGGCCAAGCGCAGGACCATCCTTCATGCCGAGGTTTGACGCAACGCCGAGAGGTCCTGTGGTGGGACAAACGCCGCCATGGCCTCGGCGTCGGACGGGTCCACTCAAAAAGTCGAGCAGCGCAAGACCCGTGGTGGTGAAGACGGTTTGGCAGCCGCCTGGTCTCGCAAACCCGTCCCCAAGGCCCCCCGGCGCAACAGCACCGGAGACGACGAAGCGCCTTGGCTGGCCTGCTCTGGTCGTTCGGCGCCTGCGGGACAGGCGCGGTGGACCTGCTGCAGGCGCGCGGAGAAGCTGGTGGCGTGCGCTCTGATCGCCTTGGTGTCCCCTGCGCCCATCCGACGGACAGGAAAAACCAGGCCCGTCCACCGTGGCACCAGCAAGCCTGGGGGATGCCGCCAGCACACGAGGCCCCCGTTGTCTGGCAAAGGGCCGCAGGCTGAGATATCGCGAACAAACCGTCTGCGCCTCTGTATCCCCACGGAGGGATGGAGGCCATGGCGACCCCAGGGCGTGGGGAAGTCCGTGCGCCTCTCCCCGCGCTCCCTGGCCAGCCACGGCGGGATGACCCCGCGGAGCAGCGCCAGGGGACGGCCACCATGGTGAGCG
>WNGB01016270.1_pt1 | contig 13386 bp, 10 predicted proteins | sample 5400681 | NCBI WGS metagenome assembly WNGB01 (sample SAMN13153367, study PRJNA577476) | soil metagenome | isolation source: 115 cm soil or saprolite under grassland replicate 2 | place: USA:California | collected 2016-06-15 | reverse complement strand
TACAGCCGCGAGCGCGGGTCGAGTGCATCGCGCAGACCATCGCCCATATAGTTGATGCTCAGGACGGTGAGGAAGATCATCAGGCCGGGCCAGATCACGATATGTGGCGCGAGCGGCAGGAATTCCTGCCCATCGAAGAGCAACCGTCCCCATGTGGGCGTATTGGGCGGGAAGCCGAGGCCCAGGAACGACAGCACGGACTCCAGGATGATCGCCTCGCCCACCGCCAACGTCGCCGAGACGATGATTGGGCTCAGGACGTTGGGGAGAATGTGCCTGAACATAATACTGCCGCGGCTGACGCCCAGGCAGGTCGCGGCCTCGACGAACTCCTTCTGTTTGAGCGAGAGAAACGATGCGCGCACAATCCGCGCGGTGCCCATCCAGTTCAGGATGCCGATGACGCCGACGATCAGGATGAAGATACCGGTCTGCGGACCGAGGCCCAGTTGTTCTAGAAATTTGTTCAGCGGATCGCGGAACAAATAGGTCAGCAATAACAGCAGCGGAAGTTGTGGGAGCGCGAGGAACATATCGGTGATACGCATCAACACATTGTCAATCATGCCGCCAAAGAACCCGGCGACCGCACCCACGAGCGTCCCCACCCCGATCAAAATCGCCATTGCGACCATGCCGACCGAGAGCGAGATACGCCCGCCAAACAGCACGCGCGCCAGGATATCGCGCCCCGAGTCATCGACGCCGAACGGATGCTGGAGCGATGGGCCTTGCATCTTGATCTTGAAGTTGAGCTTGGCAGGGCTGGTGGTGTACACTATTGGCCCGACCAGCGCGGTGAGGATAAAAAAGATCAGCAAGATGCTGCCGATCATCGCCAGTTTGTGCTTACGAAAACGGCGCCAGGCGTCGCCCCAAAGAGTGCGCGGCGGCCCCAGCGCAGCTCCGCTCAACGCCTCAAGTGCCGGCGCATCCAATGATATGCCAGTCTCGGCGATTGGACTTGCTTTAGCCATAGCACACACTCCAATTGCAGATTATAGATCTTCAATCGCCAATTTCTAACTGTAGCGAATGCGCGGATCGAGAACGCCATAGAGGATATCGGCGACCATGTTGAAAAAGACCACCAGGCAGGCGAAGATGAACGTCAGCGTCATGACCACTGGCGTATCCGAGCTCTGGATCGAGCGAATCAGCAACTCCCCCAGCCCGTTCACCCGGAAGATCTGCTCGGTGATGATCGCCCCCGCGAAGATGCCTGGGATCCCCAGCGCGATCAGCGTCACAATTGGGATCATGCTGTTCGTCAGGACGTGGCGTACGAGGACGACCTGCTCGGCCAACCCTTTCGCCCGCGCGGTGCGCACATAATCGAGCGGCAAGTTATCGAGCATCGACGAACGCATAAAGCGCGCGATCGCCGCCGCCTGGAACAGCGCCAGTACCGCCACCGGCATGATCATCTGCTGGACTTGCTGGCCGAACGACGTCCAGTCGGTCACCTGCAATGTGGACTTGTAGATCGAGGGAAACCAGTGCAGCTTGACGCTGAAGAGCAAAATCATCAATAGGCCGGTGAAGAAGGTCGGCACGGACTGGCCGACAAACGCGAAGGTGGTGGCGGCCTGATCGAAGAGCGAATACTGCTTGACGGCCGAGATGATTCCGACCGGGATGGCGATCGTGATCGCGATCAGATAGGCCAGGCCGACGACCCAGAGCGTTTGGGGCAGGCGTTGGCGGATCAGTTCCGCCACCGGGACTTTGGCGGCCAGGGAGAAGCCCCAATCGCCTTTGGCGAGCGAGGTGATCCATATGAAGTAACGCACGTACCAGGGCTGGTCGAGGCCCAGCGAATGCCGGATGGTCTCACGCATCGCCGGGGTGATCGAAGGATTGGTCGTAATACCGGAGAGCGGGTCGCCAGGGGCGAGCGCGAGGATGGCGTAGATGACCGCGCTGATAATCAGCAGTGTCGGGATGGCGATCAACATACGGCGAATCAGGTACTGCGTCATATCGGGCTCCTGAGTTGTCAGGGGCGTTGGGCAAGAACGCCCCTGACGGGATAACAGGGGCGTTCGAAACGCTCCTGTTCCTTCAGCCTACTTGTGCCATGTGGCGATGTTGTACAGGTCACCGGCCCACGGGTTGCCATCCGGCCCCACCAGGCCCTTGACGATCGCCGACGGGAAGGTACGGATCACCAGGCCGACGACTATGCCCTCGTTGACTAGTTTATCGTTGAGCTTGAGAAACAGGTCATTACGCTTGGCCGGATCGAGCTCCTTGTGGAGATTCGCGATCATCGCGTCATAGTCTTTGTCGCAGTAGCGGTTGTAGTTGTTGGTGGACCAGCCATTCGACTTCTGCGAGACCTGGGCGCATGCCCACTGATCGAAGAATGTCGTCGGGTCGGGGTCGTAGGAGCTGGTGAACATCTCGATGTCGACAAAGTTGTGGGCGGCTGTGTCGGGGTTGCCTTTATCGGCCGAGAAGAACACGCCAGCGTCGATCGCCTTCAGCGAGACATTCACGCCAATGTCGCCCCAGTTCGACTGGACGATCTGCTGGACCTTCTGGCGCACGGCGTTGATCGAGGTCTGGTAGGTCAGATTGAACGGCTTGCCGTCCTTGTCAAGGACGCCATCGCCGTCGCTGTCCTTCCAGCCGGCCTCTGCGAGCAGCTTCTTCGCACCCTCAACGTCCTGATCGCACTTGGTGCCCTTGGACGTGAGCGATTCCGGCGCGGCGACGATGTTGCAGGTCGGGGAACCGGCCGGGCCATAGGCCTCCTCGGCGATCGTCTTGCGGTCGATCGCCATGGCGAGCGCCTGGCGCACCTTCGGATCGCTCAGGATCGGATTCTTCTGAGTCGGCTCGGAGCGCTTGTCGCCCAGCGCCGGGTCGGGGTTGGCCAGGTTGAAATACATGCGCTCGACGTTCGGGCCGGGGTAGGGGACGATCTCGCACTTGTCACCATTCCCTACAACCTGTTTGACGATCGCTGGGTCGATCTGCATGTTCCATGCGAAGTCGGTTTCGCCGGTCTCGCAGACCGCACGCAGAGCTCCCTCAGCCGTGCCGCCACCCTTGATCTCGACCGAGTCGAAGGCGACCTTGTCGGCGTCGCGATACATCGGGTTTTTGTCGTAGGTCACCACGTCGCCGGACTTGAACTCCTTGAGCTTGAAGGGTCCGGTGCCAATCGGCTTGTTGTTAGCCTCACAGGTCGGCGCCTTATCGCCGACACAGTCGGCGAACTGCTTCTTCTGGAGGATATTGACGCCGACCCAGGAGACGAAGGTGTTGGCGTTGGGTGCCTTCCAGGTGGTCTTGACCGTCGTTGGATCGACCGCCTCAACCGTCTTGATCTGCTCGAAGTTCTGAGGCGTGGTGCAGCTCGGCGATTTGGTGCAGTACTCCCAGGTGAAGATGACGTCGTCGGCGGTGAAATCGCTGCCGTCCGACCACTTGATGCCCGGCTTGAGCTTCCAGGTGACCGAAGTGGCATCCTTGGCAATACCGCCGTTTTCGACGGTCGGAACCTCGGCCGCCAGGTAGGGAACCGGCTTGAGATCGGGGCCGAAGTAGGCCAATGGCTCATTGATCAGGTCGGAGGCATCGACGTCTTTGGTACCCTGGGTCTGGGGTTCAGGATGGTGACCGCTTGCCAGTAGAGGATCTTGAGCGTGCCGCCGGTGGCGCCACCTGCGGCGGCCGGTGCGGCGGTGGGGGCTTCGGCGGCGGCGGTGGGGGCTTCGGCGGCGGTTGGCGCTTCAGCGGGTGCGGCGGTCGGCGCCTCAGCGGGTGCGGCAGTCGGGGCAGCGGCGGGTGCGGCAGTTGGTGCCTCGGCGGCTGGGGCGGCAGTCGGCGCGGCGGGTGCTGTGGTGCCGCCACCGCAGGCGGCCAGGATCGGAACCACGAGCATCAGCAGCAACGCGAGCGCGGCGCCACGTTTCCAGGAAATGCGTCCATTTCGCATACAAACATCCTTTCGCAATCTGAAGAATCTGTGACGGCTTCGACGTGAAGTCCGAGGGAGTCGCGATTGATCGCCGTTGATCACCCCCCTTCGTGACGGCTGTCGTGATTCAAGATATGATACGTCCTAATGCGTCGCCGCAGGTGCTGGCGGCGCATGTGAAATGAGCGATTCATCCATCCCAATCTGGTAAGGGCTTCGAATGCTGGAAAGCTGTGTTGCTTGCGCGCTTTGGTTGGCGATACTTGGCCATCCAAATGACTACAATGCGTTCGAGGGCATCAGCTTGGCCCTCTATTTCCAATGCGGCTATGCTGTCGACGTATTATTATTGAGTGGGGTATGATTTGATTATAGCAGAAAGGTTTATGAGCGTCAACAATTTTGGCAATTGGACATAACAATTTATAGAAAATGTTTACAAATTTAACAATGCAGCATGACATGGTCGCCCCATAACATGCCGATTTGCCTGCGGCAGCATGGTACTTTCTCTTTTTCTTGCGGATCGTTTTTTCGCCCAGCGGGCGAAAAAACGATCCGCAAGAAGTTGAACATGAGCGGCAAGCGAAAGTCCTAAGTTGTGTTCGTGGGCTTGTGGTTCGCCCAGCCGGGCGAACCACAAGCCCACGAACGAAAAAAGGAAAGTACCGCTGCGAAACACCGGTTGTGGTTGCGGTATACTTGTTTTCGATAGCAGTTGGCCACATCCTGGAGAATGAAAAAATGCAATGGATGACCAGAGCGCATATTCGAGTCGGACGGATGGGCTGTGCCTGGCTGATCCGGCGCTTCGTCGATCCGGCGGACGCCTGTACGACGCGCTATACGCCTACTGCCAGGACATGATCCGCCGTGGCAAGCCGGACGGTGGGTAGTAGTAGGCAGTAGCTTCCAAGGGAACAGGAGACAGGGTACAGGGTACAGCGGCGTGTCGATACCTGTACCCTGTCTCCTGTTCCCTGTTCCCTGATCGCCCGCCTGCTACCGTGTCGCCCGCGCGCGGCGGCGCCACAACGCGGCGGCGCTGACGGCAAGCAGCGCGCCGAAGAAGACCAGCACGGTGTCGACCGAGATAAAGGCCATGCTCAGCTCTAGCTCGCCAGCCAGGAAGCTGGCCAGCGCGCCGAACACCAGGCAGAGCAGAACCAGCACGGCGGCGCGCCGCCGTGGCCCAGGCACCCATTGCACCAGCAGACCGATCACAGCGCCGGCGGCGATTGGAAAGACTTCTTCCATGATGTGCTCCTTTGTATTCTTCGAAGATACGAATGCCCAAAATGTCCTAGCAGTGGACACACAGCATCCTGAGTAGCGGTGGAGGGACGCGGCAGCGGAACGAAACCGCGTATCGAAGGGTGCGGCTCTATCGCGGCCGCACCCTTCGATACGGCCTTCGGCCGGGGTGCCCTCTGGGCCCAGGATGCTGTGTGGCGGGACATTGCGCTCTCATGTTACCTGCCGGCCCACGCATCCGGCGGCGTCCCACCCTCGCCGGTTCCTTCGCCGCTGAGCGTGCCCGCCACAGTGTCGGGCGCTGCGTCGGACTCGTCGGCCGCGTGGCCGCGTGAGAGCGCGATCGCGCCCACGCCCGCGTTGGCGATCAGGCGGTTCAGCGCCAGCAGATCGGTTTCAAGCAGTGAGTCGAGGCGGCTGAGCTGCGTGTCGATCTTGCCGGAAAGATGCGCGAAGACCGCGTGGGCCTGGTCGGTCGGCCGGTAGTCGCCCATGCTGACCGCCAATCGCAGCTCGGCCAGCTGCTCCAGCAGCCGCACGCCCTGGTTGTAGCTTCCGATCCACCCGATCCGCACATCGGGCAGCAGAATGGTCTTCTCGATCTCCAGCATCTGCTCCTTCAGCGCCTTGGCGGCGGCGGCGATCGGCTTGCCGCTGGGCAGCCCCTCGGCGCGCGCGCTCCAGCCATCGAGCTGCCCGCGCAGATCGCGCATGCGATTGACCGATTGGATTGTCGCGTCGATCTTGCGGTGGATCGCGATCAGCAGGTCGAACTGGGCCTGCAAATCCGCTTGCGTAGCGGCGACATCGGGCTGTTTGATCACCTCAAATGATTCGGTGAGGCGCTGCTCGCCGACGGTGAGCGTGACCTGGTAGCTGCCCGGCGCGAGCAGCGGCCCGTTGATGATTAGCTCCGATGCGGGGTCTTTGCCGGCGACCCTGGTGGCCGGCGCGTAGCGCAGATCCCAGATGAAGCGGTTCCAGCCGGCGTTGGCGCTGATCTTCAGCTCCTTGGCCTTGGGGTCGTCCTTGTCCTTCGGCTTGTCTTGCTCGTCGGCCGGCGGTGGCTCCAGGCTGGTAAACTCACGGATGACCTGGCCCCGGCTGTCGCTGAAGGTCAGGCTGATCGTGCCGCTGGGCTTCTCGCTCAGGCAATAGGTGATAATCGCGCCTTTGGGCGGGTTCTGCCCCACGTCGAGATGTTTGCGCACGGTCGCGTTCTCGGGCGTCGTGCTGATGATCAATCCGCCGCCGACAGCGCCCAGGTAGCTCTTGCCGGGCGTGTCCTTCGACCAATCGACGCCGTCGCCGATCCGCGCTGTGGCGCGCGGCTTGAACAGGTGCGTCGCGCCGGTTGAGTCGCCAACTTGATGCAGCGGCGTCAGGTCGTCCAGCACCCAGATCGAGCGGCCATGCGTGCCCGCGATCAGGTCGTTGTTCTTGATCAGCAGGTCGTGGATCGGCGCGATTGGCAGATTAAGCTGGAAGCGCTGCCAGGCGCCGCCGTCGTCGAACGAGAGATACAGGCCGGTCTCGGTGCCGGCGTACAGCAGGCCCGGCCGGGCCGGGTCGGCGCGGATGACGCGGGTGAACTCGTGCTCGGGAATGCCATCCGTGATCGCCTGCCAGGTCTGGCCGTAGTCGCTGGTCTTGTACAGATAGGGCCGGTAATCGTCCAGCTTGTAGCGCGTCGCGGCCAGGTAGGCGCTGGCTTTGTCGTGCGGCGAAAGCTCGATACAGCTGATCATGCTCCATTCGGGCATGTCGGGCGGCGTGATCTTGTCCCAGCTCTGGCCGCCGTCTTTCGAGATATGCAGCAGCCCATCATCCGACCCGGCCCATAGCACGCCTGGCTTGTGTGACGATTCGGCGAACGCAAACACCGTCGCGTAGGTCTCGGCGCCGATCGCATCGCGGTTGACCGGGCCGCCGGTTGGCTTGAGCGTCTCGGGGTCGGCGCGGGTCAGGTCGGGGCTGATCGGCTGCCAGCTCTGGCCTTCGTTGCTGCTTTTGAACACCAGGTTGCCGCCGGCGTACAGCACGTTCGGGTCGTGCGGCGAGATGACGATCGGGTATGTCCAGGCGAAGCGATACTTCTCCTCGCCGGCGCCGTAGCCGCGCATTGTCTCCGGCCAGGTGGTGATCAGCCGGATCTGGCGGGTGCGATGGTCGTAGCGCTGCAAGCTGTTGCCGCCGCCGGGCGAGCTGCCGATCGCGCCGACATACACGATATTGTAGTCGTCGGGGCGCACGGCGATGTAGCCGCTCTCGCCGGTGCCGGTAATGTAGCAATCGCCCCAGGTGATGGCGCTGTGATGGCTGCGGCTCGGCACCGCCACGCTGGTGTTATCCTGCTGAGTGCCGTAGACGTGATAGGCCGCGCGATTATCGGTAGCGATATGGTACAACTGGGCGGTTGGCTGATTGTAGATCGTCGACCATGTTGCGCCGCCGTTGAGCGAGACTTTGGCGCCGCCGTCGTCGCCGTGAACCATGCGGCGCGGGTTGCGCGGGTCGATCCACAGATCGTGATTGTCGCCATGCGGCGTGGCGATCTCGGCGAAGGTCTTGCCACCGTCAGTCGATTTCCAGAAACTGAGGTTGTTGATGTAGACCGTGTCAGGATCTTGCGGGTCGGCGGTGAGGTGCATGTAGTACCAGGCGCGCGAGATCAGCTGCGGGTTGTCGCTGACCTGCTCCCAGTGCGCGCCGTAGTCATCCGAGCGGTATAGGCCGCCGGCGGTCTTATGCTCGACCAGCGCCCAGACGCGGCCGGCCTGCGCCGGCGAGGCGGCCACGCCGAGCTTGCCTTTGATGCCGCTGGGCATGCCCGGCTTGTCGCTGAGGTCGGCCCAGGTCTCGCCGCCGTCGCTGGATTGCCACAGGCCGCTGTCGGGGCCGCCGCTGGAGAGCTGTGAGAAGCTGCGGTAGGCCTGCCAGATCGACGCGTACAGAATGCGCGGGTTGGTCTCGTCGATCGACAGATCGACCGCGCCGGCCTGCTCGCTCTTGAACAGCACGTTGCGCCAGCTTGCGCCCCCGTCGGTCGATTTGAACACGCCGCGCTCGCTGTTCGGGCCAAAGGCGTGACCCAGCGCCGCGACATATACCAGATCGGGGTTGTGCGGGTCGACTCGGATCTTGCCGATAAAGCGTGTGTCGGCCAGCCCGACATGTGCCCAGGTGCGGCCGGCGTCGGTCGATTTGTAGACGCCGTCGCCATGCGACACGTCGATGCGGATGGTGGTCTCGCCGGTTCCGGCGTAGATCACATTCGAATCGGATGGGGCGACCGCCAGCGCTCCGATCGAGGCGGTGTTGAAAAAGCCGTCCGACACGTTCTCCCAGTACACGCCCGCGTCGGTAGTCTTCCAGACGCCGCCGGCGCACGCGCCAAAGTAGAAGGTGTTGGCGTCGGCATAGTCGCCGGCCACCGCCACCACCCGCCCGCCGCGGAACGGGCCGATGCAGCGCCACTCCAGCAACCCTGCGAAGTCGCTCGTGTTTGGCATGAATCACGCTCCTTTATACCCCTGCGATGGCAAGGCCATGCCCAAACATGGCCTGATAGTCAGGCAATGCCAGACATCAACGCGGATGAAATTTTCTTTTACCCAGGTGCTGCGACGGTGGTAAGCATACCATACCGTGCTGTGGCGTGCAATCGTATCTGCATCCACACGATTTCCCAATCACTTCTGAATATTTCCTAAACACCATCCGGCTATCCTTATTGCATGGATGGTGGCTGATATGGCAGTCACCGCACCGAAATGGATATATGGAGGCGTGTATATGGACGGCAAACGACGTTGGTTTGGCTGGGTCGCGATCGGCCTGGGCGCGCTAGCGCTGGTGGTGGCGCTGCTCGGGCGCGGGTTCGGGCCTCAGATTGGGGCCGCAGGAGGGCCGGGCGCGAATGTGCAACAGCAGAGCGCCGGGCCGCAGGCTGGCCCAGGCGCGAATACGCAGCCGGGTGCAGGGCAGCAGAACGCGGGGCCCCAGAGTGGCCCAGGCGCGAACGCGCAACCCGGCGCGAACATGCGGCAGAACAGTGGGCCGCAGGCTGGCCCGGCCGGCCCTGGTGGCGAGGCGCGACGTGGAGCTGGGCGCCAAGGGGATGGCGGCTTTGGAACGGGCGGATGGCTGCGATTCCCATTCAGGCTGATCGGCGGATCATTCCAGTGGGTCATGCTGGCGCTGCTGATCGGGCTGGGAGTGTGGATGCTGCGCGGGCGCAGCACAGGCAGCGCATCCAGTAGTGGGCGCGCCGAACCAACACAAGGCTCGCCGCAGGGGCCACTCTCGCCCACCGGCGAATCGTATATCGATGAGCCGAGCGATCGCGAGTAAGTTCCTGGGCTAGGGCATTTTTAGTACGGGTGTTGGGTATTGGGTGTGCGGCGTTGCGAAGCCCAACACCCAATACGCAATACCTCTCGATAAGAAAGGACTTGATACCATGATAGGCATAACACGCAAACTACAGACGCTCGTGATTGCCGCACTGACGGCGGCTGTCCTCGTGGCATGCGGGGCAGCGACGACGAGTGATACCACGGTTGGCTCGGCGCCCGCGAGCACGCAGCCGCCGGCATCTACCACCAGCGCGCCCGCTACAGCCGCGACCAGCGCAGCATCGGACGCAACGGTTGTGACCAACGCGATACCGGCCGCGACTGCTGTGGCCAGCGCAGCGCCGCCCGCGCCCGCCGCCACCGCAACCGCCAAGCTCAACCTAAACACTGTGACCGAAGACCAATTGATGAGCACGATTCCTAACTTCAGCACCCGCATGGTGCGCGAGTTCATGGAGTATCGGCCGTACATCAGCATCCAGCAGTTCCGCAAGGAGATTGGCAAATATGTCAGCGCCGATCAGGTGGCCACGTACGAGCAGTATGTGTACGTGCCGATCGCCGTGGATCAGGCCGATGCGGCAACGCTCCAGCAGCTGTCGGGCGTCGACGCCACTATCGCCGACCAGCTGATCGCCGGCCGGCCCTACGGTTCCAGCCAGGCCTTCCTTACCAAGCTCGCTGGCCTGGTTTCGGCAGCCGATGCGCAGCAGGCTGCGGCGTATATTGCCGCAGCGTAACTCATCGCCCGCTCGGCCAGCCTTGTGTAGAGCTGGCCGGGCGGGCAAGGAATATATCAACATGCCTACGACAACTGTTGAACAGCGCCTGCGAACCTTCTTGCTCTGGTTGGCTGGGTCGATGTGCGTCGGCACGACCGTCGAGCTGTTCCTGGCTAAACACTACGAAGACCCGGTACAGTTTATACCGTTTGTCTTGTGTGGTGTGGGACTCATTGCCGTGGTGGCTGCTCTGCGCCGCCCGCAGCGTGCACGATTGCTGGCGCTGCGTGGGGTGATGAGCCTGCTCTTGCTCGGCAGCCTGCTTGGGATCTACGAACACCTCGTGAATAACTTCGCGTTTGAGCTAGATATGCGGCCGAGCGCGGTCTGGAGCGATGTCTGGTTCCAGGCGCTCAGAGGTGCGGCGCCGCTGCTGGCGCCAGGGATTCTTGCGGTGGCGGCCGTCGTCGCGATCGCCGCGACATATGCGCACCCTGCATTAGTGCGCCAGAACGGCGCTGCGGTGCAGGTAGGCCCGGCCGCTGGCGAGCCGACGCTGGGAGAGCGCCGACGCACTTAAGAGCCAATTAGTCATAAAAGGAGAGAATTGTATGCCAACCCTTAAGCACATTATTGCCGTCAGCGCGCTCGCTATCGCGCTGATCGTCGGCGTGGCGGCATATGCCGTCTTCAAGACGCCGGCGGCGTCCAGCGGGCAGATCCAAGCTATTCCGCTGGACGCGAGCGCGCCGCAGGTTTCAACCACTGGCGCGCAACCAACGACAGCGGCCGCGGCATCCAGTACATCGGCCGCATCCACGAGCGTGGTGACATTGCAGATGATCCAGGCCGAATCGGAAGCACGTTTTATCATTGACGAGGTGCTCAACGATGCGCCCAAGACCGTGATTGGCACGACCGATCAAGTCGCCGGCGAAATTGCGATCGATCCTCAGGATCCGACCCAGACGCGCGTCGGCGTGATTCAGGTCGATGCGCGGGCGCTGACAACCGATAGCGACTTTCGCAATCGCGCGATTAAGAACCAGATTCTGGAGACGGATCAGTACGAATATGTCACCTTCACGCCGACAAAGATAGTTGGGCTGCCGCAGGCCGGCGCTGTCGGCAAGCCATATACGTTCCAGATTGTCGGCGATCTGACTATTCGCGATGTGACGAAGCAGGTGACGTTTGATGTGACCGCCACCGCAGCGGCGGCGAGCCGGATCGAAGGCACGGCGACGACATCAATCGCCTATGCCGATTACGGCATCAGCATTCCTCAAGTTCGGCAGGTTGCCAGCGTGGCCGACCAGGTGCAGCTAGAGCTTGATTTTGTAGCAGTGGCGGCATAAATTGTACCGCTGACGCGCTGAAGACGTGATGGCGCTGACAGAGTGCAGTACAGGCGAACAGCGCCAGGGTATCAAGCTCACCCCAATTGACGTAGCCTTTGACCTGGTATATACTGGTATAACAATCTTCTACCAGATCAAGGTGAATATGCACGACGATATCGCGCAACAGCCGGCCGCGCTGCGCGCGGTGACAAGCTACTACCAGAGCGGCGAAGGCGCCGCGCGTCTGGCGGCCGCGCCGATCGGGCGCGCGCCGATCCTGACTGGTATGGGTGCGTCGTATCATGCTGCGCTGGCGATCGTCCCCTACTTTCACAGCTTGGGTATCCCGGCGCTTGCCGTTGAGGCGATCGATCTACTGTACTACAACCAGGCGCTGCTTCAGGATGGCCGGCCGCTGATCTTCATCTCGCAGTCCGGCAAGAGCGCGGAGGTTGCCGCAGTTGCCGAGGTACTGCCGGCTGGGGCGGCGCTGCTGGCGGTGACGAACGACGCCGAGAGCTTGCTTGCGCGGCGCGCCCAGCTGGTGCTGCCCACGTTGGCGGGCAAAGAGAGCGGCGTCGCCACCAAGACCTACCTGAACTGTCTGGCCGTGCTGTGGCTGCTGGCGCGGCGCTGGGGCGGTGTGCTGGATGGTGCTGAAGGATCTACTCTGGAGCTGGTTGCGGCTGAGAGCGAGCGACTGGTGGCGGATGCCGCTGCGACGGCAGCGCGCTGGCTGGATGCGCTTGGCGCGGCCGAGCGACTGGTGTTCACCGGCCACGGCCCGCATGTGTCGACCGCGCGCCAGGCGGCGATGATGCTGGCCGAGCGCGCCCGAGTCGCGGCGATTGGTATGGGCGTGGGCGCGCTGCGGCACGGCCCGATCGAGATCGCGCAGCCGGATCTGGGCGCGGTGATCTTCGCTTCGCCGGGGCGTTCGAGCGACTCGGCAATCACGCTGGCGCGCGAGCTGTCCGGCTACGGCGCGCGTGTGCTGATCGTGGAGCACGGCCGCACGCGCAATCTGGATGCGGCATCCGATACGGCATTAGCGATCGACGAGTTTCTCGCGCCGTTGCTCGATGTCATTCCAGCTCAGATCTTCGCCGATGCGCTGGCGCGCAAGCTTGGCGTCGGGCCAGGCTTTCGCTATATTGGCAAGGTCGTGACGCGGCTGTAGATCACAGGACTTACCCGGTCACGCTTTCAACCGCCGCTTTGCCTGCGGCAGCATGGTACTTCCCATTGCATCTGTTGTTCGTATTTTCGCTCTGCGAGCGAAAATACGAACAACAAAAAGAAGATAAAGTACCGCTGTGAATGACCACCACATTCACCTAGGATCGACGATGATTGCCATGCCACCGGTCGATCGCACGGCGCGCCCGAACGAAAAGTTGCCGCTCTACGCCCAGCTCAAGGAGCAGATTATCGCCGCGATTGCGCGCGGCGATCTCGCGCCGAGCGACCAGATTCCGTCGCAGCGCGTGTTGTGCGAGGATTATGGAATGAGCCATATGACGGTTCGTCGCGCGATCAGCGAGCTGCTCCATGAGGGCGTGATCTACGCGATCCCTGGCAAAGGGCTGTATGTGACCGAGCCAAAGCAGGATGCCGAGCCGCCACTGCGGGGATTCACCGAGGATATGTCGCAGCGTGGGATGGTGGCGTCGAGCCAGGTGCTAGCGGCTGAGATCGTCGGCGCCTCGACCGTGCTGTCGAGCGCGCTGGGTGTCCCAATCGGCACAGCGCTGGTCTATCTACGCCGGCTGCGCCTT
>WNGB01009792.1_pt1 | contig 13386 bp, 14 predicted proteins | sample 5400681 | NCBI WGS metagenome assembly WNGB01 (sample SAMN13153367, study PRJNA577476) | soil metagenome | isolation source: 115 cm soil or saprolite under grassland replicate 2 | place: USA:California | collected 2016-06-15 | reverse complement strand
CGGACGCGCTCGCGCGCTTTCTCCAGCATGGACGAAGAGAGATCGATGCCGGTGACCGTGCAGTTGTTCGGATAGAGCGAGGTGTTGATGCCGGTGCCTATGCCGACCTCGAGCACGCGATCGCCGGCCTTGATCGCCATTCGTTCAATCGCGACGAGCCGGCCGTGATGCAGCGTGGGGCCGAAGATGAGGTCATAGACGTTGGCGAGCTTTTCGTAAACGCGGGCGACGAAGTCGTTCTCGACGGCGGTAACGGAGAGGGCGCGCGTCGCGACGTCAGAGCGAAAGTCATCGTCTTCACGGTCGAACAGCATTATGAAGGCCTCCGGAAAGGGACCGGCTGTCCGAGCCGACAGCGTCGCGGACCGTTCGCGACTATAGCGTTCTCAGCCATATCGAACAAGCTAAAAGCACCTAATTCGAGACGCGGATGCCCTCCAGCACCTCGAGCGCCGCAGCAATTCGACCACCCGGGGCCGAGATATGAACGCCCTGAACCATTCCGCGGATCGCGATCAGCGTTTCCCGTGCAATCGCGATTCCCTGTGCAAAAGCAGTCTCGGCATCCTGTGCCGCACGCATACGCTCGAGGGCCTGCTCAGGCACGCGCACACCCGGCACTTCGTTGGCCATGAACTCCGCGTCTATCACACTGTCGAACGGCCGTACGCCGGCAAGAATCGGAATACGCGCCGACTCGATTCTCTTGTAGAGGCGCTCGAAGGTTGCGGCATCGAAGACCGGACGCGTGATTGCGAACTCGGCGCCGGCTTCGACCTTGTACTCGAAGCGGCGAACCTCCGCGTCGAGACTCTCGGCCCCCGGATTCACCATCACGCCGATATGAAACGCGGTCGGCGTCCCGATACCCTGCCCGCCGATGTCGAGCCCGTGATTGAGCCGCGTGATGACGTTGGTCAGGCCGATCGAGTCGACGTCGAAGACGCCCGTCGCGTCCGGATAATCGCCGACGATCCTCGCCTTGCCGGTGACGACCACGACATTGCGGATGCCCATCGCGTGCGCGCCGAGCAAGTCCGACTGCATGCCAAGGAGATTCCGGTCCCGACACGAAAATTGCAGCACCGTCTCGATACCGGCCCTCTGCTGCACGAGTACCGCAAGCGCCAGCGCGCTCATGCGCGGACCGCGCGGCCCGTCGGGAATGTTCACGACATCGACGCCGCGGATCTTCAGCGCGCGCGCCTGCTCGATGATCTCGTCGCCGACATAACCCTTCGGCGGCAGCAGCTCGACGATCGTGGCGAATCGGCCCGCGGTGAGCGCGGCACCCAGTTGCGACTTGTCCGCGCGAGGGATCGGCGAAGAAGCCGGGTCCAAAAGGACCCGGCCTCCGCTGTCGATTGATCGGATCTCCGCCTCTGGAGGGCGGGTCCTTTCGGACCCGGCAGCGTGTCCCACCTTTCCAACGTTGACCTGCTTGATTGCCGTCTTCATCTGGCGAATGTGCTCGGGCGTCGTGCCGCAGCATCCGCCGACGAGGCGGACACCATGCTGTGCGAAGCGCCGCGCGTAGGACGCCATGTATTCGGGCGACGATAGATAGATATTGCGTCCCTCGATGTCGCGTGGACGTCCGGCGTTGGGCTGCGCCGACAACCGCGCACGCGTCACCGCGGCCATGCGCTCCACGGTCTCCAGCATGTGCGCAGGGCCGATGCTGCAGTTCACGCCGATGACGTCGGCGCCCCGCCTCTCCATCTCCGGCGCGAACTGCTCGGGCGGCGTCCCATCCAGGCTGTTTCCATCGTCCTCGATCGTCATCTGCGCAACGATCGGCAAAGGCGACACGCTGCGAACTGCCGCAATCGCCGCCCCCATCTCGTTCAGATCGCGAAACGTCTCGAGGACAAACAGATCGACGCCGCCGTCGACCAGTGCCTGGGCCTGCTCGCGGAAGTACGATTCGGCTTCATCGGTCCCCATCTTGCCCCAGGGCTCGATGCGGACGCCGAGGGGTCCGATGGCTCCGGCCACGTACGCCTGGTCACGCGCCGCCTTGCGGGCGATGCGCGCGCCTTCGACGTTGATCTCTCGCACACGATCGCCAAGGCCGAACGACCGTAGCTTGATTCGGTTTGCGCCGAAGGTATTGGTCTCCAGGACGTCCGCTCCGGCCCGGGCGTAGTCCTGGTGGATTTCCGTCACGGTGTCGGCCGACATGATGTTGAGCGAATCGAAGCAGCGGTTGATGAAGACGCCCTTTGCGTACAGCATCGTCCCCATCGCGCCGTCGCAGACGAGCACACGCTCGTCGAGCGCTTCAAGAAACGGCTTCACGACAACCTGCCGGGTCCAAAAGGAACCGGCCTCCGCTGTCTATTGATCAATCTTGCGGTACTCCAATGTTTCAGCATCGATCAACAGGTACGACCTGTTGACTCGATCGATGCACACCGACGGTACGCCTTCCCGCACGGTCTCGACGAAGCGGTGATGATGGCCGCACAGGTGCAATCGCGGTTTCATCGATGCCAGCACGTCGTTGATAGCCGGCTTCCCCGCGTCGCGCCTCACTGGCTTCCGTCCCTCGCGCGGCTCGTCGACGATGACGAAGGGGCGCGCGGCTTCGTGAGTCATCAGGATGTCGATGCCGCGCATCTGCTTGCACGCCTCCACTTCTTCCCGCACGAAGTGCCGGCGCTTATCATCGCTCGGTTTGTGCGGGAGCTTGCCGGCGCGCGTATCGAACCACGTGGGCGCGAACGTACCGCCCAGACCGGCCACGGTGAGCGGGCCGACGTCCCGGAACGCTCCGTTCGGGATGAAGTGCAGGTTGGCCACGAGGTCGCGTCCGGCTTCCCACGCCGCGATCCGATCGAAGTCCTCGTTGTTCCCCTTGATCCAGTACACGGGTGCCGTCGGTTCCGGGTAGGCGCCGGTGCGGCTGGCCACATCGCCGACGCACAACCAGACCGGCACTTCCGGGTGCCGCTCGATCGCGCGGCGCATCGCGTCGAAGTTTCCGTGGATGTCGGCGAGCGCGCCGATTACTTCGCCGGCACGAGCAGGTCGGCCTTGTCCCAGATGAAGTCGTCCTTGCTATAGACGGCGAGCTCGTAGTCCTTGCCCATGAAGATCGCCGACACGGGACACGCTTCCTCGCAGTACCCGCAGAAGATGCAGCGCGTCTTGTGAATCTGGTAGACCGAGGCGTAGCGCGGTCCCGCCTGGACGGTGCCGTCATTTTCCGCCGCCTCGAGGTAAATCGCGTCGGCCGGACACGCCACCGAGCACAGTCCGCAGGCAACGCACTTCTCGAGACCGTTCTCGTCGCGCATCAGCACCTGCTTGCCGCGGTACTTCGGGAACATCGGCACCTTCTGGTACGGATAGTTCACCGTGACCTTCGGCTTGAACATGTGGCGCAGAGTCGTCCATAACCCGGTAATCAGCGGTCGAATCATCCTTACGATCATAGCGGTAAATCCCAAATCCCAAAACCCAGGTTCCAGGCCCCAATCGAGCTGCCTGATTGGGATTTGGTGTTTGGGATTTGGGTCTTGGGATTTCCGGGCCATTGCTTACAATGGCCCGGATGCTTGTCCTGTCGGCGGACCAGTTTCTCCTCACGACGCTCATCGTCAAGCTCGCGGTCATGGTGGTGCTCGCGACGATGCTAGCGCGCTACCGGCGGTTCCGACACATTCTGATCTTTGAGCGGCGCGGCTGGCTCGATCGGCTCGTGTTTACGCTCGCGCTGGGCATTCCGCTGATGGCAGGCGTCACCGCGCGGCTGCTGCTCAACTACAAGGCGGCCGACCTGACGCTCGAAGGCGCCTTTCTCGCAGGCCTCATTGCGGGTCCTTACGCCGGCGCACTCGTCGGGGTCCTCGTCGGCATACCCGCGTCGATCGCGGGAGAATTCATCGCGCTGCCGTTTGCGGTCGGCTGCGGCTTTGCCGGAGGCGGTTTGCGTGAAGCGTGCCCCAAGGAAGCGATCTGGCAATTCACGCCCTTCGTGTTCATGGACCTGCACAAGCACGTCTGGCTGATGGTCCGCAAGCTTGGTTTCAACTGGCAGCTGTGGCTGCTGCTGGCCCCGGTCGCGCTCGAGCTGCTCCGCCAGGCGCTCGGCGCGCGCTTCGGCGTGGGCCGGTTGTTCTATCCCGGGGCGGATCTCGGCACGCCTGCCCCGCTGATGATGCTGGTCATCATCCTTGCGACCGTGCTCGCCGTCGCCACGCCGATCAAGATCTGGAACAGCGCGAGGATCGAGCACCGCCTGCAGGAGCAGGAGAAGCTCCTCCTCGCCGCGAAGATCGAAGCGCTCAAGAGCCAGATCAATCCGCATTTCCTCTTCAACACGCTCGCCTCGATCTCGTCGCTGATTCGCTCCCAGCCAGAGACGGCGCGGACGTTGATCCACAAGCTGTCCGGCCTCCTGCGTCGCCTGTTGCGCAGCCAGGAGCATTTCGTCTCGCTGCGGGAGGAGCTCGAGTCGTTCGACGAGTACCTCGACATCGAGGTGGTGCGCTTCGGGGCGAAGCTCCGCGTGCGCAAGGAGATTGCGTCCGACACCGCCGACGTGGTCGTGCCGAGCATGATTCTTCAGCCGCTCGTCGAGAACTCGATCAAACACGGCCTGTCGCGCAAGGTGGGCGCCGGAACGATCGTCATCCGCAGCTGGCGCGATCACGCGCGCGTGATGATCGAGATCGAAGACGACGGGATGGGGTTCCTCCTCGAGAGGCTCGAACAGCCGATGGCAAGCGGCATCGGGCTCGCCAACGTCCGCGAACGGTTGCGGGTCATCTACGGCGCAGCCTACCAGCTCACGCTGACGAGTGAGCCGGGTCGAGGTACGCGCGCGCGCATCGAGATTCCCGAGCTGATGGCGGCGGAGCAAATAACAGCATGAGATTGTCGAATTTACGAATCTACGAATTGACGGATTTGGATTCGGCAATTTCAATTCGTAAATTCGTCAATTCGTAAATTCATCAATGCGAGTAGTGGTTGTAGACGACGAGCAGCTCGCACGCGAGGAGCTCTGTTTTCAGCTCGAACAGCTCGGGACCGAGGAGGTGGTCGCGCAGGCAGCCAACGGCATCGAGGCGATCGCGGCCGTCGAACGGCACGAACCCGACCTCGTCTTCCTCGACATCCAGATGCCCGGCCTCACCGGTTTCGAGGTCGCGCGGCGGCTCCTGCAGCGCGACGATGAGTCACCGGCACTCATATTTGTCACGGCGTTCGATCAGCACGCGATCGAGGCCTTCGAGGTCAATGCCGTCGACTATTTATTGAAACCGGTCGACGCTTCGCGGCTCGAACAGGCGCTTCAGCGGGCGCGCCGGCGCCTCAGCTCGGAGCGGGCCGGGCGGGCCCCGCTGAACGATCAGCTCGATCGCATCGTAAAGATGATGTCAGGCCGGCAGATCCGGCGGGATCAGGTCGCGGTCAAGGTCGGCGAGCGATTCATGCTGGTACAGGCCGAAGACATCATCTATGCCTCGCTGGCGGACGAGTCGATTAACATAGTGACAGGGCATGTGGCCGGCAGTTCGAACTACCGGACGCTCGACGACCTGCAGGCACGCCTCGACCCGGACGTATTCTGGAGGGTGCACCGGTCGCACCTGGTCAACATTAACAAGATCAAGGAGATAGTCCCCTGGTTCAGCCGGAATTACATCCTCAGGATGAAGGACGCGAAGGGCACGGAGATTCCCGTGAGCCGATCCCAGACCAAGCGGCTTCGGGAATACCTGAAGCTATAAGTGACGTCCCGACGCCGGACACGCCGGCGCCCGACGATCTGCCGATGGCACCGTTGGATCCGTTCCTGGCAGCGCCATCGTTGGAGGCGGCACGGGTGCCCGCGGACATCCGGCTCGAGGCCGATGACCGCAACGCGCGGATGATGCAGCAGATCAACGTCTGGCGCGATGAGCTGATCGCGTGGTTCAAGACGCTGTTCTCGGCCGCCATCTACGCTACGCTCATCGTGACCTTCGGCTTCCAGGTGGCGCGCGTCGAGGGCCTCAGCATGGCGCCGACGCTCGAGGACCAGGACCGGCTGATCGTCAATAAGTTCGTCTACCGCGTCAGCGCGCCGCGCCGTGGCGACATCGTGATGCTCTACTACCCGCTCAACCCGGACAAGTCGTTCGTCAAGCGGGTCATCGCCGAAGAGGGCGACACCGTGCGCATCGTCGACGGCCGCGTGTACGTCAACGACGTCCCGATGGACGACCGGTTCGTCGCGCCCGAATTCCGGAGCCACGATGACTTCGGCCCGACCGTCGTGCCCGAGGGCTACTACTTCGTCATGGGCGATCATCGGAACAACAGCTCCGACAGCCGTCACTGGGGCTTCGTGCCGAAGAAATACATCATCGGCAAGGTGCAGCTGCGGTGGTGGCCGATTCCGACAGCGCACGTGTTCTGACCGACCGGCGTGTTCTGACCGACCGGCACCGGTCGGTCGTCCGCGTTCTCCGCCGCGTTCTCATCCTCAATCTGATCGTCGCGATCGCGAAGGTGAGCCTCGGGTACTTCTCGGGGGCGGTCTCGATTCTCTCCGACGGTTTCCATTCACTCGCGGACGCCTCCTCGAATGTCGTCGCGCTGGTCGGCGTGTCCGCCGCGCAGCGGCCTGCCGATGAAAACCACCCGTACGGCCACCGCAAGTACGAAACGATGGCGTCGGTCGCGATCCTGATGTTCATGCTGCTCGTGCTGAGTGAGGTGGCGCGTAATGCGATCGCCCATTTGCGCGCGCCCGGCATGCCGGCGGTCCTCCCCGCGGGGATCATCACGATGGTGGCGACACTCGTCATCAATGTGTTCGTCGTGCGCTACGAGTCGCGCGCTGGACGCCGCCTGCGCAGCGAGGTTCTCGGCGCCGATGCCAAGCACACGAAGAGCGACGTCTGGACGACGATCGCCGTGCTGGCGGCGCTGACGGGCGTTGCGGTGGGGTACCCGGTTCTGGATCCGATCGCGGGCCTTGTCGTCTCGGTCTTCATCGGCTACGCGTGCTGGCAGATTGCCCGCGAAGCCTCAGGCGTCCTCGCCGATGAAATCGTGCTCGCCGAGGAGAACATCCGCGGCGTCGTCCAATCAGTGCCTGGCGTGATCGGCTGCGAAAAGATCCGGACACGCGGCCCGGCCGACAGTGTGTTCGTCGATCTGCATCTGTGGATCGACGCCCGCACCCCGCTCGGCGAAGCCCATGCACGCTCGCATGTCGTCAAGGATCGGTTGATGACCCGCTTCCCCGAAATCGTCGACGTAGTCATCCATATCGAACCTCCGCACGAGCAACTCCCAAATCCCAAGTCCCAAGGTCCAAATCCCAAGCTATGACCTCAGTTGGGCTTTGGGATTTGGGGTTTGGGGATTGGGATTTCCGCAGGCACCCGGATTGCTGCGTGCCTGCGTATGGGGACACCTGATTTCGTACAAGATTCGATTGGCGGTTTGATCCGCGGCATCCTCACCGATATACGGACGCTCATCCGCGAAGAGATTGCACTGGCCCGCGTCGAGATTCGCGAGCAGGCGGGCCGCGCGAAGGCGGCCGCGTTGAGCCTGGGGATTGCCGTGGCGGCGCTGGCGTTCGGCGGCATCTTCCTGCTCGTCGCCGTCGCGCTTGGTATCGCGTACCTTCTCGACTGGCCCGCGTGGACCGGCTTCCTGATCGTTGCGGCCGTGCTCTGTATCGGCGGCTTCTTCACGCTCTCATCCGGACGGAAGCAGCTCGCCTCTGTTCACGCGCTTCCCGGCGAAACCGTGACGACGTTAAAGGAGAACTCGGAATGGATAGCGAAGCGGCTGTCATCCGTTCGGAAATGAGCCAGACAAAGGCCGAGCTCGACTACAAGATCAGTCAGCTGCAGCGCAAGACCCATGCAATGACGCCTCGCGCCGTGGCGCGCCGCTTCATGCCGGAGCGGGCGCTCGACTACGCGATCGGCGGCGTCTTGACCTTGGTTGGCGCACGCATGGCGTGGGGACGATTCCGGGCCCGCGGCCACCGGCACGAGCTTCTGAAGACTCTCGCGGCTGGCCAGAGCTGGTAACTCCCAAGTTCCAATTCCCAACTCCCAAGACGATCTCCTTGGGAGTTGGAGGTTGGACGTTGGGATCTGTCAGTATCCAACCTTCAGGTCGACGACATTCACCAGGGTCGACCCTCGCTCGAATCGCCGCAGGTTTTCCGCGAACAAATCGATCACCGCATCGAAATGCCCAGCGCGAAAGCCCGCGGTGTGCGGAGTGATGATCACGTTCGGCATTGACCAGAACGGGCTCGTGGGCGGCAGCGGCTCCAAGGTGAAGACGTCCAGCACTGCTCCACCGAGGCGGCCCAGGCTCAGTGCGGTCGCCAGAGCCGATTCGTCCATCAGCTGCCCACGCGCGACGTTAATCACAATCGCCGTCCGTTTCATCTTCGCGATCGCGGCCGCATCGAGAATCTGATCCGTGCCGGATGTCCACGGCGCGGCCAGCACGATCACGTCGGCCACCTTCACCATCCGATCGAGATCGCTGCGCCCGATGACCTCGTCGACGCCGGCAGGAGCTTCGCGTTCAGGATTACGGCGCATGCCAACGACGCGCATGCCGAACGCCTTCGCACGTACGGCGATCGCCTGGCCAAGCGTGCCGAGCCCGATGATCCCCATCGTCTTGCCCGAAATCAGCCACGGCGCCGCGTCGCCAACCAGTTCGTTCGGCAGCCAGGCATGCTCTGCCTGGCGTCGAAGCGATTGCGGCAGGCGCCGGGCAAGCGCGAGGAGGCCTCCCATGACGTGCTCGGCAATCGGCGTCGATTGGATGCCTCGTGAATTGGTGACCAGCACGTCTTTCGCCGCGAGATCGGCCAGCGGAAAATGACCAACCGCATGCGCCGAGCAGTGCAGCCACCGGAGCCGTGCGGCCTGTTCGACGGCATCTTTCGACAGGCCGAGCGCGAACGCGACATCGGCGGTCGGCGCAAGCGCGATGTCGGAATCGCGATCGTGCGACTGAAGGAAGTTGATATGCGGAAAACGCCTGCGGAGCTCGTCGACGTGCGCCAGCGGTATCGTCCACGCCGCGACGCGATGATGGATCGCGACGAGAACGTTCATGAGCTTACTTCTTCAACTTTTCCACGTTTCCACGTTTCCACGTTCCGCTTCTTCCTCCGCTTTTTTCCATGAGCCTGATCTCACCGATGATCATTTCTTTATCGACCGCCTTCACCATGTCGTAAATGGTGAGCGCGGCAACAGAGACCGCAGTCAGCGCTTCCATCTCGACACCAGTCTGTGCGCTCGTGCGCACGCGGGCTTCGATGACGTAGCCGTTCCTCGACGGCGTCAGGTCGACGCCGACGTGCGTCAATGGGAGAGGATGGCAGAGCGGGATGAGCGAGGAGGTCTGCTTGGCGGCGAGAATGCCCGCCAGCCGCGCGGCCTGGAGCGGATCGCCTTTGGCGACCTCGCCGCGCCGGATCAATTTCAGCGCGGTGGCACTCATGGTGATCGAACCGCGCGCGACCGCCTCGCGCGTGGTGACCGGCTTCGCGCCGACATCCACCATCTTCACCCGGCCACGTCGATCGACATGTGACAACTGCTTAGCCACCGCTTTCACCCTGAGCAAGATAGAAAGACAGGCTCTCGAGCGATACCGTCAGGTCGACGCTCTTCAGCTTCACATCATCCGGCACGTGCAGCGCGCCGGGGGAGAAGTTGAGGATGGCTTTGATCCCGGCTGACACCACCTGATCGACGACCGGCTGCGCATGCGGTGCCGGCACGGCGATAACCGCGATGTCGAGCCGCTCGCGGCGGGCGATGCGCTTCAATTCCTTGATGTCGTAGATCGGCACGCCGCCGCGCGATTCATGACCGATCTTTTCGTTCGCCGCGTCGAAGAGCGCGGCAATCTCGAACCCTTCCTGGCGGAAACCGGGATAGTCCGCGAGCGCGAGGCCGAGATTGCCCGCCCCGACAATCGCCACGCGCAGCCGGCGATCGAGTCCAAGAATCTGCAGGAGGTGGCGCCGCAGCTCCTTGACGTAGTACCCCACGCCGCGAACGCCGAACTCGCCGAAGTACGCGAGGTCTTTTCGGATTTGCGGCATTGAGATGGAATTGTTCGGCGAGCCCCTGCGAGGAAATCGTTTGAACGCCGCTCGCATCGAGTTCGTTGAGGCAGCGCAGGTAGATCGACAGCCGGTTGGTGGTCAGCTCGGAGACTTGATCGGGCGTTTGCCTCCTCTTGTTCGGCCGATTCACAAGGTTCAATGCTACCATCACGCGCCATGGCACATCCGAGCGTGCAGCCACCTGTTGCGCCCGCGCGTGGCGCATTCAAGCCGTACATCAATGCGTCGCAATCGCCCGCGGAATTCACCGTACGCGCGGTGATTCTCGGTTCGCTTTTCGGCTTGCTGTTTGGCGCCTCGACCGTCTATCTCGGGCTCCGCGCAGGCCTCACGGTCAGCGCATCGATCCCGATCGCCGTGCTCGCGATCTCGGTGCTCAAGAAGCTGGGTGGCTCGACGATCCTCGAGAACAACATCGTCCAGACGATCGGCTCCGCGGGAGAGTCGATCGCGGGCGGCGTGGTGTTCACGGTGCCGGCGCTGATCTTCCTCATGCCGGATGGACCGCGCTACTTCACCTACCTCCAGATCACGATGCTGACCTTTGCCGGCGGCATCCTGGGCGTCCTGATGATGGTGCCGCTGCGCCGCGCGTTGATCGTGAAGGAGCACGGCATCCTCCCGTATCCGGAAGGGACGGCCTGTGCCGAGGTGCTCGTCGCTGGCGAGCGCGGCGGCCAGCTCGCAAAGCTTGTCTTCGGCGGTCTCGGGGTCGGCGCACTCTGGAAGTCACTGTCGTGGATCTTTAACGTGTTCCGCACTGAGATCGGCTACTCGACCCCGCGAACCAGCCAGTTCCCCAATGCGACGCTCAACATCGACGTCTCACCGGAATATCTCGGCGTCGGCTACGTGATCGGCCCCGCCATCGCGGGGACGATGTTTGCCGGGGGCGTCTTCTCGTGGCTCGTGCTGCTGCCGCTGCTGACGATCCTCGGCGCCTACATCAACGTTCCCTTTCCGCCCATTCATCCCAACTACGCGAACAACCCGGCCACTGGCCAGCCGTTTCTCATCTCCGAGATGGCACCCGCGCAGTTGTGGAGCGCGTACATCCGCTACATCGGCGCCGGCGCCGTGCTCGCGTCGGGCCTGATCACGCTCGGCCGCACGATCCCGACCATCATCTCCTCTGCGCGCGAGAGCCTCCGCGACCTCTCCGGTGGCAACGCTGGACCCGCGCGGCTGCGAACCGAGCGCGACATTCCGATGACTGTGGTCATCGGCGGATCATTGTTGCTCGCCGTGTTCCTCACGGTGACGCCGGGACTGCCAACCTACGGCAACGCGGTCGCGGCCGTTCTCATCCTGATCTTCGGCTTCTTCTTCTCGACCGTATCGTCCCGTATCACGGGGCTGATCGGCACGTCTTCGAATCCGATCTCCGGAATGACGATCGCGACGTTGATCCTGACGTGCCTGCTCTTCGTAGCGCTCGGCTGGACCGGCGACATGTACTCGCCTATCGCGCTCGGCGTGGGCGCGATCGTCTGTATCGCTGCCGCCAACGCCGGCAACACCTCGCAGGATCTGAAGACCGGCTACATCGTCGGCGCCACGCCGCTCTATCAGCAGATCGGCCTCGTGATTGGCGTCATCGCCGCGGCGTCGGTGATTGGACTCACGATCCTTTACCTGCACAATAATCTCGGCGGCATCGGCTCGCCGAATCTCGCCGCGCCGCAGGCGACGCTGATGGCCACGATCATCAAGGGTCTCCTCAACCAGAATCTGCCGTGGGGACTGGTCTTGATCGGTGTCTTTCTCTCGGCCGTGCTCGAGTTGTGCGGCGTCCGTTCGCTGACCTTCGCGGTCGGATCGTATTTGCCGATTGCGACGACCGCCCCGATCTTCGCTGGAGGGCTGGTCAGGTGGTGGGTCGAGCGGACGACGGGAAAGCCGCAGGAGTCTGACCTGAGTGCCGGTGTGCTGTTGAGTTCAGGGTTGATTGCTGGCGGCTCGATCACCGGCATTCTCTACGCGGTCCTCGTGGGCACTGGAGCCATTGCACCGTTCCAAAATATCGGAAATATGGTTCCCTTCCTCCACAGCGACGGAATATCCGGCCAGATCGCGACGGCTCTCCTCTTCTTCGCGCTGGCTGTCGTCGTCGCCCGAACCGCGATCCGCAAAGTAGAATGATCATGTGAGGGTCTCAACCACGAAGGTTTGTTTTGCCGCCTTCGGGCTGTTCGTGTTTTCGTGGTTTGGCCAGGCCCAGAGCTCCGGCCGCCACCTCACTACGATCGACGCCCTCCGCAGATTTTCCGCCTACTTCCACCTGCAGAACGTCGTCCTTCGCGGCGAGTTCGTCGAAAACGGCCGCCGCGTCGCGCTGCGCGGCGGCGACAGCGAGATGCAGGTGATGTTGAACGACGTCAAGACCATCGACGGGCCCGTGGAAGTGCGTGGGCAGCTGATCGACATCGGCCGCCTGACCGCGACGGATCCCCGGCTTGGCCGCTACGACAACAAGCCCGACCCCGATCACTGGCCGATGCCCGGCGAAGAGCTCATCCTCAGCGTGACGAGCGTCGCGAAGGCATCGCCGGAATCGATGCCGACGATCCGCGACATTGCGCTCGAGCCGTGGAAGTTCGAAGGCCAGACGGTGTCGGTCACCGGTCAATTCGGCGGCCGCAACCTGTTTGGAGATGTGCCGGCGGCGCCCGCGAAAGACAAGTACGACTTCGTGCTGCGGACCACCGAGGGCGCTGTCTGGGTCACCGGACTGCGTCCAAAGGGCAAAGGGTTCGACCTGAACGTCGACGCGCGAGTCGATACCAGCCACTGGTTGCAGGTGAGCGGCGTGGTGAAACACGAGCGTGGCCTCGTGCTGCTCGAGGCAAAGACGATGACGCCGGCGCAGGCGCCCGCAACGCGCGTCGTCATTGAAGAACCGCCTCCGCCGCCGAAGGAACCCGGCGAAGTCGTTTTCAGCTCACCGACCGACGGTGAAACGAATGTTCCGGCCACCGCGCCGATCCGTGTGCAGTTTTCGCGCGGCATCGATCCGCCGACGATCAATGGACGTCTGCGTCTCAGTTATCTTGGCGGCAATGCACCAACCGATTCAGTGGATGTGCAGGCGACCTATGACGTGGGAACCCACGCCGTGGTGCTACGCCTCTCGAAGCCGCTCGAGACATTCCGCACCGTGAAGCTGGAATTGCTGGATGGCGTAAAGACGTTCGACGGCGCGCCGATCAAGCCTTGGACCGTCACCTTCTCTGTCGGCGCGAACTAAGGCACTAACT
>WNGB01009791.1_pt1 | contig 13386 bp, 12 predicted proteins | sample 5400681 | NCBI WGS metagenome assembly WNGB01 (sample SAMN13153367, study PRJNA577476) | soil metagenome | isolation source: 115 cm soil or saprolite under grassland replicate 2 | place: USA:California | collected 2016-06-15 | reverse complement strand
ATCTCGCGGTGCTCAAGGAGCTGCCGTCGAAGACCATCATCCTCGGCGTTATCGACCTCTCCGACCAGACCGTCGAGACGGCGGAGACCGTTGCGGGCCGCATCCGGGCGGCGCTGCCGTTCGTGGCGCCGGAGCGCATCGTCGTCGCCCCCGACTGCGGCATGAAATATCTGCCGCGCGCGGTCGCCTTCGGCAAGATGAAGGCGATGGCCGACGGCGCCGCGATCGTGCGGCGGGAACTGAGCAAGCACTAGGAGCATGCAGACCACATGACACAGCGAACCAAGCCGCCGTTCCGCGCCGATCACGTCGGCAGCCTGCTGCGCTCGGCTGCGCTCAAGGAGGCGCGCGCCAAACGGGAAAAGGGCGAGATCACGCCGGCTGAGCTGACGGCGATCGAGGATCGCGAGATCGAAACGCTGATCAGGAAGCAAGAGGCGGCTGGCCTCAAGTCGATCACGGACGGCGAGTACCGCCGCGCGTCGTGGCAGACCGACTTCCTGGTCGCCCTCGACGGGGTCGAGTCCTACGTCGGCGAGCGCAAATTCAAGTTCCAGGGCCAGCAGCCGCGGCCGATCCTGCTGCGGATCAACAAGACGCTTGGCGGCTACGTGCCGCACCCGATGATCGAGCACTTCAAGTTCGTGCAGTCGCACACCAAGGCGACGCCGAAGATGACGATCCCGTCGCCCTCGACCTTGCACTTCCGCTACGGGCGCGAGGCGGTGCCGGAATCGATCTATCCGTCGATGGACGAGTTCTACCGCGACCTCGGGACGACGTTTCGCAAAGCTGTCCGCGCCTTCGCGGACGCGGGCTGCCGCTACTTGCAGCTCGACGAGGTCAACCTCACGTATCTCTGCGACCCGGAGCTGCGCAAGCAAGTGACCGCGCGCGGCGACGATCCCGACAAGCTGCCGATGGTCTATGCCGACATGATCAACGCCGCGATGTCGGACATTCCCGCCGACATGACGATTTCGATGCACCTGTGCCGCGGCAATTTCCGCTCCACCTTCGTGGCCTCAGGCGGCTACGAGCCGGTCGCCGAAATCCTGTTCAACACCATCAAGGTGCACGGCTACTTCATGGAGTACGACACCGAGCGCGCAGGCGGCTTCGAACCGCTGCGGTTCGTGCCCAAGGGCAAGACCGTCGTGCTCGGCCTCGTCACTACCAAGAGCGGCCAGCTCGAAAGCCGCGACACGCTCAGGCGCCGCATCGACGAGGCGGCGAAGTACGTCGACATCGATCAGCTCGCGCTCTCGCCGCAATGCGGCTTCGCTTCGACCGAGGAGGGCAACCTGCTCGCCGAGGAGGAGCAATGGGCGAAGCTGCGGATGATCGTGGAGCTCGCCGACGAGGTGTGGGGCAGGAACTAGATCGTTGTCGTCCCCGCGAACGCGGGGACCCATTGTGAGATAGACTCTGCCGAGACATGGGTCCCGGCTCTCGCGCTTCGCGCTTGGCCGGGACGACAGTGGATAGAGGGTCGCATGGCTGCAGGCATCGTCTCGGGCAAGGTCGCCATCGTCACCGGCGGCGGGCGCGGCATCGGACGCGCGATCGCGCTTGGTCTTGCGCGTGAGGGCGCGCGCGTGGTGGTGTGCGACATCGGGGCGAGCCTGCAGGGCGCCGGCACCGACGCGGGACCGGCGGGCGCCGTGGTCGGCGAGATCAAGCGCGCCGGCGGCGAAGCCATCGCGTCGACGCTGTCGATCGTCGAGCCCAAGAACGCCGCGGAGATCGTCAAAGCCGCGCTCACGGCCTTCGGCCGCGTCGACATCCTGGTCAACAACGCCGGCATCCTGCGCGACGTCATCTTCCACAAGATGAGCTGGTCGGACTGGTCGGACGTGCTCGCGGTCCATCTCAACGGCTCGTTCAACATGAGCCGCGCCTGCGCGACGCATTTCCGCGAGCAGAACGGCGGCGCCTTCGTGCACATGACCTCGACCTCGGGCCTGGTCGGCAATTTCGGCCAGGCCAACTACATGGCGGCGAAGCTCGGCATCATGGGGCTGTCGCGCGCGATCGCGCTCGACATGGCGCGCTTCAAGGTCCGTTCGAATTGCATCGCGCCATTCGCCTGGACCCGCATGATCGATTCGATCCCGGCGCAGACCGAAGAGGAGAAACGCCGCGTCGAGCGTTTCCAGCAGATGACGCCGGAGAAGATCGCACCGCTGGTGGTCTATCTCGCGTCCGACCGCGCCGAGGGCATCACCGGGCAGATCTTCGGCGTGCGCAACAACGAGGTCTTTCTGTTCAACCAGCCGCGGCCGATCCGTGCGATCCACCGGTCCGACGGCTGGACCCCAGAGAAGCTCGACGAGCAGCTCAAGGGCGCGTTCGGTCCCTCGCTCACGCCGCTCGAGCGCTCCGGTGACGTGTTTTCCTGGGACCCGGTGTGAGTTGCGTCGCGCAATCCCATGACCATCGTCTACGACAAGCTGCGCGCGCTCGACATCCCCGAGGTGGTGCAGACCTACACCGAGAAGGACGCGATCCTCTACGCGCTCGGGCTGGGGCTCGGCCACGATCCGCTCAACGCCGACGCGCTGCCGTTCGTCTACGAGCCAGCCTTCAAGGTGCTGCCGACCTTCGCGGTGGTGCTGGGCTGGCCGGGCTTCTGGGCGCGCGACCTCGACACCGGCATCGACTGGGTGAAGCTCGTTGCCGGCGAGCAGGGGCTGACGCTGCACCGCCCGCTCCAGCCGCGCGGCACCGTGGTCGGCAAGACCCGCGTCACCGAGATCATCGACAAGGGGCCGGGCAAGGGCGCGCTGGTCTATTCCGAGCGCGTCGTCACCGATCAGGCGACCGGTGAGCGGATCGCGACCGCGACCCAGACCACGTTCTGCCGCGGCGATGGCGGCTTCGGCGGCCCGCCGCGCGAGGCGCCGCCGGTGCATGCGTTGCCCGAGCGCGCGCCCGACCAGATCTGCGATCTCGCCACGCGGCCGGAGACCGCGCTGATCTACCGGCTGAGCGGCGATCCCAACCCGCTGCACGTCGACCCGGCGGTTGCCATGGCGGCCGGCTTCCCGCGCCCGATCCTGCACGGGCTTGCGACCTTCGGGGTCGCCGGCCACGCCATCCTCAAGACCGTGTGCGGCTACGATCCCGCGCGCCTCACTGCGATCGCGGGCCGGTTCTCGGCGCCGGTATTCCCGGGCGAGACCATCCGCACCGAGATCTGGCGCGACGGTTCCCTCGTGAGCTTTCGTGCCCGCGTGGTCGAGCGCGACGTGATCGCCCTCAACAACGGCCGGGCAGAAGTGCCATAATCTTGGGAAGTGAGTGAGTCCTGGTCCGTGCCGCGAACTCGGTATGCTCCCTCTCCCCGGAGGGGAGAGGGGTGGGGTGAGGGGGTTCTGGTCCCTCGATAGAGCCGAACCCCCTCACCCGACTTCCTCGTTCCTCGGAAGTCGACCTCTCCCCTCCGGGGAGAGGTGGCACCGAGTTTGCCGACCCGGTGTCGAAAAATGGCTGACACAGAGTCAAGCGTATCCGCCGACGCCCCGATCCGCGAAGCCGTGCGCGCGCTCTGCGCCCGGTTCCCGGGCGAGTATTGGCGCGCGCTCGATCGCGAGCGCGGCTATCCGACCGAATTCGTGGCGGCGCTGACGCAGGCCGGCTATCTGGCGGCGCTGATCCCCGAGCAATACGGCGGCAGCGGCCTCACCATGCGGGAGGCGGCCGCCATCATGGAAGAAATCCACGCCTCCGGCGGCAACGGCGCCGCCTGCCACGCGCAGATGTACACCATGGGCACGCTGCTGCGTCACGGCAGCGACGTGCAGAAGGCGCGCTGGCTGCCGGCGATCGCCAAGGGCGAGCTGCGGCTGCAGGCGTTCGGCGTGACCGAGCCAACCTCCGGCTCCGACACGCTGAATCTCCGCACCACCGCGGTGCGCGACGGTGACCACTACGTCATCAACGGCCAGAAGGTGTGGACCTCACGCGCGGAATATTCCGACCTGATGCTGCTGATCGCGCGCACGACGCCGCGCGAGGCGGCGACGACGCGCACCGGCGGGCTCTCGGTGTTCGTCGTCGACATGCGGCTCGCGCAGGGCACCGCGATCAAGATCAATCCGATCCGCACCATGATGAATCACGCCACCACCGAGATTTTCTTCGACGACCTGCGTGTGCCGGCGGAGAACCTGATCGGCCGCGAAGGCGAGGGCTTCCGCTACATCCTGTCCGGCATGAATGCCGAGCGCATCCTGCTCGCCGCCGAATGCATCGGCGACGCCAAATGGTTCATCGCCAAGGCCACTGCCTATGCCAAGGAGCGCGCCGTGTTCGGCCGCCCGATCGGACAGAACCAGGGCGTCCAGTTCCCGATCGCGCGCGCCTATGCGCAGATGCGCGCGGCCGAGCTGATGGTGCGCGAGGCCGCCACGCTCTTTCAGGACGGCCGCGACTGCGGCGCCGAGGCCAACATGGCCAAGCTGCTCGCCGCCGACGCGTCCTGGGCCGCCGCCGACATGTGCGTGCAGACCCACGGCGGCTTCGGCTTCGCCGAGGAGTTCGATATCGAGCGCAAGTTCCGCGAGACCCGGCTCTACCAGGTGGCGCCGATCTCGACCAACCTGATCCTGTCCTATCTGGCGGAACACGTGCTCGGGCTGCCGCGTTCGTATTGATGGCCGTGATGACCGACCTCGCCCCGACCCGCGACGTGTTGCTGGCCGACATCGGCGGCACCAACAGCCGGTTCGCGCTTGCCGGCCACGACGGCCGGCCCGAGCGCATGCTGATCATCGAGAACGACTCGGTCGCCGATCTCGAAGCCGCAATCACGCACTATCTGCACGAGACCGGCGCGAGTCCGCACGCGGCGGTGCTGGCGGTCGCCGGGCCGCTCGACGGCGGCGAGGAGATCGCGCTGACCAACCGCGCGTGGCGGTTCCGCCGCAACGACCTGGCGCGCCGCTTCGGCTTCGCCGAGCTTCGCATCGTCAACGATTTCGAGGCGATCGCCTGGGCGCTGACGCGTCTCGAGGCCGATGATGCGCGGCCGCTCGGCCCGGCCCTTCCGCCGCGTCATGGCGTCAAGGCGGTGCTCGGACCCGGCACCGGCCTCGGCGTCGCCGCGCTTGTTCCCGTCGACGGGCACTGGCACGCGCTGGCGACCGAAGGCGGACATGTCTCGTTCGGCCCGCAGGCGCCCGACGAGATGGAAATCTTTGCCCGCCTCCAGCGCGAATGCGGCAGCGTGAGCGCCGAGACCATCCTGTCGGGTCCCGGCCTGCCGCGGTTGCTGCGCGCGGTCGATCCCAGGGCGCCGAGCCTCACGCCCGAAGCCGTGGTGGCGCGCGCCCTCGCGGGCGAGCCGTCGGCGCAGGCGACCGCGCGGCTGTTCGTGCGGCTGCTCGGCCGCTTCTCCGGGGGGCTCGCGCTGACCTTCAAGGCGGTCGGCGGCGTCTACATCGCCGGCGGCGTCGCCTCGCGGCTCGGGGCGCTGCTCGACGAGCAGATTTTCCGCGCCGCCTTCGAGGCGCATCCGCCCTACCAGGCGCTGCTCAAGGCGATCCCGACCCTGCTCATGAGCCGCAGCGAGCCGGGCCTGCTCGGTTGCGCGGCGCTGGCGGACCAGCTCGCCGCCACGCCGGGGTAGTGAGGATCTTTCCGCAAGTGCGAGCATCGTGACTGCGCCCTCTCCCCTTGCGGGAGAGGGCAGCAACGACTTGTCCGCGATAAGAATGGGTGAGGGGTACGTTCTCTCTTACCCCTCACCCATTCGAGTTTGCAGATGCACCGAGCAGCCCTCTCCCGCAAGGGGAGAGGGCGTTGTTACCGGCGCCCCGATCGCGGTGAGATTGCTGCCGGGCCGGCGGTGCCAAGGCTCTACGCCAATCCCAGCTCGCCGAACGCATCCCTGTGGTGCTCGGCCGACTGCGCCGAGAAGCAGCAGAACACCACGCGCTTCAGTCCGCGATGCGCCGCCGCAAGCTCGGACGCGACCGTGCCGACCGCGATGCGGGCGGCGCGGTCGGCCGGGAAGCCATAGATGCCGGTCGAGATCGCCGGATAGGCGAGTGATGCGAGGCCGCGCTCGGCCGTGAGCGCGAGCGCGGTGCGATAGCACGATGCCAGCAGCTCGTCCTCGCCCTTGCCGCCGCCGCTCCAGACCGGGCCGACCGCATGGATGACGTACTTCGCCTTGAGGCGATAGCCGCGGGTGATCTTGGCCGAGCCGGTCTCGCAGCCGCCAAGCGTGCGGCATTCGTCGAGCAGCTCCGGTCCGGCGGCGCGGTGGATGGCGCCGTCGACGCCGCCGCCGCCGAGCAGCGACCGGTTCGCCGCGTTGACGATGGCGTCGACCTCGAGCGTGGTAATGTCGGCCACGCAAATCTCGACCAGTGCACTGCCGACGGAGGCGCTAAGGAGCAGTTGCTGAGCCATGGCGGTCATGCCCAGTTGGCGCGGCGCTTGAGCCCCGCGAGCGACTCGGCCGCCTTGGCGACCACCTCGTTCGGATCGAGCGCGGTGAGGCGCCCGCCCTGCTTGAGGATGCGCCCGTCGATCACCACGGTGTCGACATTGTGCGGCTGCGCGCAACGCACGATCGCGGTGACCGGATCGCCGAGCGGCGCCATGTTGAGATCGGTCGTGCGTATCAGGATCAGGTCGGCGCGCTTGCCGGGCGTGAGCGAGCCGATGCGGTCGGCGAGCCCCAGGTCCCAGGCGCCGTTGACGGTCGCCATCTCCAGCACCTGGCGGGCGGTGATGCTCATCGGATCGCGCGAGCGCACGAACTGGGTATCCATCATCAGCCGCATGGCGGCGAACATGTCCATGGTGCCGGAGACCGGCGGCGTGTCCATGGCGAGGCTGACCTTGAGGCCGAGCTTCAGAAGCTCCAGCAACTGCGGCAGCGCGTAGGAGTAGCGCATCTCCGAGTGCGGCGTGATGCTCACATGGGCGCCCGACTTGGCGATGCGGGCGCGGTCGGCGTCGTCCCAGTTGCTGGTGTTGATGAGCTGGACGTCCGAGCCGAGCAGCCGTTCCCGCTCCAAGATTTCGAGAATGCCGCGCCCGCCGGTGTGCAGCGTGATCGGCAGCTTGAGGCGGCGCGCCGCGTCCCAGTCGCGGTGGATCGCCTGCATGGTGACGGCGCCGCGCGGCGAAGTGCTGACGCTGCGCGACGCCATGCCGAGCGTGAGCAGGCCCTCGTTGGCGAACGAGCCCCAGTCGCGCTGCATGCGTTCGAGGTCGGCGATGTCCATCGCATCGTCGGGCGGCGGGCCGCCCTGGTAGGTCCCGTACGAGAAGCGCCCGCGGATGCCGGTGTCGATCAGCGCGCGCACATCGGCGTCGGCGTGCGCGGGGCTGCGAATGTTATGCGCCCAGTCGTGCACGGTGGTGACGCCGGAATGGAGGAGCTCGGCGCAGGCGAGCCGCACCCCGTGATAGGCGTCGTCGGGCGTGTATTGCTTGCCGAGCGCCAGCACGGTCGGGAAGTAGCCCTTCTGCGGCCCTTCCATCACGGTCGACCGGCAGGTCGTGTTCCACAGGTGATTGTGGGTATCGATCAGGCCGGGCAGGGCGATCATGCCGCGCCCGTCGATCGCCGGCGCGCCGGTCGGCAGATCGGCGCCGACCGCCACGATCGCGCCGTTGCGCACGTGAACGTCGCCGCGCGCGAAGTCACCAAGCGCAGCGTCCATCGTGAGGACGTGCGCATTGCGCACCACGAACTCGCCGCGCTCAGGAAGATCGGCCGCGCGCGCGGCACGTGAGGCGAGGGTGGTGGCACCGACCGCTGCTGCCGTGCCGATGAGCTGCCGGCGGGTGATGCCCTGCTCGCGCGTTGTCGTCGGCTGATCGGATGTGGTCATGGCCGCGCCCTCCGGTTCGCGCCACGATCGCTCCAATTCGGGTCGCTGCGCAAGGGCGGCGGCCCGCAGGCAAGTTCCCGCCCCGGATGCCTCACGCCAGCTCGGCGCGGCTCTCGGCGGCAAGGTCGACGGTGCTGCGCTCGCCGATGTCGTCGAAGTGCTGCTTGAGGAAGCGCTGTACGGCAATGTGTCCGCCCGTGCGCAGCTTCTCGAAGAAGTCGAAGTCGGAATCCATCTTCGAGCTCGCGGTCAGGCGGTCGAACACGCTGTCGAGCGCGATGCGGTGCATGTTGATGCGCCGGTACTGGCCGGGCTTCATGCCGCGCGGCAACACGCCCTGGTCGATCAGCCGGATCACGAATTCGATCGCGCGGTATTCGGCCAGCAGCGAGGAATTGAACGTGATTTCGTTGACCCGGTTCATGATCTCGCTCTGCGAGTGCGGCGTGATGCGGCGCTCGACCGGATTGATCTGGACCAGCAGCACATCTTCGGTCTCGGTGGTCCCGAAGAACGGGAAGATCGCCGGGTTGGCCAGATAGCCGCCGTCCCAATAGGGCACGCCGTCGATCTCCACGGCCCGGAACAGCAGCGGCAGGTACGCGGACGCCATCACCACGTCGGCCGTGATCTTGCTGCGCGGCCACACCCGCAGCCGCCCGGTATGAACGTTGGTGGCGGACACGAACAGCGGCGGCCCCGGCTCCGCCCGCAGCGCCTCGAAGTTGACGAAGCGCTCGATCAGATCCTTGAGCGGATTGATGTTGAGCGGGTTGATGTCATACGGCGACCAGTAGCGCGACAACGCATCGAACCAGGCCTGCACCGGCGAGCCTTCGATCGGCAGGAACGAGAACAGCCGGTCGAGTGCCTGGCGCTGCAGGTCCGGTAGCCCGCCGTCGAGGCTGACGGCACGCCAGAACTTGGCGAGACGGTTGCACGCCTCCTGCGGTCCGCCGCGGGCAAAGCCGTCCGCCACCATCACGGCATTCATGGCGCCGGCCGAGGTGCCGGAAATGCCTTCGATGTCGATCCGGCCGTCCTCGATCAGGGCTTCGAGCACGCCCCAGGTGAAGGCGCCGTGCGCGCCGCCGCCCTGCAGCGCGAGATTGACCTTCTTGCGGGCGTGCGGGGAGCGGGCCACGGGGCTAGACCCTTATTGGTGCAGATTGAATTGCGTGTGGCCCGCCTTCTTTACATTTGAGCATGATCTTTTCGGAAAACCGGCCTCCACTTTTCCGGATCATGCTCTACTGCGCGGTCCAGCCGCCGTCGATCGACAGGTTCGTGCCGGTGATCTGGGAGGCGGCGTCCGAGCACAGATAGACCGCGAGCGCGGCGACCTGATCGACAGTGACGAATTGCTTGGTGGGCTGCGCCGCCAGCAGCACGTCGTTCTTGACCTGCTCCTCGGTGAGGCCGCGCGCCTTCATGGTGTCGGGGATCTGCTTTTCCACCAGCGGTGTCCAGACGTAGCCGGGGCTGATGCAGTTCGCCGTGATGCCAAAGGTCGCCACTTCGAGCGCCACCGTCTTGGTGAGGCCGGTGAGGCCGTGCTTGGCGGTGACGTAGGCGGCCTTGAACGGCGAGGCAACCAGCGAGTGCGCCGAGGCGGTGTTGATGATGCGGCCCCATTTGCGCGACTTCATGCCGGGCACCGCGGTGCGGATGGCGTGGAACGCGGCCGACAGATTGATCGCGATGATCGCGTCCCATTTGTCGACCGGGAATTCCTCGATCGGGGCGACGTGCTGGATGCCGGCGTTGTTGACCAGCACGTCGACGCGGCCGAAGGTCTTCTCGGCGGTGCGGATCATCTCAGCGATCTCAGGCGGCTTGGTCATGTCGGCGGGCGAATAGGCCGCCTTGACCGAGAAATCCTTCTCGATACCAGCACGCTCCTTCTCGATCGCGGCCTTGTCGCCGAAGCCGTTGATCGTCACGTTGGCGCCGTCCTGCGCCAACGCGCGGGCGATGGCGAGCCCGATCCCGGAGGTCGAGCCGGTGACGACGGCCGATTTTCCCTTCAGCATGACAGCCTCCTGTAGTGCCACATTTCTAGTGCCACATCGTGTGGCGGTCGCCCGTCAAAGCGTAAGATAACCCAGCCGCGCGATCGCGATAACCCAAGCGGGAACCGGACAGCCACATCAGCATCACGTGTCGGTGATGCGTGACATGATAAATTTCCCGACTCCATCGGCATCACACGAGCTCATCCTCCGCCGCTGCGCGCGCGCCGATCGTGCTCCGGCGCCCGAGATCGTCACAGTGCGCGTCGAGGAAGCGCCGCGTGGCGCGCTGACCGAGCTTGCGCAGCAACGAGAAGAATTCAAAGTCGGTGTTGAACTTGGTGCGGGCGTCGAACGCGTGGTCGTCCATGACGATGCGGTGGAGCCGCACGCGGCGCCCGCCCGACAGTTCCAGCGCGCGCAGCTCCGCGATCAGCGGCGCGTTGAAGGTGATCTCGTGCACGCGGCTCATGATCTCGCGCGCCGTCGTCGGTACCTTGCGGCGCTCGCGCGGATTGATCTGCACGATCAGCACGTCCGCGGCCGCGTCCGACTGCAGGAACGGCAGCACCACCGGATTGCCGCTGTAGCCGCCGTCCCAATAGGGCACGCCGTCGATCTCGACCGCGCGGAACAGGAGCGGCAGGCACGCCGACGCCATCACGGCTTCGGGCGTGATGTCGGCGCGCGCGAACACCCGCGGCTCGCCGGTGATGACGTTGGTGGCGGTGATGAACAGCTCGCGGTCGCCGGCGCGGATGCGCTCGAAATCGACGAAGCGTCCGATCAGGTCCTTCAGCGGATTGATGTTGAGCGGGTTGACGTCATAGGGCGAGAGGAAGCGCGAGAGGTCGCCGAACCACGGCATCGGTGAGCCCTGGTACGGCAGGAACGAGAACAGCCGTTCCACCACGGCGCGTTGCAGGTCGGGCAGGTTGCCGCCGAAGCTTGCCGCGCGCCAGAACTCGGCGAGCCGGCGCTGCGCCTCTAGCGGCCCGCCCTGCGCCAGCCCGTCGGCGAGCATCACGGCGTTGACGGCGCCGGCCGAAGTTCCTGAGATTGCGTCGATCGCGATCCGCCCGTCCTCGAGCAACTGGTCGAGTACCCCCCAGGTATAGGCGCCGTGCGCGCCGCCGCCCTGGAGCGCAAGGCTCAGTCGCTTGCGGCGCCTGAATAGCCGGCGCGGACGCGGCGGCCTCGGCCGCCCGCCCCAGATCGCCGACAACAGCTTGTTCAAACGCGATGGAAGCATCACATGACGTGGGAGTTGCTGACGGAAACGCCCGAATCGGCGCATGGCTCCGGAATGTGGGGGTCGCCTTGCTGCAACGCAATAGTTGATGCTGCATTGCACAAAATCTGCCCGCATGTCACAAAAACTGGTAAAGTTCCACGCAGGTTAGGTTCCTATGGCCAAGGCCAGACCATCGCGCGAGCAGGGCGTGTTTCCGCCGCCCGGGCACGACCACGACCGTTGTTCCACGGACGCCATGGCGGTCGCGGAGGAGCGCTGCGTCGAGCGCGGGCAGCGCCTCACCGCAATCCGCCGCGACGTGCTGGCGGCGCTGCTGGTCAGCCACCGCCCACTCGGCGCCTACGAGATCATGGATCGGCTGGCGCCCGAGGGCCCGCGGCCGGCGCCGATCACCATTTACCGTGCGCTCGAGTTCCTGCGCGAGAACGGGCTCGTGCACCGGATCGAGAGCCGCAATGCGTTCGTCGCCTGCGTGCACAGCCACGCTGCCGGCGAGCTCGTGGTGTTCTTCCTCTGCGAGCGCTGCGGCACGGTGGGCGAGGCCTCATCGGCGGAAGTTGCGGCGAAGCTCAAGTCGGCAGCGCGCTCGGCCGGCTTCACGCCGAAATCGCCGGTGATCGAGATCAGCGGCGTCTGCACGCATTGCAGCGCTGCCGGATCGCATTAACGGCGTCAGGAACCGACGTTGACGCAGTCAATGCCCTCTGGCAGTCGTTCTCCAAGGAGATGAGCATGATTGAAGCGGGTCCGCAGGAACGGCGCCAATCGGTCGCGGTTGACGTTGGCGGCGTCACGGTCGGCGGCGGCGCGCCGGTGGTCGTGCAGTCGATGACCAACACCGACACTGCCGACGCACAGGGCACCGCCGCCCAGGTGGCGGCGCTGGCGCGCGCGGGCTCCGAGATCGTGCGCATCACGGTCGACCGCGACGAGGCGGCGGCGGCGGTGCCGCACATCAAGGAGCGCCTGCTCAAGATGGGCGTGGGCGTGCCGATCGTCGGCGACTTCCACTACATCGGCCACAAGCTGCTGGCCGACCATCCGGCCTGCGCCGAGGCGCTCTACAAGTACCGGATCAATCTCGGCAATGTCGGCTTCAAGGACAAGAAGGACCGCCAGTTCAGCGCCATCGTCGAGACCGCGATCAAGCACAACAAGCCGGTGCGCATCGGCGCCAACTGGGGCTCGCTCGACCAGGAGCTGCTCACGCACCTGATGGACGAGAACTCGCGCTCGAACGCGCCCAAGGACGCGCGCGAGGTCACGCGCGAGGCGATGATCCAGTCGGCGCTGATCTCGGCGCAGCGCGCCGAAGAGATCGGGTTGGGGAGGAACCGCATCATCCTCTCGGCCAAGGTCTCCGCCGTGCAGGACCTGATCGCGGTCTATGCCGATCTCGCGCGCCGCTCCGACTACGCGCTGCATCTCGGCCTCACGGAGGCCGGCATGGGCTCGAAGGGCATCGTGGCTTCGTCGTCGGCGATGGGCGTGCTGCTGCAGCAAGGCATCGGCGACACCATCCGCATCTCGCTCACGCCCGAGCCCGGCGGCGACCGCACGCTCGAAGTCAAGGTCGCGCAGGAATTGCTGCAGACCATGGGCTTTCGCACCTTCGTGCCGCTGGTCGCGGCCTGTCCGGGCTGCGGGCGCACCACCTCGACCACGTTCCAGGAGCTCGCGCGCGACATCCAGGGCTTCATCCACGAATCGATGCCGGAGTGGAAGAAGCGCTATCCGGGCGTCGAGACGCTCAACGTCGCGGTGATGGGCTGCATCGTCAACGGCCCGGGCGAAAGCAAGCACGCCGACATCGGCATCTCGCTGCCCGGCACCGGCGAGAGCCCGGCGGCGCCGGTGTTCATCGACGGCAAGAAGTCGGTGACACTGCGCGGGCCGACGGTGGCCACCGACTTCAAGCAGATGGTGATCGATTACATCGACCGCCGCTTCGGCCACGGCGGGGCGGGACGCACCGCGGCGGAGTAGGGCCAACGGCACCGAACATCGACCGTCATCCTGAGGCGCGACCCCGGACTTGATCCGGGGGAGCCTCGAAGGATGCGGCCCCTGCTTGCGGCGAGATGCGGGCCGTCGCCCACCGATCTCGGGTCTACCCGAGATCGGACTCAAAGTGCGCAAGTCGGCTATAGCCGACTTGCGATGGCTCGGTCGCTTCGCGACCTCGCACCTCAGGATGACGGTCGTAGTGAGTCGCTCCCCGGCTACCTCTGATAACGGACTATGACTGGCCTGCCATTGCGTT
>WNGB01009784.1_pt1 | contig 13388 bp, 18 predicted proteins | sample 5400681 | NCBI WGS metagenome assembly WNGB01 (sample SAMN13153367, study PRJNA577476) | soil metagenome | isolation source: 115 cm soil or saprolite under grassland replicate 2 | place: USA:California | collected 2016-06-15 | reverse complement strand
ACCGGACAACTGTAGGTCGCACTCGTTTGCCGCTTTTCCAGTACGCGTTCCCCCGATCCTGGGATTAGGCGGCAGCGGGTGAGCGCCGACAAAAGTCAGTGCGGCTCGAGACAGCTGCAGCCGCCTCCTCCGCAGCGTCTCCACCGCCGCCAAACCTAGAAGAAGGGCTTTCACATGTACGGCCACCCGCCGCATACGGGAATCGGCGCCGTTGTCCTTACGCTCGTCGCGTCGGCCAAGGGCAGCATCGGTTACCTCGTTCGTGTCATCGCGCACTCGCAGCATCACTAAGGTTGCTTTCCGCGACCGTTCTGATCCCGGCGCACGACGAGGAAGCGTCGATTGCCGAGCTGGTTCGGGCCTGCCAGGACCAGTCGTACCCGATCGACGAGGTGATCGTGGTCGCGGACGCCTGCACAGATGCCACGGCCGACCGTGCACGAGAAGCCGGGGCGCGCGTGGTCGAGGTCGACTGTAAGGACAAGGCCTCGGCGCAGAACGTCGTTCTCTGGGAGATCGAGAGTGACGTCATCATCGGCTTCGACGGCGACACCCGTCCAGAGCCGCGTTGCATCGAGCTCATGATGGCCGACCTGAACGAGCGCGGCTTCGACGCGACCTGCTCGACGATCCTCCCGCTCCAGCCGCGCGGCTTCTTCATCCGCGCCAGGCGCTTCTCCTACGGGCTCGGCCGCAGGTGGTGGCGCCTATGCCAAGCACAGGTGGGCCGAATCCAGGTCCTCACCGGCGCTTCGTACGCCTTCAAGACGCCGGTGATCAAGGCGGTCGGGGGATTTCCGTCCGGCCTGATCTCGGCGGACATGGACGCAACCTGGGCGATGCACGCCGCGGGCTACAAGCTCGGCTACGCGGGCAATGCGGTCGCGCTCACGGTCGACCCGGAAAGCTTCACCGTCTGGCGTGCCCAGATGCGGCGTTGGGCATCCGGATATGCGCAGAACATGGCGAAGTACCGGCGTCAATTGCTGCACCCGAAGGCGTTGTTGGTAGTCGGAACCGCGCTGTTCGACCTTGTCTCGCTCTTCTGGTCGTGGGCGTTCTTCGCGTACCTGATCGGAACCGGTCAGGGCGGCGTGCTCCTGAGCGTCTATGCCGTCTATTTCGCCCTGCACGTCGTGCTCAACGTCACCCTGGTGGCGACCGTCGTCGGCCTCCGTGAGGCCCTGGTCGCGTTCGTCCCGTGGTTCCTCGTGAACATCTACACGCGCTGGCTGTACCTCGCCGCGCTGTTCCGCGAGTGGATCCTGGGCCGCCACTACGCGTCCTGGACCGGCAGACAGGGCCGCGCGACGGTGATCACGCCGATGACTCGCCGGAGGAAGATCGTCCTCTCGGTTCTGGGCGTGGTGATCGGCGCCGTCGCGCTCGTCAGCTCTACATAGGCCGGCGACAGCTCAGTCGCGCGGTGCGTAGCGGTGGTGGAGGCCGAGCAGGTTGCCGTCCGGGTCCTCGAAGAAGGCCTGGTGGCAGACGCCGGAGTCGATGATGTCTCCCTTGAACTGGACGCCGCGTGCCTCCAGCTCTGCGCGGGCGGCGGCAACGTCGTCGACGCGCAGCGCGATCGGATGGTTGTTCGTCTGGAACTTCATCCCGAAGGCGTCCGACTCCATCACGGCGATCGTGAGCGAGCCGGTCTCGAACTCGACGGCGGGCATCCGGCCCCAGCGCTTGCCGACTGGCAGGCCGAGGACGTTGCCGTAGAACTCCGTCGCGGCGTCGATGTCCTTCGTCGCGACCGTGATGAAGTCCGTGCCTGTGATGAGCGGTTCCATGACGACTAGCCGGCACGATACGGCTACTCCCAGTGGTGGCGCACGAAGAAGTACATGCCGCTCGAGGAGTCCCGGGCGTGGGAGGCCACGTAGACGACTCTCCCGTCTGGGCCGTCGGTGTTCCCCTCGATGGTCATGAAGCTCGTGCCCTGGGAGCTCACGACCCAGCCTGTGTGCTTCCCGTCCTTTCGCGTGAAGATGTCGCCCTTCTGCGGTTGGCTGTGAATCTTTCCGTTCCGCCTTCCCCAGCGCGTGATGTTCTCGACCGCGGAGGGGTAGCCCCACGGGACCTTCTTGTCCTGGTTCCCTGTCTTGTCGAGGGCCCAGGCGACGAAGTCGGCGCACCAGAATTGCGCGCCGAATCCGAAGTATTTGCTGTAGAAGTTGACGTTGCTGCCCGGCGGCGTCTCGCGGATTCCCTTTTGCGTCAGTGCCAGGCGGAGCGCGTGTCGTTGGTGCCGGCTGATCGGTGCCGGCCCCTCGGATTCGTCTTCGGCAAGGAGATCCTCGGCGGCCTCGATCTCGAGCGCCGCGAACCCCGCCGGGTCCTCATCGTCGAGAACCCCTTCCTTGGCCGCGGAGGGGTCGGGACCGAGCTCCGGATTCTCTTCTACTTCTTGTTGTGTGATCTCGTTGGTTTCCTCGTCCTGTCGAACCTTGATCCCGCCGATTTCGTCAGGCATGCCTGGAGCCTCTCCTTCGTCGAGCAGCCGTCAGCGAGCTGCGACGACGACGGAGCGCTCACGGTCCGCGCCGGGCTCCCAGTCGCGCCGCCGCTCGAAGCGGAGCGTGAACGTCCCGGGTTCGGTTGCCTCGAGCTCGAACACCTTCTCGCCCGTAGCTCCCGGCGCACCCTCTCCCGGGGCAAGGTCGTCTTCACGCCGCAGCAGGATCGCCGGCGGCAGCTCGGCGACACGCCAGAAATAACCCCCCGGTCCGTTGTCGGGCAGGACGATCGCGAACGGCTCGCCTGCCGGCACATCGACTCGGTCTGTATCGGTGAACTCGTGCACGACGCGAACCGGGCGCGGACGGCTCGCCCGCGCCCGGAGATCATCGCCTACCAGACGTACATCTCGTGGATGAACTGATCCGCTTCCTCCCGGTAATTCACCGGACGCCCGCGATCGCGTGCGTGCGCCGCGAGCAGCGCCAGCGCCGCGACGCCGCTGTCCGAGACCGGCGAGAAACGCCGCCACGGACCGCCGGCAACGTGCATCCAGGAGAAGCGGGCCGCGTACGTCGAGTAGAGCGCGTCCACCTGCTTGTTCGTGAGCCAGAGCCCGATTCCGTCTGCGCCGATGCCTGCAGCCGTCGGAGGCTGCAGCGTCGGCTCGACCTCGAGCGTCCCCGCAGCGGCACCGGCGATCAGATCGCTGGCGAGCTCGTCGAGATCGCGCGGAGCCTCCACGGTCGCGCCGTTGCCCGCGCCTGCTCCCGCGCCGCTGTCGGGCGGCGATTCGGTCGGACGAGCCTCTGTACCTGTCACTGACACGTTTCCCTCCCTTTAGAGCACGTAAGCGAGCTTGATCGTCCCGCCCTGGTCGAAGACGTTCACCGGTCGTGATGCCGCCTTCGCGGCGGCCATGTCGGCGAGCATCGTCAGCAGCACGTCGTCGTCGGTCGGCGAGAGCTTGTGCCAACCACCACCGACGCCGGTGAGATAGACCCACGCGTTGCGCGGCGACTCATGTGCCCAGAGGCCCTGAACGCGGCGGTTCGTGAGCCACTGAGTGAGGACGACGCCGCTGACACCCCACGGACCGGAGTACGTCTCGATCCCGCACTGGCCGTACGCGATACAGAAGTAGCCGGACTCGCCCCAGCCCGTGCCCCAGCTGTTCTTGCAGATCCAGAAGCCGCCGGCGTCGCTGTAGCCGATGATCGAGACGCAGTGGCCTCCTACCAGGTTGCCGGACACGTGCTTATAGATCCCGCTGCGGTACCGGCGGAAGTCCTGGTACACGAGGAAGCACGCCGCGATGGCGCCGTGCGTCGAGATCCACTCCTTCATCGCCGCCGTGGAGGTCAGGTGCTGCATCGAGGTGATCTTCGCGTTGCGGTTCGGCCAGTCGGCGTTGACGGTGCAGTTCTGGTCGCCGGCCGTGTACGGGAAGTAATCCTCGAACGTGACGCCTTTGTCCCGGATGTTGATGAGCGCTCGCTCCGGCCACCAACCGTTGCTGCAGTTGCGGCCCTCCGCCTTCGCCCAGCAGTAGAAGAGCTGTGCTTCGGACAGGTCGAGCACCAGGCTCGGATCGCGCCGTTCGTACGACGCGGTCGACTCCACGGACGCGGCGCTGCCGAACGCGACGCAGGAACCGCAACCGCCCTGGTCCTTGATCGAAGTGACGTAGCTCCTGCCGCCGACATTGCGCAGGTCGATAGCCGCAGGAGCGCCGATGCTGGCCGCCGGTACGTCCGCGACGGTGACCGCCCCACTTTCCAACGCGGCGTCCATCTCCTCGAGCGTCGGCTCCCCGGGCGGCGGCGTGAAGCCGAGGCGCTTGGCCAGATCCTCGTCAGACGTTATCGACGTCTCGCCGGGCTCCCAGAGTGCACCCGCCTCGCGGATGTCCTGTTGCAGCCCTTCGAGGTTGATTCCTTCTGCCATGTTTTCCCTCCCCGTTGGGTGGTGTTCCGGTGTGCCGGCGGCGGGCCCCGCCCTTGACCTCCTCTCGTCGCTGACTCGCAGCGCGTTACGGCCCGGCCCCAGATCGGGCGCGGCGCTCTGCGGCTACATCGACGGTAGTGAGCGCATCGCGGGTTGACCATGGACCGGTCGATGCAAATCGGATCTCCTCGCATGGCGCGAAGGACTAGTTCCTTTGATCCCCTCCTTTCTTCTTGACTTGCGTCTGCCGGCCGCGTACGTTCGGACCTCGGCAACGACGGGAAGGACGCGTGGGGGTAACGCGCACTGAATCGTTGCTGCGGCGGCTCGGACGGCGCGCCCGGTGAGACGCGACCGTCGCCCCCGCGTTGCTCTGGTGGTCGAGACAGGCCTCTTCCGCGAGGCGGTCGCACGCGCGCTGCCGCGCTATGGGCTGGCAGTCGTCGACCGGACGGCGGATCCCGACGTGGTCCTCGTGGACGTCACGGGAGGCCCACGTCTCGCCGCGTTGCGGGAGCTCGCGGCGACAGCTCCGCAGACGCCGCTCCTGGCGATCGGCGTCCGTGACGCCGATCGCGACGTGCTCGCTTGCATCGAAGCGGGCGCGATCGGCTATGTCCTGCAGGACGCGTCGCTCGACGACCTCGCCGACGCGACGCACCGTGCTGTTCGCGACGAGCCGCTTGCATCGCCGCATGTGATCGCGACGCTCATGCGGCGGGTCGCCGCGTTGTCCGAAAACGGCCGCACCGGGACGGTCGGCGCTCTGACGTCACGGGAGCTCGAGGTGGTCGAGCTGATCGAGCAAGGGCTGTCGAACAAGGAGATCGCGGCCCAGCTCTCGATCGCGGTGACGACCGTGAAGAACCACGTGCACAGCATCCTCGAGAAGCTGAAGGTGCAAAGGCGCGGCGAGGTCGCGTGGCTCGTCCGCAGCTCGGGCCCGAGGGCCTGAGACAGACCTGAAACACCGTGTCTTTCTCCCCCCACCGGGGGATACGAGCGGCGCCGGGTCGTCCCAAGATTCGACGGTTCCATGCGCAGGGGTCTCCTCGTCGCCGCTCTTGCCGCAGTCGCGCTGGTCGCGTTGCCGGCCGCCGCATACGCCGACGACAGCGCCCCGATCGTCTACCTGAGTTTCGACGACGGCTGGGCCTACCCGCAGGGGTACGACGTTACGTTCGGGTTCCTGTGCGTCTCACCGGTGTCGGCGATCGTCTCCTGCGAAGGCAGCCAGCCGATGGGATCCAAGCTCGACACCTTCCATGCCGGTCCGCACACGGTCTCCGTAACTGCGACCGACTACGAGGGACGGCAGACGACGAAGTCCGCGACGTACACCGTGATCGACATCACGAAGCCGCACGTCATCTTCCTCACGCCGACTGACGGCACCGTCTTCGACCAGGGCTCGTTTGTCACAGCCGATTACTCGTGCGAGGACGATCCGGGAGGGCTCGGGCTCTACGAGGGCTATTGCGCCGGCACGCTTCCGGTCGGGGCGCAGATCGATACGAGCCAGATCGGCACCTTCTCTCTGACCGTCACCACCGTCGACAAGGAATTCAACGTCGACCAGGAGACGATCCACTACTCGGTTGCAGACCGCACACCGCCGACGATCTGGTTCGCATCACCGGCCAACGGAGCGACGTACACGCTCGGCGAGCAGGTTTGGGCTGCGTACTCCTGTGACGACTACAACGGCTCGGGCATCCAGAGCTGCAAGGGGAACATTGGGAGCGGCGCTCCGATCGACACCTCGAGCTTTGGGATCAAGGCCTTCACGGTCACGGCTTACGACCGCGCCGGGAACGTGGCGCGTGAGACGCACTCGTACTCGGTCCTGTACGACTTCGCCGGTTTTGGCTCTCCGATCGCCGCCTACCCGGCGGCGACGTCGATGAAGGCCGGCGACAAGATCCCAGTGAAGTTCTCGCTCCACGGCGATCAGGGCTCGGACATCTTCGCGGCCGGCTCACCTGGCTGGGCTCCGTGTGGCGCCCTGGACGGCCCGTCCCGCGCGGACGGCACGCTCTCCTACAACGCTTCGGCCGACCGCTACACCTACCTCGCGGCGACCTCCAAGGCCTGGGTAGGAACGTGCTGGGATCTGGTCGTGACCCTGCGCGACGGCACGGCCCGCCGGGCCCGCTTCACCTTCACGAAGTAGCGGAGCGCAAGTTTCGGCGCCCGGCGGCGACTGAGGGGCGTAGGACAGCCCTCGAACGGAAGGGATTCCCCCGTGCAGAAACGATTCAGCCGATTCAGCCGCCGCTCCATCGTTGGAGCGATCGTCGGTCTCGCGTTCGCGGCCGCCGCCGGCGTCGGCCTCGCCCAGATCACGGCCGGGCCCTCGCCGACCCTCTCGGCTGCGCCGTCCCCGACGTCGACCTCGACCTCGACCTCTTCGAGTTCCAGCTCGACGTCGACCTCGACGTCGACCTCAACGTCGACGAGCACCGTCACGTCGACCACGACGACCGGCGCAACGACGACGACCGGCGGGGCGACGACGACTACCGGAACCGGTGGCCCGGCCGAAGCTAACGGCCTCGGCCTCGGTTTGGAAAAGGTCGCCGTCTGCCACATGACCGGATCAGGAAAGTCGCACACGATCACGATCGCCCGTCCGGCGGTCGCCGCGCATGTCGCTCACGGCGACACCGAGGGTGCGTGCGCACCGACGACGACCACGACGACGGCCGTCACCTCGACGACGCCGTCGACGACGGTTGCAGCGACGTCCTCGGGCGCTCAGAACAAGAAGCCCAAGAAGCACCCGCACACGAATACGAGCTCACACACGAATCACGGCAAGTCGGGCCACTCGTCCCATGGAAACGGCCACTCGAACCATGGGGGCGGTAAAGGGAAGGGCCACGGCAAGTAGTTCCGCGCTTCCCGTGGACAACTCGAGAGCCCCGCAACAGCGGGGCTCTCGTCATTTCGGGAGCGCTACGCTCCGCACGTGTTGAAGGAGCTGCTCGAAGAGCGCTCGGGTGAGGACTACGAGCTCTACGCGCGCGGGATCAATCCGCAGTTCATGCGCGTGCTGAGGACGATCGGGTTCGACCGGGTCTGGTCACGCGCCGAAGGGCAGTACCTCTACGACGAGGACGGAACCCGCTTCCTCGACCTGCTCGGCGGCTTCGGGATGTTCAACGTCGGGCGGAACAACCCGCATGTCCGTGCCGCGCTAGTCGAGGCGCTGGAGCTCGAGACGCCCGGATCGGTGCAGCTCGGCGTCTCGCTGCTGCCCGGCCTGCTGGCGGAGGAGCTGCTGAAGCGCACGCCTGACCGCCTCGCGCGCGTGCTCTTCACCAACTCCGGGACCGAGGCGGTCGAAGCTGCGCTGAAGCTCGGGCGCGCGGCGACCGGACGGGCGCGTGTCGTCTCGGCCGTGCACGGCTTCCACGGACTGACGCTGGGCTCGCTGTCCGCCAATGGCGGGCCGCACTTTGTGGAGCGGTTCGGGCCGTTGCTCCCGGGTTTCTCACAGGTCCCGTTCGGCGATCTCGACGCGCTCGAACAGGAGCTGCGGAGCGAGGACGTCGCACTGTTCCTCGTCGAGCCGGTCCAGGGGCACGGCGTGTACCTGCCGGCGGACGGATATCTGACAGCGGCTCAGCAGCTCTGCCGCTCGTACGGGACACTCTTCGCGGTCGACGAGGTGCAGACGGGCCTCGGCCGGACCGGAAAGCTGTTCGCGTTCGAGCACTGGGGCCTCGAGCCCGACCTCGTCACTGTCGCGAAGTCCCTTTCAGGCGGCTACGTGCCCGTCGGCGCACTCCTCATGGCGCAGCGAGTCTACGACGGCGTGTTCGACTCGCTCGAGCACTCGGTCAGCCACGGCTCGACGTTCGCGCCGAACGATCTCGCGATGGCGGCCGGGCTGGCGACCCTGCACGAGCTCGACGAGGCTCGCCTGGTCGAGCGCGCTGCCCGGCTCGGCGACGTCCTGCTGGAACGCACGCGGTCGCTGGCAGAAGCCCATGACGTCGTCCGCGAGGTGCGCGGGCTCGGATTGATGTGGGCGATGGAGTTCGCCGAGCCGGAGTCGGGAAGCCTCTCGTGGCGTGTGCTGGAACGAATGCAGACCGGCCTGTTCGCGCAACTCGTGGTGGTTCCGCTCTTCACGAAGCACCACATCCTCTCGCAGGTCGCCGGCCACGACCTGCCGGTCCTGAAGGGGCTGCCGCCGCTCGTCCTGTCGGAGGAGGACATCGTCGATCTGGTCCGTGCGCTCGACGACGTGATCGGCAAAGCGGGCCGGCCGGCGCGCCTGGCCGGCATGGCGCTGCGTGCCGCAAGGGCGCGCTGATCAGGGGGCGTCCGAGTGGCCGCAACCCCAAAGGCCGGAGCGTAAGCCGGGCGAAGCCGGCTTACGCGCAGGCGTACTGATGCGACGCGGCGACGCGAAGCCTCGCCGCGTCGCACGGACGTAGACCTCCCCCGACCACCCTTGGAGCGCGCGGGCCGAGCCCGCGCGCGTTCCGCGCGAAAGCGCCGTCCCTCAAACGCCGCGAAAGCGAAGCTTTCGCGGCGACTACTAGAGGTCGGAGATCTCCCCGTGGCGCTGGTTGATGCAGTCCCGCGCCCAGATCTCGGCGAGGGTGACAAGGCGGTTGGAGAACTCCTTCCGCTCCCCCGGCTTGTCCGGCACGGCTTCGGAACGAACGGCAACGCGAACCTGATGAAGGACGACCTCGACGTCTTCCGTCATCTCATGCCACTCCTCGCCCACGATCGAGACCTCACCCGCTTCGGGCACCAGCAGCTTGCCGAGCTCCTCGAGCTCGGCGGTGGTCGCGTCGCGCCCGGCGAAAACGCCGAAGTTGATGCGGATCTCGAGGCAGGCCGGTTCTTGCTCGACGGCGAACGCGATGGCTTGTTCGACCTGCATTGAGAGGCGTATAACCAGCAGGCCCCGGGTCTAACCCTCGCGTGGCTCCCAGCGGAACTTCCGCATCGCTACGAGGATTCCGAAGGCTCCCCAGGCCGCCAGGACGGCCACGGCCGTCGGCTCGTCCCAAAGCTGACGTTGGTGCAGGTAGATCCCGTTGACGGCGTCCAGCAGGTGCTTCAGCGGCAGCACGTCGCCGATCGCGCGCAGCGCGGCGGGATAGCGCTGTCGCTCGCCGAACGACCCGGAGAGAAACGCCAGCGGCAGCACGACGAGGTTGAGGGCGGCGGACGATCCCTCCAGGGAGCGGATGAAGCCGGTGATCGCGACGCCGAGACCGGCGAACGCCGCGGCGCCGAGCGCAAGCGCGAGCACTATCGACAAGAGGTGCGTCGGCCACGGCGTCGACTTCAAGAGGCGTCCCAGGACGAACAGCGACGCGGCCTGCAGCGCGAACACGATCATGATCGAGACGAGCACCGCCGCGATGTAGGTGCTCGTCGGCAGCGGCGTCGCGCGAATGCGCTTGAGGATGCCGAGCTCGCGCCGTGAGATCAGCAGCAGGGCGAGCCCAGCGAACGCAGTGTTCGCAGTGCCGTAGCCGAGCATGCCTGCAAGCAGCGCCCACGACGCCGGCCGGTCGTAGATCGTTCCGTTGTAGACAGCCGTCAGCAGCGCGAACAGGAGCAGCGGGAACAGGAAGACGAACACGGCCGCCTCGCGACTCCGCCAGAACACGAGCTGCTCGCTGCGCAGCTGGTGCAGGAAGAGTCTCATGCCTCCGCCTCCTCGGTGAGGAGGAGATAGACGTCCTCGAGCGTCGGCCGTCGCACGGACAGGTCTTCCAGCTCGCGGCCCTCGGCGATCGCCTCCTCGGTCAGCCGGTGCAACACGTGCGTCGGATCTGCCGTGCGGATCACGATCTCCTGGCCGTCGCGGCGGTAACGCACTTCGGTCTCCTGCGTGCCGCCGGTGAGCTCTGCGGGCGTTCCCTCGCGGATGATGCGCCCTTCGCGCAGAACGGCGACACGGTCGGCCAGCTGCTCGGCCTCGTCGAGGTAGTGCGTCGTCAGCAGGATCGTCTTGCCGAGCGAGCGCAGCGAACGGATCATCTCCCACGCGGCGCGCCGTGCGGCCGGGTCGAAGCCGGTGGTCGGCTCGTCGAGGAAGACCAGGTCCGGATCGCCCACGAGCGCGACGCCGAGGTCCAGCCGGCGCTTCTGGCCGCCGGACAGCGTCTTGATGCGGGCATCGCGTTTTTGGCCGAGGCCAACGAGCTGGATCACCTCGTCGACGTCGCGCGGGTGCTCGTAGTAGCCGGCGAACATCCGGTGCGTCTCCGCCACCGTCAGGTTCGGCCAAAGCTGCGAGTGCTGCAGCACGACGCCAATGCGCTCGCGGTACGCGCTCTTCGCCCGCGCCGGATCGAACCCGAGCACGTCCACCTCGCCACCGTCGCGCGTGCGGTACCCCTCGAGGATCTCGACGGTCGTCGTCTTCCCGGCGCCGTTCGGCCCGAGAAGGCCGAACACCTCACCTGCGTTGATCTCGAAGCTGATCCCGCGCAGCGCCTCGTGCTCGCCGTACGCCTTGCGCAGGTCGCGGACAGCGATTGCGGTCACAGCTCGATGATCTGCGCGCCCGCCGGGGGGAATCCGGGTTCCTCGCCCCCGCGCAGGGCAGCGATGACGCGGCTGCAGTCCGGCTGATGGCCGACGACGACGACGGTTTGCCCGCGCCCTTCGATCGCCGTCCTGACGTCCTCCGCGGTCGCACCGGGGGCGAGCTCCTCGAGCGGCTCCGGCTCGCCGAAGCCCAGGTCCGCCGCGGTCTCCCGCGCGCGGAGCAGCGGGCTCGAAAGCACCGCGTCGGGCTCGACGCCGTCGGCGCGGAGCTTCTCACCGAGGCGGCGCGCCTGCTCGTGGCCCTCGGCCGTGAGCGCGCGCAGCTCGTCGGGGTCTCCCGGCGCTGCTTCGGCGTGGCGGACGAGCACAAGCTTCATCGAATCGGCGCCGTAGGCTACCTGGGTGGGTTCGTCCAGCCTGACGTACTATCGAATCCGCGGGGTCGCGTCGCAGAAGGGAGCTACATGAATCTGATCGAGCGCATTGACGAGGTCCGCGCACGCTGGAACGTCCTCGACCATCCGTTTTATCTCCGCTGGGAGCGTGGCGAGCTGAGCCGCGACGAGCTCGCCTTCTACGCGGGCGAATACCGTCATGCGGTAGTCGCGCTCGCCGCTGCCGCCGCTTCGGGAGGGGACGCCGAGCATGCTGCTGAGGAGACGGCTCACGTCGCTCTCTGGGACGACTTCGCCGCCGCGCTCGACGCACCGCTCGACCGAGCCCCGCTCGCGGAGACGAGCGAATGCGCGGCTGCCTGGCGCCGGGACGACGCGCTCGAGGCGCGCGCGGTCCTCTACGCCGTCGAGTCCGGCCAGCCCGACATTTCCCGGACGAAGCTCAAGGGCCTGGTCGAGCACTACGGCTTCTCGAGCGAATCGCCCGGCACGTCGTACTTCGAGCTTCATGCGGAACGCGACACGGAGCACGCCGCCGCCTCGAGACGAGCGCTCGCCGAGGCGCCACCTGAGGACGCGGATCGGCTCGTCGATGCGGCTACGACTGCCTTGCGGGGCAACTGGCGGTTGCTCGACGGCGTGTCTCGCCTTTGACGGCGCTCCGCTAAGTGGAGTTGCCCTGGACTTCCTCCGTCCGTACGAGCTCGTACTCGTTGACTCTCTGGGTCCACCCGATGACCTCGAGAACAACCTCTTCACGCAGGTGCTCGGCGTATTCCGCGCTCGCGTCCATCGCGTCTTTGCTGGCCCAGAGGGTGACTGTCATCGCGGCGCCGTTAGCGCGGTTGACAAACAGCTCTATTCGTCGAAGCCCGGGCTGCTGGAGGAAGGCGTCTACCCGTTGATTGAACTTCTCGATTGCCCTGTCCACGTCGGTGGCGGGCAGGGCATAGCTGCTGGCTCTGACCCACATCCGCTAGTCCGAGACTGTAACGCCCCTGTCGAGGCGTTGGACTAACGGGCTGTGGCGACCTTCCGCTACGTCGTCGTAGACGTCTTCACAGACACCCCGCTCCAGGGCAACCAGCTGGCCGTCTTCACCGACGGCCGCGAGGTCGACGACGCGACGATGCAGAAGCTGGCCAAGGAGATGAACTTCTCCGAGACTGTTTTCGTCCTCCCGCCGGAGGCGGGCGGGCATGCGCGCATTCGCATCTTCACGCCCGCGCTGGAGCTGCCCTTCGCCGGCCATCCGATCCTCGGTTCGGCGTTCGTCCTCGGCGCACCGCTGCAGCTCGGCGAGATCCGGCTCGAAACCGGCACGGGCGTCGTTCCGGTGACGCTCGAGCGTGAAGGTGCGCGCATCGTCTTCGGCTGGATGCAGCAGCCCGTCCCCGACTACGAGCCGTTCGCCGACGCCGAGGCCCTACAGGAGTTGCTCGGCGTCCGTTCACAGTTGCCCGTCGAGATCTACTACCTCGGGCCGAATCACGTGTATCTGGAGCTCGGCAGCCCCGAGGAGGTCGCGGCCCTGAGACCGGACTTCGGGGCGCTGGAGCAACTGACGTCGGCCGGTGTCAACTGCTTCGCGGGCTCGGGCAAGCGGTGGAAGACGCGGATGTTCGCGCCGGGAAGCGGCGCGGCGGAGGATCCGGCGACCGGCTCGGCCGCCGGACCGCTCGTACTCCACCTGGCGCGTCACGGTCGCATCCAGGTCGGTGACGAGATCGAGATCTCGCAGGGAGACGAGATCGGGCGTCCCTCGAAGCTGTATGCGCGCGTCGACGGAACGGCGGCACAGATCGAGCGGGTCGAGGTCGGCGGCTCGGCGGTGACCGTCGCGCGCGGTGAGTTCAAGATCTAGTCGGAGTCGAAGCGGACCGCTTGCACGTCCGGCAGTTCTGGCACGAGCGCACGCCAGAACGTGCCCCCGTTCTCGGACAGGTACAGCCGGTTGCGCGCGGCGAACAGCATCACATCGGGGTTGTCCTTGTAGACGGCGACGGCGAAGCCCGGCGGCAGGCCGCCGCCGGCCTCACGCCAGGTCCGGCCGGC
>WNGB01027287.1_pt1 | contig 13389 bp, 11 predicted proteins | sample 5400681 | NCBI WGS metagenome assembly WNGB01 (sample SAMN13153367, study PRJNA577476) | soil metagenome | isolation source: 115 cm soil or saprolite under grassland replicate 2 | place: USA:California | collected 2016-06-15 | reverse complement strand
CAAGGCGAAGCAGGCCCCGACGACGCTGCCCGCCGAGGGGCCGGGTGCGCCGCTCGAGCCGCCGAGCAATCGGCGGCCTAGAGAGATGGTCACCCCCGACAGAATCCGGCTTACAGGCCTGCTACGGAAAAAGCCCTGGAAACGGGGCTTTTTCTATCGACCCGATTCGCCGGCGACTCGTCAGGCTCGCCCCGCAGCGGGCGTGACTGCGGTCTCCGTGGAACCGCCCGGCGCGGTCGCCCGGCGTGGCCTCGGAGGCCGTGCCGGCTACGAGCCGCTCCGCGACAGCGGACGCTACCACGATCAGCGTCGGTGTCGCGATTACTAGTCGATTTCGGTTCGCTAGACCAACTTCGCCGGGTGCGCCGGCGAGCGGCAGGCAAAGCGTCGAGGGGCGCCGCGCGAAGCAACGCCCCTCAACGGCCTTAGGTGTCACCCCATCGGCTGGAAGTAGTGCTTCTCCATGTAATGGACGACCTTCTTGCCGAGGACGGCTCCCTGGACATCGGCGGTGCGGAAGTGGATCCCGCTCCAGACACGGGCGTCGATGATCTCCTTGAGCGCGTCCGAGAAGCGGTCGAAGCTCCTGTCCGGACACGGGGCCGGAGAGCACTTGTTGCTGACGGCCGTGAAGCCGATCCTGTCGGTGCCGAAGAACGCCTTCAGCGCGTGCGCGGTCGCTCCACTGAAGCAGGTGTGACCCGATGGATGGTCGGGGAAGCCCGGCGTGACCAGCGGCGGGCCGGATACGCGAACGGACGGGTCGAAGAGCGGCACCCAGTTCGGGTCGGCCTCGGTGGACCGATTGCCGTCGTTTGCCGCTTCCCGAATCGCGGTGATCGGCCGCCAGAAGCTCCAGTAGGCCTTGTCGTTCCAACAGCCGATCGCGCCGTCGGCCCCGGCAAGGTTGGTCATCGCGAAGAGACGCGCGCTGTCGACGATGTCGAGCCCGCGGCTCGTCGCGAGCGAGCGGAAGACGCGGTTCCAGATCGCTAGCCCGCTGTCCTGCCAGAAGATCGCGGCCGCCGTCTGGTCGGCGGTGCGCCTCGTGCTCGTGAGCGAGCCGAGCTCCTTGACCTCGTTGAAGTCATCGGCGTAGGCGGCGCTCGTAACCGAGTTCGGCCCGTCGGTGCGAAGCATTTCGACGTTCGGAACGAGGAACGGTCGTACGAACCCCACCCACGGGGCCGGGTCATGAGCGACGATGCCGGCCGGACCCTGCGGCGGCGCAAGGCGCCACTCTCCGGGGTCGAAGCCTTCCACGAACTGGAAACCGCCGAAGCGGCCGTCGCCCGCGCGCGCCGTGAGCATCGCGGCCGCGGTCGCTTCGCCGACCGCGATCCCTCCCGTCTTCGCAGATCCGTCGGGCACGGTCGCGAGCGACGCATCGTAGAGTGGCTGCAAGGTCGAACGCTGCCCCGGGAACAGGCCCTCAAGAGGCGGGTCGCGCTCGTCGGAGCGGAACCCTACGAGCACGCGGAAGGCAGCGGTCGCGGCAGCGGCCTCCTTCGAGTCGCCTGGGTCCGCGGGCGGGGCGACCAGGTAGGGCTGGTAGCCGCCGTCGATCGCATTTACAGCGTCGTAGACGGCGCCCTGCACCATCGCCAGGCTGAGCACGGCCGGGTGGGGCGGTTGGCCGGCGGTCGAGATGATCGCGGTCGATGCGATCGCGTTCCACTCGGTGGCCATGTTCCCCGCGGGGTCCCCTCGCGCGGACGCGGAAAGCCCGCCGAGAGCGACGGCAAGCAGCGCGACTGCTGCAAGCCGCACGATTCGTCTGAGTGTCATGGTTCCTCCTCTCTCGCCATGAGACTGGTTGGCTCCAGCGAGGCTAGGAGGCCGCTGCCGCAGGGACTACCGTGGCCGCAGGTGACTGCGTAGGAGGCTGCCTTCTCGTTACAGCGGGATGCTGGGCTACTTGACGCCGTGCGCGCGATGACGGACAACTTCGGGCAGTCAGGCTTAGGAGGTAGATCACCCTGGAGGCTCGGCAGACCGACGTGCTGCGGGAGCTCGACCGCCTGCGCACCGAGATCGCGGAGCTGCGCGCATCTCGGAAGCGGCTCGCGTTGGCCGACGACACCGACCGCCGCAGGATCGAGCGTCAGCTGCACCAGGGCGTGCAGCAGCACCTGGTCGCGCTCTCGGCCAATCTGCAGCTCGCCGCGGGGTTGTTGGACGCCGATTCTGCAGCTGCGAAGACGCTTCTCGAAGAGATCGGGCGCGACGTGCAGCAGGCGCTGGACGAGACTGGGAAGCTCGCGCACCGTATCTACCCGCCGCTGCTCGAGGCGGGCGGCTTGGCCGCGGCGCTGCGCTCGGCGGCGGTGAGTGCGAACGCACCGACCCGAATCGACGTCGAAGCAGGCGCGGCCTATCCGCAGGAGGTCGCGGGCGCGGTGTACTTCTGTTGTCTCGAGGTGCTAGAGCGTGCCGCCGCCGGTGCGCCGGCGGGGGTCACGGTGCGTGACGAGGGGGGAGCACTCGCCTTCGAAGTCGTCGCGGACTGCGCCGGCTCGGATGCGGAACTCCTCCGGCTGCGCGATCGCGTCGAGGCCCTGGGCGGCCGGCTCACCATCCACTCGGAGTCCGGCGGCCTGACCCGAGTCGCCGGCTCCCTCCCACTCTCGAAATGACGTTAGCCGCTCTCGGCGAGGTAGAGGATCACGGCCTTCACGCGCTTGTCGACCGACGTCTCCCAGGTGAGCCCGAGCTTGAGAAAGATCGAGTGGATCACCTTCTGGACCGACCTCTCGGTGAGGAAAAGGGCCTCCGCGATTGCCGCATTGCTCTTACCCGCCGCCATCTCGTGGAGCACGTCGCGCTCGCGCGGCGTCAACTGGTTGAGCGGCGATTCTTCGCGGCGGGCGTTCTCCGCCACCAGCGCTTCGACGACCTTCGGGTCGATGACCGAACCGCCTTCCGCGACGGCGTGGATCGCCGTCACGAGCTGCCCGAGATCCTTGACGCGCTCCTTCAGGAGATAGGCACGCCGCGCGCTGCCGCGCTCCAGGAGCGCGAGGGCGTAGCTCGGGTTCGTGTACTGGCTGAGGACGACGACGCCGACGTCGGGGTTCGTCTCGCGCAGCCGCTCGGCGGCCTGGATCCCCTCGTCGGCGTCCCCCGGTGGCATACGGATGTCGGTCACGACGACGTCCGGATGCTCCGCCTCTACCGCGGCGAGCAGGGAGCCGAGATCGCCGCACACGGCTGCGACCTCGAGGTCAGGCCGAGTCTCGAGGAGCCGCCGGACGCCTTCGCGGACGAGGTAGTGGTCCTCCGCGAGCACGAGCCGGATCGGCATGGCAAGAGGATACGCCGGTGATGCTCGTCCTGATCGTCGACGACAACGAGAAGAACCGCAAGCTGGCTCGGGATGTCCTGGGCGTGGCCGGGTTCCAGACGCTCGAAGCGGCAAGTGGTGCCGAGGGGATTGCGCTCGCGGCCGAGCAGCTGCCGGACGTGATCCTGATGGATCTCCGGCTCCCGGACATGAACGGCACGGAGGCCGCGCGGAGGCTCCGAGACGAAGCGCAGACGGCCTCGATCCCCGTCGTCGCGTTGAGCTCCCTGCCGGTCGAGGGAGGCGGCGACTGGCTCGAAACGTCAGGGTTCGCCGGCTGGCTCGAGAAGCCGATCCAGGTCAGCGAGTTTCCGGACCAGGTGCGCCGCTACTGCCTCATGGCGGGAAGGTGACGATCCTCGGCGCCCTGCCAGCACCCCCGTAAACCACCAGCGGGCATGGTTGGCGCGGGCGGGTGCTCCTTCTACCTTCCGCGTTGGCGCTGGACGGATCCGCGCCGGCATGTGAACATCGTTATGTACCCACAGCCCAGGCGAGCCTGAGCAGAAAGGAGGCTCAAATGCGGAGGGTCTTGATCGGAGGCGCACTCGGCGTCTTGGTCGTCTCGCTCGCCGCCTGCGGGAGCTCGAGCTCGAAATCCGCCTCAGAGCAGGCGCTGCAGCGACGGGCCGATCTCTGGTCGATCGACCAGATCGAGAAGAACTTCCACAAGGCCACTTCGACGAAGGACATCGATCTCATGATGAGCCTGTGGGCCCCTAATGCGACCTTCACCTACGGCCCCGGAGAGACCGCGACGGGGAAGAGGCAAATCCGCCGGGCCTGGCTCATCGAGAACAAGAACTTCCGACCTGCATTTCACAAGGTTTCGGAGACCCTTGCGTACAAGGTCCGGGTCACCGCCAGCGGCGACAGAGGCACGCTGTATTTCGAGTGCCACTACGTTGACGTGAAGACGAAGGAGTTCGGACCGATAGTGGCTGCCGATCTGGACGTCGCGCGGATCAACGGACACTGGCTGATCACGAACCTGGTCGGAGCGCCGGCCACGCTGACCCCTTGACGGAACACGGAGCGCAGCAACGGGCGATGGCAGGCGGTAGGCGACGCTCGCTCAGCTCCGGAGACAACGCTCTTGTCCGGGCGGTCGGCCGCCTGCCGGCCAAGGTCCACACCAAGTTGCTCGTCGCGTTCGTCGGCACAGCCGTCCTGGTCGTCGCGATTGGCCTGCTCGGGCTGCGGGTCCTCGGGCAGTCGAACGACAGGGCGGGGAGGATCGGATCACTCCAGGAACGAGCTTTCGAATACGGCAAGCTCCAGAGCCGAACCCAGATCGTGCGTGAGTCCCTGGCGGAGAACCTCACTCAAGAGAACCGCGACGTCAACCCGGGAGGCTTCGCGAACGGCCGCGGAGTAAGAGACGTCGGTGTAGACCTAGCGGTCGCGAACTGGGTTGAGCGGATCGCGCCGGCGACCCATGTCGACCGTCTCGGCTTCGCACCGCCCGCCGAGGACGAGCGGTTCCTTCGCGGGATCCGGACGAAGAGCGAGCTGCTCTCGGCGGTCATCGACAAGATCGTCATATCCGACAACCGGGGAGCGCCCGCCGGGGAGCAAGCCCCCCTCCGCACGAGGGCGCTGCTGATCGCCATCGAGCTCAATCACCTCGGCACCGAGCTTGCGAACGCAACCAAAGCGAAAACGGACGACCTGATCGCCCAGAACGCGAGCGCGTACGCGAACTCGCGGAATCTCTTCATCGGTGCGGCAGCGGGGGCGATCGTTCTGGCTCTTCTGCTCGGGTTCATCCTCTCCTGGTCGCTGATCGGGCCGATCCAGCGCATCGACTCTCGGCTGGCGGCGATCGCCTCGGGTGACTTCTCGCGGCACGTCGACGTCCCGAACCGCGACGAGCTCGGCGCGCTCGCAACCAACGTGAACCGGATGAACGACGAGCTCAGGCGCCTCTACAAGGAGCTCGAAGCCACGAGCCTGCACAAGAGCGAGTTCCTCGCCAACATGTCGCACGAGCTCCGCACCCCGCTCAACGCGATCCTCGGATTCTCGCAGGTGCTGCGGGAGCGGATGTTCGGCGACATCAACGAGAAGCAGGAGGAGTACCTCGACGACATCCTCGCGTCAGGGAACCACCTTCTCTCGCTGATCAACGACGTGCTCGACCTGTCGAAGGTCGAGGCGGGGCAGATCGAGCTCGAGGCGGCGCCGTTCTCTCTGCGGGAGGCGCTCGAGCGAGGCGTCGTGATGGTGCGCGAGCGGGCGACCAAGGACGACGTCGAGATCGCGCTCTCGGCGGATCCGGACGTCGACCCCGTCGAGGGCGATGAGCGCCGGATCAGGCAGGTGATCTTCAACCTTCTCTCGAACGCCGTGAAGTTCACCCCCGCCGGCGGGGCGGTCGATGTGAACGCGGCACAGGTCGACGGCGAGGTAAGGGTTTCCGTCGCCGATAGCGGTCCCGGCATCGCCACCGAGGACCATGAACGGATCTTCGCGGAGTTTCAGCAGACCGAGGCAGGGATCGAGCAGCGCGAGGGGACGGGCCTCGGCCTCGCGCTCTCGAAGCGGCTCGTCGAGCTGCACAGCGGCCGGATGTGGGTCGAGAGCGAGCTCGGTAAGGGAAGCACGTTCGTGTTCACGCTCCCTCGAGGATCTAGCCGTGGCTGGTGAGCAGATCCTCGTGGTCGAGGACAACGAGAAGAGCATGAAGCTGTTCCGCGACGTTCTGCTGGCTCGGGGGTATCGCCCGCTCGAGGCTACGACCGGGGGGCAGGCAGTCGAGCTGGCGACCGAGCACGCGCCTGATCTCGTGCTCATGGACATCCAGCTTCCGGACATCGACGGCGTCGATGCGCTCGGCCGGTTACGGGCCGACGAGCGCACCGCCTCCATACCGGTGCTCGCGCTGACGGCCCAGGCGATGTATGGCGACCGCGAGCAGTTTCTGGCTTCGGGTTTCGACGGATACATCTCGAAGCCCGTGAACGTCGTCGAGCTCCTCGAGATCGTGAGGCGGCAATGCGACAGGCGGGGCCGATGAGCAGCGACGGCGACGCGAGGATCCTCGTCGTAGACGACGTCCCGGAGAACGTGCGCTTGCTGGAGGCCGTTCTCACATCCCGCGGCTACGACGTGATCTCCGCCACCGACGGCCGCGTCGCGCTCGAGCTCGCCGCCTCGGCGAAGCCGGATCTCATGCTTCTGGACGTCCTGATGCCGCAGCCTGACGGCTATGCCGTCTGCCGGCGGCTCCGCGAGTCCGAGGAGACGGCCGTGCTCCCGGTGGTCATGGTCACCGCGAGCGAGGGGCCGGAGAAGACGAAGGCGATCGAGGCAGGCGCGGACGACCTCATCACGAAGCCGTTCAACCATTCCGAGCTGCTCGCGCGAGTCGAGCGCCTGGGACGGCTGCGGCGGTTCCTCTCGCCCCAGCTCGCCGATGCGATCGTGTCCTCGGGTGACGACACGATCTTGCGCAGTCACCGTCGTCAGGTCGCGATGCTCTTCGCCGACCTCCGCGGCTGGACAAGCTTCGTCGAGGCGGTCGAGCCGGAGGAGCTGATGCATGTGCTCGCCGAGTTCCACGGCACGATCGGTGCCCTCGTGCGGCGGTTCGACGCGACGGTCGGCTTCCTGCAAGGCGACGGCGTCCAGCTCTTCTTCAACGACCCGATCGAGATTCCCGACGCCGCGCTCCGAGTGGTGCGGCTCGGTTGCGCGCTACGCGAGGAGATGGCGGAACTGACGCCCCGGTGGCGGAAGCGTGGACACGACCTCGACTTCGGCACCGGCGCCGCGCTGGGGTACGCGACCTGCGGCGAGGTCGGCTTCGAGGGCCGCTCCGACTACGCGGCGATCGGTGCGGTGACGAATCTCGCGTCCCGGCTCGCGGACGAGGCGGCCGGCGGCCAGATCCTGATCCCGCAGCGTCTCTATGCGGAGGTCGAGGACGATGTCGAGGTTGAGCCGGTCGGCGAGTTCACGCTGAAAGGGTTCCAGCGGCAGGTCGCGGCATTCAATGTCGTCGCCGTCCGCGAGCCCGCCGCGGAGCTGTCCTCCGTGTCGAGTTCCTGAAGACACCTTCAGAGCCGCGCAACCGCCGGTCCTCCGCGCTTGCCAGTGACCTCGATAGCACGGGAGACGCAGATGCATCATTGCGATACGGCGCCCGATCTGCTCGCGCCACGGAGATAGTCCCTCGTGAGAGCGTGACGCGTCGCCAGCGCCTCGTCAGGGTCGCGCTGTCCCGCATCAATGATGCATCTGTGTCTCGCCGGCAATCCGGGTGAATAGCGGCGCGGCTGTGGCCAGACAACGTTCGAGTTCGCCGGTGAGGCTGCGCCTTCGAGCTCGGTGAAGGTGGGGGAGTTCCGCGAAGTGTCGGTGCGCCGTCCGCGCGAGGGAGTTGTTCGAGCTTGCGGTGCGGCTTGCACGGAGGTGGCGAGATCTTGGCGAGTAATTGGCGACCTCGCCATGGCAGCGTGTGATCGTGGCAATGCCTGCGAAGCGGCCTCGCGATAGCGTCGATTCGGCCTGCCAGCTCGAGCTCTTCGACGAAGCGTTGGCCGAACCGCACCGGGCACAGGCCGAGCCGCTCATTCTGAACAACAAGCAGGACAACGCGAACGTCAACCTGGATGTGCTCCCGACCACGCCCGCGGAGCCGAGCGAGGTCACACGCTGGGGCACGCACGCCGGCACGGATCGCGCGGTACTGAAGGCGCTCGAAGGGGCGCTCGCGAACGCCCGGACGGCGGCGGACGACCGGCCGCCGCTCGTCGTGCTCGCGTCCTTGCTCGGCGAGCTCGGCGCCCCTACGACTCCTCCACCGGGCGGTCATGTCCCGCTGCGGCAGGCGCGCGACGACTGGCTGCGCCGGCTCGAGACGCAGCAGAAGAGCGAGAGCACGCTCGTCGGTTACCGCGTCGCGATCGACGACCTGCTCGACTGGTCGGAAACGAACGGCCGCGACATCCTCACTGAGACCGCGATCGTCGACTACCTGCACTCGTACCAGGAGCGAGCGCAACCGGCGGAGGCGAGCTACTACCGGCGCTTCGTCCTCCTGCGCAAGTTCGTGCGCTGGATCTGCCGGCGCGACGGCGTCCCCGACCCGTTCCTCGATCTCGATGCGCCGCCCAAGCCCCGCCAGGAGCGCGACTGGCGTCTGCTCGACGCCGCCGGCCGACCGGAGCGGAACCTGCCCGGCCTCGCCGAGCGGGACCGGCTCGTGTTGCTCGCCCTCGTCACGACGGGGCTGCGCCGTTCCGAGCTGTGCGCGCTCGAATGGCGCGACCTCGAGCTCGGCGGGCGCGAGCCGTCGCTGCTCGTCCGCTGCGGAAAGGGCAGCAAGTCGCGTCGCCAGCCTCTCCCGGCGAGCCTCGCGCGGGAGCTGCGGAGGCTGCGCGCCGCGCGCCAGCCCGAACCGACCGACCCCGTCTTCTGCGGGCTCGAGGGCGGGCGGCTGCAGGAGACGATCCTCGCCGACGTCATCCGTCGCGCCGCGAAGCGCGCCGGGATCGAGAAGCACGTCACTGCGCACACGCTCCGCCACACCGCCGCGACCTGGCTCCGCCAGGAGCTCGGCGACACCCGCCTCGTCGCCGAGTACCTCGGCCACGCCGATCTCTCGACCGTCGCGCGGTACGCGCACGTCGATCGGAAAGAGCTGTTCGCCGCGGCGGGCCGACTGGAGCAGCTCGCCGCTCCTCGGGAAGAAGCGCGGGCGCCGGCCGAACTGGATCAGCCCTCCGCGACAGGCGACGGCTCCGACCACACACCGAGCGACGCGAAGCGGCCGCGCCGTCGCGGTCGGCGTCGCCGGAGGCGCGGCCGCCGTTGACGGCCGACAGGCGGCCGAGCGCCCTGGAGCCGGCGACTCACTGGTCACGGCCGATGCTCGCAGGGCCGCAGAACGGCTCCCAGCAATCCGAATTTTGGTGGCGAGGGTGCAAAATGCCGAAATCGGCCGCTCCGGCACCGCCCACGGCGCCCTAACTCACGATGTGGCGGAGCAGAGAAGGGCTCTCAGCGCCTCTCAAGCGAGCCGGAGCTGCTCGCTCGCGGCCGCGAGCCGCGGCACGACGAGGACCGTGCCCTCGAAGACCTCCGGCCCGAGGAAGGCCTTCATCAGCTTGTCGTGTGATCGGTGGCGGAGCATCTGCGCCTCGATGCGGGCGGCCGCGGCGTATTCCGCGGGGTCGCCGGGGCGCTCGCCGGGGAGTCGCCGCTCGAGGATCCGCTCGGCCGCCCACCAGTAGACGGCGTTCGCCGCGACCTCGACCTCGAGCATCCGATAGGGGACGTACTCGCGCACGCGAGAACGTGCCAGGCCCGCTTGGCGAGCGGCGCGCTCGAGCGCCTTGAACTCGCGGCGGCCCTCGTAGACGGTGACGACGCCGGTCTCGGGCTCGAACTCCGCCTCGACGTGAGCGTCCTCGTCCTTGCGAGCGATCTCGCGCACCCAGCCGCTCGCGTGATGGCGGACGACAAGGACGACGAGCTCCGCGTCGTGTCCACCCGCCTCGGCAAAGACGGAAAGCTGCGAGCCTGGCTCGCCGGAGACGAGCGCGCGGAGCTTGCCGCTTACGCGCGACCAGCCGCCCGCAACGGGCTCCGGCACATCCTGGCGGTAGAGCCGTAGAGAGAGGCCCGGGTCAGTGGCGATCTCTATCGGTGTCCCGGGCGGAATGCGTGCCGGGTCGAAGAGCAGCGAGACACCGCGCTCCTCGCCGGGATGAAGCCTGACCGGCGATTGCTTGAAGCGCATCGCCGCGTCGAGCGCGACGGCCGCCGGAGGCGCCGTGAGCGGCGGGACCGTCTCCTGCCGCTGCCGCTCCTCGACCGGTGGCTGCGCCGTGGCCGCACCGCCTCGGGCGAAGCCGGCCTGCCCGGGCGCGTCGAACGCAGCTCGGAGCGCATCGTTGAGCGCCCGAAGCCCGACCTCGTCACGGGCGGCGATCTCCCTGCCGGCGCGGACGAGTCGTGCACCGGCCCGCCTCTCCTCTGACTCGATGATCGGGCGGAGGATCCGCTCGAGAGTCGCGTGCAGGCGTCGCACCAGCGGATGCGCGTCGTTCAGGCCGCTCCGGTCGACGCGGACCACCACCTGGGGCCGCGGTTTGTCGAGCGCCTCGCGCTGAAGCTGCTCGATCGCCTCGCAGCGCACCTGGCCGTACAGGTGACGGGCGCCGGGTCGAGCCTCGAGCCCGGCGAGCGTCGTCTCGTGCGCCGCTCGCCCGGACATGACGACGAGGCCGCCGCGGCGGGCGGCGCGGGCGGGGCTGAGCGGGATCGGTTGGGCGGCGCGACGGACGACGACACGCGCCGTGATGCCGCGTTGGAGCTCCACCTCTTCGTCAAAGAGCACCGGCCGCTCCGGGTCCGGTTCGGGAGACGTGTAGCGGACGAGTTGGAGCGGCTCACCGGGGAGCTCGAGCAGCAGCTCCCGACTCTCGTCCTCGAGAATCGGCCGTAGTTGCACGAGATCGGCGATGAGCCTTCGCAGGCGCGCGTTCGGCGGCAGCCGCCCGTCGGCGAGCGGCACCGTTACCCGCGTCCCCTCGTGCGCGATTCCGAGCTCGCGGCGGATCGCCCGCGTGGCTCGTTGGTCGAGGACGTGCGTGTACACGTACGGCTCATCGCCGCCTCCGGGGAAGAACCACGACTCGACGGCCCGCTCACCGCGCACCCCCTGGATCCGCCCGCCGCCCTGCGCGAGCCAAACGTCACGCAGCCCGCGTCCGAAGAGACCGCGCTGCCCCGTGCTCTCGGGAACGACGCCGAGCGCCCCGAGACGCTGATCGACGATGTCGGCGTCGACGCCTTCCCCGTCGTCCGAGCAGACAAGCTCGTAGCGCCAGGCGTGCAGCGCCGGCAGCCTAAGGGTGCGAAGGGCGGTCTTCCAGGCGCGCAGGAACTCGGGATCCGCGTGACCGATCCGGAGGTGGATCCGGCCTCGCTCGCGCCCGGCGGCGGCGATCGCCGCGTCGGCGTTCGTCACTAGCTCGGGGATGATCTGCGAGAGATCGATCCCGGCCTGCGCGAAGTTCTCGCGAAAGTAGCGCCCGCGGACGCGACCGTGGCGCAGCTTCGAGACGTCGATCGCCACGGCCAGAGGATAAGGCCGTCAGCCGGAAGCGACTCGGCCGGAACTGTTCGCTTCGTCACCTCGCCGTCGATAAACGATGACAACGCCACGCTGCGCTCAGGCCTCGAGCCACGTGAGCGCGCCGGGCACGCTCGCCCACAACGCCGTCGCGCTCGCGGCGTAGTCGACGGCTTCGCTGTCGTCGCCGAAGCCCACGTAGTCCGGTAGGCGTCTTGGCAGTCGTTTCCGGCCGGAGAGATACGCGGGGACGTGCGGATTCAGCTGGCGCGCCTCGTCGAGAAGCTGCCTGGCCCGCGCCGAGTCGCCTTCGCGGCGGTACGCGGCGAGCGCCATCGTGTAGGCAAAGGCAGCCGCGGCATCATCCTGATAGGCCGCGAACAACTCGTCGAGCTCCTCGTAGCGCTCGAGCGAGAGCAGCCACTCAGCCTGTCGGTAGCGAAGACGCTGGTTGTCGTTGGGGTTCAGGCGCAGGAGGTCGCGCTGGTGGTCGACGGCCTCCTCGCGCCGGCCGAGCGCCCAGAGCGTCTCCGCGAGCGCCGCGCGGGCGCGCATGTACGGGCGCGTCTCGAGGATGCCCCAGAAGTGCCCGACGTCCTCCTCGAAGGGCTCGGGACCGAGCGCCCGCTCGCCGGCGGCGACGCCTTGCTCGAGCAGCTCGCACGCCTCCTCGGCGCTCGCCGCCGTCTCCTCCGCGAGCAGCAGGTACGCGTCGGCGCAGTCGGGCGAGATCGCAAGCGCCTCCCGTGCCAGCGCCACGCGGCGCGCGCCCTGCGCCTCGAACGCCTCGTACATCAGGTCCTGCGCTCGGAAGAGGTCCTCGTCCGATGCGTAGTGCGCGGCTCCCCGTCCGATCGCAGCGAGCGCGCTCTCCATCGAGCGCTGGTCGGGCAGGGGGATGGCCGGCGCGGTCTTCCTCGTCGGGACCCGGGCTTGCTTCCGCTTCTTCGCCACCGCTGCACTCTTGCAGTCCCGCACGGACGGATCCATCCGGAAGTCCGTACGGAGCTAAGAAATCGCTTCCCAGGCGACGACCTCGCTCCGTGTCGCGATCGGGCGACCCCCGGCGCGGCTCCTGATCGGTCCCGGGCAGGTACGGCCGCGTCTTCGTCGGGAAGCCGAAGCACTCGAGCGCGAGGCGGCTGAAGAACCTACGCGCGACGTAGCCTTCCGAACACGTAGGTTCGCGCGGTCGGCCCTCAGACGGTTTCACTCGCCTCCACAACAACCGACCGTCGTTTGTCTCGAGTGCTTGGACAGGCTACTTGCGTTTTCCTTGCGCTTGCGATTCGCTTGCGCTATGGTGGGAATAAGACATGGCGCCCACGATGACGGCATCACCGCTGCTCGCCGGAAACGTCCGACGGGTTCGACGTGCCCTTCGCGAGCTCGATGGCGGCGAGCTTCTGACAGTGCTCGGCACCCAACTCGAGCGCGCACTCGAGGGGTCCGCCGATGCGACGCGCGAGTACGTGCGCTCCTACCACGTACTGACGCTGCGAGTGCTCGACGAGGGTCACCAGGCTCGCCCTGATCTGGTGGTTCGCACGGCCGACGGGCACCTCGCGCTCGTGGACGTGAAGGGCACTCCGCGGCGAGCCCCCGTCGAGGCGCTCGAGTCGGCCTCTGCCGAAGCGCCTTTCGGCCCCTGGGCAGCCCACTTTCCGCTCGAGGAGGCGGTTGCGCTCGACCTCGTGAGCCGCGTTCGTCAGCTGATCGGGCTGAAGGCGCTCGAGCTGGCACCAGCCGACGCAAGCGCCGGCGACGTCCTCGATGTCGATGATCTGACCGCTCGCCGTTTCCTACGCCGAGTGCGCTTCCACCTCAACCATCCGGACGAGGAGCATCCGCTCCGACGCCTGATGGATGCGTTTGAGCTGTCGAAGACGGAGCTCGGCTCGCTCTTCGGCGTGCGCCGGCAGGCCGTCGACCAGTGGCTCGAGCGCGGCGTCCCGTCCGA
>WNGB01038545.1_pt1 | contig 13391 bp, 12 predicted proteins | sample 5400681 | NCBI WGS metagenome assembly WNGB01 (sample SAMN13153367, study PRJNA577476) | soil metagenome | isolation source: 115 cm soil or saprolite under grassland replicate 2 | place: USA:California | collected 2016-06-15 | reverse complement strand
CCGAGGACAGGTAAACGATCGCTTTGGCTTCGCTTTGCCTGGGGCTTCAGTGACGTCAACTAGCATGAGGCGGCCTCCGGGGGGAACCCGCAGACGTGCCGGCTGATGCCCGGGAAGACCAGGGAGGGAAGAGGAGTGGCCCGTCGTCTCACCGTGCTGGGCACCGGTTATCTCGGTGCCACGCACGCCGCGTGCCTGGCCAGCCTGGGCTTCGAGGTGCTCGGCCTGGACAGTGACCCGGCCGTGATCGCCGCGCTGGCCGCAGGCGACCTGCCGTTCTACGACCCCGGGCTGGGCGAGCTGCTGGAGCGCGGCCTGCGATCGGGCCGGCTCCGCTTCACCACGTCGTACGCCGAGGCCGCGGACTTCGGCGACGTCCACTTCGTCTGCGTGGGCACGCCGCAGCGGGCGGACTCGGCCGGCGCCGATCTTTCCCAGCTGATGAGCTGCATCGAGGCCCTGGCGCCGCGGCTGGAGCGGCCGTGCCTCATCGCCGGCAAGTCCACGATCCCGGTGGGGACCGCCGCGCGGCTCGCCGGGCGGGTGGCGGAACTGGCCCCCGCCGGGACCCGGGTCCAGCTGGCCTGGAACCCCGAATTCCTGCGCGAGGGGTTCGCGGTGGCAGACACGCTGCGCCCGGAACGCATCGTGGTGGGCGTGCGGTCCGCGGAAGCTGAGGCGATCCTGCGCGAGGTGTACGCGGAGCCGATCGCGGCGGGTGTCCCCTTCCTGGTGACCGGCTACGAGACCGCGGAACTCGTGAAGATCGCGGCCAACGCGTTCCTGGCCACCAAGATCTCTTTCATCAACGCCATGGCCGAAGTCTGCGAAGCGGCCGGCGCGGACGTCACCGAGCTGGCCGGCGCGCTCGCCTGCGACCACCGGATCGGGCCGGCCAGCCTGCGGCCCGGTCTCGGGTTCGGCGGCGGCTGCCTGCCCAAGGACATCCGGGCCTTCATGACCCGGGCCGCGGAGCTGGGCGTATCTGACTCCGTCTCCTTCCTGCGCGAGGTGGACGCGATCAACGGTCGCCGCCGGTCCCGGATGGTCGGGCTGGCCCAGGAGCTGGCGGGCGGGTCGCTGGCGGGGCGCAGGGTCGGCGTGCTGGGCCTGGCGTTCAAGCCTGATTCCGACGACATCCGTGATTCCCCGGCCCTGGCCGTGGCCACCGCCGTCCACGCCCGGGGCGCCCGCGTGACCGCCTATGACCCGGTGGCCATGGACCGCGCGCGGCGGGCTCACCCGGAACTGGGCTACGCCGGCTCGATGCTCGGCGCCGCCGCCGAGGCTGAGGTACTGCTCCTGCTGACCGACTGGCCGGAGTTCAGCCAGGCGGACCCGGACGTCGTCGGGAAGGCTGTGGCCCGGCGGGCCATCGCGGACGGGCGGAACGCTCTCCCGGCCGCAGCATGGCGGGCGGCGGGCTGGACCTACCGGGCTCTCGGCCGTCCCTGAGGATCAGCCTCAGCCGTTCGGCGCGGTGCCCAGCCCGCCCGCGATCGCCCGGGGCGCCCGCACCGGCCGCCAGGCCAGGACGCTCCCGTCCTGGACGGCAGGCGGGCCCAGGATGTTGCTGAGATACCGCCCGAGCCGCGAGCCGCGGCTGGTCACCGCGACGACCGCGGCCGGACGCCAGTACGCCAGCGTGGACCTGAGCCTGGCCGTGGAGGGTGCGGCGGCCCCCTGCTCGCCCAGCCACAGATCGTTGAGGTAGCTGGCGGTCCGGTTCCGGCCGCTATGGCATATTTCCGCCCGGCCGGTGACCGGGTTGGGAGCGATACAGTAGCCGCTGATCACCGAGAATGGCACGGCGCTGTCCGCCTGCCAGCGCATCACCGTGGCGGGCAGAACCGGGACGACGAGGACTCGTGCGCCGCTGGCCAGGTGCAGCCGGCTGAAGGCCTGTTCCCAGCCCGCCGGGGTAGGCGTGATCGCCGCGGCGGGCATGGGCAGCGGGATGATAGGCACGATGGCCAGGGCGAGGAGCACCAGGGCGGCGGTCTTCCGCCAGGCCGGGGCCTGCAGTGCTCCAGCCGCCGGACCGGCATCCTGGGTATCCCCCGCCGGGGCGGATTCCCTCCCGACGGCTGATTCCCGGGCCCGCCCCCACGCCAGATCCAGGGAGAACGCCAGGACTACGGCGGCGGCGCCGTCCGCCAGCAAGGAGAACCGGTTCGGCAGGCTCTGGTTCAGCAGCGGCAGCGCCTGCAGGTAATGCCAGGGGAGCAGGGCAGCCGGATAGTGCAGGCCACCTGCCACCACGGTGCGGCTGCCGAGGCTGAACGCCTCCAGGGCCGCGAAGGTCACGGCCAGCGCCCTGACCCGCAGGTCCCGCCAGAACCGCACCGCGGCCACCAGCAGCACGACCAGCATGGGCCAGCCCAGGTAGGCGAAGTACTCGACCATCCGCACCGCATGCTGGTCCAGGTACTGCACCGTGGCCTGCGAGTGCAGCAGGAACCCGCTGGGCCCGTTGACGAAGTCACCCGGCCGGTTGCGGAAATGGCCGAGGCTCCACGGGCTGCCGTGCTCGGCGAGCGGCCCGTGGAACTGGACCCACAGCGGGTAGCCGGCCGTCACCAGCAGCACACCCGCCGCGGTGGCGAGCCCGGCCAGGGCCCCGCGGACCCGGCCTGCCACGTCATGCGGGCGCGCGGCCGCCAGGACCACGACGATCACCAGGCCCGCGCAGACGGTCAGCGCGACGGCCTCCTCGGCGATGAACAGTTGCGCGGCGGTCAGCAGGCCCAGCCAGATTCCGGTGCGCACCGGGCGGCCCCGGCCGGTCACCAGCCTGAGCAGTGCGTCGATGATGAGCGGCAGCAGCACGGCGAACTGCAGGTGATAGTGGCCTACGGCCGCGATGCGCATCGCCGGCGAAAAGCCGAAGATCGCGCCGCCCAGGCCCGCCGCGGGCAGGCTGGCGCCCCAGCGCCGCAGGACCCAGAACATGGCGGCCGCGGACCCGGCGAAACCCAGGGTCAGCAGCGTGGTGAGGGTGGCCTGCGGGCCGATGAGCAGGGTCAGCGGCGCGAACACCACGCCGGGCAGCAGGAACGAGGTGTTCCACATCAGGTTGATGCCCTGCGGTGCGTTCACCGCCGTGGTCACCAGGTCAGGAAGCCGCCCGTGCGCGATCGCGGTGGCCTCGTACCGGAGGAACCAGGCAAACAGGTCGACGTCGTGGGAGATGCCGTTGGCCGGCACCACCTGCGCGCGGCCCGCCGGGTCGGCCCACAGGTGCCAGGCCAGGGCCACGGCGCCCAGCAGGTAACCACCCAGGATCAGCCAGGGAGCCACCCGGGCAGCCCGCCCTGGCCGGCTGCCCCCGCCGGCCTGCCATGGCCAGCCTGCGGCCTGCAGTGGGCCGGCCGCACGCCGGACAAGACTCACCCCCCACCTCCCGCCCGGGTAACGTGGCCGCGCGTTACGCGGACTGGCCGCGGCGCTGTGCCCGCCTGGACGTCATCCGGATACGGGTCAGCAGCCAGACCGCCTGGACGCCGTCCTTCCAGGTGATCTTCTTGCCTTCCTCACGGCTGCGCGCGCGATAGGTGATGGGCACCTCGAATGGCCGGATCTGCCGGGCCAGCAGCTTGCCGGTGATCTCCGCTTCCATGCCGAAGCCGTTCGAGGTGATGTCCAGGCTCCGGTACAGCTCAAGCGGCATCAGCTTGAAGCAGGTCTCCAGGTCGGCGATGTAGGCGTTGAACAGGATGTTCGCGACGGTCGTCACGCCCTTGTTGCCCATGACGTACCAGAACGAGTAGGCCGAGTGACTGCCGAACGTCCGGCTGCCGAAGACCACCGTGGCCTCGCCGCGGAGCACCGGCTTGAGCAGTTCGGGGATCTCCTCCGGCTGGTACTCCATGTCAGCGTCGAAGGGCTGGATGTAGTCGCCAGTCGCGGCCGCGGCCGCGGTGCGGACGGCGGCCCCCTTGCCCTGGTTGACCGTATGCCTGAGCTTGATCAGGCGGTCATCATCGAAAGCGTCAATGATCTGCGACGTCCCGTCCGTGCTGGCGTCGTCGACCACCACGACCTCGACGGGGCAGGGGAAATCCACGTCCAGCAGCCGCTTGATCGCTTTCTGGACTGTCTCAGCCTCGTTGTAGACCGGCATCAGGATCGATAGCTTCACGGCGGTCCCATCCCGTATGCAAAATTGGTCAATGGACTCTATACCGAATATGCCCGAAACTCGGCAGGCGTAGGCAAAGTACCAGGAAAGCATGGGCGCCTCTCGCTAGCGCCGCCATACCACCACACGGCCCGTGGTGAAACTGGGCGGGCCGAGAACCGTGACCAGCAGCCGGCCCAGACGGGAGCTGCGCCTGGTCACCGCGACCACGGCGGCGGGCTTCCACCGGGCCACGTACCCGCGCATCTGGGTGGCCGTCGGGGGCTTGTACCGGGAGGTAGGGGTCCACAACGCGTCGATGGACCGTGCGATGGCGCGGGCCCCGTGGCCGCCGTAGGTGACGGCCTGGCCCTTCCGGTTGGGCCCGAGGAAGTAGCCACCGTTCATCGAGCCGGGGTATCCCGTCTGGGCGTACCAGCGCAGCGGCTGCCACACCATGCCGTACGGCACCGGCACCACCAGCACCCTCGCTTCCCGCGGCAGCGCCAGCCGGGTGAAGGCGGCCCGGTATCCAGGCGGGACCGTGGCGGCCTGGGTGGTGTGCAAGGGCAGCGGGATCAGCGGCAGGACGGCGATCACCGCGAGCGCCAGCGGGACGACCTGCCGCCTCCAGCGCGGCTGGCCGGCCGCGGACAGGGCCAGGCTGAGCGAGATGGCCAGCACCGCGGCGGCCAGCCCGTCCGCCAGGAGGGACAGCCGGTTGGGCAGCATCTGGGTGAGCACCGGCAGGTGCGCCAGCCAGTGCCACGGCAGCAGCACCGGAGGGACCGTCACGCCGCGGATCACCTGCGTGCTGCCGAGGGACAGGACCTCCAGCACCGCGCAGGCCACCGCGGTGACCCGAACCCGCACGTCGCGCCAGTACAGGACCGCCGCCACGACGAGCAGGACGAGCAGCGGGTAGCCGAGATACGCGACGTATTCGGCTAGCCGCTGCGGGTGGCGGCCCAGGACGGCAGCCTGGGACGAGGTGTGCAGCAGCATGTTGCCTGCCGGGGTCACGAACGAGGCGGCCCGGTTCCGGTAGTGGTTCGCGATCCAGGGGCTGCCGTGCTCGGCCAGCGGGCCGTGGAACTGCACCCAGAGCGCGTATCCGCAGATGACCAGCGCCACCGCGGCTGCGGCCGCCAGGCCGGCCGCGCTGCGGCCCACGCGTCCGGCGACAGCGCGCGGGGCCATGACGGCCGCCACGATGACCAGGACGGCGGCCGCGAAGACGGTGTCGACCAGCAGTTCTTCCCCGATGAAGAACTGCGCGGCGATCAGCACGCCCAGCCAGATGCCGGTCTTGACCGCGGGACCGCGGCCCGTGCGGAAGCCAGCATCGCCGGGGAGAACCCGTACACCGCCCCGCCGATCGCGGCCGGGACGATCCACACTCCCCAGCGCCGCAGCACCCAGTACATCGCGGCCGCTGATCCTGCGAAGCCCAGCGTGAGCAGCAGGGTCAGGCTGGTCTGCGGGCCGGCCAGCAGCGTCACGGGGGTCAGCAGCACGCCCGGCAGCAGCAGGGACGTGTTCCACATCAGGTTGATGCCGTGCGGTGCGTTCATCGCGGTGGTGACGAGGGCAGGCAGGCTCCCGTGCGCGACCGACTCCGCGGAGTACCGGATGAACCAGCCGAACAAGTTGACGTCGGTGAGGTCGCCGACCTGGGTGCGTGACGCGGGGTCGGCCCACAGCCGCCAGGTCAGGGCCACGGCGCCCAGCAGGTACAAGACCATGACCAGCCACGGCGCAGCCCGCGCGGCCTGATGCGCGGCTCCGGCGGGCCGGGACGGTTTCACTTCTGGAGGGGCGAGTTCCACCGTCACCTCCAACCACCCGGGACCCGCGGCCGCCCGTATCAAACACCGCTCCATGGACCTTATGCCGGATCCATCCCTGCTGGCACCAGGTTGGCCCGGGACGCCAGGGTCGGTCCGGTCAGCCCGGCGGCTGCGCCGGCCCGCCGGTCCACGCAGTGGCGCCCGCGTGCCGCTACCGCGGGAAGATTCCGGAAAGCCCCATAACGGCGACAGGGACGCGAAGTGAGCTGATGGCCCCGTGGCCGGCGCCGGGCTGCGGGGTTCGGTCAGGCCTCGCCACGGCTGCGCCGGGGCATCCGGCGCGGCATCGGTGGCTTAGCCAGCTCCTCCGGCAGGCGCAGCAGCGGGTTGGTCGCGCTGGCGATCACCTGGCTGGCCGTTTCCATGATTTTCTGGCCGCGGGCCCGGGACGCGGACCGGAGCAGCTCGAAAGCCTGCCGGGGCCGGATCCGGTGCCGCTCCGCCAGCACCCCGATGGCCTGCTCCACCCGGACCCTGACGGTCAGCGCGCGTTCCAGCTGCGCGACCGTCTCCTTGAGCTGCTCGGCTTCGCGGACCTGCTCGGCTTCGCGGAGCTGGGCGGCGTCGGCCGGGCTGAACGGAGTCTCCTCTGCCCGGTGCGCTCCCGGGCCGCGCATGCGGGCGTCCGCCGTACCGGACCCTGCGGCGCTGGCCTGGGCGGCCGGCGGTGGCGGGCTGCTCACGCCACCGAGCTGCCCGGTGTTACGGGCGGCCGCGTCACGGGGAGGCGCGGGCGGCGCAGCGGTGGCCGCGGCATCCAGGTCAGCCTGCTCCTCGGCGGACAGTTCCGCGGCGAGGAGATCAGCCAGGACCATCGCGCTCGTCAGGTCGGGAACTTCCTCATCGCCGACGCGCCACCCCGTAGGGGTGCGCCGGGCCACGGCGTCCATGGGGACGGTAGAGCCGTCGGTGACCGGGCCCAGGTCCCGGTCACTGCCCCGGGACCCCCCGTCTGAGCGCGCGCCATCCAGGCCCGCGCCATCCAGCTCCGTACCGTCCTGGCCTGCAGCGTCATGGTTGGCGCCGGGCCGGCCTCCGGCGGGCCGGTAGGTCCCGTCTGCGGGCACGCCAGAACGGCCGGCGCGCACACGCGCGTCAGCATCAGCTCGGTCGTGCCTGCCACTCATGAGTTCGCGGCGAGCCCGCGCAGCCTTTCCTTGACCTGGGCCGCCGACGGGTTGGTCATCGCCGTCCCATCAGAGAATACAAGGGTGGGCACCGTCATGTTGCCCCCGTTGACACCTATCACGAAGCTGGCCGCCGCTGGATCGCGCTCGATGTCGACCTCGGCTACCTCGATCCCGTCCCGGGCCAGTTGGCTCTTCAGCCGTCGGCAGAAGGCGCACCACTGAGTGGTGTACATCGTCACCGGCTCTGACACGCAGCCGCTCCCATCGTCTCAGGTTGGTTCCGACTGCTCAACACGCCGGACCCGTGCCAGCTTCCCGTGTTCCGCGACAGGTGTTCGTTATCTGGTCGTATGGGCCGGTCAGCGGCACAAAAAGCAGTGCCACCGGTGCGCGGCGGCACCGGTGTCGGCGGGATGCGGGAGGATGGCGCGCACAGGAGGTAGGACGTGCGCGCAGTCGTGGGTGAGCCAGATCCCGGCCCGCCGGGGGGCGATCCGGACGCCGTGCTCGCCGCGCTGGACCCGGAACAGCGGCAGGTGGCCCTGGCCGTCACGGGGCCGGTGTGCGTGCTCGCCGGGGCAGGAACCGGCAAGACCCGCGCGGTCGCGCACCGGATCGCCTACGCGGCGCTGGCCGGGGTCGTGGACCCGGCTCACGTGCTCGCGGTGACGTTCACCACCCGCGCGGCCGGGGAGATGCGCGCCAGGCTGGTCCAGCTGGCCGGGTCAGGAGGGGGTCTCGAGCGGGTCCAGGCGCGCACCTTCCACTCGGCCGCGCTGCGCCAGCTCACCCACTTCTGGCCCGCTACCGTGGGCGGGCGCCCGCCTGCGGTGCTCGACTCCAAGGTGAGCCTGCTGGCCGAGGCGGCCCGCGGGCTGCGGCTCACCGCGGCCATCCTCGCCGAGCACGGGCAGGCGGCCGCGGAGGTGAGGGACAGGTACCGCTACTTCGTGATCGACGAATACCAGGACGTCAACCCGCTGCAGAAACTGCTCCTGGACAGCTGGGCGGGGGATCGCGACGACGTATGCGTGGTCGGGGACCCGCGGCAGACCATCTACTCATTCGCCGGGGCTACCGCTGCCTTCCTCATCGGTTTCACCGCCGAGTTCCCCGACGCCACGGTGATCGAGCTCGTCCGGAACTACCGCTCCACGCCGCAGGTCATCACGCTGGCGAACCGGCTCACCGGCGCCGCCGGGCCGCGGTCGCTGGCCGAGCAGCTCCGGACCGGGGGCCCCCTGCGGTCGGCCCGCCCGCGCCACCCCGTCCCGTCGGCAGCCCTGGTCGCGCAGCGCCCGGCGGGCCCGGCCGCGGAGTTCTGCGAGTACCCGGACGAGGAGGCGGAAGCGTCGGCGGTGGCCGCGCGGGCGGACACGCTGCGCGCCGCGGGGCTGGCGCCGGGCCAGATGGCGGTGCTGGTCCGGACCAACGCGCAGACGCTGGCGCTGGAGCGGGCACTGGCCGAGCGGGGAGTGCCCTGCCAGGTCCGGGGGGCGGACCGGTTCTTCGACCGGCCCGAGGTACGCCAGGCAACCGGATTGCTCCGCGCCGCGGCGAAATCAGCGTCGTCCTCCGCCGGCAGCGAGCCGTCGGCGGAGGTACGGCACATCCTGGCCGGGCTGGGACTCACCCGGGAGGCCCCGGCGGGGCGCGGCGCCGCGCGGGAGCGCTGGGAGTCCCTGGAGGCCCTGGCCCAGCTGGCCGCGGACTACTTCGCCGCCCACCCGGATGCCGCCCTGGCCGGATTCGTCAGCGAGCTGGGCCGCCGCAGCGCGATCGAGCACGCGCCGGCCATCCAGGGAGTGACCCTGGCCTCGCTGCACGCGGCCAAAGGGCTGGAGTGGGACGTGGTCTTCCTGCCCGGCCTGACCGAGGGCACGCTGCCGATCGTGTACGCGCAGACCGAGGAGGCCATCGAGGAGGAGCGCAGGCTGCTGTACGTGGGCGTGACCCGGGCCCGGGAACGGATCTTCCTGTCCTGGTCGCTGGCCCGGTCCCCGGGCGGCCGGCGGACCCGCAAGCCGTCCCGTTTCCTCGGCAGCCTGCGGCGGTAGGCCGCTGGCTTCCCCGGAGCGCCCGCGGCGGAGCGCCCGCGGCGGAACACTCGCGGCGGAACGCCGCTGGCTCCCGGGGATGGCGCCCGCGGCGGAAGGGCCTACCCGGGCCGCTGCCGGGCGGCCCGGACCGGTACCGTGCCCGCGTGAGCACGGCGCTGGACAGCCTGACCGATCTGCTCGACCTGGAGCAGATCGAGGTCAACATCTTCCGCGGCCGCAGTCCCAGTGACTGGCGGCAGCGCGTCTTCGGCGGCCAGGTCGCCGGCCAGGCCCTGGTGGCGGCCGGGCGGACGGTGCCCCCGGACCGGCCGGTCCACTCGCTGCACGCGTACTTCATCCGGCCTGGCGACCCCTCGACCCCGATCGTCTACACCGTGGACCGGGTCCGGGACGGCCGGTCCTTCACCACCCGGCGGGTCTCGGCCATCCAGCACGGCAAGACGATCTTCACGCTTTCCGCCTCGTTCCATCATCCCGAGCCGGGCATCCAGCACGCGGTGGCCATGCCCCCGGTGCCGCCCCCGGACAGCATCGCCCGGCTCGCTGACGACGGGCTCCTCGCCGGGAACCCCATCGACCTGCGCTTCGTCGGGCCGTCCCGGGTGGACTCCGGCGGCCAGCGGATCGCCGACACCGAGCACAACCTGGTCTGGCTGCGGGCCAACGGCGAACTGCCCGACGACCCGCTGCTGCACGTGTGCCTGATGACCTACGCCTCCGACCTGACCCTGCTCGACTCGGTGCTGCGCCGGCACGGGCTGTCCTGGGTCGACGGGCAGACGAGCGGGGCCAGCCTCGATCACGCGATGTGGTTCCACCGGCCGTTCCGCGCGGACCGGTGGCTCCTGTACGACCAGGAATCGCCGACGGCGGCCGGGGCCCGGGGGCTGGCCTGGGGCCATGTCTTCACCGACGAGGGTGAGCTGGTGGTGTCCGTCGTGCAGGAGGGCCTGGTCCGCACCGTGGCCTGAGCCGGCGGCCCCGCCAGGGCGGCGGGCCTGGGCTGCCGGCCTCGCAGGCCTGCTGGCCGGCCCTCGCGGTCTGGCTACACCGGCCCTCGCGGTCTGGCTACAGAAGTCACCCAGAAAAAGAAGTTGCCCCGCCCGACCGGGGTCCTTAGGCTTCTGCCTATGTCCTTCAGTGAGCTTACGACGCCTTGACGGAAGGGGGTGGGCCGAGTGAATAGCAACGAGACCTTCATGCCGGTCGCGGCACGTCCGCGCGCCGGGATTGCTGCTGCGCCGCTGGGTGCTCGGCCGTCCCGTGGCGTCCCGGCCACCTCCCGCACCGCAGATATCCGTGAGATCGCGCCTTCGCGCGCCGCCGCGGGTGTTCGCATGCCGTGGCCCAGCCATGTGCCGGCGTCGGTTAAGCCGCGCCCCGGCTTTGCCCAGCACACGCGGAACAACTCCGCTCAGACGTACAACTCCGCTCAGACGTACACCAACGCTATCGGCGCTGTCACCACTGGTGACGGCCAAACGGGTTCGCTCCCAGCCTGGGATCCGGTCTAGACAGGCCGGCCTGGATCCCTCAAAAGGCCGCGGACCCGCTACCGGGTCCGCGGCCTTCGTCATGTCGGGCCCGCCGTTTTGTCAGACCCACGAGAGACGGTAAGACCAGGACGAGAGGGGTTGGACGATGTACGGGCCCGGTACCGCCGCCGTTGCTGCGGGCGCGGCGGGGTTCGAGGCAGTATCCGCACCAGAACCCGTGCGATCAGGATCAGGCCTGACTGAGGTCACTCGCGCTGTCGTGCCGGCGGCACGCAGCACGCAGCTGCCCTGCACGGATGACCCGGAGTTGTTCTTCGCCGAGTCTCCCGGGGACGTGGAGACGGCCAAGGCGCTCTGTGTCGGTTGCGCCGCCAGGATGGCCTGCCTGTCCGGGGCTATGGAGCGCCGGGAGCCCTGGGGCGTGTGGGGCGGTGAGCTGTTCTTGCGCGGCGACATCGTGCCCCGCAAGAGGCCGCGTGGTCGCCCACGCAAGACCGAAGTGGCGGCCTGAGTCGAGTCGTCGATCAGTTAGTCAGTCAGCGAAGACGGGCGGTTGAGTCACAATGCACCCGATCAACTATCCAGCGGAAAGGCATCGAGACCTACTGAACGAGTCCCGCCGGGACGCCCGGGCAGCGCAGGTCCGCGCGCTGCGCCGGGCCTCGCGCCGGGTGGACCGGGCTTCCCGGAAACTCGAGCGCGCGCAGGCCTCGGCGAGGCGTCTGCGTCACGGGTTGGGGCTGATGCCCTGAGATTCACCCCGTGAACCATCACGCGGGGGCGTGGGGGCGGCCGGACCCGGCCGCCCCCACGTGGTTTCCGGAAGCCGGGCTCTACCGTCACCCGCGGACTCTCGCGGGCCTGGCCGGCCGCGAGCCAGGGGCGGGGGCCGGGCTAGCGCGAGGGCGGGGTGAGCGCCTCTTCGCTGCCCTCCGCGCCGCCGGCGTCCGGGTCATCACCGGCCTCGAGCGGCGGGTCACCTTCCCGCCGGTAGCCCGGCATCCACCGGATCATCTCGGCCCGGAAGGGCCCTTCGGACTCCAGCTGGCAGAGCACCCCGATGCCCTCGGTGGACACCCGGTGGATGAGAACGTAAGACGGCGGCAGGTTGAGCCGCCGGCCGAGGTTCGAGGAGCGCGGGTCAGCCACCCGCGCGGCTTCACCGCGCAGCCACTCGCGGCTGAACTTGAAGGTGTCCACCCGGGACGGCTCGGCGAGGGGGGCCAGGAAGGCGTACAGGGCATCGGGGTCGACTTTGATGCCCTCGCGGAGGAAACCCTGCTCGCGCAGCTCGTCTTCGGCCTCGCGGATGTCGCCGTCGCCGTGCACGATCCGCAGCAGCTTGCCGATGAACGGCGGCAGCCCGTCGGGCAGCCGGTCGACGGCCCCGAAGTCCAGCACGCCGAGACGGCCGTCGGCGAGCATCCGGAAGTTGCCCGGGTGCGGGTCGGCGTGCAGCAGCCCGGTCCGGGCCGGGCCGGAGAACAGGAACCTGGTGAACAGGATCCCGGCGCGGTTCCGCTCCTCCTGCGACCCGGAGTCGATGATCTGGGCCAGCGGCGTGCCGTCCATCCACTCGGTGATGAGCACGTGATCCGTCGCCTGGACGACGGGGGGCACGTAGATGTCCGGGTCGCCCGCGTAGGCCTTGGCGAACGCCTGCTGCGACGCCGCTTCGAGCTGATAGTCGATCTCCTCGGCCACCCGGGCCCGCAGCTCGTCCAGCAGCGGCTTGACCTCGAGCCCGGGCATGATGATGCCGAACAGCCGGGCGGCCCGGCTGAGCTGGTTGAAGTCACTGAGCAGCGCCCGGCCGGCGCCCGGGTACTGGATCTTGACGGCCACCTGGCGGCCGTCCAGCCAGACCGCACGGTGCACCTGGCCGATGGACGCCGCCGCCCGCGGCGTGTCGTCGAACTCCGCGAACGCCTCGCGCCAGGACAGGCCGAGATCCTGGGCGAGCACCTGGTGCACCGCCTTAGCGGGCAGCGGCGGCGCGGATTCCTGCAGCTTGGTCAGGGTGGCCCGGTACGGTCCGGCGATCTCCGGCGGCAGCGCGGCCTCGAAAATGGACAGCGCCTGGCCGAGCTTCATCGCTCCGCCCTTGAGCTCGCCCAGGACGCGGAAAATCTGCTCAGCGGTGCGCTGCTGGATCTCTGCGGCAACGATCTCAGCAGGCCGGCCGCCGAGTCGCTTGCCCAGGCCGAGCGCGGTCCGGCCGGCCAGGCCTGCGGGGAGGGTGGCCAGCTTCGCGGTTCGGGTCACGGCACGCCGGGGGAGATCATTCACCCTCCCATTCTCGGTCAGGATGCCGGGCGCCTGCTACAGCGGCACTGCGGATGCGGAGCCCAGCTCCGGCGGCGCCACTGCCAGTCAGGCAGCACGAGCTCCAGTGTGCCGTTGATCACCGCCCCGGCCGCGGCGGCCTGGTCGAGGAAGGCCAGCGCCTGCGCGGCGGGCTGGTCGACGAAGGCGAGCGCCTGCGCGGCGGCCTGGGCGGCCACCGCCGCAGCCAGCACGGCCGCGCACGCCGGAGGGTGCGCGGTCCGGCCGCAGACCTGGGCCAGGATGAGCGGCCAGACCGGGTCACGGTCGGTGCGGGCCATGTCCACGCAGCTCAGGCAGGCCGTCTGGCCCGGGACGACCAGCGGGCCGACCACGCCGATGGCTTCGCTGGCCGCCGCGGCCAGGTGGGCGACGCGGCCGGTCACCAGGGTGCCCGGTAACTCCGGCGG
>WNGB01021237.1_pt1 | contig 13392 bp, 15 predicted proteins | sample 5400681 | NCBI WGS metagenome assembly WNGB01 (sample SAMN13153367, study PRJNA577476) | soil metagenome | isolation source: 115 cm soil or saprolite under grassland replicate 2 | place: USA:California | collected 2016-06-15 | reverse complement strand
CGGCGGGGGAACTGCTTGACGCACACATCCGGCTTGAGGAGCGACAGCTCTTTCCGCTGATCGAGGAACTCGTGCCAGACGACGAGCTCCGCAGGCTCGGGCTCGCCAGCAGGGACGTGACCTGCGCCGTTCGGCACCCCCCCACGAGCTAAAGGCATGATGTGACTTGAAGTCCGCTCCTAGAGCGGACTCCGCTACACGCGCACGCGCGAGTATCAGATCCCAAGCCGCCTCGCAACCAGAACGCCAAACGCGACTCCAGCAAAGCCTTGAAGCGGCGTTCTTTACAACCGTCATCCACTTGCCGACACGGCCGAGGAGCCAGCGACCGTCCGGGTCGAGGAGGCCGTCACGCGCATCGACGTCGGCGGACGCCCGATCGACGTCCGCGTGGGGTTCGAGTCGGTCTGGGTGGTCGTCGATGTGCCGAGGTTGCAGCTCGTTCGACTCGATCCCGCGACGTACCAGGTGGTCGGCCGCCTCCCGCTCGCTCCCGACGGCTGCACGCCGCAGACGCCAGCAAGCTGCGCCGACTACGCAACTGCGCTCGCGGTCGCATTCGACTCTGTCTGGGTCAGGATCGGCGCTCCCGATGCGGCGGGGAAGGTTCTGCGTATCGAGCCGAATCCTTGATCGGCGCGTGCCCATAGCCCTAATCGACGAGGCAATCGTTGCCGAACAAGGCACCAACCCGACTACACGCGGACTACACAGGCTATGCCGGGCGGTAGCCGGTCGCCGGTCACAGCCGGTTCGGCGCCGTAAGAAACACCTGCTCCAGCCGGTAATTCCGGGTGCGAGCCGGCTGTGCCAGTTGAGGCCGTACCGGCCTGTCACACCGGAGGTCGCGCATTCGCCCCTTTCAGCTGGGCATGGTTTCGAGTGCGCGCGCGGCCGAGAGGGCGAGCTGCTCGCTCGATGCCTGGATCGGGCTCCGCGCCGTCCGCAAGCTCGAGCTCCCGTCATGGGAAGCCGTCAAGCGGGCCGTCGCCCAGAGCGGCGGAATCGCCGCGATCAGCCCTGCGCGCTCGACCTCGAGCTCGCGACCGAGGCGCTGGCCGTACTTAACGTTCCGCGCTGGCGCGTCACGCGCACAATCGCCGCCGTCACCGCCAGCGACGCCCCCCTCACACCGCCGGCCGAGCGATTCCTGTCGCTGCCGCGAGAAAGCTTCAGCCGGCCTCGCTCAACGCCGCGCCTACGCATCGGAGACACCAGCCTGGAATCCCGCACCGGCGGGTGCTCCGCGCTGCCGCGACGGCGTCGAATCAAGGCTTCGCAAGGGAGTGCTCGCAGCCGCGAGCGGTCGCGTATGGCGGTGCTCAACGGGGCCTCCGCAGCCCGCGTTGTCTGCCAGCCCGCTTCGCTCCTGGGTTCGCCTCCAACGGAGGTTCGAATCCTCCCGCCCCCACTCTCCGTCGCAACGTCGGCGGCGGATGCGACGGAGGAGCCACCCGCGTCGCCGAATCGCGGGGTGGAAGGCCGCTACAATCCGCGAGCCGCCCTCTTAGCTCAGTTGGTAGAGCACCTCCATGGTAAGGAGGGGGTCGACGGTTCGAGTCCGTCAGAGGGCTCTTCGAAGTCCCCGCTAATCAGCCCCTTCCGCTTGCCCCGTTCGCGACCTGTCGTGGCATCGACGTCCACCGAGCGTCCACCGCCCGCCGAGAGGCGCTTTCGCGACGCCTCGAAACCGTGGCGCCGTGCGGCTTTGCGGGCTTGCGCGCGAGCGTCCACCCAGCGTCCACGGCCCGTTCGAGCGCGAGCGCGTCAAGCAGCGAGACTGCGTGCTGGTAGCTGTCGATTGCAAGGTGGCCATAGTGGAGGTCGATCATCGCGATGCTCGTGCCCATGAACCGCGAGAGCGCGAACACCGGGACGCCGGCGCGGAGCGCGAAGGTGGCGTAGGTGTGGCGCAGGTCGTAGAGGTCGCGCAACGGCTCGATCCCGACTGATTTCTGGACGGGCTTCCAGTGGCGGCGGTTGAAGTTGCGGAAGTCGAGGTGGCCGCCGCGGGCGTTCGGGAACAGCAGCGGGCTGTCCTCCCGCGGCCGCAGCTGGTCGAGCGCCTCGAGTGCGACCGCCTGCAGCGGAACCGCGCGTCTGCTCAGCCGCGTCTTAGGGTGCTTCACCCGCCCGTTCGCATACGCCCGTCGGATCTGGACGACACCGGCGGCACGATCCACGTCGCCCCATTCGAGCGCGAACAGCTCCGAGGGTCGAAGCCCGGTCGCGGCCGCGAACACGACCATCGGCCCGAACAGCGGCCCGAGCCGCGCGGCGACCGACCGAATCTGCGCCCAGGAATCGAACGGGCGCTGCTCCCGGCAGCGCCGGCCGGGATTCGGCACCCCACGCTTGGCCGGATTCTCGTCGATCAGCTTCCACGCAACCGCCCGATTCAACACCTGCCGCAGCGCCTGCGTCGCTTCAAAGCGATGTCCCTCCGGAACGGTCAGCCGCCATGCACAGACCTGCTCCGGCGAGAGCTCGGACAGTCGCACATCACCCAACTCGGCGGTCGCCTTCCCGAGCAGCCAGCGGAGCTTCGCGACCGTGACGCGTTCACCCTGATGCGCGTCCAGGTACTCCTCGACCCACTCGCCGAGCGTCAGCGTCCCGGGGCCGCCGCCAGGGAGGAGCCGAAGGAGCTTGTTCTGAAGCGCTCTCCGCGCCTCAGCCCTGCTGCTAAACCCGCCCACCTGCAGCCTCGCCGAACCGCGGCCTGCGACGCGATACCGGTAGGCCCACAACGGCTCCCCATCCGCGCACCTCGCCTTCAACTTGAAGACCTGACCCTGCTGGATCACCTCGAACCTCCTCAATCGACAACCAGATCGAGGAATCACACCCGCACCGCGACGGTGACCACCCCTCTGATACGGAGGGTGTCGAACGGCTGGCCGCAGCCGCGAGCGTTGAAAGTCGCTGGAAAGGACGACATGTGGCATCGCGCTGTCCGGCGCGCCGAGTTTTGGGGACAGGTTTTGGGGCGAGGTACGGGGCTACACGTGGCCGCGCTCCGGATCCCAAGGCGCGAACCTGTAGCAGCCGCTGGCACTCCCCGCCTCGCGCGCGCGCGTATACATAGGGCGCGAGGGTCAGCGAGTGCGGTAGTCGACGGCCGCCATGAGCTGCTCGTATACGGGATGCTGGCGATTGCCTCGGTGGTCATTCGAGCGTAATGGAACGATCGCCGAGGCCAAGCGAGCACGCGGAGAACTTCGAAGAGCTTGCGCCTCGCCCACCCCGCGGGGCATCAGGCGAGTCCGTCGGCGCTCGAGATTTGTCAAGTCTTATAGCGTTTTATGCTAGTACGCTTCCGCAGGAGGCCACGGTCGAGCCGACGAACGGCCCGGGGTGGCCCGCAAGCGCCGACCGATGCCCGAATACGCCGCCAAACTCGCCGCCGTCTCCGAGGCGGCCGAGGCGGTCAGGGAGATCGAGGATGACCTTGAGGCGGCCCGCGAGAAGCTACGGGCCGCGCTCAAGGCCGCTCATCAGGCGGGAGCGTCCTATTCGCTACTGGGGGAGCTGTCGGGCCTGAGCCGCCAGCGGGTGGCCCAGCTGGTGGCGGAATAGGACGGCCTGCCTCCTACCGCCGCTTCGCCAGCAGGCGCCAGACGACGAGGGCGAGCAGGATCCAGCTGGCAATGATGATCAGGCTGATCGTCAGCTCTCACCCCAATCGAGGATCCAGGCGGCGCCCTGGGTGATGTAGTAGATGCGCAGCCAGTCACGCACGTGCAGCGTGACCCAGGGGATCGACGTCGGGCAGCTGAAGTTGCCGCCGCTCTCGACATAGACCCACGAGTAGCCGATCCCGCCGCCGAGCTTGAAGTTGTAGGCGTCGTGGCTGCACAGCCAGGAGTCGGCGGTCGTCCAGGTCGTCCGCGCGGTGATCGCTCCGCCCCAATAGCCGCACCAGTAAGTGTGCTGGGTCACCGTCCGCTTCCAGGGCGACCAGCTCTCCCACGTGTGCGACGGTTCCGCGAACCAGCAGTAGGCAGCATCCGTGGCGGCGCGGCTGCGCGCGAACGACCTTCCCGGCGGTGTTCCCTCGCTGTCCGCTCCCGGCCGCTCGAACGCTCGTGCCACCTCGGCCGCCGTCGCCGCTCGCACCGGTAGCGGGACGGGCGACTTTCCCGCTTCCTGGGCAATCTCAGCCGCTTGCGGCGGAAGCGGCGGTGGTGCCGCGGCCGCGGTCGTCGCAAATGGGAGTGCGATCAGCACCACGGCGGCGCAGATCGTGCGATACATCATCTCGGGATGGTGCAGCCGCCGCCGCGCCGTCTCTAGTTGGTCGCGCCGAACGCAAACAGGCTGCACATCCGCTCTTTACGTACCGTTGGCAACATTCCCTCGCTGGGGCTTGAGATATGAACAAAAGGGGTTCTCATGAAGCGTGCCACCATCTTTGCGGCCGTTTGTCTGGCACTCACACTCGTGAGCGCCGCCGTGTCTGGGGCTGCGGCGAACGTCGCTCAGAAAGGCTCACGGACGCAGGCGACGGATCGGGTCTGCGCGAGTCTGATCCAGTCAAGAAACGCATATCTGTACCCACCTGACCGACAATGGGTTTGGACCATCCCAAACGGATGTGTGTTCACCACCGATCGTCCGCGCCCGGAGGGCTGCACGTCCGACCGATACCTTGGCTGCGCCTCGCCTCCCGACGTCCACGTCCGCTTTCAGCGGCGCGACTACGTCTTCCACCTGACGCTCAGAGGCGTTCCGGCAAAAGCTCGCGGAATCTCGACGTTGGGTGGCGCGCGACGGTTGCTCGTCACACACGACGGACGCGCGCCGAAGACGAGGCAGAAGCTCTTCATCGAGTTCACGGGAGCAGAGTTCGACGGTTTCATTCAGAGCGGGCCGAACAAGGGCCAGCCGGACACCGGACCAGCACTCGCGTGGAGCATCACCTACACCCTCGACCGAAAGAAGGGTCTTTGCTGCCCCCGCGTCGATCCAGGCATGCCGAACACCTCGCCGTTCGACGTAGCGCCGCTGCGATTGGCAGCCGTCACGGGATAGACGCACCAACGGCCCTCTTGGCGCCGAACGGGAGCGCAGGCGGCATATCGGCCACACCTCAAGGAACGCGGCTCCAGCCGACCGAGTCATTACGTTGAGCGAACTGCTGGCCCCGACAGGACTAAGATCGGGTCGCGAGAAAGCGGGATTTGCAGGCGGAACGTAGGTTTTGAAACCCCACAGGTCGAACGACGGCCAGCAACTCACGCCTGACGTTTCTGTTGCCGATAGCAATAGACGTGCCCGTTCGGCTCGTCGTGATCGCTGCACTCGCCTGTACGGTTGTGGCAGCCGAGGTGTCTGCTGGCGCCGAGCGCGAAGGCGCGCCACTCTACGCAGTCACCGAGAACGGGACGGGCGGACGGCTGCTAACGCAACGCGACCCCGCCACATTGTCTGCCGTGGGGCCGTCGGCGAAACTCAGCGGTTCCTCGCAGGCAGCCGCGTTCTCACCCGACGGGTCCCAGCTCGCCTTCGTGCAATGGGCCGGCGACCGCCCCTCTCTACGCATCCTTGAACTCGCCCGGATGCAATGGCGAAGACAGGTACCGCTCAACCTCACGACCGGGACCGTCCTCGTGCGGTGGCTCGATGCAAGGCGGCTCTTGGCGCTCGCTGAGCAGCGGGAGGGGCTGCGAGTTCTGGTGCGCGACACCAGAATGAATCGATGGAACCATGCCAATCGAATCCGCGGCCATCTGACTGACCGCTACCAGGTTGCTGTCGCCCAGACGAGAGCGGCTGTTCTGATCAGGGCTGGTCAGGGGATCGGAGCCGTCCGCGTAGCGGTCGTTTCATCGTCGGGATCGACGCGCATCGTCACGGTGAACCACATCCGGGAGGGATCGAGCGGCCGCGACATCTACCGCCCCTCGCTCGTCGCCAGTCCTCTCGCAGATCAGGCGTACGTGGTCGGCAGCATCGGCGAACCCGTCGCCACGATCAATCTCCGTACGCTCGCAATCTCCTACCGCAAGCCGTTCGCCTCCGCGGGCACGGCCGCCTTCGCGGGGGCCGAACGGATGACGGTCTGGCTCGGCGGCGGCCGCTTCGCAGCAGCCGGATGGGACGACGGCGCGCCCGGATACGACTCGAAATTGCTCGGCCTCCGGGTCGTCGACACCCGATCCTGGCGAACACGGGTGCTCGATCCCGATAGCGACTACTTCTGCGTCGCCGGCCACTCAGTCGTTGGGCATCACCTCGACGGCACGCTGATCGTCTTCGGATTCGACGGCACGCGCCGCATCGCACTAACCCTCCCTGACGGCGGCTCTGCCATGCCGTCAACCAGCAACGACCGCTATCTGTATCTCGGCACGGGCGGCGAAACGCTCATCGCTGATCTCGCCTCCGGCCGCGTGATCGGGCGACGCGCTATCAACGGCGTACAGGAACTCCTATCGCCGACCTACACCCTCGGCGCGGGGTGTCGCTGACTTTCGCATACGCCAGCTCCTTTCAGGCGACGGCGCGGCCGCTGACTTAATTTCTAGGGCACCCGACACACATAACGCTGGCAGCGGCTCCTCCTCACATAGCAAGCGCGCGAAACGCTCGTCAGCGTTGCCTTGTAGGAGCCGCGCTGGCCCTTGGCATCGGCGCCGTGCTCGTTACACAGCATCACGTCGCCTCCTGCGGATGCGGATAACCGAGAGTGCCAAGCGAGGGGCCCACGGGGGCGAACTACTCGCACCTCTTCCCCAACCACGTAAGCGGCCTGTCGTCCTTACAACGTAGCCGATGACGGCGGTGCGGCCGACGTACCCCGTCCCGATAGAAGCTGCGACGCCAGCAGAGCGCGAGCGATGGAAACGCGGTCGCACCTCCGAACGTATCCGGCGCTTTGGGAGGCGTCCGGCGGGCCCGCAGCGCGGGCGGCCCCCACCGACCTCGAAACGCCGCACCGTTGAGGCGCCGCCGAGGACGCCGCAGCAGCCTCGGCGGCAATCAAAGCGTGAGCAACCGCGCGGCAGCCGTCACCTAGCCGAAGGTCCAAGCCGCGGCCGGCGCGGGCGACGACCAACTCCGGCCGGCGCAAGGCTCCGAGCCGTCCCCGGCGCTTGCGAGCGCCGTGGCGACGCCAGTTCGACGCGCGGAGCTTCGCCAGTCCACCTCGATGACGAAGCAGCCGGCCAGCTCGAGGTGGCCGAGACGTTGCGGAAGCACTCCACCTGCGCCCTTTGCGTGGTCAGGTTCATGATCGTGTTGAAGACGACCTACGTGACCGAGAACCTCCCCCTCGACAGGCGTATTCGCGAACTCCCCGATCGTGATCCCGATCTCTTGGCCACTCGGCTTCGCACGCAGCCTCGTCGCTCGTGTCCTATAGATGGGAGCGCCTCGTTGCCGATATCCAGTTGCGTGCGCACGTACTACCGGCTGTTAGGCCTATCCGGCTACGTCTTCTCGTCGATCGTGATCGCCTCATGGCTGGGCGTTGACGGGGTGACACGGTACGTCGTCGCGCCGCTGATCGGCGTCCCGACGCTGGCGCTGCTGTCCGGCCTCGTCGCCCGAGCCATCGGGAGCGGGCCCCGGCGCGAGCTTGTCTTCGGACCGCTTGCCCGCAGGCCGCCGGATCGGCCGTTCATCTATCCCTCCTTCCGCCGCTACGCGATTGGCATGTTTGTCTCCGCCTGCTTCGTCGTGCCGATGCTCGTGTTCCTGCCGGGGCGCTGGAAGGCGTTGGCTCCGCTCGCCTTCTTCATCGCGGCGCTGATAGACGAGGTTGTCCTACTCCGCCACCCGTCCCCCGGGAAGCCCGCACCGCAACCGCGGCCCGGCCACCTTGTCTTCCCCGCTCTCTTCTTCGGCGTCCTTAGTGCCCTCTTGCTCGTTCTCGTGTCGATCCGGTAGCTCAACTCGACCGCGATCTGCTGCCTGACTGAGAGACAACCGCTGCCCATTGGCATGTCGCTGACTCCGCCAATCAATGGCTGACCGGGGCTAGGTGCGTATGCTCACCGCAGCGCAGTTTGAAGGACCCTGGGAATCTTGGAGGCTCCGGAGCCAGGCTCTGTCCTGGCGGAAGGAGATGCTCCAGCGATGGCGAGACCGAGGAAGTACACCGATGAGTTGCGCGAGCGAGCGGTGCGGCTGGTGTTCGAGTCGAAGCGGCCGATCGCGCATGTCGCCCGAGACCTGGGCATCCACAAGGAAGCGCTTCGGCAGTGGGTCCGGCAAGCGGAGGCCGATACTGGTCGCCGGCGCGATCTGCTGAGCAGCGAGGAGCGCGAAGAGCTGAACCGCCTCCGGAAGGAGAACTTCGAGCTGCGCAGGGCGAACGCGATCTTGAAGGACGCGTCCGTCTATTTCGCGCAGGAGCTCGACCCGAACCGGCGACGGTGACCCGCTATGTGGAGGAGCGGCGGGACGCCTTCGGGGTCGAGCCGATCTGCGCCGCGATCGGCGTGCCGGTGAGCACGTACTACGCGCGCAGATCCCGGAGGCCGTCCCGGCGCGAGCTCGCCGACCGCGAGCTGATCGGCGAGATCCATGCGGCCCGTGCGGGCTACCGGCGCGTCTACGGCGTGCGCAAGACGTGGAAGCAGCTCAAGCGCCAAGGGGTCGACGTCGGCCGCGACCACGTCGCTCGACTGATGCGAGCTGAGGGGCTTGAGGGCGTCCGCCGCGGCACGAAGAAGCGGACGACGATCCCGGACGATGCAGCGCTCGAGTGGAGCCGCGACCTCTTGCAGCGCGACTTCACGGCGACCCGGCCGAACGAGAAGTGGGTCGCCGACATCACCTACGTCAGGACCGGGACAGGCTTCGTCTACCTCGCGTTCATCCTCGACTGCTATAGCCGCATGATCGTCGGCTGGCAGCTCGCCACCCACCTGCGCACGGAGCTGGTGGTGGACGCGCTCGAGATGGCGAGCGGCTTGCGGCAGCCAGCCGACGGGCTGATCGCGCATACCGATCGCGGCTCGCAGTACACCAGCCTCGCCTACACCGATCGGCTCGACGAGCTCGGCGCGGCACCATCGGTCGGCTCCCGCGGCGATGCCTACGACAACGCGATGGCCGAGGCGTGGGTCGCGACCTTCAAGACAGAGCTCGTCGACGGGCGCCGCTTCCCCAGTTACGAGCACGCCGAGCATGAGACGCTGCACTGGATCGGCTTCTACAACGAGCAGAGGCTGCACGAACAACTCGGCGACCTGCCGCCCGCCGAATACGAGGAATTGAATTACAAGACAGACAACAGCCGAATAGTGTCAACCACGTCAGCAAGCTTCTAGGAAACCCAGGGCGCTTCAGTTCGACCTGGAGGTCATCGAATGGCCCGGCAACGGACACAGGCAAGCACGGCGGAACAGTTCAAGTGCCCAGAGTGCGGGCGCACATTTACGCGCGCGGCCGCGCTTGGCGCCCATCGTAGACAAGCGCACGGCATCGCTGGCGCGACCAGTCAATCGCGAGCGAGCCGACGCAAAACCCGACGCACGACCGCGCGCGCAACATCAGCAGCGGCGAGCACCAGCACCCGACGGCGGCGGCCAACCCGCGCAGCCACTACCTCCGCTCGCGCTCGCACAAGCCGCGACGGCTCGGTCGACCGCGACGCGCTCCTCCAGCAACTATTCCCAAATGGGATCCCCGCCAAAGAAGACATCATCCGAGCAATCAACACCTGGCTCGACGACGCAGAGCGGCTCGCCAACATGAAGTAGCCGGCAGCACCGCGTATCCGGTGCCGGCTGTCGATCGTTGTGTCGGTGCGGGTGAGCCAGGAGGGGTCTGATGGCAGAGCTCCACGTCGCAGGGGGACACTGACGACGGTGCCTGGCTCCCCGCACACATCTAAACGAGGAAAGGACGCGCGCCGACACATTGGCCGAGCTACCCGGGAAGCAGTACGAGCTCGGCAAGCGAGACGGTCGCAACCGATCGGTCCCGATCTCGCCATGGTCGCCGCCCGCCTCCCAGTGGACGCCGCAGGAACGCCAGGCCTACCTCATCGGCCTGCGCAACGGACGTGCAGAAGCCACCCGCAGGGCCAAACCGCGCGAATGAAGCACCACTAGGAGTCACGGTGTGTGAGCTCGTCCCCGAGGCGGCGTCGGCTATCCCACTTGCCGGCTCCGACCTCGAGAGCGACCTCGTTCTAACGGTGCTCGGAAGCGCTCGAGCTCGAGCGCAAGCAGGCCGAAGGCAAGACCCGCCGCGAAGCGATCCGCTGCCTCAAACGACAAATCGCACGCGTCGTGTTCAACACACTCAAAGCGAGAGCGCCTTGACCTAGGAGCAACACTCGCACAAGCGGCGGTTGCATGACTTGTTGCATGCAGTCGGAAGAACAGAAGTTCGTCGCCGGGCTCAAGTGACGTAGGCGAAGCGCCGATCGTTCCCTCGTGGGTCGAACGGTTCGTCTCCCTCGCGCGGTTGCGATGGCCGCCTTGATTGCCGGTGCCGGGATAGCCGCTTTCTTCGCCGCTGCTGGCCGCGGAGCGGCGGGGAGGGTGCCTTTGCTGTTCCCGGTGGTGCAGCACTCGATCGAGGTCGACACGCCGGCACCGGTGCGGAGGCTGATCGAGCGTGAGCAGCGGGCCATGCTTGCGCGCGCCAAGGCGGCGGCCAAATTGCCGACGACGACCGCCGCAGGCTGCGTGCGCGTCACCGATTCCCCCGGCTCGAACACGCCCGGACCTCCCTCTCCCGCCGTGAAGGCGAGCGTCCTCGGTCACCACGTCGAGGTGCTTTTCGACTATCGGCGTCTGCCTTCGTCGGACGCCTGTCGCCCCGCATTCCTTGAAGTGGCGGTCTACAGCGGCAAGAAGGCGAGCTCAACCTACAACAACGCCGGCGCCACCGGCACGTACGCCCTCGAGATGCTGCGCGGCCGCATCGTGACCGACCTACCCTGGCGAGGCCATGCGCCCTATCACGTGCTGGTCAGGGCGACGACGATCCTTGGTCGCCGCAGCAACGCGACCGAGGTGGCGCTCACCTGCCCGCGATCAGGGTGCCTGCCAGGCTACGAGCCCACGCATTCGTGGTCGCTGCCGCAGCCCGTCCTGCCCCTTCAGGGCGTCGATCGTGTCGGCCTGGAAGCATCCCTCCGATATGTCGTCTCGCGCGAGCGCTGGCCCAGCGCCCGCACAGCCTCCTGCTCATCGCTGCACGCGTGCGTCGTAACGCTCGCCGATCCTGCCTATCCGCGATCCCCATACCACGTCCGCTACCAGATCGCCGGCGAACAGATCCCCGGCTGCTGGATGGCGATGCAGCGAGACGCACTCGACCGGCCGCCGTACAAAGACGCGGGCCAAGGCCCCCTCGAACTCGCCGGCTGCCTCTCGTGGCTCCGCTGAACGCGATCGCCGGTTCAGCGTCAGAGCACCACTCCGGCTAGACCCAGTCGAAACACATGTCATTGCCCGCTTCGCGCATCCGTGAGAAGCCGCGACCCGACCGGCTAGGTCACCACGGCGACTGCACCGTGCACGTTCAAACGTGCGCCAATACTAGGACCAGCCCTGCGCGTTGACTTTGGCGATGTCCCACTCGCTTTACCGCGTCCGATGAACAGCGAGATGCCGTCAGGCAGGAGCACGCTCGCTCGGACGAGCGGCTTCGTCGTTCGAGCGCGTCGTCTCAACGTCTCAGCGCGGCCCTGAGAGTCGGTTCAAAAGGTGAAACGGTGAGGATCGACCCCGGATCCCCTGGGCCGCAGTAGTTCGGCATGCGGTAAGGGTCGGTGATTCTCAGGGACGCCGTCCCGCTGTGCGGATGCGCCGGCAGTCCGATGTTCACCGCGGTCGCCGCGCGCAGCCCGCCGCGGTCGCACCGGTAGTGATTCAGGACCACGAATACGGATACGGTTCGCCCCCGCCGGACCAGGACGCGCGTTGGCGGACGGGACGTGATCATCTGGTCGCCGCCGTGCCTTATCAAGAATGGGATCGCCCCTGCTCGATCGCTAAGCCTCACCGAGGGGTAGCCCGTAAGGATGCAGCTTGACACGGATCGGCTCACGAGGCGGAGCGCCAGCGTGTGCTGGCCGGTCGCCTCGCTGACGTACGGCCCGAGCTGCAAGAAAAAGCTCGACATGCGGCAGATTGTTGGGACCGCCGACGGGGCCGAGGTCCCGGCAACCGCCACGCCAAGAATCAGCGTGCCAACGAGAGTCGCGAGTCTGCGCGACATAAACGAATCGTCGCTGCAGTCGAAGGGAATCTCAAGGCGGCACTCGTGAACGCTGGCGCAGGCATTGATCGCCTCGCCTGTGGATGCCCTTCGTGTTATGGAATCCAATGCCGTAGGTGTGTCCGGCATCGGTCCAGATGAGCACGACGTGATTCATGAACGCGCTGCCGTCGTTGGTCGCCAGCGGTACGTAGACCGAGCGCATGCGCCAGCCGTTGATCCTCACCCAACCAAGGGCGCGAACCCTCGCTTGCGGATACCAAGCTGGTCCGTTGACGAGCTTCGCGTAGCTCGCGAGTGGCTTAGGAGAGGCTGTGATGACCAGGTGCTCGGCGCCTACATTGCTCGTTCTGACTACCCACCCTCGCCATGACTCGTCGCAACCTCCCACACCGCCGGGGCCGATGACATCCAGGCAACCAGTCGGCGCGGGCGAGCCAGTGACCGCGAGGCCCGGCGGGGATGCGAGTCGGGCACGGCACGGCATAGCCGACCGCCCGTGCCGTCGTACGACACTTCGCGCGTAGCGCCGATGGCGCAGCGACGAACCGCAGACCAACCGCCTCAGCCTTCTGAGTGGTCGTTTGGTGTGTGGCCCGGCGCGACCAGCCGCAGATGGTGACCATGACCAAGAGGCCTGCGGCGGCTAAGGTCACGTCTCGCCAGCCCACTCTGAACAGCGTACGAGCAAGCGAGATCCACGAGTCCCGCCGCGGGGCGCTTGCCGTGTTCGATCTCGCACCTCGCCAGACCGCCGGGTGACGGTCAGGTCACTACTGCATAGTCGGCGGACCTCCCGCCGGCACTGTTCCGTATCGAGATCGTCCGGTGGCCAAACGGATACTGATTGCGGTTCTGCTGGCGCCCGTGCTGCTCCTCACTGGGCTCGGTGCGGCGACCGCCAAAGACACCATTACCCGGCTTCGCCTCTGCGGCGCCTCGGGGTGTGTGACGGCGCGGGATATGACGACGCTACAGATCCTGATGACCTACATCGGCGCATCGACGGCGCAGCCGCCCTCCCCCGCTCCCTACTTCACCTTCGCACCGATCCCGACGCGTCAGTGGCCGAGCTCATACCCTCGCTACGTCTACGTGCCATCGGCGACGCTCGTCCGCATCCGATATCCGCCCAACCTGGCAAGGTGGGCGACCGTCGGCGACGCCGCTCCGGTACTTCAGCAGCTGACGGCGGCATGCCTG
>WNGB01010628.1_pt1 | contig 13392 bp, 12 predicted proteins | sample 5400681 | NCBI WGS metagenome assembly WNGB01 (sample SAMN13153367, study PRJNA577476) | soil metagenome | isolation source: 115 cm soil or saprolite under grassland replicate 2 | place: USA:California | collected 2016-06-15 | reverse complement strand
CCTCGGTGAGCTGGCCGCCCTCCTCGTAGCCGATGTAGCCCGGCGGGGAGCCGATCAGCCGCGAGACGGTGTGCTTCTCCATGTACTCGGACATGTCGAGCGCGATCAGCGCGTCCTCGTCCCCGAACAGGAACTCGGCCAGGGTGCGGGACAGCTCGGTCTTCCCGACCCCGGACGGGCCGAGGAAGATGAACGAGCCGGAGGGTCGCTTGGGGTCCTTGAGGCCGGCCCTGGTGCGCCGGATGGCCTGGGAGACCGCCCGGATGGCGTCGTCCTGGCCGACGACCCGCTTGTGCAGCTCGTCCTCCATCCGCAGCAGCTTGGCCGTCTCCTCCTCGGTGAGCTTGAACACCGGGATGCCGGTCCAGGAGGCGAGCACCTCGGCGATCTGCTCCTCGTCGACCTCGGCGACCACGTCCATGTCGCCGGACTTCCACTCCCGCTCGCGGCGCGCCTTGTCGTTCAGGAGGTTCTTCTCGCTGTCGCGCAGCGAGGCGGCCTTCTCGAAGTTCTGGCCGTCGATCGCCGATTCCTTCTCGCGCCGGACCTCGGCGATCCGCGCGTCGAACTCGCGCAGGTCGGGCGGGGCCGTCATGCGACGGATGCGCATGCGGCTGCCGGCCTCGTCGATCAGGTCGATCGCCTTGTCGGGCAGGAAGCGGTCGGAGATGTAGCGGTCGGCCAGGTTGGCGGAGGCCACCAGGGCGTCGTCGGTGATGGTGACCCGGTGGTGGGCCTCGTAGCGGTCGCGCAGGCCCTTGAGGATGTCGATGGTGTGGGCGACGGTCGGCTCCTGCACCTGGATCGGCTGGAAGCGGCGCTCGAGGGCGGCGTCCTTCTCCAGGTGCTTGCGGTACTCCTCGAGGGTGGTGGCGCCGATCGTCTGCAGCTCGCCCCTTGCCAGCATCGGCTTGAGGATCGAGGCGGCGTCGATCGCGCCCTCGGCCGCGCCGGCCCCCACCAGGGTGTGCAGCTCGTCGATGAACAGCACGATGTCGCCGCGGGTGCGGATCTCCTTGAGGACCTTCTTGAGGCGCTCCTCGAAGTCGCCGCGGTAGCGCGACCCGGCGACCAGCGCGCCCAGGTCCAGGGTGTACATCTGCTTGCCCTTGAGCGTCTCGGGCACCTCGCCCTTGACGATCGCCTGGGAGAGGCCCTCGACGATGGCGGTCTTGCCGACCCCGGGCTCGCCGATCAGCACCGGGTTGTTCTTGGTCCGGCGGGACAGCACCTGCATGACCCGCTCGATCTCCTTCTCGCGCCCGATCACCGGGTCGAGCTTGCCTTCGCGCGCGAGCTGGGTGAGGTTGCGTCCGAACTGGTCGAGCACCAGCGAGCCCTGCGGCTGCGCCTCCCCTGGCGCGCCGCCGCCCTGGCCCTCCTTGCCGCCGGCGTAGCCGGAGAGCAGCTGGATGACCTGCTGGCGGACCCGGGACAGGTCGGCCCCGAGCTTGACCAGCACCTGGGCGGCCACGCCCTCGCCCTCGCGGATCAGCCCGAGCAGGATGTGCTCGGTGCCGATGTAGTTGTGGCCCAGCTGCAGCGCCTCCCGCAGGGAGAGCTCCAGGACCTTCTTGGCCCGCGGGGTGAACGGGATGTGGCCGGTTGGGGCGCTCTGGCCCTGACCGATGATCTCCTCGACCTGGGCCCGGACGGCCTCCAGCGAGATGCCGAGCGACTCGAGCGCCTTGGCGGCGACCCCCTCGCCCTCGTGGATCAGGCCGAGCAGGATGTGCTCGGTGCCGATGTAGTTGTGATTGAGGAGCCGAGCCTCCTCCTGGGCGAGCACGACGACCCGTCGTGCCCGATCGGTGAAGCGCTCAAACATGCCAAACCCCCAGGGATACAGCGGCAGCGGTTCCTTGCCGCCAATCGACTATACACCTGGCCCTCCGACGCCCCGTACGGCAGATGCGGGACGTAGCGGTACCGTATTGTCTGTAGCGAGAACGCTTCGGAGTCACCCGCTGTTCCCGTTCGCGTCGCTGGATCATCGGCGGCAGGCGCCCGGACTTGACGGTTGCCTGCCCCCCACCGGACATACGCCCGACAGTCCCGGTTGGATGACTGCCTAGAGCTCCTCGGGGCGGAGCTGGGGGAAGAGCAGCGCCTCGCGGATCGAGGAGAGGTCGCCGAGCAGCATGACCAGCCGGTCGACGCCGATGCCGAGGCCGGCGTTGGGCGGCAGCCCGAGCTCGAGGGCGCGCAGGTAGGCCTCGTCGACCACCATCGCCTCCTCGTCGCCGCCGGCCTTGGCCAGCGCCTGCTCCTCGAAGCGGGCCCGCTGCTCGTCGGGGTCGGTCAGCTCCGAGAAGCAGTTGGCGTACTCGCGGCCGGCGATGATCAGCTCGAACCGCTCGGTGACCATCGGGTCGTCGCGGTGCGGGTGGGCCAGCGGCGACACCTCGACCGGGTAGTCGGTGACGAAGGTGGGCTGCACGATCGTGTGCTCGACGTGCTTCTCGTACAGCTCCAGCACGAGCTTGCCGGTGCCCCAGCCGGGCTGCCAGGCGACGCCGTTGCGGTCGCAGAGCCGGCGCAGCTGGTCGAGCGGCTGGTCGTAGGCGAGGCCCGGCTCTCCGAGCGCCTCCCGCACGGCGTCGAGCAGGGTCAGCTCGCGCCAGTCGCCGCCCAGGTCGATCTGCTGGCCCCGGAAGCGCACCCGCCTGGTTCCCGCCGCGGCGTCGGCCGCCTCCAGGATCACCCCCCTGGCCAGCTCCATCATGTCCCGGTAGTCCTGGAAGGCGGAGTTGGACTCCAGCATGGTGAACTCGGTGTTGTGGGTGGCGTCGATGCCCTCGTTGCGGAACACCCGGCCGAGCTCGAAGACCCGGTCCACCCCGCCGACCAGCAGCCGCTTCAGGTACAGCTCGCAGGCGACCCGCAGGTACAGGTCGGTGTCGAGGGCGTTGTGGTGGGTGACGAACGGTCGCGCCAGCGCCCCGCCGGGGACCTGGTTGAGGATCGGGGTCTCGACCTCCATGAAGTCGCGGCCGAGCATCGAGGAGCGCAGCGACTGCACCACCCGGGAGCGGAGCCGCATGGCGGCCCTGGCGGCGGCGTTGACGGTCAGGTCGAGCTCGCGCTGGCGGGAGCGGACCTCGACGTCGGTCAGGCCCTTCCACTTGTCCGGAAGGGGACGCAGCGCCTTGCCGAGCAGGAACAGCTCGATCGCCTTGACCGACAGCTCGCCCTTGCGGGTCTTGACCACCGGGCCCTGGACGCCGACCCAGTCGCCGAGGTCCAGGTCCAGCGCGACCGCGAACTGGTCGGCCCCCAGCGCGTCGACGGTGAGCATCGCCTGCAGCTCGTGGCCGTCGTGGCTGAGGGTCCAGAAGGCCAGCCGCCCCATCGCGCGCTTGAGCATGATCCGTCCGGCGACCCGGACGACGTCGCCGGAGTCCTCGCCGGCATCCAGCCCGTCCCATCCCTGGCGGACCTCTGTCAGGGTGTGGCTGCGGCGGAAGCCGACCGGGTAGGCGTCGATGCCGGCAGAGCGCAACGCGGCCAGCTTGTCGCGGCGAACCTGCTCGACGGCGGAGCGGTCCTCGGGTTCAGGCACGGCGGTTCCTCGGGTCGCAGCCTCTCGGGGTGACAGGCGCATGCTATCCGAGGCGCCGCCCCGGCCCGTCGCCGGCTCGCCCGATGTGTCGTTACCGCGCGGTTAGTCGCCACCGTCATCGTTCGATGCGGCTCCAGGCGGACCCGCGACCGGGCACACCTACCCCGCCGGAGTCGCGCCGATGACGACCATCCACGCAGGCAGGCGAGCCACCTCTCCCGGCGCGCCGCCAAGCCGAGGCCTTCCTGTCCTCCCCTCGGCACGCGGTCGTCGTGGTCGCTACCCGGACCGGCCGCCCCGGCTCCCCCGCCGTGGCGTGTGGAGCGACCAGCGTCCGATCCCGGCCTCCATCCCCATCCCCCAGGGGCCGGGGTCGGACGCGGCGCCACCTAGCGCGGGCGGGCCCTGACCAGAGCGAGCAGCGAGGCGGCCAGGAGCGCGCCGCCGAACACCTGCCCGGGGGAGCCCAACCCCATCGCGCCGCCGTAGATCACCAGCGCCAGGCCGAGCAGCAGACCGAGGCTGCTGAGGCTGCCGACCCGGGAGCGGCGCCTGGCCCGGTCGAAGTCGGTGCGGCCCCTGCGGCCGAGGAAGGCGGCGAGCACGGCGGCCGGCTCGTCCTCCTCGGCCAGGTACAGCCAGGTCTCTCCTGGTCCTTCGTCGACCAGCAGCAGCCACCCGGGGTCTGGTGGGGGGGCCGTCGACACGGCCAGCGCCCTGGCGGCCCGCTCCCCGATGGCCGGCACCCGCATCGCCCGGTCGCGGGCGGGGGTGGCGGCGACCACCACCCGCACCGGCAGCAGCCCGTCCGCGTCCAGCCGCGTGCCGGCGGCCAGCCGGTCGAAGACCGGCGCGTGCTGGGGCAGGCGGCGCCAGATGGCCACGCCCTCCCGCCGGACCAGGCCCTCCTGGACGGTCGGCGGGCCGAGCACCACCGCCTCGATTCCGAACGGGCGGAACGCGCGGGGCGACAGCGCCCGGCCCTCCACCCGGTCGGGCCGCGACAGCGACTCAGCCATGGCCCCGGTTGCGGTCCCAGATGATCCGCAGGCCTTGGAGGGTGAGCCATGGGTCCTGGCGCTCGACCGTCTCGCAGGCGTCGAGCACCGCGCCCGCCAGCCCCCCGGTGGCGACCACGGTGGCGTGCCCGCCGAGCTCCGCCACCATGCGCCGCACGATCCCGTCCACCTGACCGGCGAAGCCCCACACCGCGCCGGCCTGCAGGCTCTCGACGGTGTTCTTGCCGATTACCGAGCGGGGGACGACCAGCTCCACCCGGCGGAGCTGGGCGGTCCGCTCCACCAGCGCGTTCATCGAGGTCTGGATGCCCGGAGCGATGGCGGCGCCCAGGTGCTCGCCCCGCTCGGAGACGGCGTCGAAGGTGGTGGCGGTGCCGAAGTCGACCACCACCACCGGACCGCCGTAGGCGGCGAAGGCGGCGACCGCGTTGACCACCCGGTCGGCGCCCATCTCACGGGGGTTGTCGGTGAGGATCGGCAGCCCCGTGCGGATCCCCGGCTCGACGATCAGCGGCTCGACGTTGCTGTAGCGGTTGACCATCTCGCGCAGCGCCTGGGTGAGCCGGGGAACCACCGAGGAGATCGCCACCCCGCTGACCGCGTCGGGCAGGCGCAACCCCTCCTGGGCCAGGAAGCCGCTGAGCAGCAGGGCGTGCTCGTCGGCGGTCCGCTCGGCGAAGGTCGCCGCCCGCCAGTGCTGCACGAGCTTGTCGCCGTCGAAGACGCCGATGGTGATCTCGGTGTTGCCAACGTCGATGGCGAGCAGCACGGTCAGGCCTCCCCCTCCCAGTCCAGCGCGACGTCGAGCGAGGGCGCCGAGTGGGTCAGCGCCCCCACCGCCAGGAAGTCCACCCCGGTCTCGGCCACCGCCCTGGCGGTGGCGAGGGTGATGCCGCCTGACGCCTCGGTCCGGGCCCTGGCCGCGCCGGCCAGCCGCACCGCCTCGGCCATGGCCGCCAGCTCCATGTTGTCCAGCAGCAGCAGGTCGCAGCCCAGGTCGAGGGCATCGGCGACCTCCTCGAGGGTCTCGACCTCGACCTCGAGCGGCAGGCCAGGGCCTGCCGCCCTCGCCGCCTCGACGGCGCGGCGCAGGCCGCCGGCGGCCCTGATGTGGTTGTCCTTGATCAGCAGGGCGTCGTAGAGGCCCATCCGGTGGTTGACGCCGCCGCCGCAGCGGACCGCGTACTTCTCCAGCTGCCTGAGCCCCGGGGTGGTCTTGCGGGTGTCACGGACCACCGCTCCGGTGCCGGCCACCGCCGCCACGAAGGCGGCGGTCAGGGTGGCCACGCCCGAGAGGTGGCCGAGGAGGTTGAGCAGGGTGCGCTCGGCGGCCAGCAGCGTCCGCGCCGGGCCGGCCAGGTGGCCGAGCACGGCGCCTGCCGCCACCGGCGCGCCGTCGGCCACCTCCGTGCGGAAGGCGGCGGGACCGAGGCGGAGCCGCGCGCGGACCTCGGCCAGGACCAGGTCGACGGCGGGCAGGCCGGCGACCACCCCGGGCGCGCGAGCGACCAGCAGCGCCGCCGCGCGCGCTCCGAGCAGCCGGCTGGTCGGGTCGCCCTCCGCGCCCAGGTCCTCGTCGAGGGCGGCCCGGACGGCCGCGCTGAGCGGCCCACCCGGAACGGTGCGGCTCACCTGGGAGCCCCGGCCGGGACGGGCAGGAGGCCGGCGGCCAGCTCGCCGGTGGCGGTCCTGGAGAGGGTCTGGCGCACCCGCCATGCCTCGACCGGGTCGGGATGGTCGGACCGCCAGTGCCCGCCCCTCGACTCCTCGCGCCTGGCGGCCAGCTCGGCCATGGCCCAGCCGAGCTGGACCAGGTTGGCCGCCTCGAACCAGGCCGGCCCTGCCGCGCCGGCGCCTGCGCCCGCCCGGGCGGCCAGGCCGGCCAGCTCCGCCATCGCCTCGGCCAGGCCGGGCCCGGAGCGGACCACGCCGACCCGGGTGGTCATCAGCCGGCGCAGCTCGGCGCGGACGCCGGCGGCCGGGCCAGGGTCAGGAGGGCCGGGCAGGCGGTCGCCGGCGGCGGCAGGCGGCCGGGTGGGCTCGGCCGCGAGGGCCCGGCCGATCCGGGCGGCGAACACCACCCCTTCCAGCAGCGAGTTGGAGGCGAGCCGGTTGGCGCCGTGCACCCCGGTGCAGGCCGCCTCGCCGACCGCGAACAGGCCGGGCAGGCTGGTGCGGCCGTCCAGGTCGGTGACCACCCCGCCCATCAGGTAGTGGGCGGCCGGCGAGACCGGGATCCACTCGCGCGTCGGCTCGATCCCGGCCGCCCGGCAGCGGGCCAGGATGGTCGGGAAGCGGCGCTCCAGCCGCGCCGGCGGCACCCCGGTGGCGTCCAGCCAGAGGTGCTCGACGCCGAGCGCCTCCATCCGGACGGCCATGCCCCTGGTGACCACGTCGCGCGGGGCGAGGTCGCCCAGCGGGTGGGCCCCGGCCATCACCGGCGCGCCGGCGCCGTCGCGGAGGACCGCACCCTCCCCGCGCATGGCCTCCGAGATCAGCGGGCGGGGGTCGCCCGCCACGTGCAGCGCGGTCGGGTGGAACTGGACGAACTCGAGGTCGGCCAGGACCGCCCCGGCTCGCAGCGCGGCGGCGGGCCCGTCACCGCTCGACAGCGACGGGTTGGTGGTCACCGCGAACAGCTGCCCGGCACCGCCGCTGGCGAGCACCACCGTGGAGGCCCTGACCAGCCGCGGCCGTCCACCCACCCACAGCAGCGCTCCGACCACCGCCGCGCCGTCGGTGACCAGGTCGACCAGGAAGGCGTGCTCGACGCTGCGCACGTCAGGGTCGGCCCTGACCGCCTCGATCAGGGCCCGCTCCAGCTCGGCGCCGGTGGCGTCGCCGCCGGCGTGCACCACCCTCGCCCGCGAGTGCCCTCCCTCCAGGGTGCGGGCCAGCTGGCCGGCCGGGTGGCCGTTGGCGGCCGCCGCCGGGTCGCGGTCGAAGCGGACCCCGAACCGGGTCAGCTCGGCGACCGCCTGGCCGCCCTCCTCGACCAGCACCCGGACGGCCGCCGGGTCGCAGAGGCCCGCCCCGGCGGTCAGCGTGTCGGCCAGGTGGTCTGCCACCGAGTCCCCGGACCCCTTGGGGTCGCCGAGGACCGCGGCGATGCCGCCCTGGGCGTAGCGGGTGGCCGACTGGGCCAGGCGGCCCTTGGTCGCCAGCAGCACACGGCGCCCCGCCGGCCGCGCCAGGGCGGTCGACAGCCCGGCGACACCGGAGCCGACGACCAGGACGTCGGCCTCCTCGGCGGGCAGGCTGGCGGGATCGATGGCAAGCAGGCTGCGGGGGATCACCGGTCGGTTCCACTCCTCGGCGCGGGCGCCCTACTCCAGGATGACATTGTCGATCAGGCGGGTGGGGCCGACGCGGGCGGCGGTGGCGAGGATCTGACCGGCTTCGGCTCGCTCTGCCGGCTCGAAGCCGGCCGGTTCGACCAGCGCCACGTACTCCACCCGCACTCCCTCGGCCCCCGCCAGCAGCTCATGAGCCGTCTTCTCGACCGCGGCCGGGTCGCGCTCCCCCCGGCGCCACGCCGCCCTGCCCGCCTCCAGTGCCCGGTACAACGCGGTCGCCTGCGCCCGCTCTTCCGCCGACAGGTAGGCATTGCGCGAGGAGGTGGCCAGCCCGTCCGGCTCCCGCACGGTCGGGCAGGCGACGATCCGGTTGGGGAAGGCGAGGTCGGCGACCATCCGCCGCACCACCGCGAGCTGCTGGGCGTCCTTCTGCCCGAAGTAGGCGCGCGACGGTCCGACCAGGTGCAGCAGCTTGGCCACCACGGTCGCCACCCCGTCGAGGTGGCCCGGCCGGACCGCCCCCTCCAGCCGCTCGGCGAGGACGCCGACCTGCAGCCGCACCTGCGGCGGCGCCGGCCAGATCTCCCGCTCGTCGGGGAGGAAGGCGAGGTCGACGCCCTCAGCGGCCAGCACGGCCAGGTCGCCCTCCCGGTCGCGGGGGTAGACGGCCAGGTCCTCGGTGGGCCCGAACTGCAGCGGGTTGACGAACACCGAGGCGACCACGAAGCCGGTCTCGCGCCTGGCCATGGCCAGCAGGGCGCGGTGGCCGGCGTGGAGGGCGCCCATGGTGGCCACGAAGCCGACCTCGTTGCCTGCGTCGCGGGCCGCGGCGGTTGCCGCGCGCAGCTCAGCGCTGCTCGCGACCGCGCGCACGCCGGCCGATCCTCCGCAGCAGCTCGAGCCGTTCGTGGGGCTCCTCGCCCTCGACGTAGCCGGAGAGGCCGGCCTCCACCCGCCGCCGGGCCTCCGGGTCCAGCCGGCCGGCCGCCGCCGCGCGGTCGGCGACCAGCCGGGCGAGGGCGACGTAGACGTTCATCACCTTCTGCTTGCGGGCGAGCGCCTCGGCGTGCATCGCCACCGTGCGACCGTCGCCCCGCACCCACGGACCGGACAGCCCGGCCTGGCCGGTGGCGAGCGCCGCATCCACGCTGGCGTGGACCAGCCCGCTGAGCAGCGCCGCAGGGTCGATCACGCCGCCCGCCCGCAGCTGGTCGGCGGCGGTGGCGGCCAGCCCGGCGCAGCCGTTGGCGGCCAGCACCAGGGCGGCGTGGTAGCGGACCCGGCCGGACTCCGGCACGTCCATGGGACGGCCACCGAAGGCGATCACCACCTCCCGGCCTGCCGGGTCGCCGGTGACCCCCCAGACGGTCCCTGGCAGGCGTCCGAGGGTCGCCTCCAGGTCGTCGTTGAAGATCTGCACCGGATGGCAGGCGGCGACCAGCGCCCCGACCGCCGCCGCCGGCGCGAGCAGGTCCGGGCCGTCGACGCCGGCGGTGTGGATCACCACCTGGTCGGAGGCGAACACGCCGTCGGCGGCCAGCGCCGTCACCAGCGAGGGCAGCTCGTCGTCGAGCACGGCAAGGACGACGAGGGCGGCGCCCCTGGTGGCCTCGCTCGGGTCGGCCATCGGCAGCCCGCCGGCGGCCTGGACCCGCTCGCGGCCCCGCTGGGAGCGGACACCGATGGTGACCTCGACGCCGATCCTGTCGAGGAAGGTGGCAAGGGCGAGGCCCACACGGCCCGGCCCGATGACGGCGGCGGGCGACAGCTTGATGCTGGGCGATGACGGCATGGAACCCCCGGTGCCGAGTCTCACGGAGTATATCCGGTCAAGTTGGGACGAAGTACCCTGCGCCGGGCCACCAGGTGCAGGGTCTGTGCGCTCGACCGGTACGGCTCCCTGCCGGCCACCAGGCGCTCCAGGTCGAGCAGGGCGGCGAGCGCCGCCGGGTCGAGGTCGTCGTCGCCGCTGTCGGCGAACACGCCGACCCCAGAGGCCGCGACCGCCTCGAAGCCGGCCCGCTCCAGCTCCGCCTCGGCCTCGGCCAGGGTCATGGGTCCCTGGTTGACCGGGGGGGCAGAAAGCGCCCCCCCGGGCCCCCCCGACCTTCGGGGCCCCACCGGGCCTCCCGAGCCCACCGGGCCTCCCGAGCCCACCGGGCCTCCCGAAACCACCGGGCCTCCCGAAACCACCGGGCCTCCCGAAACCACCGGGCCTCCCGAACCCACCGGGCCTTCGGGCGCCACCACCGTTCCTTCCACGAGGCGGAGGGCGGCCGCGTGCTCGCCGCGACGCCCGGCGCGCAGGGCCAGCCAGTCGCGGTTGGCGAACCCGAGCGACAGGACGCCGCCGGCGGCCAGCACGCCGGCGAGGGCGCCGAGCAGCGCCGCCGGGTCGTCCACCCGGGTCAGCAGGTCGTGGCAGACCGCGGCCTGCTGGCTTTCCTTGCCGAGCAGGTCCGGCAGGTCGACGGCGTCGCCCTGCACCGTGGCCAGGCGCGCGCCGACCTCGGCGCCCTCACCGGCCGCCCGCTGGACGCAGGTGGCCAGCATGGCCGCCGAGGTGTCGACCACCGTGACCTGGTAGCCGCGCCTGGCCAGGGCGACGGCCAGCTGGCCGGTGCCGCCGCCGGCGTCGACCAGCCGGCCGGGCGGCGCCGGCAGGGCGGCGAGGACCTGCTCGAGCAACAGCTCGAAGCGGACCCTGCCCCTGGTCACCGCTACGCCTCCAGCTCGCCGACGGGCACCACGCCGGCGACCGGGCCGAGCCGGGCCAGGACGTCGCAGGCGAGCTCGCCGTCGGGGAAGCGGGCGTAGGGATCGGCGTCGCAGAGCGGCACCAGGACGAAGGCGCGCTCCCTGGCCCGCGGGTGCGGGACGGTCAGGTCCGGCGACTGGACCGGCGGCCCGTCGTAGAGCAGCAGGTCGAGGTCGGCGGTGCGCGGCCCCCAGCGTTCGGCCCGCACGCGACCGAGGCTCGCCTCGGTGACCCGAAGGAGGTCGAGCAGCTGGTGCGGGCTGCGGTCCGTCTCCAGCACCGCCACCGCGTTCAGGTAGGGATCCTGTTCGGGTCCCCCGACCGGTTCGGTCTCGTAGACCCGCGAGACCGCCATGACGTGGGTCAGCTGGTCGGCGTCCAGCGCCCGCACGGCCGCGTCGAGGGTGGCCATGCGGTCGCCAAGGTTAGAGCCGAGACCCACGTGCGCCCGGGTCATGCCCTTCCCTCCCCTGCTCCGGCTCGGTCCCTGACGATCTCGACGGCCACCGTGGCGTCGACCGGCAGCGGCGCCTGCGGCTTGGTGATCCGGACCCGGACCTGGCGCACCCGCTCGTCGGCCAGCACCAGGTCGGCGACGTCCTCGGCCACCGCCTCGAGCAGCCGGCGGGGCCGGCCGCCGACCACCTCCGCCACCCGGCCGGCCAGGCTACCGTAGTCGACCGTCCGCCTGAGGTCGTCGGAGCGTCCGGCCGGCGCCAGGTCGACGGCCAGCTCCAGGTCGACCACGAACACCTGGCCGAGCTGCGCCTCGTGCGGCAGCACCCCGTGGTGGCCGCGCACCCGCAGGCCGGTGAGCAGGATGCGGTCGGCGGTCACGGCCGCAGCACCGGCGATCCGTGGTGCATGACCAGGCGCCAGCGCCCGCCCGCCCGGCGGAACACGTTGGTGGCCAGCACCTTGGCGTCCTCCACCTCCGACCCGCCTGTGCCGCCCGTCAGGATGTTCTCGGCGCAGGTGACCCAGGCGGTGTCGGCGGCCACGTGGACCTGGACGTCGGTCAGGAAGAACTGGATGTAGGCGGAGTTGGCGAAGATCGCCATCCACGAGCGGCTGACCTGGGGCCACCCCACCATCGCGTCCCAGCCCGGGTGGATGCAGCGGACCTCGTCGTCGTGCAGCCAGCAGGCCTCCATCCGGTCCATGTCCAGCGCCTCGAAGGCCTCGTAGAACTCCTCGTTGGCGCGGGCCACCGCCTTCTCGTCGGACCGGTTCACCTGGCCACCTCGTCGGCGCCCGCCAGCAGGGCCTCGGTCATGCGGACGGTGCGGACGATCTGGCGGACGTCGTGGACGCGGACGATCCGGGCCCCGCGCTCCACCGCCCAGACCACGGTCGCGGCGGTGCCCTCCAGCCGCTCCTGCACCGGCAGGTCGAGCGCCCGGCCGATGAACCCCTTGCGGCTGGTGCCGACCAGCACCGGGTGTCCGAGCCGGGTGAGCCGCGGCAACGCGGCGAGCAGGGCGTAGTTGTGCCGGTCGCGCTTGCCGAAGCCGATGCCCGGGTCGATGACCAGGGCCTGGTGGGCGACCCCTGCCGCCTCCGCCGCCTGGCACCGTTCGGCCAGGAACGCCTCGACCTCGCCGACCACGTCGCCGTAGCGCGGGTCGTCCTGCATGGTGGCCGGCGTGCCCTGCATGTGCATGAGCACCACCGGCGCCTTGGCCTCGGCGGCGACGGCGAGCAGGTCGGGGTCGTCACGGCCGGCGCTGACGTCGTTGACGACCGAGGCCCCGGCCGCCAGCGCGGCGCTGGCCACGGCCGCCTTCCTGGTGTCGATCGAGACGGGCACGTCGGTGGCGCCGGCCAGCCCCTGCACCACCGGCAGGACCCGCTCCAGCTCGACCGCCTCCTCGACGTAGCCGGCGCCCGGGTGGGTCGACTCGCCGCCGAGGGCGACGGCGGCCAGGTGGTCGAGGTGGCGGCCGCCCTCCCAGAAGGAGTTCGGGGTGACGTTGACGATCCCCATGACCAGGCAACGCCCCGAGGTGGGCAGCACCCGGTCGCCGACCCGTAGGTCGTGCGGGGCGACGGGCGCAGACGACACCAAACGGCCCTCCTGGGGGCGTGACCCGGTCATCTTAACCGCGGCCCACCGGCCCTCGAGCGGGCGCGGATGGGCCTCACCAGCGGCCGCGATGCACGAGCCGGTCGAGGGATCGCCGACCGCGCCAGGCGGATCCGGTCGAGCCGCCAGGCGCCGGTTGGCCGACCGCGATGACGCCGATCGGGTCATGGTCCTCTGGGACGCCGAAGGCGCTGCGAAACGCCGGGATCGTGGCAAGCGGGATCCCGAAGAACAGGGCGCCGAGGCCCTCGTCGACCGCCGTGAGCAGCATCAGCAGGGCGGCGAAGCCGGTGTCGACGTACCAGTAGGGTACCGGCCAGCGCGCTTCGTCCCTGTCGGTCCAGCCCTTGTCAGCCTCGGAGTAGCGGTCGAGATAGGCGGACTTGCAGGCGAGCGGCACGATCAACAGCGGCGCGGCCGCCTCCGTTCCAGGCGGCTCCCCCTCGTCGAGGACGGTCCGCCAGAACCGCGCCCGGTCCCCCGCCTGCTCCAGGACCAGGAAGCCATAGCCTTGGCTGAACCCGGCGGAGGGCGCGCGGTTGCCATTGGCCAGGATGCGCTCGACCTGGCCGGGCGCAAGCGGATCCTCCCGGAGGCCCGCACCATCCGCCGACTGCGCACGACCTGCTCGAACTCCATGGCGATCAGCCCAATCGAGTGACACCGAGGAG
>WNGB01009781.1_pt1 | contig 13393 bp, 10 predicted proteins | sample 5400681 | NCBI WGS metagenome assembly WNGB01 (sample SAMN13153367, study PRJNA577476) | soil metagenome | isolation source: 115 cm soil or saprolite under grassland replicate 2 | place: USA:California | collected 2016-06-15 | reverse complement strand
ACCTTGCGCGCCACCTCGATCATGCCGTCGATCCGGTACTCACGAAACACCTCGCCGCCCCATGTGAACGGCGGAATGGTCTTGGGCGCGAAGTGAACCCCAAAGATATTCGAGCCCGTGCCGATCACCGCGCCGCCGTTGAGGTGCAGCCCGATCCCCAGCTTGACGTGGTCGGCCAGGAAGCAGCCCAGCTTCAGAATGCCGCTGTCCACCTGGCCCAGGCCCTCCAGCACCACGCGGACCGTGCCGTAGGTGTTCTTCAGGTCGCTGTTGGTGGTCATTGCGCCAATGTTGACCCACTCGCCCAGGTACGAGTGGCCCAGAAAGCCATCGTGGTGCTTGTTGCTGTAGCCCTGCACGATCGCCGCCTCGACCTCGCCGCCGATCCGGCAGACCGGGCCGATCGTCGTCTCGCCGCGGATGCGCGCGCTGGCGATCAGGCTGCCGGCGCCGATCGCCGCCGGCCCCTGGATGAACGAGAACGGCTCGACCTGGGCCACGTCAATCACGATCGGACCGTCGCGCGCGTCGAGCACCAGCGGCCCGTCCAGCCGCGCCTGGGGGTGCACGTAGACCTGCGACGGATTGTGGACGACCACCGACGGGTGTTCGAGCGGGCGGTCGGCGGCGGTCGACCAGCCGGTATGGGCCACCAGCAGCGGCAGGTCGCGCCCGATCTGCGCGCCGTTGGCGGCGATCAGATCCCACGGGAACGTCAGCGTGTGGGCGTCGACCTCGACGATGCGGGCGAAGCGGCGCAGCTCGTCGAGCGCCGCTGCCGCGTGCTGCTCCAGCAGGTCGCGCAGCACCGCGCTGGCCAGGGTCGGCGAGAGTCGCGCGCCGAGCAGCATCGTGCCGCCGATCACCCCCGGCCCCGCATCGGCCACGTAGATCGTGTCGATCGGCGCGGCGAGCAGCCCAGGCAGCCAGGCCAGGTCGAGCGCCCGCCCGTTGACGAAGATCAGCGGCTCGCTCTTGCTCAGCAGCCCCAGCGGCCAGCGGCCCGCCCCAAAGACTGTCGCCAGGTGCGAGCGGCAGATCGCGGCCGGCGCGCGGCCGAGCAGCACGGCTAGGCGCTCGCGCAGCGTGAAGATTCCGCAGCGCAGGTCGAACACCGGCCGCGAGTAGACCAGCGGCAGGAAGGTGCGGTAGCCCTCGTCTTCGAACAAAACAACCGTATCGCTCATAATTCAAGTCGCAAGTCGCAAGTCGCAACTGAAGCCTGCGGCCTGCGATCTGCGACATGTCACTCCCTTCGCAAGATCTCCAGGATCGCGGCGGCCAGCTTCTCGGGGTCGTGGCGCAGCACGCGCACGGTGCGACCTTCGCCGGGGTGGTCGAGCGAGGCGGTCAGCTGAACCACCGACGACGCCAGGTCGGCCTCGATCACCACCGCGCCCTCCACCACCACGTCGCGTGCCGTCACCCGGTCGGTCTTACTGACGATCGTCTCCTCGTACTCCTCAGGGTTCAGGTAGACCGGCGTCTGGTTAGCGGCCTCGTACATCCGGCGTACGTCCGCGTCGATGCGCTGGGCGTTCACCAGCACGTAGTCGGGCGCGAACCCGCCGTAGCGGACGATCTGGCGAATGTGCTCGGCAACGCTGAAGCCGCTGGTCAAGCCCGGCTCGGTCATCAGGCTGCAGATATAGATCTTACGCGCCCTGCTGCGCCGCACGGCCTCACTTAGCTCCGAGATCATCAGGTTCGGCAGGATGCTCTCGAACAGGCTGCCCGGGCCGAGCACGATCGCGTCGGCCTGGCCGATCGCGTCGAGCGCCTGCCGGAAGATGGTATGCTGACCCGCTCCGTTGCCGTTGAGCCGCGAGTCCACCAGGAAGGTGCTGACGACGTGGCGCTGGGCCAGGCGCTGATCGTGCGACAGATTCTCCTTGATATTATGGCGCGTTCCGTCGTCGAGCTCGACCTCGACCTGGAGCTGCGCGAGGGTCGGCGGCACGAAGATGACGTTCTCGAAGTGGTACAGGCTGGAGGCGCGATAGTAGTATTCGACCGGGTCCTGCACGGGCGTGATGCATGTCAGCCGGCTGGCGTAGCGCCCCAGGCTGGCGAGAATGAGCAGCCCTGCGCCGCCGGAGAGCACGACGATCCGCGGATGGCGGGTAGCGCGGCGGTAGCCCAGCACCAGCTCATCCTCGCCGCCCGGCTTCGCGCGCAGCGGGATGACGACCACGCCGCTGAGCTGCCAGATCCCGGCGGCCAGCACGATCAGGCCCGCGATCGTCAGCACGACGCCGCGCACCCAGCGATCGAGAAACTGGAGGGTCAGGTAGTAGAAGATCTCGGGCAGGCTGGCTACGCGGTAGAGCGCGATCACGAAATAGGCGATGCCGAGCGAGACCAGCACAATGCCAATCGACGCCAGGGCCAGCGGACGGGCCAGGTGTCGCAGGGAAGACAGTCGTTTGATAATCTCTTGCATACTGAGGCGTGGAATGTGAAACGTGCTGGGGCGACCACGCTTCACGCTTCACGTTTCACGGTTTTGTTTTCGCTTCGTCCACCAGCCCGCGCAGCCGGCGCCCGTAGTGCGCGGCGATCTCGATCAGCAGCAGTGCGGCCAGCGTCGCGTCCGGCGAGGCGCCATAGCGCCCGAGCGTGACCTCGCCGCCCGTGGTCGCGCCAACCAGCAGGCCATTGCGATCCTGCCCGACCAGCTCGGCGATGCGCGCGGCCGGGTTGGCGGCCAGCTCGACCCGCAGACCGGCCGCCTCCCAGCCGCGCAGGCCGGCCGGGTCGCCGCCTGGCGGCTGCGGCGCCACGATCAGGCCGCGCTGGCGATGCTGGTGAGTCAGATAGTGCGCCAGCAGCTGCGCCAGGTCCAGCGGCGGCACGATCTCGCCGGTGTTGTCGGCGACGCTGATCGCCCGCCCGTCGGCCGAGAGCGCGACCCCCAGGTGCGAGTCGCTCTCTTTGACCAGCTTGCGCAGCCGGTTCAGGCCGGCCTCGGTCGGCTGGGGCGGCTGGCGGCCGAACAGCGGGTCGGTCTCGCGGTTGATCTCGATCGCCTTGGTCTGCCCGCCCTCGCCGATCGCCGCCGGGATATAGCCGCTGGTCGTGCCGTTCATCGGGTCGACAAACACAGTCAGCGTCACGTGGCGGATCAGATCGATGTCGACCGCGCCGCGCAGCGCCTCCAGGTAGGGGCGGCGGACGTCGACCTGCGTGCGATCGGTGCCGTCGAGATCGGGCGGCGGGAAAAGGATCTGCGGATCGGGCGTCGCCTGTACGATCTGGCCGCCCTCCAGCAGCGACTGGTCGGTCGGCGGCGCGAGCAGAATCATGCCATTGTACCAGAACGGCCTGTTACCTGCCGAGATCAGCAGCGCGGTATCGGCCTTACGCTGCTCCAGCGCCAACTCGATCGAGGGAAACGGCGCCGGGGTCGGGCAAAAGCTAACCTGGACGCCGCGCGCCTCCAGCGTGCGGTAGACGTAGCGCGCGAACTGCCCGGCCATGAAGCGCGTGTCGTGCGCGACCAGGCAGCGCCACCGGTTCGCGAGCAGCGTGTCGGCCAGCCGCAAGCAGCGCCGTCGAACGCCGTCGAGCGTGAAGTCGGCGGCGTAGATCCCTTCCCATTGCTGTCGTCTCAGGCGGCGCTGTCCCATAATTGAGTTAAGAGTTAAGAGTTAAGAGTTAAGAGTTAAGAGCTTCCGCAACTCTTAACTCTTAACTCTTAACTTTTAACTGATGTTGTGGATCTGTTTAAATTCGTCGACGGCGCCGAGCATAAGGTCGCGAATTTCGAGCGCGCGCTCGAGGGTGTGGGCCTCGAAGCGACTGGTGATCGCCGGCTCGGTGTTGGATGCGCGCACCAGCCCCCAGCCATCGCCAAAGTCTACTCGCACGCCGTCGACGTCGGAGACGGGATACTGCCCGGCGAATCTGTCGCGCAGGTAGTCGATCGCCTGGAACTTGTAGGCTTCGTCGAAGTTCAGCCGATCCTCCGGCGCCGAGGGGAGCGGCGGGTACGGCGCCAGAGCCTGCTCCAGCGTCTGGCCGCTCTGCTCCAGCGCCTTCAGCAGGTAGCAGCCGGCGAACGTTCCGTCGTCGAAGGTGTGATACGCGATGTCGGTGAGCACGTGGCCGCTCAGCTCGCCGGCCAGCGGCGCGCCCAGCTCGCGCATCTTGGCCGAGCCTTTGGTGTAGCCGGTCTTCCACATCACCGGTGTCCCGCCAAACTCCAGGATCGCGTCGCGCAGGATGGTGCTGCACTTGACGTCGAACACAATCGGCGCCGGGCCGCGCTCGAGCACGTGCCGCACCAGCACGATCAGGTAGCGGTCGGCGTAGACCATCGCGCCGCCGCCGTCGATCACCCCGAGCCGATCGCCGTCGCCGTCCAGGCCGATCCCGAGCGCCGCGCCATGCTCGCGCACCGCCGCGATCAGGCCCCGTAGATTCTCGACCTTCAGCGGATCGGGGTGGTGGTTCGGGAACGTGCCGTCCGGCTCGATGTACAGCGGCACCACCTCGCAGCCGATCGCCTGGAAGGTCCGCAGGCCGAGCGGGCCGCCCGAGCCGTTGCCGCCGTCGAGCACGATCTTGACCGGGCGTTCGAGCTTGAAGTGGCGCGCGACATCCTGCACATAGGCGTCGGCGACGTCGAGCTGCTCGTAGGCGCCGGTCGCGAAGCCCGCGTCCTCGCTCAGGCCGGGCTCGTCGCCATTGGCGATCCGCTGGACCTCCTGGAGCTGCTCGCTGGAGAGCGGCTCGCCGCCATACCGCGGGTCGGACTGGCGCAGCTTGAGGCCGTTGAACTCAGGCGGGTTATGGCTGGCCGAGACCACTGCGCCGCCGTCGGCCTTGAGATAGGCCAGCGCGAAGTACATCAGCGGCGTCGGGGCCATGCCGATGTCGGTCACATCACAGCCGGCGCCGCGCAGGCCAGCGATCAGCGCGGCGGCGTAGGCCGGCGACGTCAGGCGTGCGTCGCGCGCGACCACGATGCGCCGCGCGCCTGCAGCCGTGTTCCGGCGCCGAAAGTAGATGCCCGCGGCGTGCCCCAGCGTGCGATAGACATCTTCCGAGAGGTCGACGTCGACCACTCCACGAATGTCGTAGGCGCGAAAGATCGTCGGGTTGACGGCATACATCATGGTAGAGATCCTTGACGGACGACACAATGCGGAACGACCGGCGACCAGCGCCGGTGAGCCCTGCATCGCCGCTCGCCGCTTTCAGCTACGCTCTATTCTGGTAGCCAGGATGGTAGCTTAAAGAAGGTGTTCCGTCAAGAAAAAATCCAGGCGAGCGGCAAGAGCGAGCGGCACGAGGGATCAGAACCTCTCGCCGCTCGCCTCTCGTCGCCGTCAGGGCACGTAGCAGCGCAGCAGCGTGACGTCCGGGGCGGGCGCCAGGTGGTATTCGCCCAGGCTGGCCGGCAGCACGATCGACTCGCCGCGCTTCAGACTCAGCGTTCCATCCGCCCACGCCAGATCGGTCGCGCCGTCGATCACGGTCAGGATCTCGAAGCTGCCGGGGTCGGTCATGGCAGCGCGCGGCGCGGCCAGCGCCCAGCGCTCCATCGCGAAGTGCGGGCAGGTCACCAGCAGCGTGCGCGCGTCGTCCAGCGCGCGTGGCTCGACCACGGCGGGCGGCGCGGCCGCGTAGTTGATCACATCCAGCGCGCGCTCGATGTGCAGCTCGCGCGGATTGCCCTGGGCGTCGCGCCGATCGTAGTCGTAGACGCGGTAGGTCAGGTCGGATTTTTGCTGGATCTCGAACAGCATGATGCCGGCGTTGATCGCGTGGAGCGTCCCCGCCGGCACAAAGATCGTGTCGCCGACTCGCGCCGGGACACGGCGCAGCAGGCTCAGCAGCGAGCCGCGGGCCAGAGCCTGGGCGAGCTCGTCGCGCGAGCTGGGCCTGATCAGGCCGTGGATGAGATCGGCGCCTTTTTCCGCGCGTAGGATGTACCACGCCTCGGTTTTGCCGTGGAAGCCGGTCGCCGCCTCGACCGTGTGGGCGTAGGCGTCGTCGGGGTGGACCTGCACCGACAGATGATCCGCGGCGTCGATGAACTTCGCCAGCAGCGGGAAGTCGGCGCCATAGCGCGCGAAGCTGCGCGCGCCGACCAGCGCCGCGCCGTGCTCCGCCGCCAGGTCGGCCAGCGTCCGGCCGGCGCTGGGGCCGCCCACCACGCGGTTGTGCTCGTAGACCTGCCACGACTCGGCCAGATTCGGTGGGGCGTCGGCCAGGCCGAGCCACGGGCCGAGGGTACTGCCGCCCCAGATCCGGCTGTCCAGGCGCCGCTCCAGGCTCAAAGGTGCGAGGGCTGTCATACGCGTTCCTTTCTCCTCTGCCGACTGATCGGTGATAAGGTGAGCATGCTGGAACGTTGAAAGGTTAAAACGTTGGAACGTTTCAACGTTCTAACGTTCTAACCTTCCAACATTTTCAACCAACTCGATGAGCAGCCAGAATGCCACCGCAAGGTCGGGGACGAAGTAGAAGTTGTCGACTAGCCCGTGGGCCAGCGCCGCGACGATCGCGGCCAGCGCGCCCAGGGCGACCGGGTCGGAAACGCGTGGCAGGGCGGCGCGGAAGAAGCGAGCAAGCAGCCAGGCAAACGCGGCCAACCCGAGCGGCCCCAGCCGCAGCCAGATGTCGAGCACGAGGTTGTGCGGGTGCGCGGCGTACTGCTCGCTCGTGCCGATCAGCGCCGGGTCGATCAGACTCAGGCCGGAATCGGGATCGTGGTAGTGTACGAACTGGTCGAGGCCGATGCCGAACGGGTGCTGGCGAATGTAGCCGAGCGCCTCGCGCCAGAGCAGCAGCCGCACTGGCGTGCTGCCGGCGGTCACATCGCCGCGCAGCGACAGCGCCAGCCCACCGAGCACCACCGCGGCAACGGCAAGCCCGAGCAGCCAGTGGCGTCGGACGTTGGAACGTTGGAACGTTCGAACGTTCGAACGTTGATCGCGTATCAGTCCCAGCGCCAGCACCGCGCCCGCCGCGATCGCCCCCAGCCAGGCGCCGCGCGAGAACGAGACCACGATGCCGCCGAGGCAGAGCAAAGAGCAAAGAGCGAAGAACCAAGAATCCGGCATTTTCGATTTTGGATTTTGGATTTTGGGAGGCTGTCCTCGTAAATCTAAAATCCAAAATCGCCAATCGCAAATCGCGAGCGCCGCCGCGAGCGGCCAGACCCGCCCGAGGTACAGCCCGAGATTGTTCGGGCTGCCGTAGACCGACAGCACCCGCCGCACGCCGCCGTCCGCGACGATGTTCGCACACGCGGCGCCGTCCGGGGCGAAGCACTGCTTCCGGCCCAGCAGCGGCACGAGATCCCGCCCGGCGTACTGAAGCAGCCCCAGCAGCCCGGCGATCGCGCCGCTCAGGACGAACGCAATGAGAAGGTTATGGTTGAAACTCGACGGAGGACGGAGGACGGAGGACGAACGATCAACCAGGCGACGTTCGCCTTCCGTCTTCCATCTTCCGTCGAGGTGCCTGGCGGAATGATACTTGAGCAGAGTGTAGAAGATCAGCGGCTCAACAATCAGCCAGCGGAACTCGCGCAGCGCCGGCGCCCGCTCGACGGCGATTGCGGCGCCAAGCGCGCCCGCGACCAGAAAGAGCGCATGCGGCGCGTAGGTCCACAAGAGCTCCGCGGTGTTTCGGCGCGTGTCGGTCGTCGATCGTCGGTCGGTCACCCGCCGCCAGAGCCAGTTTGCGGCCGTCGCCGCGGCCACAGCCAGCAGCGCGGCTTCGTGGAGCGGCACGCGGAACGGATCGGCAGAGTCGGCGCGCAGGCCCTGGATCGCGGCGGGGATCAGGTAGAGCGGCGCGGTCAGCGGGACAAACAGCAGGCCCAGATCGGGCCGCAGCAGCGCCAGCCCGCCGAAAAGACCGATCCCGAGAGCCGCAGGCCCGAGCCCGCCACCCCGGTAGAACAGCGCCAGCCCGAGCGCCATGCCGGCGAGAACGGAGAGTTGCGAGTGAAAAAAAGAGGATTGGGCTCGCTGGTAGGCTATCCTCGTCACCGCGTCACCCTGTTGCCTTTTCTGGATTGGCGAAGCTCGATCGAGACACAGGTTGGCCCTCTCCGACGGCCCAGCGCCGGCCGACGCTTCATGGAGGATTGTACCACAGTGGGGCCGTGCTCGCCGAAACGCCGGCGAGGAGCCAAAGGCGCCGTTGGAAGCGCCGGCGATGAACCCGGAGCCGACCCAGTCCCAGGCCACGCCAGCTGTTCGAAAAAGAAACCTGTTCACATTTCCCTCGGAAGTGGACGCGGATGGCCGCGGACAAACGCGGACAGCTGGCTTTTTTCCGCGTTCGTCCGCGTTCGTCCGCGTCCCATGACCCCAATGGTGAACACGCACCGAAAAAGCTAACGTTTATAATGCCAGGGCTTTACGCCCTTCACCCGCTTGAGCGGCTTTAGCTGAAACGCGCGTCTGACATTCCTGTAATGTGCTTGCATTTGGCGTCCTAATGCGTTATAATGCGCACGGGCGTTCGCGCCTCGCACGTTTCCAACTGCGTTTTGGGCGTTCCGGCAAGCAATCCATTGCCGGGTAAAAAGCTCATGGTCATGTGACGCACTGGTTCGGCGGAAGGAGCCAACCTGAGAGCCAGTACCGGCAAGTGCATTCAAAAGGTCACAACTCCAACCTATCTCCTTTTGGAGATGAGAATGGGGCGGCATTCTCTGAAGCCCAAGCCCTCGGGCTTGGGAGCCGTCACAAACACCCGCCTTTGCGACAACATGAGTTCCAGCTACGTTTATATCATGACACTCTTCTGGAACTTATTCTCCCGGCCCGGCCGTCATTCAGACAACACCGCACCTGCACGCAAAGGCTGGTGATACCATGACCGACATCGATCTTCTTGGACGCACGCTCGGCCCCTTCGAGATCATCTCGGAGCTGGGGCGCGGCGGCATGGCCGTGGTCTACAAGGCCCGCCAGACCGACCTGCAGCGCACCGTCGCGCTCAAGATCCTCCCTCCGGAGCTGTCGCTCGACAAGAGCTACCTGCAGCGCTTCCTCCAGGAGGCTCGCAGCGCCGCCGCGCTCGAGCACCCGCACATCGTCCCGATCTATTCGATCGGCGCCGCAGAGGGCTACAACTACATCGCGATGAAGTTCATCGCCGGCCGGACCCTGAAGGAGATCGTGCAGGAGCGCGGCGCGATCGACGTGCCGCGCGCCGCGGCGCTGCTCGAGCAGGTGGCCGACGCGCTCGACTACGCCCACAGCCAGGGCGTGATCCACCGCGACATCAAGCCCTCGAACATGATGGCCGAGCAGAACGACTGGGTCTACCTGACCGATTTCGGGCTGGCGCGCGGCGGCACGACCGCCGGCCTGACGATGATCGGCACGGTGATGGGCACGCCCGAGTACATGTCGCCCGAGCAGGCCCAGGGCCTGACCACAATCGGCCCGCCGACCGACATCTACGCGCTCGGCGTGGTGCTCTACGAGCTGCTGACCGGCCAGATGCCCTTCCAGGCCGACACGCCGATGGCCATGCTGGTGGCGCGGCTCCAGTACGCCCCGCGCCCCCCGCGCGACTACCGCGACGACCTGCCGATGCCGGTCGAGGACGTGATCATGCGCGCGCTGGCGCGCAAGCCCGAGGCGCGCTACGCGACGGCCACTGAGCTGATCGCCGCACTGAAGAGCGCCGCCCGCCTTGGCACGCGCTCCTTCGCGCCGCAGCAGCGGCCGGTCAGCCCGCCAGCCGGCGTGCCGGCCGGCCCACAGCAGCCGGTCAGCCCGGCCTTTGGCCTGCCGCCCACCCAGCTCGCCCCGCAGCAGCCCGGCACGCCGGCCTTTGGCCTGCCGCCCACCCAGGTCGTCCCGCAGCAGGGCACCCCGCCATATGTGATCCCGGCCGGCGCCGGCCCGACGATAGGCGCACAGCGCACCGCCACCCCGCCGGCCATGCCGGTGGCGCCCGGCGGCGCCGGGAGCGTGCCGCCAGGCGCGACCGCGAGCGCCGCGGCGGCGCCGCGCTCACGGCGCGGAATCTGGATCGCGATCGGCGCGATCGCGCTGGTGCTGGTGGCGGCCTTCATGATCGATGCGTTCGTGCTCAACCGCCCCGACCCGCGCATTGCGAAAGGGCTGGCCGACGGCAAGGCCGCGCTGGCGCAGAAGGGCGGCCTCGACAAAGCGATCGCGGCCTACCAGCAGGTGCTGGCGGCCGACCCGAAAAACGCCACGGCGCACGCGCAGCTCGCGCTGATCTACAGCCTGCGCGACCGCGACAAGGAGGCCGTGGAGGCGGCGCGCGCCGCCATCGCCGCCGACCCGAAGAGCGCCTTCGCCCAGGCGATCCTGGCCGAGTCGCTGAGCAACCATGGCGAGTATGCCGACGCGCTGGTCGCCGCGAACAAGGCGGTCGAGCTGGACAACAAGCTGGCGTTCGGCTATGGCGCGCGGTCGGGCATCAAGGCCAACCAGGCGCTCGAGGGCGCCGACGCCGGCCTGCTGAAGGAGGCCGCGTCCGACGCCGACAAAGCGATCGAGTTGGCCAAGCAGGAAGACAACCTGGCGCAGGCCTTCGCCCACAGCGCCCGCGGCTACGTCTACTGGCAGGAGTATTCGCTGGACAACGACAAGTCGAAGGTCGCGCGCGGCGTCGACGAGTTCAATCAGGCGATCGGCCTGCAGAGTCAGATCGCGCTGTTCCACTCCAACCTGGGCTACTTCTACGACGCTCAGGAGGACCACGACAGCGCGAAGGCCAAGTTCGAAGCGGCGCTCGACGCCGACGACCAGTACGGCCACGCGCACGCCGGGCTCGGGTGGAACCTGTACTACCTGAAGGACTTCGAGGGCGCGCTAAACGAGTTCAACCGGGCGCTCGAGATCAATGCCGAGGACACCGACGCCTACATCGGCAAGAGCTACGTCTACCAGGACCAGGACAAGCCCGACTACGACCAGGCGATCGCGGCGCTCGCCAGCGCGGCCGAGGTCGCGCCGAAAAACCCCAGCGTGCGCTCGAACCTGGGCTGGGTGAACCGGAACAAGGCCTTCACCTTCGACTACGCTAGCGACGACCAGAAGAACGCCTACGCCGAGGCGGAGTCGCAGTTCCGCAAAGCGCTGGAGCTGAACGACCACTACGTGGACGCGCTGACCGGGCTCGGCTGGGTGCTCCAGGACCAGGCCGGCGTCCTGAAGGACGACGCGAAGTACCAGGAGGCGATCGACACTCTGAAGCGATCGCTGGAGATCAAGGAGAAGCAGCCCTACGCAAACGACGCGCTCGGCTGGAGCCACTACGGCCTGAAGCAGTACGAGGACGCCCAGAAAGCGTTCAACCGCGCGATCGAGCAGAAGGGCGACTACGGCGACGCCTACTACGGCCTCGGACGCGTGCTGCAGGACCAGGGCAAGACCGAGGATGCGCGCAAGGCCTACCAGAGCGCCGTGGCGAACGGCAGCTCGGACGCCAAGGACGCGCTCGCGAACCTCAAGTGACCGATTGAGTTAGTTAGGGAACTCTGTGCCAAGTCGCACCGAATCACTGCTGCGCACCCCGCCGGCCTACGACCATCGCGCGCGCCACGTGAGCTTCTTCAGCGCAGCGCTGGGGATCTACAAGAGCTTCTACATCTACGTCCCGCCGGATCTGCCGGAGAGCCAGCGCGCGCCGGCCGTGTACTTTCTGTGCGGGCACGAGACTGCGAATCTGTAACTACCTCTTCCAATGTTTGCTCGTCGGCGTATACATCGAATACATAGATTTCCAAGATGCGTCTGTCAGTAAACTTCAGAACCCCTGTCACCCCCAAAAAGGATAGTGCCTCCTTCCGCTCGGCAAAGGTAAACGTGTCAACATTTCCCCTTACCGCTTCAGAATAAGAAATCCAGTTGTCGATGTACTGCTGGGAAAGTGATAGTGTCATCCGGTTTTCGCGGTCTGCCCTCGATCGTGTTTGGCATCATCGCGGATGACGATCAGGTGAAAGACTACCAGACAACTCAGGTCATTGGGAAAGGCGCCAATTTCATCGGCTTTGGTGCGGAACTCGCGGAAGAAGCGTTCGATGGTATTATCACAAATGACAAGTTCTGCTATACCCGCTGTGCTCGGTTGATGCTGCGCCCCTTGCGCCACCCACCCCAGCCGTGCCATCATGATCCCCTGTCACCGTGTTCATCACTGACAGGAGGATTAGATGAAACATACATGGACGGTTCGCCGCCAGATCACGACCCAGGACCACGCCCAGCGTCACTGGGACCAGGGGTATTGCCTGCTGGTCCAGTGGGCAACCGCGACCACCGTGTCGCCACAACCGGAGGTTGAAGATTGCGCGTTGCTCTGTACGCGCGGGTCTCGACCAGTCGGCAGGCCCAAGCGCAAACCATCGACCAACAACTGACCCGCCTGCGCGCCTATGTCACCGAGCAGGGCTGGCTGCTGGATGAGCGGCACCGCTATCGCGATGATGGTTACAGCGGGGCGAGCCTCAATCGGCCGGGCCTGGACCAACTCCGCGACCAGATCCGGCTGGCGGCTTTCGACGCCGTCGTCATCACCGCCCCCGATCGCTTGGCGCGCAAGTATGTCCATCAGGTGCTGCTCATCGAGGAGTTCGAGCGCGCCGGCTTTCAGGTACTGTTTGTCGACCGGCCGATGAGCCAGGATCCCCACGATCAGTTGCTGCTCCAGATTCGCGGCGCCGTCGCGGAGTATGAACGGTCGCTGATTACCGATCGGATGCGGCGCGGGCGGCTCAGCAAACTGCGCGCCGGGCACTTGCTGCCCTAGCCGCGCCCGCTCTATGGCTACCAGGTGGATCCCGACCACCCGCGTGACCCGGCCGGGCTACGGATCGATCCGGCCACCGGCGTGATCGTGCAGCAACTGTTTGCCTGGTATCTGGAGCCGCAGGCCACCCTGTATCAGGTGGCCAAGCGGCTGATCGATGCCCATCTCCCCACCCCAACCGGCAAGGCCCGCTGGAGTGCGGCGACGGTGCGCACGTTGCTGCGCAATCCGGCCTACACCGGCACGACCTATGGCAACCGGACGCGGCAGGTGGCGGCGCAGCAGCGCAAATCGCCCACCCACCCGCTCGGGTCCGGAAAAAGCCACGTGCTGCGACCGGTCGAGGACTGGATTGCCATTCCGATCCCGGCCCTGATCACGCAGGACATCTTTGACCAGGTGCAGGCGAAATTGGTGCAGAATCAGCAGGGCTCGCCGCGCAACAATACGCACTACGACTATCTGTTGCGCGGGTTGGTCAGCTGTGGCTGCTGTCAGTTGAGCGCCACCGCCCGCAGCACGCCGAAAGGGCAGCAGTATTACTTGCCTAAGTTTGGCCCAAATTAACGGCAATATGTGCAGGGGCGAGCAGCCGCGCGAATGCCGCCACGAACCCGCGCCCGAA
>WNGB01019517.1_pt1 | contig 13395 bp, 10 predicted proteins | sample 5400681 | NCBI WGS metagenome assembly WNGB01 (sample SAMN13153367, study PRJNA577476) | soil metagenome | isolation source: 115 cm soil or saprolite under grassland replicate 2 | place: USA:California | collected 2016-06-15 | reverse complement strand
GCCGGGTTGCAGCCGGCGCAGCGCACCGCCCTGGCCGAGGGAGTCCAGACGCTGCATACCTACCTCGGTCTGCGCGAAAGCGCCAAGCACTACCTGATGCAAGGGTACGCCCTGCTCCGCCGCATCCTTGTCGAACTGGTTCCGGAGGCGAGCCGCGACCTGACACAACTCGACGCGCCCGCCCTGCTCGACCGTTTCCAGTTCTGGGCGAAGTACACGCTCGACGACTTTGCGCGCGACAGCCTGAAACCGACGGCCCTGGCGGGGATGGCCCTCGTCGATCTGGAGAAAGCCCTGGCGCGCGTGCTGCAGCTTGCCGGCATGGCGGATCCGCTAGCGGGACTGGAACGGGCCAAGGCTGCCCTGCGCGAACTGGTGATGGGTGTCCATCCCGAGGTGGAAACCGATCTGCCCGCGGCGGTGCGCGACCTCGCCGCGGGACGGCTCGACCGCGGCACTTTCCTCGTGGCCGGGTTGCAGCCGGCGCAGCGCACCGCCCTGGCCGAGGGAGTCCAGACGCTGCATACCTACCTCGGTCTGCGCGAAAGCGCCAAGCACTACCTGATGCAAGGGTACGCCCTGCTCCGCCGCATCCTTGTCGAACTGGATCGGCGCTACGATCTTGGCGGCGGTATCTTCTACCTCACGCCCGAGGATCTGCCCGCGCTCGTCAAGGGCACGAGCGCCGGGCAGGAGGTGCGCGATCTGATCGCACGGCGGAAACGGCGGCGTGAGGTGGCGCTGAGCCTGTACGTCCCGCAGGTGCTGTTCAGCGATGACCTGGAAGCCATCGACCGCGAGACGCAGGCCGGCAGCGCCGACATGCTGCAAGGAGTGCCGCTGTCGGCGGGCGTTGTCGAGGGGCCAGCGCTGGTGCTGAATGAACCAACACAGACGCAGGTGCCGCACGAGGCGTACATTCTCGTCTGCCCGTCCACCGACCCGGCGTGGGTGCCGCTGTTCGTCCACGCGCGCGGCCTGGTGATGGAGACCGGCGGCGTCCTATCGCACGGGGCGATCGTGGCGCGCGAGTTCGGCCTGCCCGCCGTCGCCGGTCTGCCGGAGGTGCATCGGCGGCTGCGCACCGGGCAGCGTCTCCGCGTCGATGGCGGCACCGGGCGGGTGAATATCCTGGCGTGACGGCCATTGCCCGGTACAATGAAGAAATCCGAAACTCGAAATCCGAAATCCGAAACAAACTCGAAATCCGAAGCAGAAAACCCAAAACAGTGCCGCCTTCGTTTTCTGCTTTGAGATTCGGATTTGTTTCGGATTTCGATATTCGATATTCGGATTTGTTTCGGATTTCGGATTTCGAGTTTCGGATTTTGGAGCATCGTCTATGTTGCCTGTGCGCGTTTCCGTCTGTCTGTTGATCGGCATTAGCGTCACCGTCATGGCCGTGGCCGGCCAGGGAGGAGACCCGGCCAAGGGTGTCAAGCAGCCGCCCCCGGTCGCCGACAAGATCAGCGACGAGATCATTCAGGAGTTCCCCAGCAACGGCCAGATGGAAACCGCCTGGAAGGTCCGCTGGGGAACGGTCCAGGGCTACGGTGTCTTCATCAAGGACGCCTTCTTCAAGCCCGGCCCCACCGAACCCTGGATCCAGGTGCTGGGCGACGCCCGGCTCTCGGAAATCTTCGTCCCGTATCACCCCGGCAGCCCGCGCTACTGGGACGTGTCGTACAACTTCCCCCTGTGCCAGATGACCCCGGAGGACGCCGGCCCCTTCGGCAAGTTGCTGCGGTCGAAACCGGGGGAGTATCCCACCGTCGTCCAGGAGGTCCGTGACCGCGGCCTCATCTGGCGCGGTATCACCGCCTCGGGGGAAGAGCGCGCACGGCGCGGTCAGGAGCTGGTGGTCTGGGGCTGCCTGCTCGCGGCGAACTACCGCTACATCATCGAGTACGGCTTCCAGGACGACGGCAGCGTTACCTTCCGCATGGGCTCGACGGGGCGCAACCTGACTGGCGCGACCACCCAGGGGCACATGCACAACGGCCTGTGGCGCATCGACGTCAACCTGGACGGGCCGAGAAATTCGGTTTACCTCGTCGAGCACATCGAACCGTTGAGCGACCTCAAAGGAGACAAGATCCGGGCCAAGTCGGTCGTGACGCCGTTCAACGGCGGGAAGGAAGGCGCAGCCGACTGGAACGCGGAAAAGTTCACGATGCTGCGTGTCGTCAACGACCAGCGCAAGAACAAGCGCGGCGATCCGCTCACCTACGACCTGATGCCGCTGCGGGCGGGGAATGCCCGGCACTACGGCGGCGACCGCGAGGTCTGCACGCACCACGACTTCTGGGTCACCTGCGCCCGTCCGGGTGAAATCAAGTACCCCGAGGTGCCGAAGTACGCCGCCAGGGGCGAGTCGATCATGGACGCGGACGTGGTGCTCTGGCACAGCGCGGCGATGCACCATGAGCCCCGCACGGAGGACGGCAAGGTGATCGACGGTCAGTTCGTCGGGGTCACGCCTGTGGGGTGGGCCGGCTTCAGCCTGCGGCCGCGCAACCTCTTCGACGGGACGCCGCTGTACTCCTACAGCAACTTGAAAAGCAAGAAGCGCTAACGCCCCCTGTCTTCCCGCTTGCGGGTTAGCAGTCTGGGCACTGCTAACCCGCAAGCGGGCAATTTCCTTGATCCGCCCCGGAGTACCCCATGTCCCTCCGCTTCGGCCTGTACGCCGAACTCCAGACGCCGCCGGACAAGCCACACGCCGAACTCTACCGCGACATCATGCGGCAGATGGAGCACGCCGACCAGGTCGGCTTCGATGTCTACTCCATCATCGAGCATCACTTTTTTCAGGAGTTTTCGACCTCCGCGAATCCGCTGGCGATGATCTGCGCTGTCGCCCAGCGGGACATCATCTGCGGCGGCCGTCTGGAGACAGGGCTGGGACGTGGCCACGCCTGGCTGTTCGAGCGCAGCGGCGTCGATCTCGCCGAGAGTCGCGGCCGTTTCGAGGAGGCGATTGAGATCCTGCTGCGGGCGTGGACCGAGGACAGTTTCAGTTACGAGGGCAAGTATTACCGTTTCAAGGATTTGACCGTCGTGCCCAAACCGCTGCAGCGGCCGCATCCGCCGTTGTTCACCGGCGGCACCAGCCTGACCACGTACGAGATGGCGGGCACGCGCGGCTGGGGCATGTTCCTGCCGCCGCTGTTGCCGTTCCAGGCGATGGAGCCGTGCATCAAGACCTACCTCGAAGCGGCGCGCAAGGCGAAGCAGAAACCTGACATCGTTTACATTCGCCCGGTCTACCTCGGCGACGACCCCGCCCAGATCGAGCGCGAGGTCAAGCCGGCGCTGCTCAACTTCCTGGCCTTCAATGCCAGCGCGGTCAAGGGCCTGCCGTCAAAGGAGGAATTGAGCGCCAAGGGATATGGTTTCTACGCCAGCGGAGCGCTCGAGTCGCTGACGCGGTTGAGCTATGAGGATATTCTGAGTCAGGAGATCGGTTTTATCGGCACACCGGCGCAGGTCGTGGAGCAGATCCGCAGGTTGCGCGAACAGGCGCCGGTCACCGAGTTGGCGCTGGTCACAAACTTCGGCGGCCTGGAGCACTGGAAGGTGATCAAGACGCAGGAACTCTTCGCCCGGCACGTCATGCCGGCGTTCCGCTGAGGCCGCCGTGCCGTCAAGATCCCGGCGCGGTCACATTCGGGTTGGTCGGAATCTTGGGAGGGCCTCCTCCCGATCCCCGCGCCGGGATCCACCACCGCCCGACTTCATACACCTTCTCGAATCCCTTACCTGCGGGCAGGTCGATCATGAACTGATCGACCATGTCCACACACTTCGTCAGGTATTTCCCCTTCTTCTTCAGCCTTCCCGGCTGGACCTGCTTCAACTCATCGGCACGGATCGTATCGTTGCGGAGGGCGAGCTTCGGGGCAGGGTGGTAGTAACCGCCCGCCTGGCCCGCGAGGCGGGCCAGGGCTGCATGGGCTTCCTCCTTGAGAGCCTCGACCGCGTCAACGACTTGATACTTCTCATCCTTGTCTAACTTGGAGAAGTCCTTGAAGCGCTTGCCGACGTCTGCCCATCTCCCCTTCTGGAACCGCTCGATCTTGGTGTTGTAGAGTGCTTCGGCGATCTCCTCGGCTGTGTCGTCATCGGGGATCTGGGCCAGCAAGTCGGCGAGTTCATTCCAGGAGGTGACCATGTCGCGCATGACGACGCGCGGGCTGTCGCCGCAGCCGATCAGCACGGTGGTCAGTGCGAAACAGACGAACAGGAATCGCCTCTGGTTCATGGCACACTCCTCGGCTGGCCGCACTCGGGCGTTGCTCAGGGCGTTGTTTCTTTGGCCAACTGCTCGATGGCCTGAAAGAAGTTTGGTCCATCAGGCAGGGCGCGGATGCGGACAGCTTCACGTTCTCGGCGCTGCTCCAAATCGACAAGCTGGGCGCCGAACTCATCCTGGAGGCGTTGCTGCATCGCTGGGGGGGGAGCGCGGAGGAGCGCTTGTCGCCTGAGGTCGCTGACGGTTTTGTCGAGTTTGACCACCTTCGCCAAGGCACTGGCCATCGACAGCCTGTCCTTGACGCCGGCCAGAATCGCGACAAGTTGTTCGCGCGTCTGGAGAATCTCCTGGCACAGGGCGCGGTGGTGTTGCAAGAGTTGTGCCTCGGCGTCTGGGTCGCTCTGGCGGGGCGGCGGCGGCGCGGGCCCGCAACCGGCAAGGCCAACCAGCGCCATCAGGCCTTGACCGCCTCGGCGCCTCCCGCAATGCCCTTGACGCGAAACGACTCGCTGCGCAGTTTTTTCAGGGCATCGTCGAACTTGTCCTTGTAGCGTCGTTCGAGAGCGTCTTTCTCTTGTTTGTTCGGCTGCTTCATCTCCTTGGCGCGTTTGCGCAAATCCTGCATGCGCAGGGCGGCCTTCTTCAGTTCCGGGCGGGCAGCGTCCGCCGATGGCTCATCCTTGATGTTGGTCAGGACCATGTTGATCTGCCCGAGGGTCTCAAGCATGTCCTTGATGACCGCCTCGTGCGGAGAGGGCTTGCCACTGCCACCCTCACCTTCACCCGCGGCGTGCAACATGACCACCGTCAGCAGGGTGGTGACGCAGACAATCCCTGTCTTCATGTCAGATCCCTCGCGGTCGGAAATGCTCCTGTTTCTTGCCCCCTGACCCGCTCGCAGCGATCCTTAGGCGAGCGGCGGGAATAAGTCTCCCCTCGCCCCTGTACTCGGGGGCGAGGGGGGAGGTTATGTCCTGCCCGGCGCCTTAACGCTGCTTGGTCAGCAGCTCGAACGCGTCGATGCCACTCTTGATTTCCCTTTCCAGCTCGTCGATCTTCCCCTTGCCGCCCTGATCGGCCGCCTCTCGGGCCTGTGCGAGCACCGCGCGCAGGGCTTTCTCCTCCTTTTCCAGGTTCACAAGGCTTTCCTGGATGCCGCTGCGATATTTGTCGAGCAGTTCCTTGCTGTACTCCGCCGTCGTCTTATCCTTGGCGCGCTCACTGATTTCCTTGACGCGCTGCAGCCGTTCGCCGATCCGGCGCAAGCCGTTTTCCTTGTCCTTCACAGTCGCAATCGCCTGCAGAACGCTTTCATCAGTCACGCTGATGGGCTGCTTCTTTTCCGCCTGCACATCGACGGCTTTTTTGAGCAGTCCCTTGACCTCGGTCAGTTTGCTGGTGACGCTCGTCAGTTGATCTTTCGTCCGCGCGATTACCCAGGTCTGCTCATCATCGCCGCAACCGACGATGCCCAGCAGCAGTCCGCCGAGCAGCCAGAGCCGGCCCCGGATCGTTCCCTTTCTCATCCTTTTCTCCTCGCCTGCAGGTCATGTAACTGCGTTGGGGGCCGGCGCCCGTGCCGCCGACGTCCACGCCGGAGAGGGTACGCGCAACCCGGTGAGTGCATTGTAGGTCCGCCTCCCTGCACCGATCAGGGGACGGGGAGCGGCCGCAATCTCGTCGTCGATGAAGCAGTATAACAAACGGCCCTGAAAACAGACAAGGTGACAGGGTGGCGGTGGCAAATCCGAAATCCGAAACTCGAAATCCGAAACAAATCCGAAACCCGATGGAAGAAAATCCGTGGGAGCGCGGGCGTCTCGCCCGCTGCCAAGTCGCCAGGATGCGGGCGGGACGCCCGCGCTCCGGGGCTTTGTTTTCTTCTTCGGATTTCGAGTTTGTTTCGGATTTCGAGTTTCGGATTTCGGATTTTCCCGCCGTCACTGACCTACAGGACACCCTTGGTCGATGGGATGCCGGGCATACGCGGGTCGGACTCGACGGCCTGCCGCAGGGCCCGCGCCGCCGCCTTGAAGATGGCCTCGACGATGTGATGGGTGTTCTTGCCGTGGTGACAGACCACGTGCAGGTTGCACGCGCCCGCGGAGGAGACGGCGCGCCAGAACTCCTCGGCCAGCGGGGCGTTGAAGGTGCCAAGGATCTCCAGTGGGATGTCCGCGTGCCAGACACAGAAGGGGCGGCCGCTCAGGTCGAGCGCCACCGTTACCAACACCTCGTCCATTGGCAATGTAGCGCTGCCGTAACGCCGGATGCCTGCCTTGTCGCCCAGGGCCTGCGCCAGCGCCTTGCCGAAACAGATGCCGACGTCCTCGACCGTGTGGTGCGGATCGACGTGCAGGTCGCCGCGGGCCTCGACGCTCAGGTCGATCAGACTGTGCCGGGCCAGCAGCGTGAGCATGTGGTCGAAGAAGCCGACGCCGGTCTGCAACCGTGCGCGACCGGCGCCATCGAGGTCGATGCTCAGGTCGATTTGCGTCTCTGCGGTCTCGCGCTGGATTCGAGCGGTGCGTGGCATCAAGCGGCCCTCGGGGTGTCTGGTCATCGTCGCGGTTTCGCGACCGGGTGTCAAGGAGGGCGTGCGCGCGCCGTTTGCTGCTCGCTCAGCGGCGTTGTCCGATCGCTCTAATCCTCGGCACCGATGTCCAGGGTGAAGGCGTCTTGAACGAGGTCGTTTTCCCGAATCTCGTGCTGCCGGACACACTCGATCCATGCCCGGACGGCCGCGCGAAACGTGTCGTCGAGGGCCGTCGCTGCCCTGGCTTGCGCGAGCAGCGCGTCCAGGGATGCCGCCAACTGACGGTGCTCCTCGACAAGTTGTTGGAGGGCATGCTCCAGGCGCGGCTCACGGCTGCGCACCGTGTCCATGTAGCCGTTGTGTTCCTCAAAACGGAAATGCTCGGTGAGGTGGCGCTGGGTGGCATCGAGGCGTGACTGCACGCCCGCGGGTTCCTCCGTTGAGCCCGGACGAACGGCGTCCCCCAACGTCTGCAAGTCTTCCAGAAGTGTCGCATGCGCGCGGCTGAGGGCCGCGACGACTGACGGTTCTGTTCGCGTCATCACACACCTCCTTTCAGTTCTGTTATCCGGCTTTGCCTAGCAGCCCGTGGAAAAACCCCTCCCCCGGCCCCTCCCCGCCACGGAGAGGGGAGAGTTTGCTGTCTTGCCCCCCCTCTCCGCTGCGGGGAGGGGCCGGGGGAGGGGTTTTTCCACGGGCTGCTAGGGCACCCCTCTCCAGGCAATTTCGATACCGACCGCTCGCTTTTCGTGCGAGCCAGCCCTTCCTCGACGTTGCGCCACGTCGTCGCCTGGCGGCGCGAGCAAGAAGTTGTCGTCGTGAATGCCTGGCATACGGCTCGTGGTGTGCGGAATCGGGCCTACGCTGTGCGGGGGCGGGACAGGAATGTGACCACGAGGCAGGAAAACGAAGCACCCGGCCAGGCTTCTCGTTCACATTTCCCCCAGGAAATAGTGAGCGAAACCCCTGGCCGGGTGTGTGGAGAAAGCCCTGGAGCGCGGGCGTCCCGCCCGCTTCGGAGGGACCAAGATGCGGGCGGGACGCCCGCGCTCCAGGGCTTTGGACAGACCGGATCAGCCTGCCTTCTTGTTGCCGCCGTTCTGCGATGCGGTGCGGATCTGGCCACGCAGGTACTGCAGCGCCATATCCAGCTGCCGGTCAACGAACGTGTGCCCGTTCTTGCCGTTCTCCGCGCGCCGGTCCGGGCGTTGTATTATTTCCCGGTCGCGCTGATGGTCCATCAAGTCGTTCAACTCCTTGATCGGCAGTTCCAGGTTGAAACCTCGGTCCGGCGAGACGCCCCACACATCTTCAGGCCGGCCCTGCGTGCTGGCCTTGTTCAAGTTCTGACCGTTGGGCCGCCAGAACGTCGCCGTCGTCAGCTTCAGCTGACCGCCGGTCTCGAACGGCAGAATCGTCTGCACGCTGCCCTTGCCGTAACTACGCGAGCCCATGATGATCGCCCGGCCGTGGTCCTGCAAGCAGGCCGCCACGATCTCGCTGCCGCTGGCGCTGTAACCATTCACCAGGCACACCATCGGGAAGGTCAGGTAACTGCCGTCGCTCTTGCCGATGTACGACGTCTCGGCACCGCTGCGCGGTTTGATCGTCACGATCATGCCGTCGTCGATGAACATGTCGGAGATCTTGACCGCGCTGTCGAGCAGGCCACCCGGGTTAAACCGCAGGTCGAGGATGAAGCCCTTGATGCCCGCCTTCGACAGCTGCCGCATCACCCGATCCAGGTCGCGCTGCGTGTTCCGCGAGAACTGTGTCAGGCGGACGTAGCAGATCTTGTTCTCCGGATCGACGACGTAGTTCCAGCTATCGTCGTCATTGCGTTTGTTGCCGAGCACCGTCTCGACCTCGACCTTGCCGCGGAGCAGCCGGAACTCCAGGGGCTTGTCGTGCCCCTCGCGCTGGACGACCAACTTGATCGGCGTGCCTTCCTTGCCGAGGATCAGTTTCACTGCGTCCTCGGTACTCATGCCCTTGGTCGAGATCGTTTGCGGTTGGGGCAACGGGTTGCCGTCCTTGTCCACCTCGCGGATGATCTGCGTGATGATGTCGCCCGCGTACATCTTCGCCTGGTACGCCGGGCTGCCCTTGATCGGCGTCACCACCTGGAGCATGTCCTTGGTGCTGCTCTTGCGAATCTGCACGCCGATTCCGGAGAAATGGCCGGTTAAATGGACCTTATCACGCTCAACCGTTTCGACATCGTAGTAATCGGTGTGCTTGTCCAGTTTGCCGAGCATCGGATGCAACGAGAGGGTGATGTCCTTGTTCTCGGCCAGATCCTCGCGCTTGCCGAGGTGCTGACGGGCTTCCTTGAGGATCTTGAGCAAATCGCTCTTCGACAGGCTCTTGGCGTTGTCGAGGCGTTCCTTGATGCTGGGGGGCAGTTTTTCGTCGAGGCGCTTGTACAGCCCCTTGATGGCCCAATCGACGAGTTGGCCCTGGTTGACCGCCTTGACGTATCCCTCGCGGACGACCTCGGTAGCACGGAGGACCATGCGGGCGTACGTGGTCGCGTCGGCTTCGGGCAAGCGCATCCCGGCGAGGATCCGATCGCGCTCGGTGCGGAAGTCGGCCAGGGCGAGTTTGCCGTCGGCCAGCTTCTGGTACGCCTTGCGCAGCCCTTGCTGGGCATCGAGTTTCGGCATGCGCGTCAGGAGATTATGGCCCTCCCCGACGACGTCCTTGGTGAGATTGTTGGCGGCGGCGAGTTTGTCGAAGGCGGCGACGCGCCGGGTGACGGTGGCGGTGACGGCCGGGTTGAGGTCGAGAACGAAGTCGCTGCTCTGCCCTTCGAGGACGATGGGGAACTGGGCCTTCTGCTCGTCGGTCTTGCCGTGCTGGCGAGCGAGCGCGGGCAGTTGCTTGCGGAGGTACGTCGCCAGTTCGCTCACCGTGATGACGCCGTCCGGCTCGTAGCCTTCGCTGTCGGCGGCACCCTTCAGGCCGTCGATCACGACCTTCGTGAAAACGCCGTGGTCCTTGAGGTCGAGCGTCGGCTTCAGGCCGCTGTTGGCCAGGAAAACCACCCGGCCGACGGGGGCCTTGTCGTCATCCTTGCCCTGGAACTCCTTGTAGAGCTTGTTGAGGTCGGGATCCGGCGCCTTGTCCTTCGGGAGCTTGACGCCCACGAAGTTGACGTCGAGGAAGGCGGCCAGGCGCTGGCTCTTGAGTTTGTCGAGGGCGTTCTCAAGGTCGCCGCTGGCAACGGCGTCCTTGGCGCGATTCTGGAACGTCGAATCCGTGGCGAAGTAGCAGGCCCGGTCGCCAACGGCGGCGCCTTGCGTGAGCAGGGCCACGATCACCAGGTCGTCGCGGCCGGCATTCTGGGCGACCCAGTTGAACGCTTCGAGAATGTTCGCGCGCGTGGCCAGCTTACTGTTGCGCTTGGCATCCTCACTGCCGAGGAGCAGGCGGACATGCTTGGCATCAACGCCGAGGTAGTCCTTGTTGCTGAACAGGTCGTAGAGGGCGCGGGCGTCGGCCTCGGCGTGCTTGCGGGGAAGAATCTTGTCGTCGGCATATTTGTCAATCCCCACGATGATGACGTAGGGTGTCGATTTGTTCTCATCGGCGGCGCGAACTGGCTGGGCACGCAGACCCATCAGGAAGAAGAGCGCCAGCAGTCCCAGGAACTTCGATTTGAGCATGAAAACGATCCTTTCGGCCCGGCGTGGGTCGGGCCTTCTCGAGAAGAATCTGCCCCAGGCGGCTCGGGGCTACACAGCCTAGATGCGGGCGAGCGTTGTTGGGGAGGAAAGCGGGGCGGCCCAGCGAGGGCCTCTATCTAATCATTCTGACCGGGATTGAGATCCAGTCAACCCATTTTCTCGCCGCCAGCCGCGGTTGGCCTTGACACGCCACTCGACGGCGCCACGACCGGGCGCGGTTTACCCCATCGCCGGAGCTTGTGTTGCCGGCCTCAAGGCCGCAGGCGGACGCCCTTCGCGGACCTGGAAAGCCGGGCAATTCGGGAAAGTCTCCGAAGGGAGGACGAACGGCGGTAGAGGGCGCAACGGTTGAGAAGACGGCGGGGATAAACCCCGCCGCTCGTTGATGCCATGACGAGCCGCCGGGTTTATCCCGGCGGGGATGCCCGTTCCTTCCCAGGAGGTGGTTCGCGTGGCACAAGGGCACGTATCGTCCGGATCAACGCGCTGGTTCCTCCCGCGATGGCTCCGACGACTGCGCCAAAACCTCCACCGAGCAAGCCGTACGTGAAGAGCAGCGTCGAGAGTGGTGCGGCGGCATAAAGACGCCAGGGGAAAGAGGAGGTGCGCAGCGCGTCGTCAAGGGTGTAAAACGAGATTTGGTTCGGCGTGGACTCGGGAGGCTGCTCGCCAAGATGGATCAGAACGGCCACCCCGGCGCCGAGCAGGGCACCGACGAGAAGCCCACACGCCGCCCCAAGGATTGTCCGCAACATGAGGCGCACCTTTCAGCGCGAGGGAGGAGGGGGAGGTTCACGGGGGATCAGCGCGTTCAGGGCGCGGAGGATTGCGCTGGTCGTTCCCGCGAGCGCCCCGATGATCGATCCCAACGCTCCGCCGAGGGCGCCATTCGTGAACAGGTGCGTGGAGAGAGGCGTCACGTAGGGCCATTGCGACCACGGCGAGGGATTCCACCCCATCCCTCCAAGTGGAACAACAGGCGGCGCGTCGTCGGGCGGCCGTTCGCCGAGGTGGATCAGGACGCCAACGCCGACACCAAGCAGTGCCCCGACCAGAAACCCACACGCGGCCCCGAGGATAGTCCGCAACATCGCGCGTTCTCCGCAGCGAGACAATGGTGTTCCCGGATGACGTCATCCGTTGACCCGATCTCTTCTATCTGAAAATTGCTGGGCCTCCGCCGCACCGTTTCCTCCATCCTCAGATCCGCTAGAATCGGCAGAGAACCCACCCGCAACGTCCACCCTGAGAGGATCCCCCCATGTCGCTCTGGCCGCGTCAACGACCGCCTGGATTCCGCTTGCTTTTCGCCCTTGTGCTCTCGCTATTCTTGCCCCTTGTGGCGCTCTCACTCGGCTCCGCGGGCGGACAGAAGGCAGCGCAGGAGCGGCTGCGACCGGAGGGGATCGACGGCAGCCTCGTGATCTGCGGCGGCGGCAAACTGCCCGACTCCGTCCTCACGCGGTTCGTGCAACTCGCCGGCGGCGAGCAGGCGCATCTCGTCATTGTACCGACCGCCAGCGACCGCGCCGACAAGGAAGCCGAGGAGAAGTTGCTCGCACCGTGGAAGGCCCGCAAGGTCGCGTCGGTCACGCTGCTGCATACTCGGTCAAAACAGACCGCCAATGATCCCAAATTCTGCTCCCCGCTCCAGAAAGCCACTGGTGTCTGGTTCGGCGGCGGCAGCCAGGGCCGCATCGCCGATGCCTACGTCGGCACCGCGGTCGAGAAGGAGCTTTACGCACTCCTCAAACGCGGTGGTGTCATCGGTGGCTCGTCGGCCGGGGCGGCGGTGATGTCGCGGCTGATGATCGCCTCGGGCAACCCGGACGCGAAGACGGCGCAGGGTTTCGATCTGCTCCCCGCTGCCGTCGTCGATCAGCATTTTCTCAAGCGCAACCGCCAGCCGCGTCTGCTCGCCGTCCTGGAGAAGAACCCTGGCCTGGTCGGCTTCGGCATCGACGAGGGGACGGCGCTGATCTTGCGCGGGCGGCAACTGCAGGTGCTCGGCGACTCGACGGTGACGGTCTGCCTGGCAAAATCGGCGACGCGGGCGACGCGTACCTTCGAGTTGAAACCCGGCACTCCCGCCGACCTGACGACCCTGCGCCGCACGGCCATCGCCCGTGCCGAGGCGCCCTTCTCGCCGAAGGTCGCGCCAGTGCCGAACGTGCCGAAGGGCAGTCTGGTCATTGTTGGCGGCGGCGGGATGCCGGCGAATGTGACGCAGAAGTTCATTGAACTGGCTGGCGGCCCCGATGCCCTGATTGTCGTGTTGCCGATCGCCGCGAGCGATGGCCCGCCGAAAGCGACCGAGGGCAACTTTTTCAAGAAGGCCGGCGCCCGTAATGTCCACACCTTGACCGCTCGCACCTTGAAGGAGATAGAAGACCCCAAAACGATCGAACTCGTGAAGAAGGCGAACGCTCTCTGGTTCGGCGGCGGCCGGCAGTGGCGTTTCGTCGATGCGTACGAGGGGACGAAGGCGTATGACCTGTTGCACGACATCTTGCGGCGTGGCGGCGTGATCGGCGGCAGCTCCGCGGGGGCGACGATTCAGGGCGATTATCTGTGCCGCGGCAGCCCGCTGGGCAACCTGGAGATGATGTGCGAGGGCTACGAACGCGGTTTCGCCTTCCTGCCGGGTGTGGCGATTGACCAGCATTTCGCCCAGCGCAAGCGCTTCCGCGACATGACGGCCTTGATAAAAGTCTATCCGCAATTGCTCGGCATCGGCATCGACGAGGCGACGGCGCTGATCGTCAAGGGACACGTCGCGGACGTAATGGGCCGCAGTCAGGTTCACTTCTACGACGCCCGGTCGCGCGCGGAGGGCGCGCCGGAATATGTGTCGGTGGGTGCCGGTGGGCGTTACGATCTGAAAACGCGGCAAGCGCTCGCGCCGGCGAAAGCGA
>WNGB01009779.1_pt1 | contig 13395 bp, 11 predicted proteins | sample 5400681 | NCBI WGS metagenome assembly WNGB01 (sample SAMN13153367, study PRJNA577476) | soil metagenome | isolation source: 115 cm soil or saprolite under grassland replicate 2 | place: USA:California | collected 2016-06-15 | reverse complement strand
AGAAGCTCGCGCTGCGCTGGAGCCAGCCGGTCATCGTCGAGAACCGGGCGGGCGGCGGTCAGACGATCGGCACCGAGGCGGTCGCGCGGGCAGAGCCTGACGGCTATATGCTGCTCTCGTCGGCGGCCGGGCCGCTCGTGGTCAACCCGAGCCTCATTCCGAACCTCGGCTACGACCCGGCCGCGTTCGCGCCCATCACCATCATGGCCTCGCTGCCTTATGTGCTGGTGGTCAATCCGAAGGTCCCGGCCTCGAGCGTTGCGGAACTGATCGCCTACGCGAAAGCCAATCCGGGCAAGCTCAACTACGCGGCGCCAGGCGGCGGCTCGCAGACGCAGCTTGCGGCGGAGTGGCTGAAGATGCTGTCCGCCACCAAGATGACCTTCGTCCCCTACAAGGGCTCGGCGCCCGCGGTCACCGATCTGATCGCCGGCCACGTCGATTTCATGTTCGACAATCTCGCCAATTCGCTGCAGCACATCCGCGCCGGCAGGCTGCGGGCGCTTGCGGTCGCGAACGAAGCGCGGCTCGCGGAGTTTCCCGACCTTCCGGCCATGGCGGAGACCTTTCCGGGCTTCGTCGCCACCAGCTGGTTTGCCCTGCTGGCGGCACCGAAGACGCCGGCGCCGATCGTGGACAAGCTTTGGCAGGCGATCGCCGAGACCTTGCGCATGCCGGAGGTCGCGCAGCGCCTGCGCGGGCTCGGCGCCAACCCCGGCGGCTCCACACCGGCCGCGACCGCAGCCTTCCTCCGGCAGGAAACCGAACGCTGGCGCAGGGTCATTGCCGAGGCCGGCATCAAGCCGGAATGAGCCCGATTCGGGCTCCACGCTTGATTTTTGTGCGTTGAACCCTGATATCCCGGGGGACAGACACAAATTGTCAGTGGGAACAACACGATGACGGATTGGACCGCTCGCCGCCCCGACGACGCGGCCGCCGCGCCGGAGGGGGCCGAAGCGCAGCCCCCGAAGGCCGAGGACGCCAAAGAAGCCCAGAAGATCGCCGAGCTGGTGGAGACGCTGGCGCGCGAGTCCGCGGAGAACAAGGACAAGCTCCTGCGTGCGCTCGCCGAGATGGAGAACCTGCGCCGCCGCACCGAGCGCCAGGTCGCCGATGCGCGCGACTACGGCATCGCTGCGTTCGCGCGCGACGTGCTGGCGGTCGCCGACAACATGGACCGCGCGCTCCAGGCGCTGGACGCCGAGCTGCGCGAAAAGGCCGAGCCCGGCATCAAGGCGCTGCTCGACGGCGTCGAGATCACCGAGCGCGAATTGCTCAAGGTGCTGGAGAAGCACGGCGTCAAGAAGTTCGAACCCAGCGGCCAGAAGTTCGACCCGAACTTTCACCAGGCCATGTACGAAATCTCCGATCCCACGGTCCCCGCCGGTACCATCGCGCAGGTGGTGCAGGCCGGCTACATGATCGGCGAGCGGGTGTTGCGCCCGGCGCTGGTCGGCATCGCCAAGGGCGGGCCGAAAGCCGCGCCCGCCGCCGAGGCCGCCGATGCGCCGGTCGACGACAACGGCAGCTCGCAAGGTCCGAACGGCGCGGCGTGATCTTCAGCGCCGCCCGCCCTGCGCTCCGCTGAACTTCGCGAGCTCTTGCTCCGCCGCTGGCAGAAACTGTTCCCAGTCCGGCCGCAGCCGGTTCTCGTTCTTGAGCTTGCGCATCTCCGCCACGATAAAGGCCCAGCGCCGCGCCGGCTCGTCGCCGCGCTGCGCCAGCCGCCAGTGCGAGGCGACGACGTCCAGTTGCCACTGGGCGTTGTTGAGGTCGGCCCTGGCCAGGCGCTCCCGGATGGCGAGGCTGTCGCGGAACGATGTCACCGCCTCCGCGAGATTGTTCTGCGTCGCCAGCACGTCGCCGACCTTCTCGTAGGACACCGAAAGGTCGCGCTGCCAGCCGGTATTGTTGGGATCAATCTTGGTCAGCCGCTGCCGGATGGCGAGGCTGTCGCGGAACGACGTCAGCGCCTCGGCGTCGTTGTTTTGCGCCACCAGCACTTCGCCGATCTTCTCGTGGTAGACGGATAGATCGCGCTGCCAGCCCGCGTTGCTGGGGTCGGCGTCCGCCAGCCGTGACGCAATGGTGATGGCCTCGCGGAACGAGGTCTGCGCCTCGGCGTGGTTGCCTTGCGCCACCAGCACCTCGCCGACCTTGTTGTTGGAGACCGAGAGATCGCGTTGATACCCGGCATTGTTGGGTTCGGCCTTGGCGAGCCGCTCCCGGATGGCGAGGCTGTCGCGGAACGATGTCAGCGACTCGGGGAGCTTGGCCTGCGCCAACAGCACCTCGCCGATCTTCTCGTAGGAGACCGAGAGATTGCGCTGCCAGTCGGTGTTGTTGGGGTCGTCCTTGAGCACCTGCTCGCCGATGGCGAGGCCCTGGCGATAGGATGTCAGCGCCTCGCCAAAGTTGCCTTGCGCCGCCAGCACATTGCCGACGCGCTCATGCGACGCGAACAGATTGCGTTGCCAGGCGATGTTGCTGGGGTCGGCCTTGGCCAGCCGCTCGGCGATCGCTTGTGCCTGCACGAAGTCCGACCTGGCGGCGGCGAGGTCGCCGCGTCCGATCCGGATGTCGCCCAGCCCAAGCCGCGCCCAATACACTTCGGAGCTGTCCGGCGCATCGGCCTTGAGCGCGATCAATCGGCGATAGTGGCGCTCCGAGCCGTCGAGATAGCCGGCCTGCAGTTCGAACCAGCCGGCCCAGTACAGCGCATCGGCATTGTCCGCGTCGAACTCGAGCGCCCGCGCATAGTATTCGCGGGCGCGCTTGGGATCGCCGAGGCCCGCGATGGCGCCCAGGTTGCGATAGGCTTCGGCGGCCTGCTTGGCGTCGCTCTTGGCGCGCGTCGCCATCTCGTCCGCGACCGCCTTGAGCAGCGGCTCGGCTTCGGCCGGCCGGCCGGCCTTGAGCAGCTCCAGCGCCTTGGCGTAGCGCGCGTCGGTCGCGGCGCCGTTGGCAATCGCCGTGATGGCGGCGGTGAGGCCGGCGCCGGGGGTCGCGGCCTGCGCCGAGCCGACCGGGCTGTAGCGGGCGACCAGCGCCTGGATCTCGTCGAGCGTCGATTGCCGATCCGCCAGCGTCAACTGGGTCTGATGCGACTGCCAGGCGAAGAAGCCGCCGGACGCCATCAGCATGACGATCACGCCGACGATGCCGTTGCGCAGCCGCGCCTGCCGCCGGCGCGCCCGCTCGGCACGGCGGAAGATATCGTCGGAGGGAACGCCGATCAGGCCGGCCACCGCCTTGGCGAGGCCGAGCGTCTTGCCGTCGCCGCTCTCGCGCAAGTCGGGGCCGAGGATCGTCACCGGCTCTTTGGTGACCGCGCCGTCGGGCGCGAGCGCGTAGCGCAGCGCCGGCGGGAAATTGTCCGGATACGCGCCCTCGACGATGACTGGGATCACCGGGCGGTCCGGATGGCGCGAGCGGAACAGCCGCACTTCTTCGTTCACCGCCGGGCGCGTGGCCGCGATCGTCGAGCACAGCACGATCAGCGCCGAGGAGGCGTCGAGCGCCGCGATGGTGGCGTCGGTCAGCGTGTGGCCGCCGGAGAAATCCTCGCGATCGCGAAAGATCGGCCGCAGCGTCTGCGGCACCGGGCCCAGCGCCGTCGTTCGCCCGGCCAGGTCCTTGTCGATGCGGAAATTCTCGAGCGCCGCATGCAGCCACTTCGCCCACGCCGTGTCGGCATGGCTGTAGCTCAGGAACGCGCGGTACTTGATCGCGACCAGCGATGTTGCAGCGGTTTCTGCCACGGTCTCCCTCTCGGCGGCAAAAGACCCCCGGAACCCGACATTAGCAGAGTTCCCGGCCGCTTTGCGGCAGACAGGTGAAATGTTGGTAAGGGTTGCGGTTGGCCGGGAGGGAGTGTCGGTCCCTGCGAAGATTGGCGATAATGAACAGATGCACCGCAGCACCGAACGGTTCCTCACGACCCATACCGGCAGCCTGCCCCGGCCCGACGATCTCGTCCGCATGATGTTCGCCCGCGAGGAGGGCGTGCCGGTCGATCCCGCCGCGCTTGCCGCGCGCGTGCGCGCCGCGGTGGCGGAGATCGTGCAGAAGCAGGTCGCGGCCGGCATCGATCTCGTCAACGACGGCGAGATGTCGAAGCCGAGCTACGCCACCTACGTGAAGGATCGCCTGGCGGGCTTCGGCGGCGCCGGCAACACCTTCGTGTACCAGGACCTCGCCGACTTCCCGGACCTCGCCCGCCGCGTGTTCGGCGATCCCGGGCGCTCGCGCCGCAAGACGCCCGCCTGCAACGCGCCGATCGCGGTGCGCGACCTTGAGGCTGCCAGCATCGACGTCGCCAATCTCAAGGCGGCGCTCGCCACCGTGGGCCACAGCGGCGCGTTCATGAGCGCGGCGTCGCCCGGCGTGGTGTCGCTGTTCTTCCGCAACGAGCACTACCGGGACCACGAGACCTACCTGTTCGCGATCGCGGACGTGATGCGCCGCGAATACGAAACGGTTGCGAAGGCCGGCTTCGTGCTGCAGATCGACTGCCCCGACCTCGCCATGGGCCGGCACATCCAGTACGCGGATCTGGAGCTCGCCGAGTTCCGCAAGCGCGCCGGCATGCACATCGCAGCGCTCAATCACGCGCTCGCCAACATTCCGCCCGAGCAGCTACGCATGCATCTGTGCTGGGGCAACTACGAGGGCCCGCACCACTGCGACGTGCCGCTCGCCGACATCATCGACCTGGTGTTCACGGCGCGCCCGGCCGCGATCTCGTTCGAGGCCGCCAATCCGCGCCACGCCCACGAATGGGCACTCTTTGAGCGCGTGAAACTGCCGCCCGGCAAGGTGCTCATCCCCGGCGTGATCGAATCGAAGTCGAACTTCATCGAGCACCCGGAGCTCATTGCCCAGCGCCTCGGCCGCTATGCGCGGCTGGTCGGGCGCGAGAACGTCATCGCCGGCAGCGACTGCGGCTACGGCACCTGGGTCGGGCAGGCAGCGGTCGATCCCGACGTGGTGTTCGCGAAATTCGCCGCCATGGCGGAAGGCGCCCGGCTCGCGTCACGGGAATTCTGGACGTAGCGGACAACCGGCCTGTGAGCCTGCCGTGTCCGTCCTTCGTTCACCGGAGCGACGCGAGGTCGAGCACCTGGATGGCGCCGTCGCGTTGACCCACATAGGCGCGGCTCCCGTCCGGCGAAATCGCGATGCGTTGTGGCCTGACTGCAGAGTCTGGCGACGTCGCGACAAATTGACGGGTGGCGAGCGCGGCAATCAGGGTGTCGCCTTTGAGATCCACCACTGCGACATGACGTCCGTTGGGGAGGAACGCGATATCCTGGAACCAGGACTCCCCCAGCGATGGGATTTCGGCGCTGAGCTGTTTCGACTCAATGTCCACAATCCGGATGGCAGCGGGCTCTGCGGCTGCCACGAGACGCTGGTCCGGCGAGACGGCGACCGCCCAGACCTGAGAGTGCATCGCGATTTTTGCGATCGGCGATCCGGTTGCGGCATTCCAAAGGCTGACCGAGCTCTGCCCGCCGGTCACGATGAGCTTGCCGTCAGGCGAGTAGGACAGCCCGGTGGGCCAGCCGGTCAATCCATCTCGCGTCCAAAGCCGGCGTCCGGTTGCTGCATCCCACACTCTGAGCGACTTGTCGTCAAAACCCGCGGTGGCGACATGACGACCGTCGGCCGCGGCCGCCAGTCTGTCGCTGTTTTTGACGACCCACGACGTTACTTTACGTCCGCTGGGGATTTCCCAAACAATGACCCCTTTTTTCGGATCGGCCGTTGCGGCGCGCTGCCCGTCCAGGAATGCAACCGCCACGTTACCGTCATGGCCACTCAACACGTTCAAGGGACGGCCGCTTTGCGCGTCCCAGAGGACGGATTGCTGGTAATAACCGCTGAGCACGTATCGGCCATCCCGGGAGACGGCCATTGCGGTTACCATGCCTGTGTTGTCTGGCGCCTTCCAGTTTGCAAGCACGGGCAAATCGTCGAGCGCTGCTTGCGCGCACGCAGGAAGCGCCGACAACGTCGCCGTGGCGCCAACGAGAAATCCAATCGCCGATGCTGTGATCGCCCTGTCCCGGTCCAACATGTTTCCCCCGGAGGCTGTTCGCGTCATGTCATTGTGCAGTGGCGTCGCAAACGTGGCAACAGCGCTCGAACAGGGAGTAGCGAATAGTAATTCAGCTTCTCTTCGCTCTCGCCTCACCGCGTGTCGATGCCGTCGCGCACCGCCCGGAAGCGCGCGTAGGCGCCCGTCCAGGCCTCCGTGCGTGCGACCCCGATCATGTGCATGTAGGCGCCGCCGCCGAACCGCAGCCACTGCACGATGGTGACGGCATTGCCGGTCCGGTTGTCCTTGCCGGTCGCCATGATCTGATGGCCCTGCTGGCCGCCGACGCGCAGCGGCTCCGACGTGTTGATGCGCCAGTCCCGCAGATTGGGAATGCCCGCGAACACGTTGCGCGCGAAGTCGTCGCGGTTGCCGCCCTGCGCCGGACCGCCGGGCGCGATCGCCACGATGATGTGTGGTGCTACGTCGGGCCCGGTGTCGGCGGCCGGCGCATCCGTGAGCATGATGGCGCGCCCCGCCATCACGCCGCCGATCCGGAAGCCGGCGAGTTCGCTGATGCGGAACGGCACCAGCGCAAGCTGCTCCTCGTCCGGAACGGTCGCGCGCACCATGAGGCTTGCGAGCGCGGTGCGGACCACGAGTTCCGGATAGGCTTTGGCGGCGTCATCCGGAACCTGCACGGTCACCAGCGCGGTCAGGTCGGGCGCTGCGATTGCGAAGATCCACTTGCGCAGCTTGATCCCGTCGGCCTCCTGGCGCGCGATCACCAGGAACCCCTTGCCGGCCGCGACGCCCTGGTCTTCGCGCTGCTCCAGCGTCAGCCCGCGCTTCTTGAGCTCGTCGGCGCTGGTCGTGCGCTCGAGCTCCGCGTAGGCCTCCGGCGGCAGCGAGGCGATCACCACCGCGACCTTGTTGCCGGCGTCCTCGAAGCCGCTGAAACTCTGGCTCGGCGTCGTACCCGGCGGCGGCGCCAGTCCGACGCGCGAGCCGGCCGGAAACACGATATCGAGCGCCTGCGCGGGCGCGGCGAGTGCGAAGAGGGCGATGAGCGCGAAGAGGGAGCGTCGAGTCATGGCCGGCATGGTACAGGATTGCGTGGGGAAAATACGGCGGCGAAGCGGCGAAGCCGGGCAACAGGTCCATCAACGGAGACACGATTGCCGGCGCTGATGATCCAGGGATGCGGCTCGGATGTCGGAAAGTCGATCCTGACCGCCGGCCTGTGCCGCGTATTCACCACCCGCGGGCTGCGGGTACGGCCGTTCAAGCCGCAGAACATGAGCAACAACGCCGCGGTCACGCCGGACGGCGGCGAAATCGGGCGCGCCCAGGCGGTGCAGGCGCTCGCGTGCCGTGTCCCGTCCAGCGTCCACATGAATCCGGTGCTGCTCAAGCCGCAGAGCGATACCGAAGCCCAGGTTGTTGTGCACGGGCGCGTCGCCGGCACGGCGTCTGCGCGCACCTATCAGGATCGCAAGCGAAGTCTGCTGCCGCCCATTCTCGACAGCTTTCGCCGTCTTGAAGCCGAGAGCGATCTTGTGCTGGTCGAGGGTGCCGGCAGCCCGGCCGAGACCAATCTTCGCAAGCACGATGTCGCCAACATGGGCTTCGCCACCGCCACCGGCACGCCGGTCGTGCTGGTGGGCGATATCGAACGCGGTCACGTGATCGCGGCGCTGGTGGGGGCGCACGCGGTGCTCGATCCAGCCGACCGCAGTCTGATCCGGGGATTCATCATCAACAAGTTTCGCGGCGACCCGGCGCTGTTCGACGATGGCCGCCGCGAGATTGTTCGTCGGACCGGCTGGCCGGATCTCGGACTCGTTCCTTGGTTGCGTGCCGCCAGCCTGCTGCCGGCCGAGGACGCGGTGACGATGCCGGAGCGGCGGGATAAAGCGACGGTTCGCATCGCCGTTCCCCTGCTGTCGCGTATTTCCAATTTCGACGAGTTCGATGCGCTGCGTGCGGAGGATACCGTCGACTTTCTCTTCGTCCCGCCTGGGCGGCCGCTGCCCGGCGATGCCCACCTGGTGATCCTGCCGGGCACCAAGGCAACCATCGCCGACCTGGCCTTCGTTCGCGCCCAGGGCTGGGACATTGACCTCGCGGCCCACGTCCGGCGTGGCGGTCACGTGCTCGGCATTTGCGGCGGATATCAGATGCTGGGGTCTCGGATCGCCGACCCGGACGGCGTCGAAGGGCCGCCTGGCGCGGTCAAGGGCCTCGGCCTGCTCGACCTGGAGACGGTTCTCACCGGCGACAAGGTCCTGACGCCGGTGTCCGGCCATTTGACCGAGAGCGGCGCGCGCTTCGAAGGCTATGAGATGCATGTCGGCCGCACCCATGGCCCGGCGATGGCGCGCCCATTGCTCATGTTTGACACCGGCGTTGCCGACGGCGCGGTCAGTGTCGATCGCCGCATCGCGGGCGGGTATGTTCACGGCCTCTTCAATCGGCCCGAGCCGCGCGCCGTCCTTCTGGCGGTGTTCGGCGCCCGCTCCAATGCACGCGATCAAAACGCGGTCACCGAGGCCGCCCTGCAGGAGATCGCGCAGGCGCTGGAGCGTTCGCTCGCCATCGACGCGCTGGCGCAGATCGCGGGCGTGACCGCAGGTTGATCGGACATCCCGGCCATCCGAGGTGCACGACGATCGGCGATATGATAAGGCTATGGGTCATGACGAAGTTGCTTGAGCAAGGAATCGAAGCGGTGCGGGGCCTCCCCGCCGACCGGCAGGACATGGCGGGCGAGCTTCTGCTTGGGCTCGCGGGCGCCGTGCAAGCAGGCTACGAACTGACGCCCGAACAGATCGCTGATCTGAAGATTGCTCTCGCGCAGGCCGATCGCGGCGAGTTCGCGACCGACGATGAATTGAATGCTGTCTGGAAAAAGTTCGGCTTATGAAACTGCGGGTCACGCCGCAGGCTCGCCGACATCTTGAGGCCATCGCCGAATACTTGACTGAAAGAAGTCCCGCTGCTTCTCGCAGCGTTGGTCAACGGATTCGCGAAACGATGCAACTCTTGACCGACTTCCCGATGATCGGTCACGGGGGTTCGTTGCAGGGCACCCGCGAATTGGTGGTGCCAGGGTTGCCGTACATCATCGTGCACCGGGTTGAATCGACGGGTGGCGATACGGTGGTGATCCTCGGGATCTATCACGGCGCACAGCGCCGACCGGGCCAGGAAAAGAAATAGCCGGCCGTCACCCCGGCAACGTCACCCGCCGCATCGTCAGGTTGATCCGTCCGCCCTCCGGCAGCAGCGTCGAGGTGCCCGGCATGATGCGGTCGACGCCGTGGAACGCGAGCCGCGCCTCGCCGCCGAGCACGAGCGCGTCGCCGGAGGCGAGCTTGAGCGAGCGGGTCGGGCCGCTGCGCTGGGTCCCGCCGATCCGAAACAGGCACGTATCGCCGAGCGACAGCGAGACGACCGGCGCTGCAAAATCCTGCTCGTCGCGGTCCTGATGCAGTCCCATGCGGGCGTCGCCGCCATAGACGTTGACCAGGCACGCTTCCGGCGGATGCGGATAGCGCGCCAGCTCGCGCCAGGCCTCGAGCAGCATCGGCGGGATCGGCGGCCACGGCTCGCCGGTTTCCGGATGGGTCGGCTCATAGCGATAGCCGCGCATATCCGTGATCCAGCCGAGCGCGCCGCAATTGGTCATTCGCACCGTCATCGGCTTGCCGCTCTTGGGCATGCGCGGCGTATAGACCGGCGCGCGCCGCATGACCTCGCGCAGCGCCGCCAGCAGCGCCTCCTGGGCTGCCCGGTCGAGATAACCGGAGAATAAACGAAACCCGCTGCGGTCCACCGGATGGCTCCTCAAGGCCCTTCAAAAGGTCGCAGGACAATGTATGATCGCTGGGACCGCAACAAAACGACCAAGGGAGGGCCCCAATGAAATCATGGATCGTTCCGGCCGTAGCACTGTCCGTGCTCGGATTTGCCACCACCGCACAGGCGCAATCGCCAGCGCAAGGCAGGCTGTTCTTCGAAGGCGACATCATCCGCGGCGCCCAGCCCGGCGCGCCCGGTCCGTTGTGCGCCTTGAACAGCCAGTTCAAGCGCTTGGAAAAGGTGGTCTTTCGTCTCCGCGTTCTCGATCAAGCCGGCAATGCGCTCGACGACAAGGGGCTGAAGACTCTCGTCGTCCAATTGCCCGACGGCCAGAAGCTCGAAGCGCGCTACGGTCAGCATCCTCCGCGCGGCGAGGCCGCCGATTATTTCTGGACCGCCGCCTGGATCATTCCGGACAACTATCCGTCCGGCTCGTTCTTCTACAAGGCGACGGCGACCAGCACGCAGGGCGTGACGCAGACCTGGGAACCGTTCAAGATCAAGACGACGCAGTTCAACGTCATTGACGGCAAGATCGAGCTCAAGCCGTAAAACCTGAAGGTCAAGGCCATGGCGATCCGCCTCGGAAACGGGCGAGCAATTCTGCTCGCCTGCACGCTTGTCGCGTTCTCATGCGCGTTTCCCGCAAGCCTCATGGCGGCACCGCGCGCCGCCGACCTGGGTCCCGAGGTGGCGCTCACGGAGCCGTCGGACGGGTTCGTGGGACGCCTGAGCGTCAGCCCGAAGAATGGCCCGGTCGGCACGCCGCTGACCGTAACCGGCGAGGGCTTCCCGCCCGAACAGGAGCTGGAGCTGGTCTGGCGCACCGTGAAGGGGCACTGGAAGGTCACCATCGCCGAATATTTCGGTCGTGAATTCACGACTGCCGCCTATCGCATCGCGACCGTGAAAAGCGACAAGGCCGGCCGCATCTCCGCGAATTTCGTGGCGCCGGAAGATTTCGGCTTTATGCACGACATCGTGGTGCAGAAGGGCGACCGGCTGCTCACGCAGACCGCGTTCAACCTCGACATGACGGCGAAGATCGTCGGCGCGACCTCGGGCCCGATCGGCACGGCTATTGCGATCGAAGTCCAAGGAATCGGCTGGCGCGAGCTCGAAGGCAGCTGGGTCCTGCTCTACGACAACAAGTACACCGGCTTTATGTCGACGGTGACGACCGGCGGCACCGCGCGCTTCGATGTGCCGGCGACCGGCCACACCGGCGCCCACATCCTCGAAATCCTGCACACCGATTTCGGCTCGCCCTATCGCAACACCCAGCAGTCGCCGGTGCCGGACCGCCCGCAGTTCAAGCTCGGCTTCACCATCACGCCGGGCGCGCCGGTGCTGCCGCCGGCTCCGGCCGTGCAGGCCCAGACCGTCGTGCGCTCGCTGCCGCCCAAGGGTGAGCTTGCCGCCGCGCCGGCGTTCTCCGGCGTCGATCAGCCGGTGACGGTGACGGGCACGGGCTTCGAACCCAGCAAGACCTACACGCTCAACTGGAATACGGTCGTCGGCAACCGCATGAGCGGCCGCGGCTGGGAAGAGGTCCCGCGCCCGATCGCCGAGGCCAAGGCCGACGGCTCGGGCCGCGCCGAATTCCGATTCAAGGTCCCCGACGACCTCGGCGGCCAGCACAATCTCTGGGTCGACCTTGGCGGCGGCAACAAAAAGACCGGCGCCTACTGGATCGCCCCCACCGCGCTGCCGCTCGACGTCGCGCGCGGGCCGGTCGGCACCACCTTCAAGGTCCATATCAAGGGCGGCGGCTGGAGCGAGACCGCCAACATCTACACGCTGGTCTACGACAACGCGACCTCGGGCTATGCGTGCAGCTTCAACAGCCAGGGCGATATCGAGATCATCATGCAGGCGACCGGCGAGCCCGGCTGGCACTTCATCGACCTCTACCCGGCGATCTACAAGGGCAAGGAAACGCGCCCGAACAACTACCGGCTGCCGCAGCTCACCTTTGCGGACGACCACCCGGGCGAGGACCTGCCGCGTTTCCGCTTCGCCTTCGAGGTCACGCCCGGCAGCTCGGTCGGCCAGGGCGAGTAGCGCCGGCGGTGGCGCCCGCCGCCGGCGCGGCAGCAGTCCATTAACGGTCCGCTTGCAAGCTCCGCTGGGGCACCTCCCGGATTCGTGAACCTCTGACTTGCGGCCTTCCCACGCCCTCCTATATGAGGCAGGACGCCGCGGGGGCGGCGTTTAACGTGTAATCTCAGGGGGTCGGACGAGGTTCTGTAACCTTGCATGCCTCCGTCCGGGCGCCATCCGGGCCCGGCCGACCTGCCGCAGAAGAGAGGAAGAGACCATGGGAAAGGTCATCGGCATCGATCTCGGCACCACCAATTCGTGCGTGGCCGTGATGGAAGGCACAGCACCGAAGGTGATCGAAAACGCCGAGGGAATGCGCACCACCCCCTCGATTGTCGCCTTCACCGATGACGGCGAGCGCCTCGTCGGCCAGCCGGCCAAGCGCCAGGCGGTCACCAATCCGGAAAAGACCATCTTCGCGGTCAAGCGCCTGATCGGCCGGCGCTACGACGACCCGATGGTGGAGAAGGACAAGAAGCTCGTCCCCTACAAGATCACCAAAGCCTCGAACGGCGACGCCTGGGTCGAGGCCGACGGCAAGTCCTATTCGCCCTCGCAGATCTCCGCCTTCATCCTGCAGAAGATGAAGGAGACGGCGGAAGCCTATCTCGGGCAGAAGGTCGAGCAGGCCGTCATCACGGTCCCGGCCTACTTCAACGACGCCCAGCGCCAGGCCACCAAGGACGCCGGCAAGATCGCCGGCCTCGAAGTGCTGCGCATCATCAACGAGCCGACCGCGGCCGCGCTCGCCTACGGCCTCGACAAGCAGAAGACCGGCACCATCGCGGTCTACGACCTCGGCGGCGGCACCTTCGACATTTCCATTCTCGAGATCGGCGACGGCGTGTTCGAGGTGAAGTCGACCAACGGCGACACCTTCCTGGGTGGCGAGGACTTCGACATGCGCCTCGTCAACTATCTGGCCGACGAGTTCCAGAAGGAGCAGGGCATCGACCTGCGCCGCGACAAGCTCGCGCTGCAGCGGCTCAAGGAGTCCGCCGAGAAGGCGAAGATCGAGCTCTCCTCCACCACGCAGACCGAGATCAACCTGCCGTTCATCACCGCGGATGCGTCCGGTCCCAAGCACCTCACCATGAAGCTCACCCGCGCCAAGTTCGAGGCGCTGGTCGACGACTTGGTGCAGAAAACGGTCGATCCGTGCCGGCAGGCGCTCAAGGACGCCGGCCTCAGCGCGGCCGAGATCAACGAGGTCGTCCTGGTCGGCGGCATGACCCGCATGCCGAAGGTGCAGGAGGTCGTGAAGCAGCTGTTCGGCAAGGAGCCGCACAAGGGCGTCAACCCGGACGAGGTGGTCGCCATCGGCGCCGCCATCCAGGCCGGCGTGCTGCAGGGCGACGTCAAGGACGTGCTGCTGCTCGACG
>WNGB01009776.1_pt1 | contig 13396 bp, 12 predicted proteins | sample 5400681 | NCBI WGS metagenome assembly WNGB01 (sample SAMN13153367, study PRJNA577476) | soil metagenome | isolation source: 115 cm soil or saprolite under grassland replicate 2 | place: USA:California | collected 2016-06-15 | reverse complement strand
ATCAGCGACGAGATCGCGATCCTGGCGGACAGCGACGACGAGTTCCGGCCGATCGAGACGAAGCTGGCCAAGCCGCGCACCGGTCACACGGCATCGCTCGGGCTGGGCGGCGTCGTGTACCTCATCGGCGGCCTGTCACCCGAGCCGGATGGGCCGGGCGAGTTCGCGGTCGGCTCGATCGAGCTGTTCCGCCCGCAGGACAAGACCATCCGCACGCTCTCCGCCAAGCTCCAGGTCCCGCGCTACGGCCACACCGCGACCGTGCTCGCGGACGGCAGCATCCTCATCGTCGGCGGCAAGGTCCCGGGCCAGGGTTCCTGCGGCGGCGGGCAGGCGGCTGTGGAGGACTGCTTCGAAGCGGTGGGCGAGGTGGAGGTCTTCGATCCAGTCGTCGGCGAGGTGCACCTCGTCGACCTCAAGATCGAGGGCGGCATCTACGATCACTCGGCCACCCTGGTGGGCGACGGCCGCGTGCTCATCGCGGGCGGCTTCGACCGCAACCGCGAGCCGCGAGCGCAAGCGTGGCTGTTCGATCCTGGGGGAGATCTGCTGGGCCCCACTCGGGAGCTCACGAGCCCGCGGGCCGGCCACACCGCGACCCAGCTGTGCGACGACACGGTGCTCCTGGTCGGCGGCGTCTCCGTGGGGGAAATGTCCCTTCCTGCCGAGCGCTACATCCCCGCCCTCCTCGACCGGCCGTGACCCGGGCGGACGGGATTGACCGAACAGCGCTTGCACATTGTCCGGGGCTTGCACAGAGCCTGTCCCTCTAGAGCGGCGTCCGCAGCGGGCTGCCTGGGCACGGCCGTTGCACCAGGCGAGCCACATGCGCTGTACCTCATTCGGTTTTCGCTCGCTGGCGGGTCCGTGGTCGTTCTCGATCGCGCTCCTGTCGGCCGGTTGTTCGTTCGAGGGCTCGGGCCCGGGCAGCGCGGGGGACGACCCGGGCGATGGCGCCGGCAGCATCGCTGACGGAGGCGGCGGCATGGGCGGACCAGGCGATGGAGGCGGCGTCGCGCCGATCGACGCGCGGGTCGAGGAGGATGACGCCGCTCCGGGAAGGCCGGACGCAGGCGAGCCCGATGCGGCGTCGACGCCCGACGCGGATCCGGGCGACTGCGACTCGGTCTGTCCGGGCGACTGCGATGGGAGCGGCACCTGCATCGTCGTGTGCGGCCCCGGGCAAGGCGCCTGCGCAGCCACCGTCGTCTGCCCGTCCGGTTTCCCCTGCCGGGTCCGGTGCGAAGGCGAGGAGTCGTGCGACCAGGGGGTCGACTGCACCGCCGCGACGTCGTGCGAGATCCGCTGCACCGGCGATCATGCATGCGCGGGGCAGCTGAGGTGCGGCACCGGAGCGTGCCTGATGGAGTGCACCAACAGCGAGACCTGCACGGGCGGCATGGACTGCCACGACGCCTGCTTCTGCGACGTCCGGTGCACCGGAAGCGGGGCCTGCGAGGAGGAGGCGGTCTGCCCGGACGGCTGCGAGGCGAACGGCCCGGAGTGTCGCACCAGCGGCCCGTGCGACAACGACTGCTAGCTGCAACGTCGTTCGGTTAGCGTCCAAGCCGGCGCAAGTTCATCGCAGAGACGCGAAGAACGCAGAGACGCAAAGGGGGAGTTGGGGGGTTCGCTCAGCACGTCACGCCCCACCCGCTGGGCTCAAGAAACACGAGGCCTCGACGTGCTGAGCGAACCGCCAACTCCCCTCTGCGTCTCTGCGTTCTCAGCGTCTCCGCGATAGAGGCGCCGGCGTGGACGCTAACCGGCGTGAGAGCCAGGCCGACCAGGCCTGGAGATCGGGTAGGCTCGCGGGGTGGACGAGCGGGAGGTCGTCATCGTCGGCGCGGGCGTGGCGGGTGCGTCGCTGGCTCATTTTCTGGCCGAGGCCGGGATCCGGGACGTCCTCCTCGTCGAGCGCGAGGGCGCGCCGGCCCGCCACGCGTCCGGCCGGAGCGCCGAGGCGCTGGTCGAGATCGAGCTCGATCCGCTGTGGCAGCCGCTCCTGGCCGAGGGGGCGCGCTTCCTGCGCCGCCCGCCGGACGGATTCGCTGACCTGCCGCTCTGCCGCACGACCGGGGTGATGAACCTCATGGAGGAGGAGGAGCGCGGACAGCTCGCCGCCGAGCTGCCCGCCCTGCGCGGCCAGGGCATCGCGGTGGAGGTGCTGGAGGCGGACGAGGTGCGCCGGCGGCTCCCGTTCGTGACCGAGCCGAGCTTCGCGGCCGGCTGCTGGCTACCGGAGAGCGGCCGCCTCGCGGTCGCCGCGCTCATCGCCGGCTATCTGCGATCCGCCCGCCGCCGCGGCGCCGAGCTGTGGCTCGACACCGCGGTCACCGGCGTGGAGACGCGAGCCGGCCGGCTCGCCGGTGTGGTGACCGCGCGCGGTCCGGTCGGCTGCCGCACGCTGGTCTGCGCGGCCGGGGCCTGGGCGGGAGAGCTCGCCGCGCTGGCGGGCGCGAGCCCGATCCCGTTCCAGCCGCTGCGACGCACGGTGGTCTCGTTCGACGCGCCGGGCGGATGGCACGTGGCCGACTGGCCGCTCGTCTCGTTCGACTCGCGCGCCGTGTACGTCGCGCCGGAGGGGAGCGGGCTCCTCTGCTCGCCCATGGACGAGGACCCGGTCGCGCCATGCGACGCGCGGCCGGAGCCGGCCCGCATCGAGCTCGCGCTCGAGCGGCTCGGCCGCCTGGCCGCGCCGCTTCGCCCGGACCGGATCCGCGCCGCGCGCGCGGGGCTGCGGACCTTCGCGCCCGACCGCCGCCTGGTCATGGGCGAGGACCCGGCGCGGCCCGGTTTCTTCTGGCTGGCCGGCCAGGGCGGATGGGGCATCGAGACCAGCCCCGCGGTCGGCCGCATCGCCGCCGACCTCATCGGCCGCGGGGCCGCGCGCGATCCGGACCGCGAGCTCGCCGCGGCGCTCTCGCCCGCCCGCTTCGCCTGACCGGTCAGGGCGGCGTGACGGCCAGGCGGCTCGCCGCATTCCCCCCGGCTCGGCGAGCCGCACCCCATCCGTCCACCCTCAGCGGCCGCCGATGGTCATGTGCGAGACGCGGAAGGTCGGGCAGGCGGTGGACGAGCGCAGCACCAGATCGTCGCCGACGGCATCGATCCGCTTGAGCAGGTCGTCGAAGTTGGCGGAGATCGTGATCTCGCTGACCGGGAAGGACAGCTCGCCGTTCTCGATCCAGAAGCCGGAGGCGCCGCGCGAGAAGTCGCCGGTCACCGGGTTGAAGCCGAAGCCCATCATGCTGGTCACGTACAGACCGCGCTCGGTCCGGGCCAGGATCTGGCCCTTGGTCGCGTCGCCCGGCCGCATGATGAGGTTCGAGGTGGTGGGGCCCGGGCTCGAGCCGGTGCCGCGCCCGGCCGATCCGGTCGACGCGCGGCCGAGCTTGCGCGCGCTGTACACGTCGCACAGGACCGTGTGCAGGACCCCGCGCTCGACCACCACGTTCTTGCGGGTCGGCAGACCGTCGCCGTCGAACGGCCGCGAGCCGGGCGCGCGCGGGATGAGCGGGTCGTCCTCGATGGTGACCAGCTCCGACGCGATCGGCTGGCCCTCGCGGCCGATGAGGTAGGAGCTCTTGCGGTAGAAGGACGAGCCGTTGGCAACCGAGAAGACCATCCCGACGATCGCGCGGCCCGCCTCCGGGTCGAACACCACCGGGACCTCGCAGGTGTCCACCTTGCGCGAGCCGAGCTGGGCCAGGGTGCGGCGGGCCGCCTCCTCCCCCACCGCCTCGGGCGCTTCCAGCGCGTCGGCGAACCGCGCCGCGGTCCACCAGTAGCCGTTGCGCTTCTTGCCCCCCTCGTCGTCGCACACGGGCTCGACGGTCAGGGAGGAGTAGCTGCCCAGGTAGCCGCCGGCGAAACCGCCGGAGCTGGCGAACGCCATCGCCCCCAGCACGCGCGAGTAGGTGCCGCCTTCCGAGTTGGTGACCCGCGGGTCGAGCGCGAGCGCCGCCTTCTCGCCGCGCAGCGCGCGAGACAGCGCCTCGGCCGCGTCCAGCGACTCGCTCGACGAGTCGTACAGGTCCAGGTCGGGCAGCTCGCGGGCCAGCTCGTCCGGATCCGGCAAGCGATGCAGCTCATCCGGCTCGGACAGGCGGGCCAGGGCGACCGCGTCGCCGGCGAAGCGCTCGAGCGCATGCGGGCGGAGGTCCGAGGTGAAGGTGACCGACTGCCGCCGCTCGCGGAACACGCGCAGCCCGAGCCCGCGGCTGCCCGCCTCCTGGACCAGCTCCGGCTTGCCCAGGCGCACCTTGGCCGTGAGCTCGATGCCGTCCGACAGCTGCGCCTCGGCCTCGTCGGCGCCGGCCTGGACCGCCAGCTTCACGACGCGCTGGGCCAGATCGCGCAGCTCGCCGACCACGTCCGGTTTCGCGGTCATGCCCTGGTCCCCCCGACCGTGATCCGGTCGATCTTGACCGTCGGTGTGCCGACCCCGACCGGCACCGACTGCCCTTCCTTGCCGCACGTCCAGATCCCGTCCGACAGCTCGTAGTCGCTGCCGAGCATCGTCACCCGGGTCAGCACCTCCGGCCCGTTGCCGATGAGGTTCACCCCCTTGAGCGGCGCGGTGATCTTGCCGTCCTCGATGAGGTAGCTCTCGGTCAGGGAGAAGACGAAGTCGCCGTTGGAGATGTTGACCTGCCCGCCGGAGAAGTGGACCGCGTAGACGCCGCGCTTGATCGAACGGAGGATCTCGTCCGGCGAGTGCGGGCCCGGCCTGAGGCTCGTGTTGGTCATGCGCGGCATCGGCATGTGGCGGAACGACTGGCGCCGGCCGTTGCCGGACGCGCCTGTGTGGAAGTGATGGGCCGACAGTCGGTCGTGCATGTACCCGACCAGCGTGCCGTTCTCGATCAGCACGTTCGATCGGCCCGGGTTGCCCTCGTCGTCGGCGTTGATCGATCCCCGCGAGCTCCGCACCGTGCCGTCGTCCACTACGGTGCACAGGTCGGACGCCACCTTCTGGCCGAGCCGCCCGGAGTAGTTGGAGGTCCCCTTGCGGTTGAAGTCCGCCTCCAGCCCGTGGCCGACCGCCTCGTGGAGGAGGATGCCGGAGTCGGCCGGCCCGAGCATCACCTCCATCTCGCCGGCCGGTGCATCGCGCGCGTCCAGCATGGCCAGCGCGATGCGGGCCGCCTCGCGGCCGTGCCAGGCGGCGTCCCGGTCGGCCCCTGCAAGGAAGTAGTCGAGGCCGTGGCGTCCGCCGCCGCCCGAGCTGCCGCTCTGGCGCTTGCCGTCCGATTCGGCCACCGCGCGCACGCCGAAGCGGATGAGGGGCTGGCGATCGCGCGACCAGACGCCGTCCGAGGTCACCACCAGGATCTCTCGCACCTGCTCGACCAGCGAGGCCTCGACCTTGGTGATGCGCGAGTCGTGGGCGCGCGCCGCCTGGTCGGCCGCCCGCAGGAGGGCCAGCTTCTCCTCCGGCGGCATCGCGAGCGACGGCTGCACCACCGGGTAGAAGTCGGGCAGGACGATCGGCGTGATGGCGACCGGCTCGGGCGCGCCGCCGCCCACCGCGATCTGCCCGGCGATGCGCGCGGCGTGCGCCATCCGCTCGAACGACAGGTCCTCGCTGTAGGCGTAGCCGGTCGCATCCCCCTTGAGGACCCGGACGCCGAGGCCCATCGTGATGCCGCGCCCGACCGCCTTGACCTGCTCGTCCTCGAGGACGAAGTCGCCGGAGATGCGGTACTCGAAGTAGAGGTCGGCGTAGTCGCCGCCGCGCTCGAGCGCGAGAGAGAGGAGGCGCCGGGCGATGTCGGCATCGACCTCGTACTCGCCGCCGGTCCTGAAGGGCGCGCTCAGTGGATCGGAACTCATGCCGGAGTCTACCTTCCGTCGTTCCGGCGGCCATCCAGACCCGCCATGGCCGACTCCGCCGCGGTGGCGGCCTCGCGGATCTCCGCCTCGCCGCCGCCCAGCCACAGGCGGCCGAAGGCCCCGAACGACACGAACTCGAGCAGATCGATGGGTGCGGCCTTCTCGGCCTCGTTGGCGGCGAGGGCGACGTAGGCGGCCGGGTGGACCTCGAGGACGTAGAGCGCCTCGCCTCGGGCGATCATGTCACCGTGGCGCATGCGGTTGATGAGCGGGGACTGCTTCCCGTTCAGGCCCGTGATGATCTGGGACGACACCACGCGCGGGGCGAGGCGGTCGGCCTCGCGCGCGTCCATCCGCTCGAGGACGGCGCGGCCAGCCGCGCGGACCTGGCCCTGGTCGTCGTGGTGCACCTCGAGGAGGCCATAGGCCCGCTCGACGATCTGCATGCCGGGCTGGACGCCGGTGGTCTTGAGCGCCACGTCGGTGAGCTGGTTGATCGCGATGCCGGGTGCGATCTCGAGGAAGAGAGAGGCCTGCCCTTCGAGCGGCATGAAGCCCTGGCAGACCGTCTGGAGAAGGCCCGTGACCTGCGGCTGGAGCGAGTCCAGAACAGTAAAGGCGCGTAACTCCATGGGAGTCACACCCTACGCTGCACCTCTTGCACTGTCAACGCGACGGGTCGAACGCGAGCCGAGTCGGGCCCGGGAGCTTTTCAACGTCGGCTGGATCTGCGCGTGGGTCTCGCGGGACGCGAGCCGGGTCGCCCCCGGGAGGTGGGCGGGCGTGGGCCGCGCCCTGGTTCGTGAGGACGGCTGCGATGCCGTTCGGTCAGCCCGGCGGCGCCGGATCCAGCCGCGAAGTCGCGACCACGCGAAGAGGGACCGCGCGGGCCAGTAGCGCGAGACGTGCTCTCGATCGCGAGACGTCCCCGTTGCTTCGTGCTCCTGGCTCGCGCGGTTCCTCGCTTCGCGCTCTTCGCGTCTTCGCGGCTGGTTCCCCTGCGGCCGCCGACCGGACCGGAGCGGGCGGACCGGGTGGAGCTGCGCCTGCGATTGTCGCTCCGATCCGGGCGGGCAGCGCGGCTCTGGTCTCGCGGCCGGGCGCGACCGGGCCGGGCCGGCGGGGCATCGCCCGACGCGAGGCGGTCCACCTGCCGGCGCGGAGTCTCGACCTGCCGGCGCGGAGCCTCGATCTCGCCGTCTGCCGTGCCGGCTTGCCGCTGGAGGGCCCGCGAACGGCGCGCGAGGTCCGAGTCCTCTCGCCGCGAACGCCACACTCCGCGGGCGGCCGCGTTCGGATCGCGCGGCAACCCGACTCGATCGCGCAGCTCGTTGACCTCGGCCTGGGTCAGCTCGCGCGCGTCGCCGACCCGCAGCCCGAAGTAGTCGATACCGGCGAAGGAGACGCGCTGGAGCTTGAGCACCTGGTAGCCGAGCGCCTCGGCCATGCGGTGGATCTGGCGCGACTTGCCTTCGGTCAAGGTGATGACCAGCCAGTCGTGACGGCTCTCGCTGCGCAGGCGATCGACCTGGGCTTGCCGGGTGACCGTCCCGTCGTCCAGCCTCACGCCGCGGCGCATGACGTCCATGTGGCCGTCGCGCACCACGCCGCGGAACTTGACGTGGTAGGTCTTCTCGATGTGATTGCGCGGCGACTGGAGCGCCGCCGACAGCTCGCCGTCATTGGTGAGGAGGAGGACGCCCTCGCTGTAGAAGTCGAGGCGGCCGACCGGCTTGACCGCGACCGGGAGGTTGGGCAGGTACTCCATCACCGACGGGCGGCCCTCCGGATCCGAGACCGCCGTGATGATCCCCTTCGGCTTGTTGAGCACGCAGTAGAAGAGCGCTTCCGGGTGGGCGGCCTGGCCGTCCACCGTCACTCGATCGACCGCGGGATCGACCGTGCTGCCGAGCTCGGTGACCGGACGGCCGTTGACCTTGACCCGGCCGGCGACGATGAGTGCCTCGGCTTTCCGGCGCGCCGCGACGCCGGCCTGCGAGAGATAACGCTGGAGCCTGACCCGACTCATCGTGCTCGCTCCGCTGCGGCTCAGTGTGGCGCCGAGGTCGAGTCCTCGTCGCCCGAGTCGTCGTCCTCGCCGTCATCGCCGGCTGCCCCGCGCGCGTGCGAGCCGTCGTCCGGCGCGTCCGCCTCCGGCTCGCCGCCCTCGCGCGCCTGCGCGGCCTGCTCCAGCGCCTCGACCTCGCGCATGCTCTCCTCGGTGAGCTCGTGGAACTCGCGCAGGGTCGGCAGATCGCGCAGCTGGCTCAGGTTGAAGAACTCGAGGAACTCCTTGCTCGTGCCGTAGAGCAGCGGCCGGCCCGGCTCCTCCTTCTTGCCCAGGACGCGGATGAGCGAGCGGTCGAGCAGCACCTTGAGGGTGGAACCGGAGTCGACGCCGCGGATCTCGTCGATCTCGGGCCGCGTCACCGGCTGGCGGTAGGCGATGATGGCCAGGGTCTCCAGCTGGGCTCGGCTCAGCCGGACCGGCCGGCCGGCGATGAGGCGCTGGACGTATTCCGAGTTCTGCGGGTGGGTGCGGAACTGAAAGCCTCCGGCCACGTCGTAGAGGACGAGGCCGCGGTCCCGGTATTCCTCCATCAGGGTTTCGAGCGCGGCCTGGATCGCGGCCGCGTCGTCGAAGCCGATCAGGCGGCGGAGCTCGAGCAGGGTGAGCGGCTTCTCCGAAGCGAACAGCAGGCTCTCCAGGATCGAACGCAGTCGGGCGGGGTCGAGCACGAAGGCCGGGGTCAGCTCGGCGTCCGGATCTTCGGCGAGCTCGGCGTCGACGTCCGAGCCAGAGCCGGACTCCACGTCTGACTCCGATCCCGACCCCGAGGCGGATCCCGACTCCGATCCCGGGTCCAGGTCCAGGTCGGTGTCCGTGTCGTCCGAGCCCGCCTCTGCGTCGGCGTCAGGCTCCAGGTCGTCGGGCCCGGCCTGCTCCGCCTCGCCGGCGGAGCGGGCGCGCAGCTTCCGCTTCTTGCGCATTCCGCTCACGAGAGTCTTCCTTTTCCGGTTACCGGTACTCGTCGTCGATGTCGCCCGGGATCGACTGCGCCTGCCCTGCCGCCAGCGCCGGCTCGCCCGCTCCCTCGGGGCGGATGCGGCCCTCGGCCGATGCGCGGGCGATGATGATCTCGCTGACTGCCGGATCCGCCTCGGCCGAGCTCCCGTCGGCCGCTTGCGGAACCAGCTCCTGCCAGATGCGGATGAGGCCGAGACGCGCCATCTCGAGCACGGCCAGGAACGTCACGACCGCCTCGTGGCGCGCCTCGGCCGCCGACATCTCCTCGCGCAGGAAGCGAAAGCAGGACTCGAACGTGAACGACCCCTCGCGCTCGAGCCGGTCGGCGAGCTGGTTGATCCGCTCGCTGACCGAGAGCCGGTCGACGCTGACCTGGTGACTCAGCCGGATCTTGGCGCGCGACAGCGCCCGGTCGAGCGCCTCGACCAGCGCGATGATCGGCACCTCCTTGAGCGGAGGCCGCACGTCCGGGTCGACGTTCTCGGCCAGCGCCTCCTCCTGGGGAGCCCCGCGGGTCCACACGTTGCGCCCCACCACCGGGCGCGCACCCAGCGACGCCGCCGCCTCCTTGTACTTCTGGTACTCGAGCAGCCGCCGGATGAGCTCGGCGCGCGGATCCGCTTCCTCCGCCTCCGCCTCCTCGTCCTCGCTCCCCGGCGGCGGCGTGGGCAGGAGCTCGCGCGACTTGATGTGGGCCAGGGTCGCGGCCATGAGCAGGTACTCTCCGGCCACGTCCAGGTTGAGCGAGGTCATGAGGTCGAGGTACTCGATGTACTTCTCGGTGATGAACGCGATCGGGATGTCGAAGATGTCGAGCTCGTGCTTCTTCACCAGATGGAGAAGCAGATCGAGCGGCCCCTCGAAGACGTCCAGGTGAACCTGATAACCGGCCTGGGCCGCGGCGGTCATGCCGTCAGCCCGATGAGCCCGGTCCAGGTCTGGAACAGCCACATGGCAGGCGCCATGAAGACCTGCCGTACCTGTGGAATGGCGACGACTGCCAGCAGCAGGAACGGACCGAAGACCGCGACCTTGTGCCAGGTCGCCAGATACCGCGCGGGCAAGAGACCCTCGAGCACCGCGCCCCCGTCGAGCGGCGGCGCCGGGATGAGGTTGAAGAAGGCCAGGATGAAGTTGAGGAGCACCGCGTAGCCGAGCGCCTGCGCGAGCGGATGCATGCCGTCCAGCACCGACGTGCGGAGGAGGACGAGGAGGACGAGCGAGATGAACGCCCCGAAGAGGAGGTTCATGGCCGGCCCGGCCGCGGCGACCAGCATGTGGCCCGTCCGCATGCTGAGCTTGCGCGTGAAGTGGCGCGGGTTGACCTGGACCGGCTTGCCCCAGCCGAAGCCGAGCGAGCCCGTGGCGACCAGGAAGATGAGCGGAAAGAGCAGCGTGCCGATCGGATCGGCGTGGGCGGCGGGGTTGAGCGTGGTGCGACCCTGGCTGCGCGGCAGCGGATCTCCCAGCTTGTCGGCCACGATCGCGTGGCCGTACTCGTGGACGCAGATCGAGAGGATCAGCGTGATGAGCATCTGAACGATGTGGCGGATGGTCTCGGGTGAGAAGTCCATGACTGCCGGAACAACTATGGCTCGTTTGCGCCGGGGGGTAAAGCAGTGCCCTCCGCCCGCCGCCCTCCGACTTCTAGCGCGCCCCCGTGACATCGCCCCGACCTCGCGGGGCGACCCGCGGTCAGCGCGGGCGGACCAGCGCCTCGAAGTCGACAACCGGATTGAGCGGACCGGCGTAGCGGATGACCGCCACGGGCTCGCCGGCCAGGTGGTCGGTCCGGCGCCCACCGTCGGGCCGCAGGCCGACGCGCCGGTAGAACGCGCGCGCGGCGTGGTTCTCCTCGACGACCCAGACCACGAGCCAGAACAGGCGCCGGGCGGACAGCTCGGCCCGCGCACGTTCGAACAGGGCGCGGCCGAGACGGCGCCGCTGGGCCGACGGATGGACGTAGAGCATCTGGATCTCGCCGGCGAAGTCGGTCAGCTCCGGCTCTTCGCGACAGGGACGCGACAGGGCGAAGCCGACCACGCGGCCGTCCAGCTCCGCGACGAGGATGAGGTCGTCGCCGGTCGGGGCGCGCAGGCGGTCGCGCCAGCGCGCCTCCAGACTCTCCTCGTCGAGACCGGCGAGGTAGCGGGGCGAGACGAGACCGGCGTAGGTGAGTCGCCAGCTCTCGGCGTGGACGCGGGCGATGGCTGCGCCGTCTCCCGGTCCGGCTCTGCGAACGCGGCCGCGCACCACCTTAACGTAGCAGGTCGGGTCGAACCTCACGCCCGGGGATGATGCTTGCGGTACAGCTCCATGAGCCTGGCCCTGCTGACGTGGGTGTAGATCTGCGTGGTCGCGATGTCGGCGTGGCCGAGCATGGTCTGGACCGCGCGCAGGTCGGCGCCGCGCTCGACCAGGTGGGTGGCGAACGAGTGGCGCAGCACGTGGGGCGATACCTCGCGCCGGATCCCGGCGCCGCGCGCGTAGCGGCGGATCAGCTTCCAGAAGCCCTGGCGCGTCATCGGCCGGGCGCGCTCGGTCAGGAACAGCCCCATCTCCGCCGGACGGCGCGAGCCCAGGAGGGGCCGGGCGACCTCGAGATACACGATGAGGCGCGCCGCGGCCACGTCGCCGAGCGGGACCAGCCGGGTCTTGCGCCCCTTGCCGGTCGCGCGCACGAACCCGCCCTTGAGGTTGAGGTCGGACACCCCGAGCCCGACCAGCTCGGACACGCGCAGCCCGGTCGCGTAGAGCGTGGCCAGCATCGCGCTGTCGCGCACGGCGCGCGGCGAGGAGCCGGCCGCCTCCGGCGCGGCCAGCAGGCGATCGACGTCGTCGAGCCCGAGCACCGACGGCAGCTTGCTGCCGATGCGGGGAGCGACCAGGTTCTCGCTCGGGTCGCCGTCGACCAGCCTCTCGGCGGCGAGGTAGCGGAACAGGCCGCGGATGGCCACCAGGGCGCGCGCCCGGCTGCGCGGCTTGAGGCCGGCCCGGGCGAGGTCGAGCAGGTAGTCGGTCAGGTCGACCGGCGTCACCCCGCCGGGGTCGCTGCGCCCGCGCGCGCACAGGAAGCTGCGCAGCCGGCAGAGGTCGCGACCGTACGCGTCCACGGTGCGCGCCGACAGCTGGCGCTCGACCCGGAGCGCCTCGAGATAGAGGTCGCAGCCGCGGTCGAGATCGAGAGGGCCCACCTCGCCGGCGTATCACGCTGCTCGACGGGCGGCAAAAAACCGGCCGGCTCGGCGCGGATCGCAGAGACGCGAAGAACGCAGAGACGCAAAGGGGGAGCTGGCGGTTCGCTCAGCACGACACGCCCCACCCGCTGGGCTCAAGGAACTTGAGGCCTCGACGTGCTGAGCGAACCGCCAACTCCCCTCTGCGTTCTTCGCGTTCTCTGCGTCTCCGCGATAAAGGCGCCGGCTTGGACGCTAACCGAACCAGCTGCTCGCCACCGTCGAGAAGCTGACCCGCGGCTAGATCCAGCGCCGAGGCGTGCAAGCCGGTCGTGGGCCGGTCGCGTCCGGTTTCGCTTGCAGGTTGCTGCGGCGGCTGCTATCGACCGAATCGCCCGTGAACCGGCCGCTCCTCGCCGTGGACGGCGACTCCTTCGCCCACCGCGCCTATCATGCCCTGCCGAGATCGATCCGCTTCAACGCGGTCGTCGGCTTCACCAACATGATCGTGCGCCTGTGGGAACAGGAGCAGCCGCGCGCCGTCCTGGTCGGCTGGGATTCGTACGATGCGCCGACCTACCGGCACCAGGCCTTCCCGGCCTATCAGTCGGGCCGGCAGTTCGACCCATCCTTGCTCGAGCAGCTCGCCATGCTGCCGCGGCTCTGCGACGCGATCGGTTTCGCCACCGCGAAGGCGGACGGCTACGAGGCGGACGACTTCCTCGCCGCGACCGTGGCGGCCGAGGAGGCGCGCGGCGGCACATGCCTGGTCGCGACCGGGGACCGGGACGCCTACCAGCTGGCGAGCGACCGGACGACGATCCTGTTCCCGACCCGCGGGGTCTCGGAGCTGAATCGCATCGGCCCGGCCGAGGTCCGCGCGCGCTACGGTGTGGAGCCCGAACAGGTGCCAGACTTCATCGCCCTGCGCGGCGACCCGTCGGACAAGCTGCCGGGCGCGCGCGGCATCGGACCCAAGACGGCAGCCGACATCCTGCGCCGCTTCGGCTCGCTCGAGGCGGCGCTCGAGGCGGGCAAGTTCGCCGGGCAGGCCGACGAGCTGCGGCTCTATCGACGCATCGCGGCGATGGATCCAGGGGCGCCCGTGCCGGAGGTGCCGGACCGCCGGCCCGACTGGGGGGCCGGCTCGGCGCTGCTCCGCGAGTGGGGTGTGACCCAGCTCGCCGACCGGCTCGCGGCCAGGTGAGTAGCCGGATCTGTGGGCCAGGATCTGTGGCAACCGCCCGCCCCCGAGCAGAGAATGGAGGTGCCGTCATCCGAGCCGTCGCGACAGAAAGCGAGGGAGACCCATGCGACCTGGACGATTCGGAGCAGTCCTTCTCGGCGCGATCGC
>WNGB01009775.1_pt1 | contig 13396 bp, 12 predicted proteins | sample 5400681 | NCBI WGS metagenome assembly WNGB01 (sample SAMN13153367, study PRJNA577476) | soil metagenome | isolation source: 115 cm soil or saprolite under grassland replicate 2 | place: USA:California | collected 2016-06-15 | reverse complement strand
ATCCGACGCGGCGGCGTCGGGCGCGCGGCGTGCGGTGGTAACGACGCCGTCCGCCTCCTCGCCATAGGACATCACGGTCGCACTGCGTTCAAGCGTAATGTGGCCGCTGTGTTGTTCCACCGCCGCCGCGCTCTTGCGGACGTCGCCGCCGGCTTGGCCTTCGGTGGTCGACGATGCCAGCAGGAGTTGATCGGTGCTCAGGCGGCGCAACAGCCGCTCATGCCATGCGCTGGCGCGCGCGTGGCGTACGATGAGCGCGACCTTGGTCTGATGCATGGCATAGACCATGGCGGTGGACGAGCAGGCGCGGCCGAGCGCGTAGCAGACGTCGATGACGTCGGACATGCTTGCGCCTTCGCCGCCGAGATCGTGCGGAACCTGGATGCCGAGCAGGCACTGCGAGCGCGCCGCGTCGATCGCTTCCCTGGGAAAGCGCGCCGCGCGATCGACCGCCTCGGCGTGCGCCGCCGCGATCGTTGCGACCGCATCGACGCGGCCCTTGAGGTCGGTCGCCGCCGAATTCAGAGCGTCGACGGGTGCGACCCGATGTGGAGCGCGGCCATTGAGCCGCACCTGTTGCGTCGTTGTGCCTCGAACATTCATTGCGCGTCCCACCGTTCCGTTGCTTGGTCGCGAACAGTCCCGTTACACCAAACTGGCGTGTCGCCCGCGCTTGAGAGTTAGACCATTGCGTGCAGGGCGTCAGCACAATTGACCCCACATCGACGGTGCTTTCATCGGTAAAGGTTACTGCGCGAACGACGCGGGCGTGCATGCAGTCGCGTCGGGCACAACGTGCACAACGCGTGTGCAGTTCGTGGCTGCATTGTGATCAGACCCGACAGTTAATGCGCGTCGTTAAGCGAACACAGCGATCTACATTGACGATCGCGATCGGCTCCCACTAAGGATCGTGCAGGTGCGTCGCGCGCAAGCACGCATCGGTCAACTTTTGGGAACAGAGAGATGCTCAATCGGACTGTGCTGTCGACGCGGGATCGCGTCGCCGACATCGTTTTACAGATTCTCGAGCGGCGCGCCGTGAACAAGCCGGATCAGCTTGGCGACGACCTTCGCGCGATTGGCCTGTCGTCGCTCGACATGGTCAATCTCATGCTCGCGGTCGAGGCCGAGTTCGACCTGAAGATTCCGGAAGCCGACATGACTCCGCAGAACTTCCGGTCGATCTCGGCCATCGATGCGCTGATCGCGGCGTTGCGCGGCGGCGACTTGGTAGCGTCGGCCTAGAAACTGGACATCACGACAGCTGCGCGCGGCGCACCAAGTCGCGGCTCGCCGATCCGCGAGATCGAACTTTATGCCGTCGCGATTAAGTACAATTGACCATAATTGCTGAGCTAACTTGACCCATTTTGTCAGCGGAATATATGCGACACGGGGCACGATGATCGGAGCGTCAGGCCATGTCGGTACGGTTAACGGTGACGTCGCAGATCGAGCAGATCGCCGACGAGCAGCGCATCAAGCTGCCGGCGCTCAGCGATGATCTTGTCCTGCTCGACTCCGGCCTCGATTCGCTCTGCTTCGCGATTCTCGTCGCCCGCCTCGAGGACACGCTGGGGGTCGATCCCTTCACGGCCTCCGACGATGTCTATTTTCCCGTAACGCTGGGCGACTTCGTGCGGGTCTACGAAAATGCTGCCAAGTGACGCGACGTCGCTTCGGCGCTCGCTAGACGGCATTCTCGACACCTCCAGTCGGTGGTTCTGGGCGGTCGATCAGGCCGTCCGTCTGAGCGATCTCGTGCGCGGCACAAGCCTGGGCGGCCGGCTCCCCGAGCTCGCCGGGAAATCGGTCCTGCTCGCCACGACCGAACAGATCACGGCGGCGCTGGCGCTGATCGAGCTCGACGGCGTGGCGCGGCGCATCGTCATCTGTCCGCCCGACCTGCCGAGCGAGCACCTCTCCCACATTGCCGCCCATGCGGAGATCGACGCGATCGTATCGGATAACGATACGCCAGAGGGCGCGTGCAACGTTTCGCTGCTGGTCCGCTGCTCGGCCGCGCTCGCGCCCACCGACCATGTGCCGCGCGGCGGCCACCATACCGAGTGGGTTCTGCTCACGTCCGGCACCACCGGCGTGCCGAAGATGGTGGCGCACACGCTCGCCGGCCTCACCGGCGCTATCAAGCAAGGCCGCAATCCGGCAGCGCCCATCGTCTGGGGCACCTTCTACGACATCCGCCGCTTCGGTGGGCTGCAGATCTTCCTGCGTGCGATGCTGTGTGGCGGCTCGCTCATTCTCTCGAGCGCCCACGAGGCGGTCGCCGATCATCTGCGGCGGCTCGGCGCGCGCGGCGTAACCCATCTCTCGGGCACGCCCTCGCATTGGCGCCGCGCTCTGATGAGCCCAGCCTTGGGCGCGATCTCGCCCCGCTACGTGCGGCTCTCCGGCGAAATCGCCGATCAGGCGATCCTCGATCAGCTGCGCGCGGTCTTCCCGCAGGCCGGCGTCGCGCACGCCTACGCCTCGACCGAGGCGGGCGTCGGCTTCGACGTCGATGACGGCCGCGAAGGCTTTCCGGCCAGCATGGTCGGGTCCGGCGGCGAGGTCGAGATGAAGGTGGTGGACGGTTCGCTCCGCATCCGCTCGTCGCGCGTCGCGTCCCGCTATGTCAGGCAGGAGCGCACAGAGCTGTGCGACGCCGACGGCTTCGTCGACACCCGCGACATGGTAGAGCTGCGCGGCGACCGCTACCATTTCGTCGGCCGGCGCGACGGCATCATCAATGTCGGCGGCCTCAAGGTCCATCCCGAGGAGGTCGAGGCGGTGATCAACCGGCATCCGGACGTGCGGATGTCGCTGGTGCGCTCGCGGCGGAATCCGATCACCGGCGAGATCGTGGTCGCCGACGTGCTGCTGCGCGCGGACCAAGACGGTGCCGGCGAGCGCGCCGCGTCGCTCAAGCGCGAGATCATGCAGAACTGCCGTGCCGATCTCGCCGAGCACAAGGTGCCGGCCATGATCCGCTTCGTCTCTGCGCTTGACGTAACCAAATCCGGCAAGCTTGCGAGGCATCATGCGTAACGTCGTCGTGACCGGCGGCAGCCGCGGGCTTGGCCTCGCCATCGCGCGCAAGCTCGCCGGCGCCGGTTATCACGTCGTCGCGGTGGCGCGGCAGATGAACGATCAGCTCGCCGGCGCAGCCGATGAGGCCAAGCAATGCGGGCATGGCGCGCTCGATTTCGTTCCATTCGACCTCGCCAAGGTCGATGACATCCCCGACCTGGTCAAAGGCATCAAGAAGGACTTTGGGCCGATCTACGGGCTCGTCAACAATGCCGGTCTCGGGACCGACGGCGTGCTCGCCATTATGTATACGTCGCAGATCGAGCAGCTCGTGCGCGTGAACACGATCTCGCCCATCGTGCTCACCAAATACGCGGTGCGCTCGATGATGTCGGAAGGCGGCGGCCGCATCGTCAACGTCGCCTCGGTCATCGGCTTCACCGGCTACAGCGGCTTGTCGGTCTACGGCGCCACCAAGGCGTCGATGATCGGATTCACGCGCTCGCTGGCGCGCGAAGTCGGCAAGATGGGCGTGACCGTTAACGCGGTCGCGCCCGGCTTCATCGATACCGACATGACGCAGGGCCTTGGCGACGAGGAGCGCGAGCAGGTCGTGCGGCGCAGCGCGCTGCGCCGCCTTGCCGACACCGACGACGTCGCGAATGCGGTGGAATTCCTGCTCGGCGACAAGGCCAAGAATATCACCGGCACGGTGCTGACCGTCGACGCCGGCAGCACGGCATAGCCCGGCACGTTTGCGCGCAGTCTGTATCGCATTGAGATGCCCAGCGTGGGGCATGTGCCGTGATGGCACTCGTGCGACGCCTATGGCGAAGCGGCGTTAACCACGGTCACCCCGCTGAACCGGCCTGCAAGCGGCCAGTGCGCCCGGCGGCGCTGGCATGGATCTCGCACTTTGAGAGCCACGATCGGACGACTTGTGCCGATTCTGGATAGCTCCTGCCACGCCAACCTGCCCGCATAGCGCCCCCATGAACATCCACCAAAATTATGCGCTGCGGTTCGGGCACGAGCGGAACCGAACGTTGCGATGGTGGGCCGCCCTGACACGGCCGGTCATCTCCGGGGGCATCCTGTTCAGCGACATCGCCACCATCGTCGCCATGTCATGGTTGACGGGCGTGACCTACCACTTGGCGGTCCATGGCCATACCGGTGACTTCGTGGCCTACTCTGAGGTGGGCTTGCTCTCGGCCGCCATCTTCGTGATCGCCAATCTGTTTCGCGGCGAATACGCGCTGCCCAATTTCTTCGCCTTCCGGCCACACCTGCGCCGGTCGATCCAGCTCTGGAACGTCACCTTCATTTGTCTCCTGGCGCTGGGCTTCCTGGCGCAGGTCTCCGTCGTCTATTCGCGCGGCTGGATCGCTCTGTTCTACGTGTCGACGATCGGCGTGCTGCTGGCGCTGCGCTATCTGTTCGTGCGGACGATCGTGCTGGGCAGCCAGGCCGGGTTGATCTCGGCGCAGCGGATTTTTCTGGTCGGCACCGGCCGGCAGATCGACGATTTCATCGCGCGCTATCAACCCTGGAAGGTCGGCGTGAACGTCGTCGGGTGCCATTTCCTCGCGCCGACGGAGCCGGGCACGAGCGCGCCGGCGTGGCGGCGGGCGGTCGAGAAGGCGCTGGACGAGGCCATGCAGAGCGCCCGCAGCATCGAGCCCGACGCGATTTATCTGCTGATGCCCTGGTCGGACACCGATACGATCAACCGCTGCGCCGAGACCTTCCTGGTGCTGCCGGCCGAGATCCATCTCGGCCCCGAGCGGATTCTCGACCGGTTCGAGAACGTGCAGTTCTCGAAGGTCGGCCCGATGGCGACCCTGCAGCTCACCCGCATGCCGATGTCGCGCTTCGAGCGCTTCGAGAAGCGGGCCTTCGACCTGGTGCTGGCCGCGGCGGCGCTGGTGCTGCTGACGCCGCTGCTGATCGCAGTGGCGGTCATGATCAAGCTCGACAGCCGGGGGCCGGTGTTCTTCATGCAGCGCCGCTACGGGTTCAACCAGAAGCCGTTCCGGATCATCAAGTTCCGCACCATGCACACGCTCGACGATGGCGCGGTCATTCAGCAGGCGAGGCGGGACGATCCGCGCATCACCAGGGTCGGGCGCTGGCTGCGCCGCTGGAACATCGACGAGATTCCGCAGCTGTTCAATGTCCTCAAAGGCGACATGTCGCTGGTGGGTCCGCGTCCGCATGCGCTGTCGCACAATCATCAATACGAGCGGCGCATCTTGCTCTATGCGCGCCGGCATAACGTCAAGCCGGGGATCACCGGCTGGGCGCAGATCCACGGCTTCCGCGGCGAGACCGACACCGACGACAAGATGGAGAAGCGGGTCGCCCACGACCTCTACTACATCGACAACTGGTCGCCCTGGCTCGACGTCACGATTCTGATCCGAACGGTGATTTCGGCGCGCTCCTACCGCAACGCCTATTGAGCGCCGGCACAAGTGCAAAGCACAGACTTGCCTTCCCGCAAGCGCGAATATCGTAATTGTGCCCTCTCCCGCAAGGGAGAGGGCTTTGTCCGCGGCATCCCAAGCGCGGAAAGATCGGTCCCTGCCTGCGAGAGATAAGCCGCGCGTTTCGACTGATGACTATCCCAACAGGTAAAGAATCGCGCCAATCGCGCCGGCGAAGACCGTGACGGTCGAGATCCAGATGCCGATGACCAGGATCCAGATCGACCACGACTTGCGCGGCTCGCCGGTGGTGACAGGTTCGGGACCCCAGGCTTCAAGCGCGGGCTCGGCTCGCCGCAACGCCGCCGATGCCTGCTCGATCTCCGCAATCGCGCGCGCATACTCGTCGGCATCGATCGGCGCGACGTGTTGAGTGGAACCTTCGATCGGACCCGGCACTGTATCGCTCGCGGCGCCCAACCGCTCGACCGGCGAATCGTCGTGCCTTGCGCCGCGCAGGACATCCTGTCGCGCCGCAGCAAGACGCGCGACGGCGTCCCACGCCATCTTCCATTCCCCGCTGTGACGGGACGCCGAGCCGCGAATGTTGTTGCTTGTCATTGATTTGACCCACAAGTCGCCTCGGATTGGATTAGCCAACTCGGGTCGGCAGCGCGATTTCAATCAATCCGTAACCTTAACGATCCGCGGCGCGGAATCGCTGTCGACGATGAAAAGCGACGGGTCACGCCGGCGTCACGCGCGACGCACACACAAGCGAGGAACAAGAGCTAACAAGCGGAAATGGAGGCCCAGCCTGGACTTGAACCAGGATACGGGACGATGCGCCGTCCCTGCGTCGCCTTTCCGCCACCGGGCCGTAGCCTTGCCGTAACATGGTTGACCGGGACGGGCAGCAGCAAATATCAAGCATGGTTAGCCGCGGAGAGGTGAGTCGTCCGCTCGATGCTGTTGACCGTGAGGCACGGCGACGCCGGACATCCGCTGCTCCTCAATTCGACCCGGCAGGCCACATGGCGACGATTGCGCGCGCGATCTCTTGGTTGCTCCTGGCCGCTGCGGCGTTCCTGACGCTTGCGCCGCGCATGTTCCGGCCGGCCACAGGCCTCGAGCACCATCTCGAGCACTTTCTCGCGTTCGCGTTGGTGGGCCTGATGTTCGGGCTTGGCTATCCGCGACGATCGTTTCTGCTGGCGGTGATCGGCGTCACGGCGGCCGCCGCGCTCGAGATCATGCAGTTGTGGGTGCCGGGCCGGCACGCCTCGTTCAGCGACTTCGTGGTCAATGCGGCCGGCCTGTGCGCCGGCGTGGTGGCTGCGGCAGCATTGCAATGGATCGTGACCGGCCGCCGACGAGCGCGCGCGCCATCCTCGCGGGGTTGACGACCCGCAACGATAGCGCGCGGTCTGGCAGCGTTACTTGGCGTTCTGCTGGACCCAGGCCGTGTAGCGCGCGACGCGCGCATAGATGCCGTAGAGGCCCTTCTCGCTGATGCCGCAAAGCTCGCCCCAGCTGGTGATGCCCACCAGCGTGAATTTCCCGTCGGCGCCCTTCGCGAACAGCGGACCGCCGCTGTCGCCCTGGCAGGTGTCGCGTTGCGTTTGCTGTCGGCCCGAGCAGATCATGTTGTCGGTGACGATCTTGCCGACATTGCTCTCGACCACGGTGCGGACCTGCTGGACCACGCCGTCGGCCAGACCGAACTGGACCTGTGCCTTGCGCAGCAGTTCGGCGAGCGCGCCGGCCTTGCGATATTGGGTGATGCTGGTGTTGCACACCCACCGGTCCATGATGTCCATCTCCACATGGCGCAGCTCGGTCGGCAATTCCTTGGCCTCGGTCTCGCCCCAGCCGGCCGCGATCACTTTCGCGCCGACCGGCGAGATCGTGTTTTCGTTCTGCGGCGAGACCAGGGCAATGGTCCCTGTCTGGCTCGACTTGGCGCTGGCGGCGAGCTCGAGCAGGGCGATGTCGTTGTCGAACGCATCGGGGCTGTATTGCGGGTGGCGGATGATGCGCTTGACCTTGATGCGCTTGCCGTCCTTGAAGTCGTTCGAGCCGGCATAGATGTCGATCTTGTCCGCCGGCACCTGGACTGGGCGCTTCTCGGCGTCGTCTGCGGTCACGCAATGGGAGGCCGTCACCACCCACCGGTCGGAGATCAGGGCGCCGCCGCAGAACTGGCCCTGGTAGTTGCCCTCTTGATCGTCCGTCGCCTCGGATTGGATCAACGCCACCATGAAGGGAAACGCCCCCTTGGGCGTTGTCTCGCCGTGATAGATCCCCTTGTCGGGAGCCTTCGCCTTCACACGCGCTGCCGCAGAATTGTATGGCGTCGTTGGGCTACTGGTGAGCTGTTTCTGTTGGGCGCTGGCCGGTGCCGCGAGAGCAAGAGCCGTGGCGGCAATGCCCAAGGGAACTAGCAAGCGAACAAGGACGTGCGACGTTTTGGTGTCCATCGAGTGCTTCCTAGTCAGCATGTTTGACGTCCAGGTCCTGTAAATGGGACCGCTGGCGCTGAGGTGACGATCTCCCAGGCGTCGCGAGGACGCATGGCATTTTTGACAGCGAATGCGAGAATCCGCAATGGGAAAAGGGTGTCGTTGCTAGTGCCCCGATTGCGGCAGCAACGTGTCGCGGTCGCCTACCGATGCGGCGTGCACCCCCGACCGGGATGGTCCTTGAAACGACGCCGGAACGCTCGAATACTCCACGCTTACTAGGGACGCGGACCATGAGAAACACGAAAGCTGCCGCACCGCTGCTGACGGCGGCGCTCGCCGGGGCGGTAGCGCTGTTGTCGCCCGGCGCGGCGCGCGCTGAAACCGCCGCCGAGTTCTATGCCGGCAAGCAGATTTCGCTCTTGATCGGCACCACGGCGGGCGGCGGCTATGACGCCTATGGCAGGCTCCTGGCCCGGCACCTCGGGCGCCACATTCCGGGCAGCCCTGCGATCATCGCCAAGAACATGCCCGGCGCCGGCGGGCTGACGCTCGCCAATCACCTCTATAACCGCGCCCCCAAGGATGGGACCGAGATCGCCACGGTCCAGAACGGCCTGCCGTTCGAGAAGCTGTTCCATATGCTGTCGCCGGGCGGCAACAACGCGCTGTTCGATTCCACCAAATTCGGCTGGCTCGGCAGCATGACGCAGACCGTGTTCGTGACGGTCACCTGGCATACGACGCCGGTCAAGACCCTGCAGGATGCGATGGCGCGGGAGACCATCCTGGGCGCGAGCACGACCAGCGCGGACAGCTACGTGCTGGCGATGCTGTGCAACAATCTCCTGGGCACGAAGTTCAAGGTCGTGCACGGCTATGCCGGCGCCACCGAGGTCGATCTGGCGGTCGAGAACGGCGAGGTCGAAGGCGAGGCCGGCAAGGACTGGACCACGCTCACCTCGACGCGGCCGCAATGGATCAAGGAGAAGAAGATCAACATCCTGGTGCAGATGGGCATGCGGCCGCACGCCGACATCCAGGGCGCGCCGATGGCGATCGATCTCGCCAAGACGCCGGATGATCGCCGGGTGATGGAGACCGTCTTCGCGAAGTTCGGGATGTCGCGTCCGTTCATGGCGCCGCCCGATCTGCCGTCGGAGCGGTTGGCAGTCCTGCGCCGCGCGTTTGATGCGACCCTGAAGGATCCAGTGGTGCTCGCCGAAGCGCGACGGCTCGGCATGGAGTTGAACCCGGTGAGCGGCGAGGATGTCGCGGCGCTGGTCGCACGAATGATGAACACGCCCGGCGTGCTTGCGGAGCGGGCCCGGGAAGTGCTGAAACCGCGGTGAGGTGGAGAGCATGATCCGGAAAAGTGGGCACCGGTTTTCCGAAAAGATCATGCTCAAACGCAAAGTGAGGGGGCGAGCATGCATTATACGATGTGGCGCGGCGTTGCCGGTTTGGTCAAGCCGACGCGGCGCCCGGGATCGCTGGAGACATTGATCAGGCTCCTGCCGGAGGGGATCGGCGTGGTGCCGCTGCTGCTCAACGTGCGGCAGGGCAGCCACACCGAATTCAGCTCGGCTATTCCGCACTATGAGAAATACGTCGCCGAGCTCGCCGAGCAGGGCATGGACATGATTCATCCCGGCGGCACGCCGCCGTTCATGCTGCAGGGCTACGCGGGCGAGGACAAGCTGATCAAATCCTGGGAGAAGAAGTACCAGACGCCGATCTTCACATCGGGCCAGAACCACGTCCACGCCATGCGCGCGCTCGGGATCAAGCGGTTCATCGGCGCGAGCTACTCGGCGCTGCAGAACAAGATCGTCATCGACTACATGACGCAGGCCGGCTTCAAGGTCGTGTCGATGGAGCCGATCGACGTGCCGTTCAACGAGGCGCAGAACATTTCGCCCGAGACGCTCTACGCCCACATCAAGAAGCTGTTCCGCGAGCACAAGGGCGCCGACGGCATCTACATCCAGGGCGGCGCCTGGCACACCGAGAGCATCGTCGAGGTGCTCGAACAGGACCTGCAGGTGCCGGTCGTGCATGCCAACATCGCGCCGGCCTGGGAGATCATGATGCGGCTGCGCGTCAACCAGCCGCGCAGCGGCTTCGGGCGCCTGCTGCGCGAGCTGCCGACGATGGTGTGAGGACTTCTCCGCTGTCGTGTCCGCGAACGCGCCAAGGCAACGCACATCGCCTCGCGCGAATAATTTCAGACCTCATGCTGAGACGGCCGCTTTCGCGGCCTCCTCAGCAGCGGCTTTCTCCGCCAAGGCGGAACAAGGTTCGCAGCCGCATCGCCGGGGTCAGTGACATGGCACTAAGTCCTTCTCTCCAAATGCATTTATGCGATACGCACAATTCCTGAATTGTCTTGAGCCGTCGTGTTGTCCTTGACGCGGGCGGGGATGGCGACTCTGGCGAGCGGAACCGACCTTCATCTGGGGAATTACGGATTGGATGAGTTGGCGGCGGGCTGCCGCCGACTCGCGGATTCAGCGGCGAAGGGGATGTTCCATGAGAGTCCTGTTCGTTCATCCTGGCCCGCTGCTCTACACCAAAGTCTTTCTGCAGCTTGAGCCGCTGGGGATGGAGCTCGTCGCGCAAGCCTCGCGCCGGGCCGGTCATGCGATCCGCTTGATCGATCTGCAGGTCGAAAGCCACGCTGCCTATCACCGGCTCGTCGCGGAATGGCAACCGGACGTTATCGCCTTCTCCTGCAACTACCTCGCCAACGTTCCGGAGATTGTCGATCTCGCCAAGGAAACCAAGGCGGCGCAGCCGCGGGTCTTCATCTGCGTCGGCGGCCACAGTGCCTCCTTCACCGCGCACGCGATCGTCGAGCATGGCGAGGGGGCTGTCGATTGCGTGCTCAAGGGCGAAGGCGAACCGGGCATCGTCAGGCTGCTGGAAGCGGTGAACGGCGGCTGCGATGCTGTCGCAAGAGTCCCGGGCGCGGTGACGGCGGACGGCGAAGGACCGCCGCCGAGTTTCGTCCACAATCTCGACGAGCTGTTGCCCGCGCGCGACCTCCTTCGCCACCGGAACAAGTACTTCATCGGCGTCCTGGACCCGGCCGCCTCCATCGAATTCTCGCGCGGCTGTCCGTGGGACTGTTCGTTCTGCAGCGCGTGGACGTTCTACGGCCGCAGCTACCGGCTGGCGTCGCCCGACCGTGTCATCGATGACCTCGCGTCGATCAAGGAGCGGGGCGTGTTCATCGTGGACGACGTCGCCTTCATCCAGGGCAAGCATGGTTTCGCCATCGGTGAGGCGATCGCCAAGAAAGGCATTCGCAAGAAGTACTATCTTGAGACGCGCGGCGACGTTCTTCTGCGCAACAAGGAGGTCTTCCAGTTCTGGAAGACGCTCGGCCTCGAATATATCTTTCTCGGCCTTGAAGCGATCGACGACGACGGCCTGCGCAAGTTCCGCAAGCGCATCTCCTTGAGCCGCAATTTCGAGGCGCTCGAATTCGCCCGCACGCTGGGCATCAACGTGGCGATCAACCTCATTGCCGATCCCGACTGGGACGAGCAGCGCTTTGCCACCATCCGGGAATGGTGCCTCGACGTGCCGGAGATCGTGAACATCAGCATCAATACGCCTTACCCTGGCACCGAGAGCTGGCTCACCGAGGAGCGGCGCCTTGCGACTCGCGACTACCGTCTATTCGACATCCAGCACGCCGTGCTCCCGACCAGGTTGCCGCTGCCGGCATTCTATCGGGAGCTGTTGAACACCCAGCGCGTGCTCTATGCCAAACACTTGAATTGGCGCATCGCGCCAAGTTTCCTCCTTCTCTCGGCCGATCTCCTGATGCGTGGACAGACGAATTTCCTGCGCGGAATCATGCGGTATCCGAAGGTCTACAATCCCGAGAAGATGCTGGCCGACCATGCGCGGCCGGTGCGCTACCAGATCCCGGAGCCGCCGGTACGCCAGGCCGACAAGCCGGTGGCCAAGCAGGCGGGGCTGTATGTGCACGCCCCGCGCGGACGCGCCGCGCGCAGTATCGACGATGCCACTGAGAAATTTGTCGACGAGACCCGCGTCGGCGCGACGCCTTGAATGATTCAGACCCATGCTGAGGAGCCGCTTGTGCGGCCTCCTCAGCCCGTGTCGGGCGAGCGGCCGAGGAATGCTGCGACGTTCTTGATTCTTTGTACATAGTCATGTTGGGTCTTCGGCGCGAACTTGCGGATCGTCATGTCTTCGACGCAACGGGCTTATGGCCTCGTCGGTCATGGGGATGCCCCTGTCTTGAGTGAGAGGTTGCTAGCCCCTCATCTTCAAGACAGGACGCGTGCGCTACCGGGTTGTCCGTGCCCTGCCGCAGCGACCTGCCGCGCGAGCGGTTTAGTCCCATGACCCAAGTGGTCATTGGCGCTGGAGGCTCGCGCAACGGAGAATATGGAACGGCCACCCGCAGAGAACCCGGCAGCGGATGTTCCGGCTAGGGGAGGTCGATCGCAGCTATAGTCCGACTGCTTGCCTGACTGGGATTTCGCGGCTTGCTCGGTGTAGATGAGCCATCGCAATCGCCTAAGATGAGGGAGCGGGCCGATGACTTTCGTGAGAATTTCCCTTCTGGTCTTCGGTGTTATCGCCATTTTGATAGGACTGGTTTGGGTCGGACAGGGGACTGGCTATTTCCCATATCCAAGCAGCAGCTTCATGATCAATCAAATGCCGTGGGCGTATTGGGGCATTGTCTTGGCTGTCCTAGGCCTCATCGCGATCGCTGTATCACGCCAGATTTAGGGCCGACGTTCATGGGCGTACTAGCGGTTACGTCGGGCAACAGCCGCTCAGTCCGCTTTCGCAAAGTGCCTTGGCCCGATTCGGACTCTGCTCAATGTCCGCTGTACGGCTGCTCCGAGGTGTAAAGCGGACGTTCAGCAAGCGACCGCACGACGCGGAGCGGGCCCAAGTGCGAACGCGGCCTGTCTTCGCCCTCCCATCTCCGCCCCTCGCGTTTCGACGGACTGCACTCGCTCGCCCGCCGAAGCTTTAGTCGAGCGGGTGGGATCCACCCGTGATGGGACCCACGAAAGATCACGGCACGAGCTGAGTCGCCGTGACGGCAGCCGCAAGTCATTCTATCCAAACGCATTTGCGCGATATGCACATTTCGTGATTTTTCTTGACCTGCGTTTTTGTTCCTGATATGTTCCGCATGTCTCGTCCATCGAGGGGCACCATCATGAGGTGTCATGCGAGTGGGGCGGGATGCGGCACCTCCGGGCGTGGCCACACAACCACGTCCCGGGGCGGCTCTCGGAGCAAACCGGGTGGGCGCACTACCAGGACGCCCTGCGGTCCGAGACCCGTAGAAGGCAAATTGCCGAGGATGCCGCGTGGCGCGCCGGTAGGCGCGATTGGGGAGTCGCAAATGGCTCCCCGCATGGCGCCTATCGGCGCGCCATCCCCCTCGATTCGGGGGACGGAAAAAGA
>WNGB01013512.1_pt1 | contig 13397 bp, 12 predicted proteins | sample 5400681 | NCBI WGS metagenome assembly WNGB01 (sample SAMN13153367, study PRJNA577476) | soil metagenome | isolation source: 115 cm soil or saprolite under grassland replicate 2 | place: USA:California | collected 2016-06-15 | reverse complement strand
GCGGCCTGTGGCTTGATCGCGATCACAACGCCGCCATCAACATCAAAAACCGGGGCGGACAGCTCCGTTGGGCGTCAAGCTCGCCACCAGGCGGGTTGGCCCAAGAAGCCGCCGGGTTTTAACCCGTGCGGAGTGTCACTATCAGCCTATACTTCATGTGACGGACATTATGCGAACCATAGAACGTGTAGTTTCGTAATGTGAAATATTAAGGTGCTTCGCAGGACGAAATCACGGAGGCTGACAGAATGAACAAGCGGGTGCCCATTGAACTCACACGCGACGACTGGATCGCCCTGCTCACCGCCGTCTACTTCGGTGCCGATGAGATTGCAGGGGAGATCGGCGACACTGTCGCGGACCATGCCCAACGGGTGGTAGACCAACTGAAGGACAGGTTAGGCATCACGAACATCATCGCAGAGGCAACCGACCTAGAAGCAAGAGAATCCCATGATCGATCTCATCCCAGTACATAATCAGGAGCTTGAGAGCCGCGCGGGCCGGTAGCTTGAGTTGGCGATCGCCGCCTGGCTTGACGCCAAAGCGGGCCGGTCCGGTAGCGTGCACACTGCGAAAATCTACGCGACGCGACGATCGCCGCCTTTCGATCGGAGCTCGCCGAGCTGGGGCTCGACCTTGACGGCGACGGGCGGGCCGTCGCGCTCGCCGCGCAAGGCTGGGCCGGCCGCGATTCGCCAGCGCCATCTACGTTCAATCGGCGGCTTGCGGTCCTGTCATCGTTCTACACGTTCGCAAAGAAACGGGGCCTGCTCGACCTCGACAACCCGCTAGGCCTGGTCGAGCGCCGCCCGGTGCAAGGGTATGCCCACGTCGAGGCATTGCAGCCGGCCGATGTGCGGCGCACTCGGCCGGCTGGTCGGCGGCGTGACCGGCCCGCTGCCAGCCCAGGCCCGGACGATGATCGAGATTGCCCACACCAACAGTGAGCGCCTGATGCGCTTGATCAACGACATCCTCGACATGGAGAAGATCGAGGCCGGCAAGCTCCACTTCGATCTGCAGCCCCTCCACCTGATGGCGCTGGTCGAGCAGGCGCTAGAGGTCAATCGTGCCTACGCCGAGCAGTTCGGGGTCTCGTTTGCGCTCGCGCAGATCGTGCCCGGCGCCCGCGTCTGCGCGGACGGCGACCGGCTGATTCAGGTGCTGACTAACCTACTCTCCAATGCCGCCAAGTTCTCGCCGCGCGGCGAGACGGTCGAGGTTGCGGTAGCGCGCCACGCCGGCTGCATCCGGCTAGAAGTGCGGGACCACGGCCCCGGCATTCCGGAGGCCTTCCGTGGTCGCATCTTCCAGAAATTCGCGCAGGCCGACTCCTCCGCTGCGAGCCAGAAGGGCGGCACCGGCCTAGGGCTGAATATCACCAAAGCCATTGTGCAACGGCTCGGCGGGCAGATCGGCTTCGAGTCCGCCATCGGCGTGGGGACGACCTTCTACGTCGATCTGCCGGAATTGGATCCGTCTTTGCCGATCGCCCCGGCTGGCATAGCGACCGACGCGCGACTGACCGGCCTGCCAGAGCCAGGAACACTGTCATGAAAGCGCCTCTCAGGCATATTCTCTTAGTCGAAGACGAACCGAATATTCTGGCCGTGGTGCAGCTAGCCCGGAAGGCGCTCGGCGGCTTTCGTGTAGCGAACTGCGCCTCCGAGAGTGAGGCGCTGCACGTCGCGCCGGCCTTTGCCCCAGATGTGATCCTGCTCGATATGATGCCCGGTTTGGATGGCCCCAGCACCCTCTGCGCCCTGCGCGAAATCTCGCAGGTCGCGGCCACGCCAGTGATCTTTATGACCGCCAAGGCCCAGCCGGCCGAGGGCGCGCAGTATCAGGCGCTGGGCGCCCTGGACGTGATTGCCAAGGCGCTCGCCACAACTGTCAGCGCGATCTGGGCGCGTGCGCACGGCTGACCGGTCTACCATCCCGCGGCAGCGCGCTGCCGCCGCCGCGATCGGCCTCGATCCATTCCCAGCTGGCGGGTGTAGTCACGTGTGCGGCTTCATCGAACACACTGTCATCCCGTTTCCGCCCCTGCGCCAGCATGGTGACGAGCGCTTCCCAGGCATCGGTGGCCGGGTCGGTATCGTCGTGGCCCGCGGTCAGCATCGCGGCCCACTGGTCGAGCAGGGCGCCGACCCAGGCGCCGGGATCGGGCAGGTGCGCGGTCGTCTGGGCTTGCACATCGTAGCCGGCCGGGAGAAACAGCTTTGCGCCGGTTTCGGGGTGTGAACACAGCGGCACGCGCGCCGAGCTGGTCACCGTGCCCAGGCTGGTCTGGTGGGTTTCAAGCTCCTGGATCGTGTGGCCAGCCGCGAGATAGTCGTCCACGCCGATCTTGGGCCCGTTGGCCGTCTGCGGCAGCTGGAGAATGTAGACGTCAGTGGCCTGCGCGCGTCGGCGTACTCGCGCTGCCAGCGCTGGTCGGCGGCGAGCGCGGCGGTGAGCCGGGGCATAGCGACCTTGTCGAGCAGCACGCGCCGGACGTCGTACTTGTCGATCAGCATGGCGTTGTAGTCGCGCGCGTCGCGGATCGCCAGGTAGTCCTGCCAGATGGCGAGCGGGTAGAGCTCGATTCGCGGGTCGACGAAGACCTGCGCGGCCGGGTAGAGCGCCCAGTCGAGGTACGAGCCGTAGCCCATCTCGTTGAACAGCCGTCCCTCAGCCGGGTGCGCGCGCAGGTACGCGGCCGCGGCCACGGGCGTGTCGGCGCTGTAGAGCTCCGGCGCGCCCGGCATGTCGGCGAACAGCGCCCGGTAGGGCGCCGGCAGTCCCAGGCGGGCTTTGAACGGCGGCTGCACGGCAACGAGCGCGGCCAGCAGCGTCAGCGCGATCAGCGTGCTGGGCAGCGCCATGCGCGGCGACTGCGTTCGGCGATCGAGGGGCGCGCGCGTCTGCGCCAGGCTCCCGGCCAGGATCGGCATCGCCAGCATCCCGTACCAGACCACGTAGCGCTGGCCGGTCCACGCCAGCCACAGGAACGCGCATACCAGCAGCACGTCGGTGATCGTCGGCCGGCTGCGTGCCAGCGCGAAGGCCGCCAGCAGTGCGAGGATCGAGGCGAAGAAGAAGAAGCCCGCCAGCCCGCGCGTCGTCGGCGGCTGCCACTCGACCACCAGCCCCTGGCTAGGCGGGTCGGTCAGCAGCTTGGCGACGTAGCCGAAGATCCCGGGACCGAGCGGGTTCAGCAGCGTCGCCGCAGCTGTCGCCGCCGCGGCCAGGTAGAGCCAGCCCAGGCGATCCCATCCCGGCGCGGCCGGTAGCTTTGTACTGCGCCGATCATCTTGATCCGCCGATAGCGCGGATCCGCCGGATTGGGCCGTGTTTGTTTCGGGCCGATCCGCCCGCTCCGCCTTATCCGCGGATCGGATCATCCGTGTTGCCCGGGCGCCGAGCAGGGCGCGCACGGTCTCGCCGGCCGCGACGATCGCCATGAGCGCCAGCCCGAGCGCGAACGAGCCGTGGACGTTGACCCAGAAGGCCATGAGCGGCGGCAGCGCCAGCAATGCACGTGGGCGGACCTGCCCTGCCGTGTAGGCGCCCAGCACGAGCGCGAACAGCGCGAACGGCACCCAGGCCCAGTTCTGCGTGCGGGCCGGCAGGTTGTTGATCGCCATCAACCAGGCCAGCAGCGCGGCCAGCGCCGCCAGCCGCCACGAGCCGCTGCGCCGCTTCGCGTCGGCGGCGATCAGCGCGAAGCCGGCCAGGCCGAGCAGGTTGCGCGCCAGGATCGGCGCCTGCGGCCCGCCGGCGCGATAGAGCGCGTAGAACAGCCACTCGCCCAGCCAGGTCGCGTAGACGAACGGCTGGTCGGCCGGCACGCTCCACGCGAACATGTTCGTCGTCGGGATGCCCTGGGTCGCCACGATCTCGCCGGCCTTGAGGTGCCACCAGAAGTCGTGCGGCGGCGTGGGCACCAGCGCGATGAACACGCCGATCACCGTCAGCGCGAGGATCGCCCAGAGCTGCTCGACGCCCGGCAGCAGCAGCGGTCGCCCGGCCATGCGTGGACGTGCGGAGCCGCGGGTGGGTGTGTCGTCGGCCGTGCTCAATTGAGATGTTCCTTTGTTGTCAGTGGTCAGTTGTCGGTTGTCAGTAGTATCGTTACCGACCTGGAAGCCCGGGATCGCTGGCCTTAGACTTGCTGTAGGGCGTCGGGCGAGCAGGCCCAGTTGAACAGATATCCGCACTGGGCGTATAATAGCGTATACTGGGACGATCGGCGAACGAGGATGCATAATGATTTTACCGGATATCGAACGAGACCGCGATAGGGGACGGCAGGTCGGCGTCGCCGATTGTACCGTGGTCGTCCCGACCTACAACGAGCGCGAGAATATCGGCGCGCTGATTCCTCGCGTGCTGGATCTGCCGCGCTTCCGTGTGCTGGTGGTCGACGACAATTCACCCGATGGGACGGCCGGCGTAGTGGCCGACCTGGCGCGCGCCGAGCCACGGGTGGGGCTACTGTCGCGGCCCGGCAAGCAGGGCCTCGGCACGGCCTATATCGCCGGCTTCCGGCGCGCGCTCGCCGAGGGCGCCCAGTTTATCTTCGAGATGGACGCCGATTTCTCGCACGACCCCGGCTACCTGCCGGAGCTGCTGGCGGCCGCCGAGACGCGCTACGACCTGGCGCTCGGCTCGCGCTACGTCCGCGGCGGTGGCACGGTCCACTGGGGCGCGCTGCGGCAGATGATCAGCCGCGGCGGCAATATCTACGCACGGGTCATCCTGGGTCTGCCGGTGATGGACGCGACCGGCGGCTACCGCGGCTACCGGCGCCGCGTGCTCGAGACGGTCGATCTCGACCGCATTCGCTCGAATGGCTACTCGTTTCAGATCGAGATGGTCTATCGCACGCTGCGCGCCGGCTTCCAGATCGGCGAGGTGCCGATCGTCTTCCCCGATCGGCGCGTCGGCCAGTCGAAGATGTCGCGCCGGATCGTACTCGAGGCGCTGGTCACGGTCTGGCGGCTGCGCTTCGGGAGGTAAAGCAGATGCCGACCTCATTGATTCAAAAGCTGACAGCTGACAGCTGAAACCTATGCTCAAGCTCAACCGTCAGGGGCTGCTGTTCAACGCGCTGATGCTGGCATCGCTGGTCGCAGTGGTCGCCGGGCCGTTCCACCGCTTCAAGCCGGAGTGGCAGCCGGCCTACCTGGTCGCCGCCAGCTTCGTGGTCGCCGTCGAGGCCGGGCTGGTCCACCACGCCTTTCGGCGCGAGCACATGTGGCTGGACGAGCTGGCCCGCTATCTCGTCCCGGAAGTCTTTGTCATGCTGATCGTCATGCGCGTCGCGACGACGCTGGGGATCGGCGCGGCGACGCTGGCGGCCGACGCACGGCGCTGGCTGCTCGACCCGCTGGGCGTCTTCGACGCCCCCTTTGTCGCCGCAATCCTAGTTGGCCTGCTGGTCGGTCTGATCGCTCACTCGGCGATGCGCGACCTGTTCGAGCTCGAGCCGCGCGAGTCCGAGACGCCCGCGGCCATGTCCGAAGATAGTCTGATCACGGTTGTGATCGCGCGACAGGACCGCTCGGCGGCGCTGGGGCAGATCGGCAGCCGCTTTGTTTTCGGCGGTGTCGTGCTGCTGCTGGCGCTGGGCGTCGAGGTGGTAAACCTTCGGCGGGTGGCCGGCCCAAGCCTGCCGCTCTCGCCGCTGAGCGCGGGCGCGTCGCTGATCTATGTCGCGAGCGGGTTTCTGCTCTATAGCCAGGCGCGGCTGGCGCTGCTGCGCGCGCGCTGGCGGATGGAGGGCGCTCGCGTCGACCCGAGCGTGGCGCGCCGCTGGACGCGCGTGAGCTGGCTGATCGTCGGCGGCATCGTGGGCCTGGCGGCGCTGCTGCCGCGCTCGTATGGGCTTGGCCTGCTCGCGACGCTCCAGCAGTCGCTGGCCCTGCTCGGCTATGCGATCGCGATCCTGGGCTATTTGATAACCTCGATCCTGAGCCTGCTGGCCATCCTGCCGGTCCTGCTGATCGCGCTGCTTACCGGCGGCAGGCTGGACAGCGAACGCGCGGCCCCGCTCGCGCCGATGACGCCGCCGCCGGCAGTGCCGCCCGCAACGTTCGAGCCGAACTTGCTGGCGGCGCTGGTGTTCTGGCTGTGCATGCTGCTGCTGGCGGCCTACGCGATCTGGACGATTCTTCAGCGCAACCCGGCGATCGGGCGCGCACTGGCGTCGCGCGGGCCGCTGGCCTGGCTGCTGAGCCGGCTGGGCTGGCTCTGGCGCGACACACGCTCGTGGGCCGGCCAGGCGACCGAGCGCGCCCGCGCGCTGCTGCGCCGCCGCGCGCCGATCGCCCGGGCCACAACGTCGGCGCTGCTGCTGAGCCGGCTGGCGCCGCGCGATCTGGTGCGCTACTTCTATCGCTCCACGCTGCGCCGCGCCGCGACCGGCGGTATGCCGCGCCGCGCCGGCCAGACCCCGTACGAGTACCGGGCCACCCTGGCGCAGCGGCTGCCCGACGCGGAGCAGGATATCGCCGAGCTGACCGAGTCGTTCGTTGTCGCCGAGTATAGCCCGCGCCCGGTCGGACCCGACGACGCGCGGCGCGCCCGCGGACCGTGGGAGCGCATGCGCCGCCGGCTGCGCGAGCTCTCCAGCGGCGACCAGGCGGCAGGGAGACAAGATGACACGGTGACACGGTGACACGGTGACAAGATGACCGCCGACCCCTGACCCCTGGCCCCTGGCCCCTGGCCCCCGCTTGCTAGCCGAAATAGGCCGGCTCGTTGCCGGGCCGCCACTTGATGTTGCAGCCCACGCTCGGTCGTTGCTTCGGGTTGACGGGCTGGCTGGACAGGACCGCCTCGATCGCCGCGCGCAGGTCGCGCCCCGTCACCGGCTGGCCGTTGCTGGGCCGGCTGTCGTCGAGCTGCCCGCGGTAGACCAGGCGCCGCGACCGGTCGAACAGGAAGAAGTCCGGCGTGCAGGCTGCGGTGTAGGCCTGCGCGACCGTCTGCGCCTCGTCGTAGCACAGCGGGAAGACGAAGCCGGCCTCCTCGGCCATGGCCTTGAGCTGCTCGGGCGCGTCGTCGGGGTACTGCGTGGCGTCGTTGGCGCTGATCGCGACGATCCCGACGTCGCGATCGGCGTAGTCGCGCCCGATCCGCGCGAGCTCGTGCTGCACGTGCTTGACGTAGGGGCAGTGGTGGCAGAGAAACACCACCAGCAGCGCCGATTTCGCCGCGAAGCTCGCCAGCGTGATGGTCTGGCCGGAGACCACGTCGGGCAGGTGGAAGGCGGGGGCGCTGGTGCCCAGCGGCAGCATCGTGGAAGATGTGCGTGCCATGATATGCCTCCTTCATAGAATATCACGTGCGGCGGCAGAAACTGCCGCCGCACTGTTTCAGGTGCAATGATGCCTGGTCGGACAGGGCTTGTGGGTGTGGGGGCGAGACTGCGCCCGATTCTCACACCCCCACCTGCTGGGATGTTTTAACTAGAGAGTCCCTTAGCGATCGCGTGCCTCGATCGCGCGCACCTGGTCGACGTAGACCTGCTCCTCAGGCGGGCACTCGCCGGCGAACCAGGCGTCGAGGATCTCGCGGGCCAGCTCGGGCGTGGTGGTGCGCAGGCTCAGCGCCAGCACATTCGCGTCGTTCCACTTGCGCGCGCCGGCGGCCGTCTGCGCATCGTGGCAGAGCGCGGCGCGCACGCCGGCCACCTTGTTGGCGGCGATGCTCACGCCCGTGCCGGTGTAGCAGCAGACGATCCCATGCTCGGCGGCGCCCGACGTGACTGCCTCGCCAACCGCGCGGCCCACTTCGGGCCAGGCGTCGGAGGTGCCTGCGAGCGGGCCGACCAGCGTCAGCTCGTGGCCGCGCCGCTCCAGGTCGGCCACCAGCGCGTCGGTGAGGTAGTTCTTCTCGTCGCTGCCGACAGCGATTCTCATAGCGCTTGCGCTCCTTTCCCTTCTTCTTATTGTTTGTGCTTTTGGCCCGCCGGGCAGGAGCCGAAGGCCCCTCCCGAACCCTCCCCGGCGGGGTGGTGGGGGTGCAGGGGGCGGCTCCGCCGCCCCCTGCACCCCCACCACCCCGCGAAACGTTAAAAAGGATAACACACCTATCACCGCCGCGCGCGAGCGCTCAGCGCCTGCGCGTGGATCCGCCGCGCCAGCGCCACGTCGACGTAGCGCACATCCCCGGCGTCGCCGGCGAGCACCATGCAGGGCTGGTCCGGCTCGCCCAGGTGGTCGAGCACGATCGCCGCGCCAGTGAAGTCCTGGCCGCGCGAGTACACGTCGACGGCCACGATCGTGGTGATGCCGGCGCCCAGCGCGGCGCGCAGCCCGACGTTCGAGTCCTCGAACGCCAGGCAGGCGTCGGCCGGCAGCCCCAGCTCGCGCAGCGCGTACTCGTACACGTCCGGCGCCGGCTTCTTGGCCGGCACGCAGTCGCCCGCGGCGATCACGTCGAACCAGCCCTCGGCGTCGGGCGCCAGGCTCTCGCGCAGCAGCGCGATGACGTTCTGGGGCGTGGTGGTGGTGGTGATCGCCAGGCGCAGCCCGGCGGCGCGCCCCTCGCCCAGCAGGCGGCGCACGCCCGGCCGCAGCGGGATGGCGCCGCCGGCCAGCATCTCCAGGTAGCGCCGGGTCTTGTCGGCGTGCATCGCGGCGACCCACGCGTCCAGGTCGGACGGCGGGTCCCAGGCGGGCCGGTAGCGCTCGACGTAGGCGCGCAGGCGCTCCTTGCCGCCGGTGATCGGCAGCAGGTCGCCATACAGCTCGACCGGCCAGTGCCAGTCGAGCCCGGCCGCGGCGAAGGCCTGGTTGAAGGCCACTCGGTGGCCGTCGCGCTCGGTGTCGGCCAGGGTGCCGTCGACGTCGAACAGCAGGGCGCGAAGCTCGATCATAGTATCTACAGGCGGCGCCACGTCGTCACGTGAAACGTGAAGCGTGAACTCATCCCGCGCGTCGGGTTTCACCATAATATCGACACGCTATTGTTCGAATGCCTCTTAGGCATGTTTCAATCCAACTTTACAGTTTGAGGCGCTTCGTAGTAACGCCTTTAGGCGGGCGAGCGTATCATAACCACCTCAAGGTGGCACTACGAAGTGTCAAGCCGAAACGCGCGCTCCTGAAACATGCCTTAGACAGGTTTCGCCTGACGGCGATCAGGTTTACAGTTTGTCGCATGTCGCACGATGATGCCACCTGCGACCTGTGACCTGCGACCTGTGACGCACCATTGTAATGTGCGCGAGAACCTTATACCAGCGCTGCCGCCGCGCCGGAGCTCATGCGGGCAGCGCGCACGACGACGTTGAGGAAGGTCGACTTCAGCGGCTCGATCGCGTTGATCACCAGCGGCAGCGGCGTTCGCTCCACGACCTGCACCACGCGCGCCAGCGCCTCGCCCCCCCACCCGTCCAGGTTGTCCAGCAGCAGGTCGCCGAGCTTGCCGCGCTCGATCGCCATAGCCACGATCCTGTCAAAGGTCGTCGCGGGCGTGAAGACGCGCCGCTCACGCTTCTGCATGGTCAGTGCGCCGCGCCTGCACTTGGCGAAGCACACACCGCAGCCGAGGCACAGGTCGGCGTCGCGCACGGCCCACTTGCGCTTACGGCCGTCGCGCTCTCCTTCGGCGATCGTAATCGCGCTGACCGGGCAGCTCTTGGCGCAGCGGCTGCATCCGTTGCAGCGCTCCGGATCGATCGCCGAGATCCAGTTGGACGTGACGATCGCGTTGCGGATGTCGAAGCGGCGGATGGCGTTCATCATGCCGCACGAGCAGCCGCAGCAGTTGCAGATGTAGCTCACGTTGCACTGGACGTTGTCGCCGGTCTGAGCCAGCCCGGCGGCCTTGGCCTGCTCGAGAATTCGCATCGCCTCGAACCTGCTGATCGGCTCGGCGATGCCCTGGCGGGCCAGCGTCTCGGCCCCAACGTTGAGGCTCAGGCACGTGCGCATGGGATGCTCGCACGCGTGCCCGGCCTGCTGGGCGTGGCTGCGGCACGCGCACAGCGACACGGCGTGGCGGCGCGCAGTCTCCACGATCACCGAGGCGCGCTCCCAGTCGAGCACCTCGGTGTGGTCGCCCTCCGGCAGCGCCTCCTCGCGCACGAGCGAGCGGCCGATCTGCGTCTGGCCGGCGAAGACCGCGTGCGCAAAGTCGTCGCGCTCGAAGAAGTACTCGTCGAACAGCTGCGCCAGCTCCTCGGTCGGGTAGTTCTCGCGCGCGCGCATGAAGGTGAACTCGAAGAAGCCGATCACCACCGGCGCCAGCGCCACATGGCGACTCCCCTCGTGCTCCAGGTCGAAGATCAGCCCGCGCTCGGCCATGCCGTTGATCATGTCCGCGAGCCGGTCTTCGGGGATGCCGGAGCGCTGGGAGAGCCGGCGCAGCGAGATGAACGTTGTCGGGATGCGCCGGGCCAGGTCGGCCTCGGCCGGCGTGAACAGCAGCTGCAGGATGCGCAGCAGCGTCGGCGAGTCGGGTGCGCCGGTGACGTTGCGGTCGAGGCGCTGCTGGAGCAGGCGATACGGCCGCGGTGGGGCAGCAGTGTGTGCCACGGTAATCTCCTCGAAACGCTGGCATCGCGGGAGCTGAGCCAGTGGGAAGGCATGTTGGGCTGCCCTATTGTACCACGCGCCGGACTCGCCATATCGGGTCTCACACTGCACGGGCCGCTTACGTGGCGTATAATGTACCCCTGTAGGCTAAAGCAAGGCGCTCATCCCACGGCTAAAGGCTCGTGCGTCCCCGCGCCTAAAGGCAAGCATCAATGGAACCCATCAACTGGCCCGCCGCCCCGGTGCCCGACCCGCCAGAGCAAGCGCAGTCGCAGTCGGGCTGCCTCAACGCCGCCCTCTTCGCCCTGGCGGCCGCGTGGGTCGTGGGCGTGACGGTGGTCGTCCAGGCCAGCGCCTGGGTCTACGACCAGTTCCAGCTGATCAACGGCACGCCGCTGCCCGGCTGGGTGTGGGTGCTGCTGGCGATCGGGCAGGCGCTGCTGCTGACGCTGCCGGTCGCGCCGCTGGCATACTTCACGCGCGCGCCGCGCTTCCGCGCGGCCTACCTGGCCTGGGCGATCGCGATCGGCTTCGGCGCGCTGCTCGGACTCGCCCGTCTCTGCCCGGTCACCTGGACCCAGCCGGCCGCGATTATTCAGATCGCCCTTACCCTCCCGGCAGCCTTCGCGTCATCAAGATTGAGAATCAGAGGTGTCAAAAGCAGCGATGTGAATGCAGCGCCTCCAGCCTCCAGCCTCCAGCCTCCAGCCTCCAGTCTCGCCCTGGCGCTCTCCGTGGGATTGCTGGTTGCCCTGCCCTGGCTGCACTATGGCCCGCTCGGCTCGCCGCTCGACACGCTGCTCGACCTGCTTGCCGCGCTAAGCCTGGGACTATTCGCCGGCGTGCTGCTGGATCGCTTCCTGCTCGGGCCGCTCGTCGCGCACACGTCCGGCGCGCTGCGCGACGTCGGCTTCGGCGGGGTGGCGGCGGGCGTGGCGCTGCTGGTGCTGGGCGCGGGCTTCGGCTACGGCGGCAGCCAGATTCCCCTGCTAATCGTGCTGGCGCCGCTGGGCGGTGCGGCGCTGGCGATCGGGCGTCTCACCACAGAGACCACAGAGATCACAGAGAAGAAAATGGGGAGTGATCTCTTGCCATCCTCTGTACCGCCTGTGCCCTCCGCGACTCAAATTGCCACAGAGAACACAGAGATCACAGAGAAAGAAATAGGAAGCGACCCTGCTCAACCCTCTGTACGCTCTGTACTCTCTGTGGCTCGATCAGGCTGGCTGCCAATCGCCGCGCTGGTCGGGGTGGCCGCGGCGGGGCCCCTGCTCTTCCTGGACCCGGACGAGTTCTCGCTGGCCCTCGGGCTGTTCGAGGTCGGGCAGGCGCTGTGGGCGGCCTGGCTCGCGCTGCTGATCGCCACGCTGCTCGGCCTGGCGCTGTGGGCGCTGGCAGCCTGGCGCCGCAGGCCGCTAGGCGCCCTGCCGGCGCTGGGCGGGCTGGTCGCCGCGATTGCCGCCGCCGCGCTGGTCTACGGCTACGCCGGGCGGCCCGGCTTCTACGGCGAGCAGCTGTTCGTGGTCCTGCGCGACCAGGCCGACGTGAGCCAGGCCGCGAAGATCGCCGATCGCACGGAGCGCCTGCGCTCGGTCTACACTACGCTCACGCGCCACGCCGACACAACTCAGGCCGACCTGCGCGCTACGCTCGACAGCCTGGGCGTCGCGTACCGTCCGTACTACCTTGTCAACGGCCTTGAGGTCGACGGTGGGCCGCTGCTGCGGGCCTACCTGGCGACGCGGCCCGAGGTCGAACGCATCCTCGACAATCCGCGCCTGCGGCCGCTCAGTGGCGCCGAGTCGCCGTTGACCGGCACCTCGCCCGCGCCAGAGGAGCCGCAGTGGAATGTGATCGCGATCGGCGCCGACCGCGTGTGGGACGACCTGGGCGTCACCGGCAAGGGCATCGTCGTCGGCGAGTCCGACAGCGGCGTGCAGGGAGACCATCCGGCGCTGCGCGACAGCTACCGCGGGCGCGGCGGTCGCGACGACTACAGCTGGCTCGACCCTTGGAACCACAGCACTGCGCCGGTCGACGTCGGCGGGCACGGCACGCACACCACCGGCTCGATCGTCGGCCGCGGCGGCATCGGCGTGGCGCCCGGCGCCGAGTGGATCGGCTGCGTGAACCTGGCGCGCAACCTGGGCAACCCGGCCTACTACCTCGACTGCCTGCAGTTCATGCTCGCGCCCTACCCGCGGTCCGGCGATCCGTTCAAGGACGGCGACCCGGCACGGGCCGCGCACGTGCTGAACAACTCCTGGGGCTGCCCGCCGATCGAGGGGTGCGACCCCGGCTCGCTGCTGCCGGCGGTGCGCGCGCTACGCGCGGCCGGGATCTTCGTGGTGGCCAGCGCCGGCAACGAGGGGCCGCGCTGCAGCAGCGTCGAAGATCCGATTGCGATCTATGACGCCGTCTTCAGCGTCGGCGCAATCGACCAGGATGGCAACCTGGCCGACTTCAGCAGTCGCGGCCCGGTGACGGTCGACGGCAGCGATCGGGTCAAGCCGGACATCGTGGCGCCCGGCGTGGATGTCCTCTCGGCCCTGCCGGGCGGCACCTACGGGCCGCTGGATGGCACGTCGATGGCCGGGCCACACGTCGCCGGCGTGGTCGCCCTGATGTGGTCGGCCCAGCCGAAGATGATCGGCAATATCGACCGGACCGAGCAGATCCTGCAGGAGACCGCGCGGCCGTACGAGGGCATGCCGTCGGGCTGCTTCGACGGCAGCGTGCCCGGCGACGGCGCCGGCTACGGCGTGGTCGACGCCTACGAGGCGGTGAAGGCGGCGCTGGCCGAGCCGTGAGCGGCCAGCGGTCAGGGGTCAGGGGTCAGGGGTCAGGGGTCAGGGGTCAGGG
>WNGB01009773.1_pt1 | contig 13397 bp, 6 predicted proteins | sample 5400681 | NCBI WGS metagenome assembly WNGB01 (sample SAMN13153367, study PRJNA577476) | soil metagenome | isolation source: 115 cm soil or saprolite under grassland replicate 2 | place: USA:California | collected 2016-06-15 | reverse complement strand
GACCCGGCTCGCTGTAGACGTTCACCGTCCCGCCGCTTTGGCGGACGATGCCGTACACGGTGGCCAGCCCCAGGCCGGTTCCCTTTCCCTCCTCCTTGGTCGTGAAGAACGGCTCGAAGATGCGCGCCACCGTCTGTGCGTCCATGCCGTGGCCGGTGTCCGACACGGCCAGCATCACGTGGGGCCCCACTCGCGCTTCCGGGTTCATGCGCACGTACGTCTCGTCCAGCTCGATATTGCCGGTCTCGATCACGAGGCGGCCCCCGGAGGGCATGGCGTCGCGGGCATTGATGGCCAGGTTCATGATCACCTGTTCGATCTGCCCCGCGTCCGCCCGCACCTTGCCCAGCCTGGCGGAGGCGACGGTGACGATCTGGATGCTCTCGCTGATCAGGCGCCGCATCATCTTCTCGACGTCCGCGACGACCTCGTTGAGGTCGAGCACCTTCGGCTGGAGCACCTGGCGCCGGCTGAAGGCGAGGAGCTGCCGGGTCAGGGCGGCGGCCCGGTCCGAGGCCCGCTTGACCTCCTCCGCGCGCTTGCGCTCGCGAGACCCCGCAGGCAGCTCCCGCATGAGCAGCTCGCTGTATCCGGTGATCACGCCGAGCAGGTTGTTGAAGTCGTGCGCCACTCCGCCCGCGAGCTGTCCCACCGCCTCCATCTTCTGGGCCTTGACGAGCTGGGCCTGGAGCAGGGTCTTCTCGGTCACGTCGGTGGCGAGGACCAGTCGCGCCTCGTGGCCGGCGAAGGCGATGGCGTTCGCCGCGATATCGACCTCGATGACGGTACCGTCCTTCTTCTGCTGCCGGTAGGGAATGGTCGAGATGAAGCTCGCGGACCCATGCTTGGCCCGGCGCTCGTCGTATTCCTTCTTGAAGGCGGCGACGTCTTCGGGGGGCCGGATGTCCAGCGCGGTCATGGAGAGGAACTCGTCGCGCGTGTATCCGTAATGGCTCAGGGCGGCATCGTTGACGGCCAGGAAGGCGAGCGTGTCCACGTCGTGCACCCACATCGGATGCGGGTTGTTCTCGAAGAGCACCCGGTACTGTTCCTCGCTCTCGTGCAGCTTGAGCTCGGCTTCCTTGCGCTCCGTGACGTCGGTCCAGGAGCCGATGACTTCGCCCGGCTGACCGGGGTGCCGGATCAGGATCTGCTCGTCTCGGACCCATCGATAACGGCCGTCCTGGTGGCGGAACCGGTACTCGCGGACCACGGAGCCTTGTTCCAGGAGCGGCGCGACCTGGGCCATGACTCTCTCGCGATCGTCCGGATGAACCCGATCCGCCCACCAATCCGCCGAGCTGACCTCCGCCGGCGTATAGCCGGAGAGCCGCTCGACGTTTGCGCTCACCCACCTGGGCCTGAGCGTGCGGTCCTCCACGGCCAGTGAGTACAGCACGGCCGGGCTGGAGGAAACGACGTGCTCGATCCGCTGTTGCGCCTCGCGAAGGGCCTGCTCCGCCCGCTTGCGATCCGTAATGTCGCGGAGGATGGTCAAGATGATGGGCCCGTCACCCACGCCGATGATGGAGGCGGATACCTCGACCGAAACGGAAGTGCCGTCGGCGCGCACCATCTGCCGGCTCTCGACGCGGAGGCGCCCCTCGGCCCGAAGCTCCTCCTGCTGTCGCGCCGATTCGGCCTGCTCGTCGGGGACGACGAAGTCGTCGTAGGACCGGCCGATGAGCTGCTCGCGCCGCGCCCCGAGGAGGCGCTCCGCCTGGCGGTTCACCTCGAGGATCTTCGCCGTCGGATCGAGGATCAGGATCGCGTCGTTGGCCTGCTCCATGAGGGCGCGATAGCGCGATTCGGAGGACGCGAGGCGCTCGAGCGACTGCCCGAGGGCGACGGTCTGGCCGAACTGCAAGGCGAGGCTCCGGGCGAAGGCGATCCAGCTCTCATCGGAGAGGTCGTGGCTGTCGGAGGCCAGTACGAGCTGGCCGAAGGTCTCGCCGAGGACCACGAAGGGCAGGATGAGGACGTAGGAATGACCCATGCGGGCGAGAAAGTCGCGGGCGTCCGCGTCCGCTTCCGCGTCCGGCGACCGGGAAGAGATGGCGACGGGCTCTCCCGCCCCGATGATCCGGCGCATGAGCTGCGGGTGGCCGAAGACGGCCTCGGCGTCGCTCTTGCGGTCGGCCGGAATCCCGAACTGCGCCTGAAGGCGGTGCTGACCGTCCGCGTCCGCCATGTAGAGAAGGCCCGTTGACAGTCCGGCCGCATCCAGGCAATGAACGAGCACGTCCCCGAGAATCTCCGGCACATCGGCCGGCTGGGCCAGGACCTCGGAGAGGCCCCGGATGATCGAGAGCGCGGTCGCCTGGATGGCGGCCTGTCTGAGCAGGGCTTCGTTGCGCGCCGTCTGCCGCTCGAGCTGGGCGAGGAGGCGCTCCTGGTAGAGCAGGGTCACGTCGCCGCCCGCGGCCGGCGGCGAGCTCGCCGTTCCCCGAAGGCCCGATTCGATCGCGTCCAAGGCGTGCTGCAGATCGGGGCTGCGCACGACCAGGGCATTGGCGCCCATCTGGCGCGCCAGCTCGCGGTCGGCGTCAGCGACATAGGCCGAGGAGACGAGGATGATCGGGATGCGGGCGAGCGCAGGGTCGCGACGTGCCTCGCGACAGAACGTGAAGCCGTCCATCGACGGCATCATCACGTCGCAGAGGATGGCGTCCGGCGGCCGCCGGCGCGCCAGGTCGAGCGCCTCCTCGCCGTCCGACGCCGTCTCCACGTCGTAACCGGCGCGCTTGAGCCGGAAGGCCGCGAGCTTGAGGTTCAGCGGCTCGTCGTCGACGACGAGAATCCTCCGGCCGCCCGGCCGCGCCACCGGTGCGAGCTGCGCGCGCACGACCTCGACCAACTGCGACGGCTCGATCGGCTTGCCCACGAAGTAGGTGGCCCGCCCCTCTCGCGAGCGGAACTCCTCGAGACGCGAGACCAATCCCGTGATGAGGATGGCCGGCAGCTCCGGGGCGCCCAGCCGGTGGCGGACGTCGGCCAGGAGCTGCAGGCCGTCCGTGTCGGGGAGCACGTAGTCGAGGATCAGGAGATCCGGCCGGCGAGCGGCGGCCAGCTCCAGGGCGCTCTTGCCATCGGGGGCGTCGACGACCTGATAACCCTCGAGCTGGAGGGCGACGCGCAGCATCTTGCGCGTGATCGGGTTGTCCTCGATGAGGAGGACGGTGCCGGCGCTCATGCCGCCGGCGTCCCACCCCGGCCGGCGATGTGGTCCGCGACGATCGAGGCCAGCATGCGGGTGTCGATGGGCTTGGCCAGGTAGCCATCGCAGCCCGCCTCGAGGGCCTTCTGCTCGTCGCCCCTCATCGCGTACGCAGTCATGGCCACGATCACGATATCGGACCGCGCGGGATCGGCTTTGAGCCGCCGCGTCAGCTCGAACCCGTCCATGCCGGGCATTTGCAGATCCATCAGGATCAGGCGTGGGCGGAAGGTGTCGAGCGCCACCAGGGCCTCCGCCGCGTCCGCAGCGGTGCGGACCTCGAAGCCGGCGCCGGTGAGCACGACACGCGCGAGCTTCAGGTTGGCGGGGTTGTCGTCCACGATCAGGATCGGCTCGCCCACCATGTGGTTGCTAAGCCTCGTGTCTTCCGCCCGCTCTCACGCACCGCCGCAGCTCCTCCACCAGCGAGGCCGCGCCCGCGCTCTTCAGGACCACGCCCTCCGCCATGGCGGTGAGCCGCTCGCGCTCCGCCGCCGTGAGGTCCCTTTCCGTCCACACGATCACGGGGATCTCCCTTCCGTTGGAGCGGCGTCGCAGGAGCTCCAGGAAATCGAATCCACTCATCCCCGGCATCACGAGGTCGAGGACGATGGCCGCGGGAGAGTCCTTCTCCACCGCTTCGAGCGCGCTCTCCGTATCGCTTCGGCCGATCGGCTGGAAGCCGCCGTCCCGAAGGTTGAGTTCGGCGAGCTTGAGCGCGCGCGGGTCATCGTCCACGACCAGGATGGTCCGGCTGCCGTCGGCGACGACGCCCGCCCGGGCGAGACATCCGAGGAGGTCGGCCGCGATCACCGGCTTGGTCAGGACGTCGACGACCTGGTAACCGGCGGAGAGTCCCTCGTCCACCATCACGGTGGCGACGATCACCGGCGTCTCGCCGTTCGGACCGTCGGCACGGATCGCGCGCAGCACGTCCTCGCCGCTCATGTCGGGCAGGAGCAGGTCGAGGATGATCGCGTCGAACACCCTCGCCTGCGCGCGGCCGATGGCGGCGGCGCCCGTCCCCGCGCTCTCGACCTCGTAGCCGGCCTTGGCCAGCATGTCCACCAGCCATCGCTGATCCCGTGGTTCGTCTTCGATCACGAGGATCACCGGGGCACCGACGACGGCGGCGGCACGGGCGTCCGCCCTCGGCTCGGGGTCGCGCCGGCCCACGGTCGTGCGCGGCAACACCGCGAAGAACACGCTGCCCTCGCCCGGCCGGGACCGTACGCCGACCTGGCCGCCCTGCGCCTCCACGATGCGCTTGGTGAGCGCGAGGCCGAGGCCCGTTCCCGCGTACTTCTTGGCCGTCGTGGCATCGAGCTGCTGGAACTCGACGAAGAGGCGCCCGATGTCCTCGGGGCGAATGCCGATGCCGGTGTCCTCGACCTCGAGGCGGAAGGCGTCGGGGCCCTCGGGCCGCACCCGCACGGTGACGCGGCCACCCTCCGGCGTGAACTTGAGCGCGTTGGAGAGGTAGTTGTAGAGGACCTGCTTGAGCTTGGCGGGGTCGATGAAGACCTCGTCCAACGCGCCCGCGGCCTCCACCGTCACCGTCACGCGGTTGGAGGCGGCCAGGCTGCGCAGCATGTCCCGGATCTCCACCACCACCTTGGCCGGATCCACCCGCTCCGGGCGGAACTCCATCTTGCCCGCCTCGATCTTCGAGAGATCGAGCACGTCGTTGATGAGTTGGAGGAGGTGGCGCGAGCTGGTGAGGATGTCGCCCAGATACTCCTTCTGCTCGGGCTCCACCCGACCCACCTTCTCGTCGTGCAGGATCTCCGCGAAGCCGATGATCGCGTTGAGCGGCGTGCGCAGCTCGTGGGACATGTTGGCGAGGAACTCGCTCTTGAGGCGGCTGGCCTCCTGCAGGGCCCGCCGGCGCTGTTCCTCGATGCGCTTGCGCTCCGTGATGTCGCGGATCGCGCTGGAGACGAGCACGCCCTCCTCCGTCTCCAGCGGGCTGAGGCTGATCTCGACGGGGAACTCCGTGCCGTCCCGGCGCCGCCCGTACAGCTCCGTGCCCGTGCCCATGCCGCGCACCTTGGGATCGGCGAAGAAGCGGTTCCGGTGGCCCGGGTGGTGGCCGCGGAAGCGCTCGGGCACGAGCATCTCGACTTCGCGGCCGATCAGCTCGTCCCGGCCGTATCCGAAGAGCTTTTCCGTCTGCCCGTTGACGAGCTCGATGCGCCCTTTCCCATTCACGATGACCATCGCGTCCGGGGCCGACTCCAGCAGGCCACGGAACTTGCCCTCCACCCGTCGCCGGGCGCTGACGTCGCGGATGGCCGCGGTGGCGAAGGTGCCCTCATCCGTCTCCATGGGGCTGAGGCTGATCTCGGCCGGGAACTCCGTTCCGTCCTTGCGCCGGCCGGCGAGGTCGAGGCCCCTCCCCATGGGCCTGGGCTTGGGATCGTGGAAGTACCCTCGGCGATGGGCCGGATGGCCGCTGCGGTACCGCTCGGGGACGAGCATCTCGACGGTCGCGCCCAGGAGCTCCTCGCGCGTGTAGCCGAAGAGCCTCTCCGTCTGGGTATTGACGAGGACCAGCCGGCCCTCCTTGTTCATGATCACCATGGCGTCGGGCGCGGCTTCCAGAAGCCCTCGGAACTTCACATCGAGGCGTTGCGACTGACGCAGGTAGGCGAGGTGGGTGATGTCGCGATCGTTCTTCGCGATCAAGGTTCGACCCTGCGCGTCCTTCACCGGTCTCATCGAGACGCCGACGGGCAAGGAGGAGCCGTCCTTCCTCGAGCGCTCGGACTCGTAGACGGCGGCCCCGATGACGAGGGCCTTCTGCATCTGTTCCCGAGTCTCCGCGGCTCGATCGGCAGGAATGACCAGCTCGAAGATCGAGCGCTGCAGCGCTTCTTCCGGGGAGAACCCGAACAGGATCTCGGCGCCCCGGTCCCAGGACACGACCTGGCCCTCCGGCGTCATCACCACGAGGGCGCCTACGACCTGCGCGAGGACGTCGGGATCGAGCGTCGTCAGATCGGACGGCATGGGCCCCCTAGGGCCATGTGATCCCGCGAACGAAGATCGCGCGGGCAGCGCATGGACGCGAACGTCAGGGCGCCCCGGCACATGGAGGACGGTCGCGAATGAGGCCGATGACCGGTCGCCGTCAGAGGAGAGAGTACGCTCGCACCGCGCGCGAAGCTATACGTAATTCTACTTAGAGAGCCTCATTTCGCGCAATAGTGATCCGGATCGGCGATAGGTCCTACTCGATCCAGCGCGCGATGAAGAGGTTGGTCTGGTGGCTCTCCGGGTCGGCGCGATTGGAGGCCCAGACGACCAGCGTGCCGTCGGGGCTCAGCACGGGAAAGCCGTCGAAGCCGGGTGCGGACGTGATCCGCTCCGCGCCGGTGCCGTCCTCGCCGATCAACCAGAGGTCGAACTCGCGCGGGCGGCCGCCGGCGTTCGAGCTGTAGAGGATGCGCTTGGAATCGGGATGGAAGTACGGACAGAAGTTTGCGGCGCCGTCGTGCGTCACCTGCCGCGCCTCGGAGCCGTCCGCCTTCATGACGAACAGCTCCATCTCCGTCGGCCGCACGAGACCCTGGGCGAGCAGCCGCCGGTACTCCTCGAGGGCGGCGCCCTGGGGATGGTTCGCCCGCCACACGATCTTGGTGCAGTCCGCGTTGTAGAACGCGCCGCCGTCGTACCCGGGAGTGTTCGTCAGTCGGCGCACCTGGCCCGCCTCGTCCCTCTCGTAGAGGTCGAGGTCCCCGTCGCGGCTGGACGTGAAGACGAGCTTGCCGCCGCGGTGGCACCACGTCGCCTCCGCGTCGTAGCCCCGGACGTCGGTCAAACGGCGCGGCGTCCCGCCCTCCGCCGGGACCTCCCACAGGTCGTAGGTGTCGTAGACGCTCCAGACGTATCCCTGCGACCGATCGGGCGGCGGGGGACATGCGTCGCCCGCGGCTTCGGTGGACGCGTAGACGATGCGGTCGCCCTCCGGCCAGTCGTAGTAGCCGCAGGTCGTGCGTCCCTTGCCCGACGAGATGCGGCGGACGTCGCCGGTGGCCAGATCGAGGACGTACTCCTGGTCGCAGCCACCCTTCTCGGTCGTGGCCTGGAAGACCAGCCGCCGCCCATCGGGACTGAAGTAGGCCTCCGCGTTCTCCCCCGCGAACGTGAGCTGCCGAACCTCGGCCAGGTGCGGCTCGTCCGCGCGCGCCGCGAAGGGCTTGCCCGCGCCGATGACGAAGTCGCGGCCCGGGCGGCCCGCGTAGAACGACGGGGACGCGGGCGTGGCGGGCGCCGCGGGCGCGGAGTGCGGATCGGCGACGGGGACGGCCGCGGGTGACGCGGTCGGCGTCGCGGCGGGCGCCGGGTCGGTCCGGGCCGCGCGCTCGCCGAGCGTGGCGCGCAGGGTCACGCGCTCGCCGCCGCGCACCACGACCACGTCGATCGTCTCGCCGGGCCGATGGTCCTGGAGGGCGAACGTCATGTCGTGCAGGTTCTCGATGCGTGTCCCTGCCATCTCGACGATGCGGTCGCCCTTGCGCACGCCCGCCCGGTCGGCGGGCCCGCCCGCACGCGTGTCGGCCAGCAGCACGCCGCCCGTCTCCTGCTCCATCGCCCGGTAGTCGGGCACGGTCCCCAGATAGGCGCCGTATCCGCGGCTGTCGCCTTCACGCGCGGGCGGCGCGGAGGCTCGCGCGTAGACGGGGGTGGGGTCCCCTTGCGCCACGCGTGAGGCGAGCACGGCCGTCAGCTCGGCGATGCGCGCCGCGCCCTCCGCGTTGAGCGTGGGCGCCTTGTCCTCGGGGCTGTGGTACTGCTCGTGCGTGCCCGTGAACAAGTGGAGCACCGGAATGCCCGCCGCGTAGAAGCTGGTCTGGTCGGAGGGACCGTATCCGTCGCCGCGGCCGATCACCCGGAGACGCTGCGCGGGCGCGGTCGCGTCCAGCAGCGCGTTCCACTGCGGCGCCGACTCCGTGCCCAGCACGATGAGCTGGTCGTCGCGCAGCCGGCCCACCATGTCGAGGTTGATCATGGCCACGGGGTGCGCGGCCGCCGCGGGCAGGGCGGCCACGAAGCGCGAGGATCCGGCGAGCCCGACCTCCTCGCCCGCGAAGAGCGCGAACACCACCGCGCGGTGCGACGGGACGTCGGCGAGGGCCGCGCGCACGCGCTCGGCGGCCAGCAGCACCGCCACCGTGCCCGACGCGTTGTCGTCCGCGCCGTTGTGGATGGCGCGCTCGTTCGGCCGCATGGATCCCGACCCGCCGTAGCCGAGGTGATCGTAGTGCGCGCCCACGACCACGGCCTCGCGGGCGAGCGTCCCGCGGCCGGGCACGATCCCGGCGACGTTCTGGGCGCGCGCGAAGGTCGGCCGCAGCGCGACGCGGCCGGACACTCGCACGCCGGGAACGACTCGGGAGCGCGGCCGCAGATCGCGATCCACGTCGTCCTGGAACCGCCGCAGGTCGATGCCGGCGGCTTGCAGCCACCCTTCGGCGACACCGCGGCGCACCTGCAGGACGGGAATCCCCGCCGGGCTCTCCGGTCCATCGTTGCGCAGCGCGGGGAGGCGGTCCTCTTCGTCCTGGCGCGGCCCGGTCACGAAGACGACGGCGGCGGCGCCCCGCTCGCGCGCCTGGTGGACCTTGTAGCGCATCGAGGACCACCGGCTCGGACGCCGGCCATCGAAGGGCGAGCCCTCGTCGCGCTCCTGCGGCTCGTAGCGCAGGACGAGGGCGACCTTGCCGCGCAGGTCGATGCCCTCGAGCTCGCGGTAGCCGATGGGCGGGGCCTCGATTCCGTATCCCACGAACGCGAGCTCGCCCGCGAAGGCGCCGGAGCTGGACATGCCGAGCGGGGTCCAGGCCTCGCTCGCGACGCCTTCCAGCACGTTGCCCGCCTCCAGGGCGACGCCCGTCTTGACCTCGAAGCCTTGCCGGTAGCCGTCCGGGAACGCGGGCGGCAGGCCGATCTCGCGCACGCGCTTCTCGATCCAGTCGGCGGCGCGGCCGAGGCCGGCGGTGCCGAGGCCCCGGCCCTCCATCTCGTCGGAGGCGAGCACGGCCACGTCGCGCGCGAAGCGCGCCGCCCCGGCGGCGGCGGGCGGATCGGCGGCCGCGGCGGCCAGCGCGAGCGCATTCACCGCGAGGGCGGCGGCGAGAGCCCAGACCGCGACGGTCGAGTGCTGGCGCTCCGCTCCCATCCCTAGCGCCCTCCCGAGTCCTTGAGGTACTTCAGCAGCTCGGAGTCGGTGGAGAGGAGGAGCCAGGACTTCTCGTCGAGGCTCGACTGGAGCGTTTCCATGCTCTTCATGAACTGGTAGAACTCGGGGTCCCGGCCGTAGGCGCGGGCGTAGATCGCGGTGGAGGTGGCGTCGGCGGCGCCCTTCTTCTCCTGCGCCTTCTTGTAGCCCTCGGAGCTGGCCGCGAGCACGTCACGCTCCTTCTGCCCGCGGATCTCCGCCGCCTTGCCCTGTCCTTCCGAGCGGCTCCGCTCCGCGATCCGCTTGCGCTCCGAGGTCATCCGCTCGAACACCTTCTGCTGGACGGAGTCGATGTAGTTGATGCGCAGGAAGCGCACGTCCTCGACCTCGATGCCGAAGGACGGCGTGATCTGGGCCGCCTTTTCGAGCACGATCTTCGCGATGGCGCTGCGGCCGCTGCGCACGGGGGCCATGGCCTCCGCGGAGCCGATGCCGGCCAGGTCCTCCGTGACCTGGAACTCGCGGCCGGTCGAGCGCACGATCTCGATCAGGTCGAAGGAGGCGACGGCGTTGCGCGTCTGGCCGTCGATGATGTCGTCGAGCCGGCTCTGCGCGCCGCGCTCGTCGCCGACGTTCTGGTAGAACTTCAGGGGGTCGATGATGCGCCAGCGCGCGTACGTCTCCACCCAGATGTACTTCTTGTCCTTGGTCGGGATCTGGTTGGGCGAGCCCTCGAACTCCAGCCAGCGCTTGTCGAAGCGATGGACGAGCCGCACGAGGGGGACGCGGAAGTGGAGCCCGGCGGCGGTGATGGGACCGCCCACCGGCTCGCCGAACTGGGTGAGGATGGCCTGCTCGGTCTCGGAGACGGTGTACAGGGACAGGGCGAGGAGCAGGACGGCGGCGGCGGCAGCAAGGAGGACGGAGGGGCGGCTCACGGCTTGGGCTCCTTGCCGTCGCCCTCGAGCTGGAGGAGGGGAAGGATGCCCCTCGCCTTCTCGTCCACGATGAGCTTGCGGCCGACCTTGGGCAGGACCTGGGCCAGTGTCTCGAAATAGATCCGCTTGCGCGTCACCGCCGCCGCCTTGCGGTACTCCTCGTAGAGCGCCTCGAAGCGCGAGGCGTCTCCCTGCGCCTTGTTCACGCGCTCGAGCGCGTAGCCCTCCGCGGACCTTATGGCCTGCTCCGCCTCGCCCTTGGCCCGGGGCACGGACTTGTTGTAGTCCGCCCAGGCGTCGTTGATGGCGCGCTCCTTCTCCTGGATGGCCTGGTTGACCTCGTTGAACGCCGGCTTGACGGGATCGGGCGGGTTGACGTCCTGCAGCACGAGCTGCTGCACGTCGATCCCGATCCCGTACAGGTTGCACAGGTCCTGGAGCTGCTGCTTGGCCTCGAGGGCGATCGTCTCCCGGCCGATGGTGATCACCTCGTCCACGCTGTGGTCGCCGACCACCTGGCGCATCACCGCTTCCGACATGTCGCGGAAGGTCGCGGTGGGCTCGCGGACGTCGAAGAGGTACTTCTTCGGGTCCGTGATCTTGTACTGCACGACCCACTCCACGACCGCGACGTTCAGGTCGCCGGTGAGCATCGCGGACTCCGCGGCCGTCTCCGGCGTGGGCGGCGCGAACTCGGACTTGATGGCCGCGCGCACGGTGCGGAACCCGAATTCCAGCTTCAGCGTCCTCTGCACGGGGACCTTGGTCACGGAATCCACCCCGAAGGGGATCTTCAGGTGCGGCCCGGGTCCGGAGGTCCCGACGAAGCGGCCGAAGCGCTGGACGACCCCGACCTCGTCCGGCTCGACCTGGTAGTAGCTCGTGAAGAGGAAGACGAGGACGACGAGGACGGCGAGGATCGTCCGCACCTGCCCCAGGCTCGGGCGTGGGGGAACGGGGAGCATCCGAAGCGGACCTGCGTCCTCGCCTCCGCCCACCGGACCGTGCGTCCAACCGCCTCGCGCCATCGACCTCTTCCTCCGCCGCGCGGAGTATACGCCGTCGCCGCGAAGATCAGGCCGCCGTCGCCGGCGTCAGGGTACCCTCGTCACGGCGCGCGGAGGAGCGCGGCCAGCGCGGCCTCGTCACCTGCCTCCATGGCCGCCTCCACCTGCAGTCCGAGGAGGTCCCGGCCCAGCGTCACCACTGCCATCACGCGCTCCTGTCGGACGTAGAACGCGGCGAAGTCCCGGCCGGCCACGCTGCCCCGCGTCTCGATCCGATCCCAGGCCGCGGCGTGACCGACGTAGGACAGGCTCACGTCGTAGTGCTGGCTCCAGAAGAAGGGGATGTCGCGATAGGGGCCGCCCAGGCCCAGCATGGCGCGCGCCGCCGCCTGTCCCTGCCGCTCCGCAACCACGAAGTGCTCGATCCGCACCCGCTCGCCGCGGCGCGGGTCGGGGACGCGCGCCACGTCGCCGGCGGCGTAGACGTCGGGCGCGCTCGTGCGCAGGTACTCGTCCACGAGGATGCCGTTGTCGACCTCGAGGCCGGCGCTCTCGGCCAGGCTCGTGCGCGGGCTGACGCCCACGCCCACGACCACCAGCCCGGCCTCCCGCTTCGTCCCGTCCGAAAGCTCGACCGCGTCGTCGCGGATCTCCCGCACGGTCTGGCCGAGATGGAAGCGCACGCCGTGCTCCTCGTGGATGCGCTGCACCGCGCGGCCGATGTCCTCGCCGAGCACGCGCGCGAGGGGCACGGGCTCCGGCCCGACCACGTCCACTTCCAGCCCGCGCTCGCGGAGCGCGGCCGCCGCTTCCAGGCCGATGAAGCTCGCGCCCACGATCACGGCGCGCCGCGTCCGCGACGCCCCCTCGATGATGGCCCGGCTCTGCGCGAGCGTGCGCAGGACATGCACGTGCGGACGATCCGCCCCCGGGGCGGCGAGGCGCCGCGGCTCGGCGCCGGTGGCCAGCAGGAGGGCGCCATAGGCGAGGGTTCGTCCACTCTCGAGGGTGACGGTGTGGCCGGCGGGATCGATGCGCGCGGCGGGATCGTTGGCCACGAGGGCGACCTGCTGCTCGGCGTAGAACTCCGTCGTGCGGAGGGGGATCCACTCCTCCGGCGCCTTGCCGGCCAGGTAGTCCTTGGACAGGTTCGGGCGATCCACCGGGCCGGGCGCCTCCGGCGCCACGAGGCTGACAGGACCGGCATACCCGGAGCGCCGCAGGGCTTCCGCGGCGGCGGCGCCGGCGGGACCACCGCCCACGATCACGACGGCGCTGGGCGTCCGGGCCGGCACACGCGAGGGCGACGGTACCTCTCGCTTGGAGCCGATGCGCACACGGCCATCCGTGCGCCGCACGTCCCAGCAGGGGATCGGGTTGAGGGCGGGGGCGCCGACGGCTTCGCCGGTGCGCAGGCTCAGCCGCGCGTGATGCCAGGGACAGCGCACCGTATCCCCGACCACGAGCCCCTCGCCCAGCGGGCCTCCGTAGTGGGTGCAGGCCGCGCCGGTGGCGAAGACCTCCTCGCCCCGCCGCACGAGCAGCACCGCTTCACCCTGGGCATGGCCGACGAGGGGCGTCCCGTCGCGCAGGTCGTCCCAGGCGATGCCTGCCTCGAGATCCGGACCGGTCAGCTTCTCCCCGCTTCCCATGTCGAGCCTCCCTGAAGCGTACTCGCAGATATACTGGACCGCACGTGAGCCGCCCCGTGCCGCCCAGCCCGCCTGGAATGCGCGGATTGAAGCGTGATCCCGCGCTCCTCCCGCTCTCCCGCGACCATCACTTCGCGCTGCGCCAGTGCCTTTGGCTGCGTCGGGCCGCGGGCGCCTCGGACGCCGCCGCCGCCGCCCGCGTCGCGCGTGACTACCTCGTCTTCCATCGCGACCAGCTCGTGGCGCACATGGCCGACGAGGAGGCCATCGTGTTCCCGGCCTTCGATCCGTTCGACGGCGCGGGCACGGACCGGCTCCGCCGCGAGCATCGGGAGATCGACGGCCTGACCTCCGGGTTGCGCGCGCGGCTCGACGAGGACGGCGACCCGCGCCCGCTGA
>WNGB01009772.1_pt1 | contig 13398 bp, 12 predicted proteins | sample 5400681 | NCBI WGS metagenome assembly WNGB01 (sample SAMN13153367, study PRJNA577476) | soil metagenome | isolation source: 115 cm soil or saprolite under grassland replicate 2 | place: USA:California | collected 2016-06-15 | reverse complement strand
CGCCTCGTCAGCAGCCTTTTTCAGCAGCCTGCTAGTGCTCACATCACTTGCGCCCTCGGCATTTTCAATACTTGCGCCCTCGGCATTTTCAATCGCGCACGCTCAGGATGAGGTCCCAAGTGAACGCGCCTGCCGCTATCGCATCGCCGCGCCGGCCTTCTCGGCCAGCGCGGGCGTCGTATTGCGGTAAACGTCGAGCACGAGGCTCTCGATCGTCTCGCCGGAGACCGGCGTGACCTCGAACTTCGCCTTCTCGGCCTCGGCCAGGAAGTCCTTGTCGGCCATCGTGTCCATGAAGGCCTTGCGCAGCGCGGCGACGCGATCCTTCGGCACGTCGGGCGGCGCCGCGAACGGACGGCCCATCACCTGGCGGCCGAAGATCAGCTTGAGGATGTTGCGCTGCTCGTCGGTCTTGGCGAGGTCCATGACCAGCGGCACATCCGGCAGGTCGGCGTGCTTGCCGAGCGAGTACTGCATCAGCAGGTTGACCTTCTTCTCGTCGATCCAGAACCGGCGGGTCGCCTTGACGGTCGACCAGGGAATGCTGCAGCGCCCGTGCACCTCGCCGCGCTCCAGGGCGAGATTGATGTCGTTGCCGCCCGGATAGCCGGGCACCATCTTGAACTTGGCGCCGAACATGTTGTTGAGCAGCGCGGGGTACTGATAGGTGTCGTCGGAGATGCCGCCCGAGCCGACCACGAGCTGCGTCTTCTGTGCATCCTCGAAGGTCTTGATGCCGGACGTGTGCCAGGCGACGCAGACGCTGACCTCGTCGTTGGCGCTGCCGATGTAGTTGAACCTGCGGCCGTCGTACTGAGCGCCCTTGTTGCCGAGCAGCGGCTCGAACGCCATGGCGCGCGCCACGGCCCCGATCGCGGTGCCGTCCTTGGGGCCAATGTTGTAGAGCCAGTTGGCGAGCCGCATCCCGCCGCCGCCCTCCATGTTCTTCGGCAGGATGGTCGGATGGCCGGGGATGTATTTGCCGAGGTGGCGGGCGACCATCCGCGCATAGAGGTCATAGCCGCCGCCGACGCTGACATTGATGTAGAGGTCGATGCTCTTGCCGCGGTAGAACTCCGCCGGCGTCTGCGCCGATGCGGCCGAAGCCGCCAGCGCTGCGAGCAAGGCCACGATCGCGGCGCGCGCAAGAAGTCGAACTCTCATGGTCGCGTCTCCCGTCCCTGTTCCCTGTTTATGCCATCAGCGCGGTCGCCTCACTTCATCAGCGCGCCGGCCTTCTCGGCCAGCGCCGGCGGGGTCCTGAGCACGTCCGCCACGAGCTTCTCGAGCGCTTCGCCCGAGACCGGCCTGATCTCGAACTGTCCCTTGTCGGCCTCGGCGAGAAAATCCTTGTCCGCCATCGTATCCATGAACGCCTTCTGCAGCGCCCGCAGGCGGTCCGCCGGGATGCCGGGCGGCCCCTGATAGGGCCGGCCCATCACCTGGCGCGCGAAGATGAATTTGAACATCGCGCGCTGCTCGTCGGTGGTCGCGCGCTCCATGATCAGCGGCACGTCCGGCAGCTCGGCGTGCTTGGCGAGCGAGAACTGCATCAAGAGGTTGATCTTCTTCTCGGTGACCCAGGACATGCGGGTCGAGCGCACCGCCGACCACGACCAGCCGCAGCGGCCGTCGACCTCGCCGCGCTCGATCGCGATGCTGACGTCGTTGCCGCCTGGGTAGCCGGTGATGATCTTCATCCTGGTGCCGAGCACGTTGTTGACGAAGCGCGGGAACTGATAGGTGTCGTCGCCGGTGCCGGTCGAGCCGACCGTCATTTCCTTCGTGAACAGCTGGTCGAAGCGGGTGATGCCGGACGCGTGCCAGGACACGCACACGCCGACCTCGTCATTGGCGCTGCCGAGCCAGGTGAACTTCGCGGCGTCGTACTGGGCGGCCTTGTTGCCGAGCATCGGCTCGAAGACGGTGCTGCGGCTGGTGGCGCCGAGCGCGGTGCCGTCCCGCGGGGCGGCGTTGTAGAGGAAGTTCGCGAGCCGCAAGCCCCCCGCGCCCTCCATGTTCTTGGGCACCACGGTGGGATTGCCCGGGATGTGCTTGCCGAGGTGGCGGGCGATCATGCGCGCGTAGAGATCGTAGGCGCCGCCGGCGCTGTAGGCGATGTACAGGTCGACGGTCTTGCCACGGAAGAACTCCGCCGGGCCCTGCGCCTGGGCAGCGGCGACCGGCACAACCGTGAGCAGCGCCAAAGCCAGGCCGCGTACTGACATTCCTCGAGGCATCGCCGACGCGCTCCCGCTCACCCCTGTGGGTCTCATTGTAGCGAGCGGGCCAAGCCGCGAAAGCCGTGGTGCACTGCACTACCCGGTGACGATTGCGCGCACCGCAGCAATCGCTTATGACCAGTCCATCACCGGTTTCGTGGGCATCGGAGCGGCCGCACGTCCGGTCGGAGCGGCCCGTTCGAGAAGGAGTGCAACATGACAGGCGTTGTCGAGGCCCCGGGCGTGGGTCACAACCAGCCCGACCCGCTGGAGATGGAAAAGAAGAACCAGAAGTGGGACCGCTGGGCCAAGAAACGGACGTTCGTGCGGGCGCTCGAGGGCACCTACAGCCACCTCTACAAGACCCTGAAAGAAGAGAAGCGCGTTTACTCCGCGGGCGATGTCTCCTGGAAGGGCGGACCGCAGATGTTCGGCAAGAGCGTGATCAGCCCGCAGGCGACCTCGATCATCCAGTCGATCGAGTCGCACATCGAGGCCTATGCGCCGAAGACCGGCGGGCAGAAGCACGGCCATCTCAACAGCGCGGTGTTCTACGTGCTCAAGGGCCACGGCTACGACGTCCATGACGGCCGCAAGATCCCGTGGAAGGCCGGCGACGTGATGCTGGTCGAGAACGGCTGCGTACATCAGCACTTCAACGACTCCGACAAGGAGGAGTGCATCCACCTGGTGTTCAAGGCCAAGCCGCTGTTCCTGTTCATGCACCTGCTGCTGCAGAAGATGGTCGAATGGCCGCCGGACCTCGATCCGGCGCTCGGGCCCTACTCGCCACCGACCGACCTCTAAGACGCCAGGAGCAGCAGCGCATGGCCGCAATCGAAGACAAGCAACAGGCCCTCTCCGGCAGCAAGGTCTGCAACTGGCGGGCCGAGGAGATCGTCAAGTCGCTGGAATTCCGCAAGGAATACGCCTCGCGCCCGAATGTCATCCCCGCCGAGGAGATGCCGTGGGAGCGCTCCCCGGACGGGCTGATCAAGCACCTGATCCACCGCAACATGAATACGCCGGAGCTCTGCGTCGAGGCGTACATGCTCTTTCTCAAGCAGGGCGATCGCTCGGGCAAGCACCGCCACATGTGGGAGGAGCTCGCCTTCGTGGTGGAAGGCGAAGGCTACGACCTGCACTGGGACATGATGTTCGACTGCCAGGACAAGTTCGTCTGGGAGTGGGAGATCGAGCCCAAGACGTTCACCTGGAAGCAGGGCGACTACATCTACGTGCCGCCCTACACCAACCACCAGAGCTTCGCGACCAAGGAATCTCGCATCATCGTGATGAGCAACCGCATCATCAAGGACATGGGATTCGACTGGCTCGACCAGATCGAGAACGCCCCCGGCTTCTGAGCCGAAAGACTCGATTCATCAACGGTTAGTGACGTCCGCAGGACGCGACCACGCGTCAGCGTAATGCGACACGCCGACCGAGTAGAATGAACCCGCCGGCCGGTGGCGGCGTTGTCATCGAGGTCGGCGAAGGAGGAAACGTCATGCGTCTCGGTCTAGCGGCTCGCGCGCTCATGGTTACAGCCCTGGTGTGCGGTGCAGCGTCGGTCGCCGACGCGCAGGGCCCGGCGGACTTCTACAAGGGCAAGACCGTCGACCTGATGATCGGCTACAGCGTCGGCGGCGGCTACGACGTCTATGCCCGCCTGATCGCCCGCCACCTCGGCAAGCACATCCCCGGCAATCCGATCGTGACGCCGAAGAACATGGACGGCGCCGGCAGCCTGCGGCTCGCCAACTGGCTCTATAACGTCGCTCCCAAGGACGGGCTCGTGTTCGGCACCATCGGCCGCGGCACCGGCTTCGATCCGCTGCTCGGCAGCAAGACCGCGCAGTTCGAAGGCCCCAAGTTCAACTGGATCGGCAGTGCCAACGACGAGGTCAGCGTCTGCGTGGTGTGGAACGGCCGCACCAAGATCACCAAGTTCGAGGACCTGTTGACCACCGAGCTGACCGTGGGCGGCACCGGCGCCGCCGCCGACACCGACCAGTTCCCGCGCATCATCAATGGCGTGCTCGGCACCAAGATGAAAATCGTCACCGGCTATCCGGGCGGCAACGACGTCAACCTCGCGCTCGAGCGCGGCGAGGTCGACGGCCGCTGCGGCTGGTCGTGGTCGAGCGTAGAGTCCACCCGGAAATCATGGGTGACTGACAAGAAGATCACCATCCTGATGCAGCTCTCGCTCAAGAAGCATCCTGACCTTCCGGACATTCCGCTCATCACCGACCTGGCGAAGACCGACGAGCAGCGGCAGATTCTCAAGCTCATTTTCGCGCGGCAACCGCTAGGCCGTCCGTTCCTGGCACCGCCCGGCGTGCCGCAGGACCGCGTCACCGCGCTCCGCAAGGCATTCATGGACACCATGAAGGACAAGGAGTTCCTTGCGGAGGCGAACAAGGCCCAGCTCGAAATCACGCCGGTCGAGGGCGACGCAGTTCAAAAGCTCGTCGCCGAGATCTACCAGACGCCGCCTGCGGTCGTGAAGAAGGCGGTCGAGCTCCTGCGCTAACGCCGCAGACCCTGCCCCTTCGAAGCCTCTGCAGAATATGATTGTCGTCCCGGCCGAGCGCGAAGCGCGAGAGCCGGGACCCATCTCGCCGCATGAGCCCTCTGATGGATGGGTCCCGGCTCTCGCTGCGCTCGGCCGGGACGACAGGGGATATTTTCGCGTAGGTCAGGCGGCGGTGCTGCGCCGCGTCTCTTGACGCGCGGCCCTCCGCTGTGACTGTTAGGACCTTGAGTTTTCCAAGCATCCCGGCGCGCGGGCTTTGAGCAAGGGGCGAAGGTTTCCATGGACGCGAAGGTCAAGAACTACACCGGCTGGCAGTCGGACGTCATCGTCGACATGATCAAGCGCTACGGCTTCCCCTTCATCACCCTCAATCCGGGCGCGAGCTTCCGCGGGCTGCACGACTCGCTGGTCAACTACGGCAACAACGAGCCGCCGATGATGCTCTGCAACCACGAGGAAATCGCGGTGCAGATCGCGCACGGCTATGCCAAGGCGACCGGCAAGCCGGCGGCCGTGATCCTGCACGATCTGGTGGGACTGCTGCACGCCTGCATGGCGATCTATTACGCCTACCTCGACCGGGTGCCGATCTTCATCATGGGCGCGACCGGCCCGATGGACGAAGCCAAGCGCCGCCCGCACATCGACTGGACCCATACCGCGCTGGTGCAGGGCAACGCGGTGCGCGACTACACCAAGTGGGACTACCAGCCGACGTCGATCCACGGCGTGCCGGAGAGCTTCGCCCGCGCCTATTCGGTCATGATGACCGAGCCGAAGGGCCCGATCTACATGTGCTACGACGCGGCCATGCAGGAAGCGCCGATGACCGACAAGGTCGCGATGCCGCCGGACTTCGCCGTGCACGTGCCGGCGCCGATGTGCCCCGATCCGCGCGCGATCGAGACGATCGCCGACAAGCTGCTCAAGGCCGAGCACCCGATGCTGCTCGCCGAGTATGCCGGCCGGCGCCCGAACGGTTTCAACAACATCGTCGCGCTGGCCGAGACCACCGGGGCGGCGGTGTGGGACGTCAACAACGCGCTCAACTTCCCGAACAAGCATCCGCTCTGCCTGAGCATGGACAAGCCATCGCTCAAGCACACCGACCTCGTCCTTGGTCTCGACCTGAAGGACTGGGAGAAGCAGCTCAACGAGCTCAACAGCATGACGCGCCAGATCGAAAGCCTGGTGGCGCCGAACTGCGACTATGTCGAGATCGGCTTCGCCGAGGTCGGCATCAGCAAGTGGGCGATGGACTACTGCCGCATGCAGCCGTGCTCGGTGCGCGCTCTCGGCGACACCGAGATCGGCATCCCCGAGCTGACCCGCATCTGCAAGGAGCGGATCGCGAAGGATTCCGGCCTCAAGAAGAAGATCGAGGACCGCAAGGTCGCGATCGGCAAGCGCCACGACGAGGTCTGGGCCAAGTGGCAGCAGGACGCCCGCAAGAGCTGGGACGCCTCCCCGATCACCTTCCAGCGGCTCGCGTCGGAAGTGTGGGACGTGATCAAGGACGAGGACTGGGTGCTCACCGCCAACACCCTCAAGCAGGAAGTGCGCAAGCTCTGGAACTTCGACAAGCCGTACCGGCACCCGGGCGTGGAGCTCGGCACCTCGACCCAGATCGGCATCTCGCTCGGCGTCGCGCTGGCCTGCAAGGAGAAGGGCCGGCTCGCGGTCAACATCAATCCCGACGGCGACCTGATGTTCGACGCCGGCGCGCTCTGGATCGCCGCCAAGTACCAGATCCCGATGCTGGTCGTGATGCACAACAACCGCGCCTATTACAACGACTGGGCGCACCAGATCCGCATGGCCAAGCTGCGCGGCACCGACGAGGCCAGGGCCCATATCGGCATGGACCTGTTCGGTCCGGAGCCAGACTTCGCCACGCTCGCGAAGTCGATGGGCTGCTACGGCGAAGGCCCGATCGACAATCCCAAGGACGTGCGGCCGGCGCTCGAACGCGCGCTCGCCGAGGTGAAGAAGGGCCGCCTCGCGCTGGTGGATACGATCACGCAGCATAGGTAGGACGCTGCATTCTGTCCGCAAGCGCGGCTCGCGTGACATGCCCTCTCCCCTTGCGGGAGAGGGCTGCATGGTATGTCCGCTTGCTCAGATGGGTGAGGGGTCAAAAGGCCTCACCTCAAGCAGACCCCTCACCCATTCGAATTCGCGGACCGTTTTGGGCAGCCCTCTCCCGCAAGGGGAGAGGGCACAGATACTGCGAGCCCGCGAGTGGAAGGATGCACCGCTCGACTCCCACCATTACCCCACCGGCTCCATGCCCTTGCGCTGATAGAGCGGGCGTGCGGCGGGCGCCGTCAGCATCGTCACCAGCGCCTTCGCGGCCTGCGTGTCCTTGGCGCCGACAAACAGTCCGGCCGAGAACACCGTCAGCTTCTGCAATTCCGCCGGCAGCGGGCCGACGATCGCGATGCCGGGCACCGGCAACAGCTCGCTGATCTGCTGCACCCCGATATCGGCATCGCCTTTGGCGACGATCTCGCCGACCGGGACGCCGGATGGCGGGATGACGATCTTCGATTTCACGGCGTCGGCGATCCCGAGCCGCTCCAGCACGGTCGGGAAATAGACGCCGCTGATGCCGGTCTTCGAATAGGAGATTGCGCGGGCCGCGAGCAGCGTCTTTTTCAGCGCTTCCGCGGAGCCAATGTCGGGCTTTACGGCGCCCTGGCGCACGCCGATGCCGATCGCCGAGCGGGCGAGGTCGCCGCGGCTGCCGGGCACGACCTTGCCCTGCCGGATCAGGTCATCGATCGCCTCGTCGGTGAGGATCGCGAGATCACCGGTCGCGCCCTTGGCGATCTCGTCCATCAGCATGTTGGTCGACGCCCAGGTGATGTCGAGCTTGGCACCGTTCGCGCGCTCGAACTCCGGCACGAGGTCGAGCACCACCGCCTTCACGCCGTTCGAGAACAGCCCTTTCATCGCAACACTCTCCGAATGTCATGCGCGGGCTTGCCCCGCGCATCCATCCTCTTCGCGAAAACCTTCTTACGAAGAAGATGGATTGCCGGGTCAAGCCCGGCAATGACGACGTCCTAATCGGTCTCGATGACCACCCGGCCGTTCTCCACCACCGTCTTGTAGGTCTTGATCGGCACCATGCAGGGCGGCGCCACCACCTCGCCGGTCTTGATGTTGAACTGGCCGTTGTGGAAGTTGCACTCCACCACGTCGCCGTCGATATAGCCCTCCGACAACGAGCCCGGCCCGTGGGTGCAGAGATCGTCGGTGACGAAATATTCGCCATCGACGTTGTACACCGCCAGCACGAGGTCGCCGGTCTCGGCCTTGAGCGCGTTGCCGGGCGTGATCTCGTCGGCGCTGCACAGATCAATTCGTTGCGGCATGGTTTCCTCTTTGGGCTCCGCTTCGGGCTCCTCGTTGACGTCGTGGCATCGCGGTGTTATCAATTTTGGAACGATGTTCCATATAGAAGAACGCGGACAATCGTGCAAGCGGATGGTTTCCCGGCGCCGGCGCGCCTACCATATAGAACAATAGCTCGATCGCGGCGTTCGATACACGCATGACCCCTCGCGGAGGCCCCCGATGCTCAGAAAAGAACAGAACGATCTGCTGACGCAGACCGGCCCCGGCACCCCGATGGGCCAGATGTTCCGTTGCTACTGGCTGCCCGCCCTGATGGCGGACGAGCTGCCGGAGAACGAATGCCCGCCGGTGCGGGTGAAGATCCTGTCCGAACGGCTGCTCGCGTTCCGCGACACCGAAGGCCGCTACGGCCTGGTCGACGAGTTCTGCGCCCACCGCGGCGTCTCGCTGTGGTTCGGCCGCAACGAGGAGCACGGTCTGCGCTGTCCCTATCACGGGTGGAAATACGACGTGACCGGCCAGTGCATCGACGTGCCGTCGGAGCCGGTCGAGAGCGGCTTCTGCCAAAAGATCAAGCTCAAGTCCTACCCGCTGGTGAAGCGCGGCCCGGTGCTGTGGACCTACATGGGCCCGCCGGACAAGCAGCCGCCGCTGCCGGAATGGGAGTTCGCCACCGTGCCGGCGGAGCAGACCTTCATCTCCAAGCGCCTGCAGGAATCGAACTGGCTGCAGGCGATGGAGGGCGGCATCGATTCGAGCCACGTCTCGTTCCTGCACCGCGGCGACCTCGGCTCCGATCCGCTGTTCAAGGGCGCCAAGGGCAACCAGTACAACCTCTCCGACATGCGGCCGCATTTCGAAGTGGTGGAGCAGCCCGGCGGGCTCTACATCGGGGCGCGCCGCAATGCCGAGAACGGCAACTACTACTGGCGGATCACGCCCTGGGTGATGCCGACCTTCACCATGATCCCGCCCCGCGCCGATCATCCGATCCACGGCCACTTCTGGATCCCGATCGACGACGTGACCTGCTGGGCCTGGACCTACGACTTCCACCCGGTGCGCGCGCTCAGCAAGCGCGAGCTCGACGCCATGAAGGACGGCGCCGGCGTGCACTGCAAATACGAGCCCGGCACCTACCGCCCGCTCGCCAACAAGGACAACGACTACCTGATGGACCGCGCCGCCCAGAAGGCCGGCAGGACCTACAGCGGCGTCGCGGGCTTCGCGAGCCAGGATGCATCGCTGCAAGAGAGCATGGGCCCGATCTGCGATCGCACCAAGGAGAACCTGGTCTCCACCGATAACGGGATCATCATGGCGCGCCATCGCCTGATGCGCGCCGCCAAGGCGCTGGTCGACAAGGGCACGATCCCGCCCGGCGTCGACCCCGAGCATCAGAAGGTGCGCTCGGTCTCGATCGTGCTGCCGCCCGACCAGGCGTTCAAGGAAGGCGCCAAGGAAGCGCTGATCGGACGCCCGGGCGTCGCGCAGACGACGGTGTAGGGCACCTAGGGCCATCAGGAGCGAAACATGCAAAGCGAAAGCGCCCGCATGACCACCGCCGAAGAGGCGCGCTACCGGATCGACTATCCGAATTCGAAGCCGCGCGCCGTCAAGGTGGTGGCGCTCGATGCGCCGAGCGAGGCGGTAGTCAAGCGCCTCGCGGAGCGTCCCTGGAAGCAGGCGACGTTCTTCATGGCGCCCAAGTTCGACGGCGGACCGAGGACCGCCGACGGCGCAGCGGTGAAAGCCTGGCTGTCCGATCTTGCCGGCCGCGCCAAGGGCCTGATCGACGAGGTCGCGACCGCCGACCTCGTCGTCATGATCTCGAGCGCCGGCACCGACGCGGGCGCTGCTTCCGTGATCGCGGAGGCCTGCAACGCGCGCAAGGTGATGACCACCGCGCTCATCATCGGCAGCGAGACAAAGTCCGACGAGGAACTGTCGAAGTCGCTGGCGAGCCTGCGGCCGTACGCCTCGATGCTGGTGATCGCCAGCAATGACGACTACATCGAAGAAATGCTGATCGCGCTGCGGGCGTAAGAAGGCGAGAAGTCTCGTAGGGTGGGCAAAGGTGCGGGCAACACGCGCACTTCATCCACGCGCACATCGCAGCACCGTGCCCACGCGCAACCATCTCCGCAGCTCAGGTCTGTTTGCCTTGCGCCGATTCGGTCCGCGTGGGCACGGCGCTGTATTGTTTACGTGGTGAGGTGAGTGCGCTTTGTTCGCGCCTTTGCCCACCCTACGCGCTGACTATTCGCTAAACTGCTGCCCGCGCGCGGTAGCCGAGCCGGGCCGAGACCTGGTCGGCGGTCGCGATCACCTGCGGGATGATGGTCGCCACAGACCGCTTCGACAGCCGCGTCACCGGCCCGGCGACGCCGACCGCCGCCACCACGGCGCCGTCGTCGTCGCGGATCGGCGCCGCGACGCACACCATGCCGAGCTCGCTTTCCTCGTCTTCGATTGCGCAGCCGCGCTGGCGCACCGCCGCGAGCGCCTTCTGGAACCTATCGGCCATGGTGATGGTCTTGGGCGTGCGCGGCGCGAGGCCGGCCGCGATCACCTGCTCGACCAGTTCGGGCGGCGCAAACGCCAGCATCGCCTGGCCCTCGGCCGTGCAATAGGCGGGCTTGCGCACCCCGAGGTCGGAGCGCATGCGGATCGCGTGCGTGCTTTCCAGATGGTAGACGTACATGATCTGGGTGCCGTCGGGGATCGCGAGGTGCACGCTCTCGTTGATCGTCTCGCGCAGGTCGTAGAGAAACGGCCGCGCCTCGTTGGACACTTCCATGCGCTGGCGCACCAGCGCGCCGAGCCGAAAGAGCGCGACGCCGAGCCGGTATTTGCCGTTGCCGCGGTCCTGCTCGAGCAGCCCCTCGGAGACGAGAGTGACCGCGAGTCGGTGCGCCGTGCTCTTGGCGATGCCGAGCCGCCGCGCCAGGTCGCTGATGCCGATGTCCACCTCGTCCTCGGAAAATGCCTTGAGCAGCCGGATTGCGGTCGCCACGGAGGACAGCCGCTCGCGCCTGCGGGATTCGGGCTTGGCTCGTCTCGCCATGGCTGCGGGACCTTGCAGACGCCTTCCTGATGCTGGCATTTGGACGCGCGGCGCGCTAGAAAGTTGCGTTCCGCTACGCGGACCGTCGTTCCAAATCTAGGCGCGGCCGCGCCACGGTGTCAATCAGAGCCGTCAATCAGGAGAAGCAATGAACGCTGCCCGCAGGATCGTGATCGTCGGCTCGGGACCGGCCGCAGTCGGCGCCGCGATGGCTGCCCGCAACCAGGATGCTGCCGCCGACATCGTGATGCTGAGCGACGAACCGTGCGAGCCCTACGAGAAGCCGCCGCTGTCGAAGGCGGTGCTGACCGGCAAGGCGATGCCGCATGACGCGCCGATTGCCGGGCCCGCCGGCGTGGCCGGCAAGAAGATCACGCTCAGGAACGATGCGCGCGTCGCCGCGATCGATCGCGCCGGGAAGGCGGTGACCACCGAGGCGGGCGAACGCATCCCCTACGACGCGCTGGTGCTGGCGACCGGCTCGCTCAACCGGATGCTGCCGATGTTTCCGCCGCAGAAGGGCATCCACTATCTGCGCACGCACGACGAAGCGCTCGCGCTCAAGGCCGACCTGGCGCGGGCGAAGTCGCTGCTGGTGGTCGGCGGCGGCCTGATCGGGCTCGAAGTCGCCTCGTCCGCCGCCGAACTCGGCATCAAGACCACCGTGGTCGAGATCGCGCCGCGCATCCTGGCGCGGGTCTGCGACGAGGAGACCTCCGCGCTCATTCACGCGCGCCACCGCCAGGCCGGCGCCGAGATCCGGGTTGGCGCCGCGGCTGCGGCGCTGCGCCCCATGCCGGACGGCGGTTTCGCGATCGAGACCAAGGCCGGCGACACGATCGCGGCTGATCTCATCGTGGTGGGCATCGGAGTCGTGCCCGAGGACCGGCTCGCGAAGGCGGCCGGCCTCGACGTGAACGACGGCATACTGGTCGATGACCATTGCCGCACGTCCGACCCGGCGGTGTTCGCGGCCGGCGACTGCACGCGCTTCGTCGGCCCCAATGGGCCGGTACGGCTCGAGAACTGGCGGCACGCGCAGCAGCACGGTTCGGTCGCCGGGCGCAACGCCGCCGGCGGCGACATGGCCTACACCATGCTGCCGTCGTACTGGTCGGAGCAGTACGACATGTACATCCAGGGCATGGGCTGGCCGATCGCGCAGCCGAGCAAGCGCGTGCGCCGGCAACTCGGCCCCAACGCCACGCTGCTGTTCGAACTCGACGGGGAGCGCATCGCCTATGTGCTCGGCATCAACGCGCAGCGCGAGATGGGGCCGGCGCGCCGGCTGATCGAGCAGCGCGTGCCGGTCGATGCCGAAGCGCTCGCCGATCCAGGCAAGCCGCTCAACGCGATGCTGAAGGCGAAGGCCTGACAGAGCATCTTCGAGAAAACCGGCGCACGCCGGCAAGTCGATCTCGTCAACCTCATGGCCGGCGCCGCGAACCCGTTGCGGAGCTGAGCACCGCTATCATCGTCTTCCCTTGTCAGTCTTCGTTAGCAATTCCTAAACGGCCAACGCAGCGCAGCAGCGTGCCCCTGTTGCCGTGCCGTGCTGCCAGCGGATATGGTCGCCGGCCGGTCTCCACCTGCACTCTCGTTTGCAGCGAAGAACCGTGGCCTTCCGACGCGGCGTTTTACTCGAACAGAACCCCGGGCAGGATCGGTGCTGAGCAAGTTTGGCATTGCGAGTTGTTGCGGGTTGGCGGTTACCGCCGGCAAACTTCTCGCCATCGTTTTGCTGCTCGCCGTGGCGCCGCCCGGGCAGCAGTGGCTAACCGTCCTCTCCGACCGCTTCAATCAGTTCACGTTCGGTAACCGCGTAGTCTACGCGGCCGGATATGCCGGCGTGTTCGTGTCGTCGCTGTTGGGACTGGCGATCATTCCGTTCCTGCGCAGCGCCACCGCGCGGATCGCGCTCGTTGCGCTGATCGTCGTCACCTTCGCGGCCGACCAGCTTTTTCTCGAGATCGCCGGGCGCCATCTCAACGTCGCGCGATTGCACATCGTGTGGGAGGTGCGCGGCACCGCGCCGGACATGATCCCGGTTTACGCACCCTATTTCGTTCGCGGCTCGCTCTGGGTCCTCGCGCTCGGCGTCATCCTGGCGATTCCGCCCGCCCGGGCGTGGAGCCTTGGTCTGCGTTATGCCATCGTTCCACTCATCGCCTTCGTGTCAGTCGCGACCATCATCATCCGCACCA
>WNGB01009768.1_pt1 | contig 13401 bp, 11 predicted proteins | sample 5400681 | NCBI WGS metagenome assembly WNGB01 (sample SAMN13153367, study PRJNA577476) | soil metagenome | isolation source: 115 cm soil or saprolite under grassland replicate 2 | place: USA:California | collected 2016-06-15 | reverse complement strand
TTCCCGCGAGAGATTTTTCGTCGGGACGAGGAAGACCGACGACGGCGATGCCGGGGGCATCGCAGAGGAGGTCTGACGAAGTATCCGGCGGAAAAGATCCGCGGGACGGCCGGAGTCGTTCGTGAATTATGCGGGCTAGGAGATTGTCGATTTGACGATTGACGATTGATTAAGGCCCGGGGCCCAATCACCAATCTTCAATTACCTGAGCGTCACCTTCGGCTTGATTTCCGGGATTTCGTAGGCGAGCTTGCGCTCGAGCTCCGGGAGCGTCGCCTGGACGGGCTTTCTCCAGGCTGGATCCAGAAGCTGAAGCGTCAAGCGTCTGCCTGCTAGATCCACGGGCTCTATTTTTCGGGCCAGCGGCTCCCCGACGATCCGGGCCCACCGCGCGCGGATCCACAGGAGCGCGTCTTCTCCCCTGGCCATCCGACGCAGGAGGCCGTCGCTCGCCGCGTCCAGACGGGTCAGGGAAAGTCTCTTTTTGCGCTTCAAAGCTCGGCTCTCAAACGCTCTCGGCTCGATTCCGGGGGCACCGCGCGCACGGGTTTCTCGCCGGTCAAGACGCGGCGCACGTCTTCGACGACCATCCGCGCCATCTCCCGGCGAGTCTCATGCGTCGCGCTCCCGGCATGAGGCATCAGAACCACGCGGTCACTCTCGGTGAGCGCCGCAGCCACGGCGGGCTCGTTCTCGTATACGTCGAGCCCCGCTCCCGCCAGGGGCCCCCGCTCGAGAGCCCGCGCCAGAGCGGCCTCTTCGACGATCGCGCCCCGCGAGGTGTTCAAGAGGCAGCTTCCCGGCTTCATCTTGGCGAAGGTTTCGTCATTGAAGAGGTGCCGGGTCTCGTCGTTCAAAGGGAGATGGATCGAGACGACGTCGGAGCGCCGCAGCAGCTCGTCGAAAGAGACCCGCGGGGGATCGTCGGGATCGTCCTCGTCGCGCGGCGACCGGCCGAAGGCGATAACTGTCATCCCGAACGCCCGGGCCCGCTTCGCCACTGCCCGTCCGATACGCCCCGGCCCCAGCACCCCGAAGACCTTTCCTTTCAGATCCGACCCGAGCAGCAGCTGGGGCTCCCAGCCGTGGAAGCCGCCGGTCCGTACCAGCCGGTCCCCCTCGACCACCCGGCGAACGAGCGAGAGGAGCAGCGCCAGAGTCATGTCGGCCGTGGCGTCCGTCAGCACGTTGGGCGTGTTGGTCACGACGATTCCGCGGGCGGCCGCGGCCGCGCGATCGATGTTGTCCACCCCGACACCGTACTGGCCCACGATTTTCAGCTTCTTGCCCGCGCGCAGAACGGTCTCCGTCACCGGGTCGGTTACGAGCGTGATGAGGGCGTCCGCGTCGGCGACTTCCGCCGCGAGCTGGACCTCGCTTGGCCGGTAGTTCAGCACCCGCACTTCGAAATCCGGCTCGAGTGTGGCAAGGGAAGGCTCCGGCAGAGCGCGTGTCACAAGGACAAGACCGCTCATGGCCGTTCCCCTCCTTCGGTCTTTGAAATCATGAAGTGGTTCCCGGAAGATCCACTGCCGAGTCTAGCATCGGAGCCATGGCGACGGCGTGAGGTGCAGAATTCGGTAGTGACCTACTTTGCTCAGTCTTCCGGCGTCGGGGCCGTCTCCCTCGTCGGCACGCGCCGGCCCGGCCGCAACAGAGAGCACCTGGCCGTCGCTGGACCGCTCAGTCGCAGAGTCAGAGAGGCGAGGTTGGAAGTGAGGTGTGCTCCTTCGCTCATCGCCTCCTCCGGGAGACGCCCCCGCCGCCGGGAAGCGCAGCTCGGCTTGCCGAAAAGAGAGGGCCGATGGGTGGCGCCGGACGGAGGCCTCGCGCGCGGGCGGAGGGACCCTCCCTTAGTCCGACCTGAACCGGTAGCGGAGTGCGCGCGCGAGGTGGATGGCGACAGGACCCATCGGCCCGACCTTTTCGCATCGAGCGCCAACAAGCGGTCGGAGAATAGCCCGAAACAAGGTCAGCACCCAGAATTCAGCACACGGCACTACCGCGCTCTTTTTTCCAGCCAGCGGCCGAGGAAGAAGACCGCCGCGCCGGCGGCGAGCAGCGACAGCTCGAGACGGACGTTTCCACCGAGCACGCCGCTGAAGAATCCCACGCCGGTCACGACCAGCCCCAGCAATTGCAAGGCGCGAGCGGGCGCGTGCACGGGGGCGGTGTCAGCCCCGATCAGGGCGCCTCCGAGATGGTTATCTTCCGGATGGGGCCTCCCTGCTCGATTCCTTCCACGGCCTCCTGTCCGGCCACGACCCGGCCGAAGACCGTGTAGAGTCCGTTCAAGTGGGGCTGTGGAGAAAGCGTCACGAACCACTGGCTGCCTCCCGTATCGGGGCCGGAAAGCGCCATGCCGACGGTGCCGCGCTCGTAGAGGAGCGGGTTCAACTCATCGCGGATCTCGTACCCCGGTCCGCCGTTGCCCGTGCCCGTGGGATCCCCGTCCTGCAGCACGAAGTTAGGGACGACACGATGAGTCGGAACGCCGTCGAAGTACCTTGCGCGCGCGAGCTTGACGAAGTTTGCTACCGTCAAGGGAGCGTCGCGGCCCGCCAGCCGGATGACGAAATCGCCGCGCCCCGTCTCGACGCGCGCCTGCAGAGGACGGTGGGTCTCGGAAAGGAGCGCCGCGTAGTCCGCCGCGGTCCGGCCCGTCTTGTATTCGGGAGCCGGCAACCTCGTGTGGTCGGCCCGGAACGCCTGGATCAGAGAGCGTCGCGCCAGCCGCGCCACGAGAGGCTTGCTCTGGTGATAGGCGGATTCGACGATCGAGCGCGCGGCGGAGTCCGAGCGGAGCTTCTCGCAGACGGCGATCACGGCAATCGCGACGTCGGGTGATGTATCGGCCTGCGAACGAGTCAGAGCGTCCGAGACGAGCGGAAAGATCGACGCATCGTTCAGCAGTCCCAGGGCTTCCACCGCGGCCGCGCGCACGCCGGCGTCCGTGTCGGTCAGGGCCGAGTTGACGAGCGCCCTGCTGTCCCGGACGGCTTCCGGCGTCTTCAGGCTTCCAAGGACCGCCAGGCGCACGACCGCCTCTTTGTCGGCGGCGAGCCTTTCGCGGTAGGGCTTCGCCTGAGCGGCGGGCAGGAAGACCAGCGTCTCGGCCGCTATGGCCCGCAGAGCCCGGTCGGGGGAGGACGCTGCCGCGTCGAGCGCGGCCTTGGCACGGTCCCGAAGCGCCGCGACGACCGACACGACCGCGACCTGGCGCCGGCGCCCTTCGCCCGTCAGCGCGATCGACCAGAGGCGCTGCCGGACTTCACGGTCGGTCGCCTCGAACTGGCGTAGCACGACGAGCGCGGGGATCGCAAGGTTGGGGTTTGCGTCGCCGGCCAGGGCCAGGATGCGCGCCTTGCGGTCTTCAGCGACAACCGCGCCCGGGTTTTTCTCCAGGATCGCTTCGAGGGCGATCAAGGCCTCCGTCACCAGCGGGGTCCTGGCGCTGTCGATCGCGGCAGCGAGCGGAGGGATCGAGTCTTTTCGCCCGAGCAATCCGAGAGCGCGCGCCGCCATCGCGGAGGCGTAGGGATCGCTGTCGGAAAGCGCTGCGGTCAACGTCGCGAGCGACGCCTCGATCGGCTTGCGGGAAAGGACATAGAGAGCGGCGGAGCGGACTCTGGAGTCCGCGTCGGCGACATACTTGACAGCGACCGACGTGCTCGCCGGGTCAGCGAATCTCCAGAGTGACTGGAGCATCGTGGCCCTGGGCTCGGAAGCGGCGGCGCCGGGAATGGCGGCGATCAGCGCATCCTCGCCGTCTCCCCGTCCCAGAAAACCCACGGCCCTGGCGGCGGCCGAGGCCACCGAGGCGTCCGTATCGGAAAGGAGAGGAAGAAGGTCTGCCGTGGCGCCGGCATCGCCGAGCAGCTGGAGGCCAAAGGCCGCAGTGGCGCGCACTTGTCCCGACTTGTCCGACAGGAGGGGATGCAGGAGCGCGCCGCCCCGCTCGTCGCCGATTCGCGCGACCGCCAGAGCCGCTCGCGCTCGAATCGCCGGATCCGGCGCGGCCGCGCCGGAAGCGAGCAGGCCCTGATCGAAGGCGCGGCGGTCCTCGAGCTCGACGAGCGCGGCCTCCGCCTCGGAAAACGACGCAAACTGGGAAGCGGCGGCCGGAGGCGCGGCCGTAACCGGTCGGCTTCCCGGAGCGGGCGTCGCCGGGCCTGCGCAACGCAGGAGCGCCAGAAACACCGCGATAAGACTCCACCGCATCACCCTCATGGCCGTTCCTTTCAGTGCCTCTCAAGAAGTGCCCGGATTATATGATTCCAGATTCAACATTCCGAAGGACCCGCTCGTGGCCCCTTGAACTTTGGAACCTGGAACAACCCGTTACTAGGCGCCGACGAGCAACCGGTCGCCGAGCATCCCCGGAAGGCCGGCACGATGGATCTTCTGCCGTGTTCGTTCGACGTCATAAGCCACACGCTCGAAGAACACGGCTCCTTCCTTCGCGTCGTAGATCGCGTAGGAGGCATCGGGATTGCGGTCCCGCGGCTGGCCGACGGAGCCCGGATTGATCAGATAACGTCGGCCCGCCTCGAGCCTGTGCGTGGCCCGCTCGCCGTAGACGACCTCCACGCGGATGCCGTGCGGCTCGAGCGTGAAGATCGAAGGGATGTGGCTGTGCCCGAAGAAGCAGACCGGGGACCGAAAGCCGTGAAAGTTTATATAGGCGTCGCGGTCGGAGAAGATGTAGGCGTCCTCGTCGCGCGGGGAGCCGTGGCAGATTTCGAAAACGCCGTCCACCGTGACGGGGCCGAGCGGGAGCATCGCGAGAAACTCCCGGTTGCGGCGGGTCAAGGCCGCTTCCGTCCACCGGGCCGCTTCCAGCGCCACGGGATTGAAGAGGTGTCCGTTGTCGAGGCCGCAGACGACCTTGTCGTGATTGCCTCGGATCAACACCTTGCGCTTCCGGATGCGGCGCAAGCGGTCCAGAACGGCGTTGGGCTCCGCGCCGTAACCGACGAAGTCCCCGAGGATGACGACCCGGTCGAATCTCCGCCGGCGCGCCCGCGCGAGCACTGCCGCGAGAGCCTCGTCGTTGGAGTGGATGTCGGAGAGCAGCAGGTAGCGCATCGTTTACAAGATCGACTTCCCTCGATTCCGCGCCGAGAGCGCGTCGAGGACTTGGTCCGCGGCTTCCTCGATCGATTCTCCGGCCAGAGCGACGCGGACCGTTCCCATTCTATAGAACGGCTCCCTCTCGGCCGAGAGCATTACGGCCTGTTCGGGCCCGGTGAAGAGGGGCCGGTCGGTCTTGCCGGCGAGGCGGGAGAGCAACGTCGGAAGCGGCACCTCCAGGAACACGGGAATGCCCAGGCGCGCGATGGTCCGGCGGTTTTCCTCGCGGACGTAGCAGCCGCCGCCCGTGGCCACGACCGCGCGCGGAAGCGATTCCGTGGCCTGGAGGAAGAGGGATTCCCGCTCGCGAAAAGCCGCTTCGCCCGAGGCTTCGAACAGGGCCCGGACAGTCACGCCGGAGGTCCTCTCGATCTCGGCATCGAGGTCCACGAAGGGCGCGCCGAGTCTCTCGGCGATACGGCGGCCGACGGCGGTCTTGCCGCTTCCCATGAAGCCCACGAGATAGATCCGGCCAGTCAGTTCGCGCCGGCGCGCGATGTCGAGCGCCCGCCGCGCGTTTTTCTCGAGTTCTCCTTGCGCCAGCAGCCCGCCGATCATCGCCCCGCAATCGGCTCCGGCGTCGAGCACGGCGTCGAGAGTGTCGGCCGTGATTCCGCCGATCGCGACCAGCGGCTTTGTCTTCATCAACGCGACCTGCGACAGCGCCTCTGTTCCGCGCGGAGTCCGGCCCGTCTTGGTGCCGCTTTCGAAGACCGGACCAAAGGCGACGTAGTCGCAGTCCGGATCCCGGAATGCTCTTTGGGCCGCGTCGAAATCGTGCGTCGAAACGCCCACCGGAGATCTCTGCGGCAAGAGCCGCCGGGCGATCTCGGCCGGCAGATCCTCCTCACCCAGGTGGACGCCGGCGCCCGTCAACCGCGCCACGTCCACGCGGTCGTTCACGAGCAGCGTCGCGCCTTTGCCCCGGGCCATCGCGCCGACCGCCTCGACGGCAGCGAGCAGGTCCCGGTCGGCAATCTCCTTTTCGCGGACCTGGAGCAGCCGGATGCCCACCCCGAAGAGCCGGCGCGCGATCACGGCGTGGTCCTCGATGCCCGAGACGCGCCTGTCGGTTATGGCGTAGATCGGCGGAAGAGTCAGTCCAAAGCTCAAGATAGGAAAAAGTGTACCTTCCGGGCTCCGGTCGCGGCGCGAGGAGTCTCCCAGAGGGGAGGAGCCTCGCGCCGCGGGAGCGGAGCGCCGGAGCGGGATGAGCCCGAAGGGCGAAATCCCGCGGAGCGCGCGAAGCGACGGTTACGAGGCCTGCGCGTACCTGTCCATGAAGCGTGTGGACAGCCGGCCGCCTACGAAGTCCGGGTCGTCCAGGACCTTGCGGTGCATCGGGATCGTGGTCTTGATCCCTTCGATCACGAAGAGGTCGAGAGCACGCCGGCCCCGCGCAACGGCTTCCTCGCGGTTGCGCCCGGAAACAATGAGCTTCGCGATGAGGGAGTCGTAATGAGGAGGGATCACGTATCCCTGATAAGCGGCGGTGTCGATTCGCACCCCCAGGCCTCCGGGTATGTGGAACGTCGTGATCCTGCCGGGCGAAGGCTGGAACGTGACCGGGTCCTCCGCGTTGATGCGGAACTCGATCGCGTGGCCGCGCGGAGAAAGGGTGCGGGAAAAGGAGAGCGGCTCCCCCGCGGCGACCGCGATCTGTTCCTTGACGAGATCCACGGCGGTCACTTCTTCGGTGACAGGATGCTCGACCTGGAGCCGCGTGTTCATCTCCATGAAGTAGAAACGCCCCTGCGAATCGAGCAGGAACTCGACGGTGCCGGCGTTCGTGTAGGAGACCGCCTTCGCCGCGGCAACGGCCGCCTCTCCCATCCGCGTGCGCAGGGCCTCGTCGAGCGCCATCGACGGCGCTTCCTCGATGAGCTTCTGGTGCCGGCGCTGGATCGAGCATTCCCGCTCCCCCATCTGCCGGAGGTTCCCGTGGATGTCGCCGAAGACCTGGAATTCGATGTGACGCGACTCCTCGAGGTACCTCTCCAGGTAGACCTCGGCGTTCCCGAATGCCGTCTCGGCCTCCGCGCGCGCGATGTCGAAGGCGCCGGAAAGCTCCCGCTCGTCCCGGGCGATTCGCATCCCGCGGCCGCCGCCGCCCGCCGAGGCCTTCAGGATTACCGGGTATCCGGCTTTCTTCGCGAACGCGAGGGCCTCGTCCAGAGTCTCGGTGGGGCCAGGCGACCCGGGTACGATCGGCACGCCGGCCGCGGCCACCGTCCGCCGGGCCAGAGACTTGTCCCCCATCTTCCGGAGGGCTTCCGGCGACGGGCCGATGAAGGCGATATGGCAGTCCTGGAGAATCTCCGCGAAATAGGCGTTCTCCGATAGAAACCCGTAGCCGGGATGGATCGCATCGGCCTCGGTGATCTCCGCGGCCGAAACGATGGCCGAGATGTTCAGGTACGAGGCGGCAGACGGATAGGGGCCGATGCAAACGTCTTCGTCGGCGAAACGTACGTGAAGAGCATCACGGTCAGCCTCGCTGTAAACGGCGACCGTCCGGATGCCGAGCTCCCGGCAGGCGGAGATGATGCGCAGGGCGATCTCCCCGCGGTTGGCGACCAGGATCTTCTTAAACATCGTGAGCCGTGAGCCGTTAGCCGTGAGCCGGGGTGGGTGCCTGCTTCGGCTTACGGCTTACGCTCTTACGGCTCACGATCCTCACCACACCTCAGGCGGCGAGCCTTATCGCGAAGAGCTTCTCCCCGTACTCGACAGGCTGGCCATTCAAGGGAAAGACCTCGACGATCTCTCCTTCGACATCCGACTCGATCTCGTTCATGAGCTTCATGGACTCGATGATGCAGAGGATCTTGCCCCTGGAGACTTTCTGCCCCACTTCGGCAAAGGGATCGGCCTCGGGCGAGGGAGCACGGTAGAAAGTCCCCACGATCGGCGAGGTGATGACGTGCAGACCCTTCTGCTCTTCCGCGGCGGCCAGCGCCGCGGCGGCCGGGCCCGAAGACCCTGCCGGAAGGGCCGGCGGCGGCGGGAGGGCCTCTGCCGCAGGCGCGGTCCCATTGCCGGCGGCGGCGCGAACACCCTCGATTCGGATCCGGAACCCGGTCTGCTCGACTTCGAGAGCCGAGAGTCCCCTCTGGGCAACCAGATCGATCAGGTCCCTGATTTCCTTAAACGAAAGCATCTCTCAAGCCAGCTCCTTTTGCCGGGCCGTGGCGGCCCGGGCGAGCCCGTACCGCCCGTGACCGAGGGCTCCCTCTCTCCCGGAAGCAATGCGCAGGGTATCCCGAAAGACGTCCATGCCATCGTCCGCCGGGGGCTGCCCGGTGTCAGCGGTCTTGTATCACGCTCAACCAGCGTTTCAAAGCCTGGATCCGAGCCTTCCGGCGCGCGGCGTCTGCCTCCTGCGCGGTCGAGGAGGAGTCCGGCGGGCGACCTTGCGGCGCTCCGGCCTCCCCGGTCGCGCCCATCCGGGTGAAAGCTTCGCTCACGAGGCGCGCGATCTCGCCATCGGAGGGGTTCGATCGCGCCATCTCCTGGTAGAGCGAGAGCGCTTCGGCGTAGTGGCCCTGGGCGAAGTACAGGTCCGCGAGGACCCTTCCACGGGGCTCGCCGGGAGCTTCCGGCGCGGGACCCAGATCCCTCTCGATCCTCTCGATGATCTCGCCCACGCCCCGATCGCCCGAAAGCGCCCGGTAGAGCTTGTATTTCTTGACCGCCTCGATCCGGTTCCCGCGCAGGAGGTAGATGTCCGCCAGGGAACGCGCCGACACCAGGTTCCCGCGGTCGGACGCAAGTGCCCTCGTGAACATCGCCACTGCGTCTTCGGCACGGTCCGCCTCCAAGTACGCGCGCGCGAGCGCGACCTGCGCCGAAACGTATTGGGGGTAAAGCTGAAGGCCTTTCTCCAACGTCCGGATCGCGTCGGGCAGACGCCGGGCGGCCCGATACTCTTCGGCGAGCCCGACGAAGAGAGGCGACGTCGAGTCCTGTTCCACGCGCCGGCGCAGCTCGCGGATGCGGGCCTCCGCCGCCGCGTCCGTCATGGCGCCCGCCGGCCTCGCGCGTGGAGGCGAAAAGCAAAACGCCCCCCCGAGCGGGGGGGCGGAGAGAATCGAAACCTGTTCAGGCTCACGGATTGACGATGGTCGTTACGCTCGAGCTGTTGTTGGCGAGGTTCGCATCCGGGGTATTCGAAGTGACCGTCGCGGTGTCCGTGACAGTACTGCCGCCCGGGGCAGTGACGTTGACCACGATTGTAATGATTGCCGAGCTCGAAGCCGGCATGTCCCCTACTTCGACTCGTACCGTCCCATTGGTTCCGACAACCGGCACAGGCCCGCAAGCGCCGAGCGTCGTGGCGCATGAGACGAACGTGGTCCCCGCGGGCAACGGATCGCTGACTTCCACGGTGCTCGCCGTATTCGGGCCGTTGTTAACGACGTTGAGCGTATAGGTCAGCGTCTTGCCGGTGAAGACTGTGTTGGGGAACGCGGTCTTCGTGAGGGAAAGATCGGCGGCAGCAGGCGTGACTGTCGTGAAAGCCGATGCCGTGTTATTCGAAGGACTCGGATCAAACGTTGCCGCCGAAACAGAGGCGAAATTCGTGAACGAGCTTCCGGCGGGCGCGGTGACCGTGACCACGATCGTCGCCAGAGCCGTGTTGCCAGACGAGATCGTGCCGAAGGTGGCGACGACGTCTACGGGTCCGGGCGCGCCGACGGCGGGGCCCAGGCAACTCCCCTGGCTCACCGAGCAGGACTGGAAGGAGGTTCCGGCAGGCAGATGATCGGTCAGGACAACGCCGCTCGCGATGTTAGGGCCGCTGTTCGTCACGCCGAGCTGATAGGTCAGCGTGCCTCCGGAGACGACGGTCCCGGGCGATCCGCTCTTGCTCAGCGAGAGGTCGGCGATCCCGCCCACTGTCGGTGTGGGCGTCGGTGTCGATGTCGGCGTCGGCGTCGGTGTCGGCGTGGCCGTCGGGGCGGGCGTCGGAGGGGTCGGCACTGGGGTGACGCACGGGTACTGGAAGGCTTCCGTGGCCGTCGCCGTGCACTTCGTGATGGAGGAGGTCACGGTCACGTTCACGCTCTTTCCTGTCGAGCCGCTGCCGCAGACCGCAGGAGAGTCGATGCTGGGCGCGGTGACGACGACCTGGGTGGGCGAAACCGACAGGATAGGCGCCGATCGCGTGTCGAAGGTCACGCTGGTGATGTTGCCCAAATTCAAGCCGGTGATCGTCACGGTCGTGCCCGGCGGGCCCGAGGACGGGCTGACGGACGTGATGATCGGCTTGGTCTGCTCGACCTGGTAAATGAATGTCGGTCCCGTCGCCGTGTCACCGGAGTCGATGTTCGTCACGATGACCGGCCCCGAGAGGTCCTTGCAATCCGTGAGGAACGGCGTGCCGGGCAGGACGAGCAACTCCGTCGCCGAGACGGAGAAGGGATTAGCGGGAATGCCGGCCAGCGTCACTGCAACCGGCGACAGGAAGCCCTGCCCGTAAATCGTGACCGGAGTGAAGGGCTGATCCACAGGCTGCCGTGTGTTGTCCATCGCCGTGATCTGGATCGCCGTGACGAAGCGGAAGCCGTTGGTCAGGCTCGCGTCGAGGCCGGAATTGACCTCATGGACGCGAACCGTCACGCTCTGGTTCAAATTGGGCAGCCCCGCTCCGGAGGCCGGAGGAGTCAGCACGATGATCTGATTGAACGAGACGGAGAGGACCTGAGCCTCGACGGGGCCGAAGAACACCTGGGCTGGCGACACGAATCCCGACCCGATGATCGTGACCCGCGTGTTTCCCTCATTCGAGCCGGACGACGGAAGCACCGCTGTGATCGAGGGATTGCCCGCGGCCGTCGTACCGAAGGCGAAGCAGTTCGGCACGGACAGCGTGACCGGACTCGCCGATTTCGTGCCGAATGTCAGGGTGATGCTGACGGGGACGGAGGGAGACGTCGCCTCCGGGAACGCCGGCGTGATGAGGGTCACGGCCGTCGCGCTTACCGAGGTCACCAGCGCCTCGCGGGTGATCCCGGCCGCCGTGAAAGTGGCCCGGGTCGTCGTCGTGTCTCCGAAGAAACGCGCGCCGTTGATCGTCAAAGTGGTGCCTCCCGTGGGAGGCCCGAAGCTGGGGGAGCAGAAGGTGAAGAACGGCGCGACCGCCGGAGAAGGCTGGAATGCGATGGGGATGGTCGCGGAAGCCGACAGCGATCCGACGGTCACATTGGCCCGGACGGTGGCCAGACCCGCTCCCGTCGAGCATAGCGCCGTTGTCGCCGTCCCGCCCTGAGTGACCACGGATATCAGGGAAAGGCCGTTCTGCGAAAAAAAGGAGGTCGAGAGATCGGTCGAGAACGCGACCCCCGTCCCGTCGGGCACGCTGGCGCCGTTCAGCGTCACGACCGCCTCGATCACCGTGCAGGAGCCCGCCACAGGATTGGCGTTGCTCGTGAAGAGCCGGATCTGAAGGGCGCTGGTGGCCGGCCCGCCCCCGCCGCCCGGGGGAGTGGGCGCTGGCGCGTCGGAGGAACAGAACCAGGTCGCCGCCCCGACCAGCGCTAAACCAACGAGAATGTAGGCGATCCGGCGCATGACGAGCCTCCCCTTATCGATTGGAGTTCCTGGCGAGGGTCCCCGTGAAAGCGAAGAGCAGAGGCCCCGTGGCGGTCGTGCTCTTGACGCGCTGGCCGGCGACCGTGTGGCCGAAGAACGTGATGTCGAACGCTGTGTCGATCTCGGGCTTGCCTGTCTCCCGATCGAAACCGCCATTGAAGGGAAGCAACTGGTCGAACGGCGAGAGCTGGATCTGAGAGGCGGCGAGGATCGGGAAGTTGGTGAGCGTCGCCGTGCCGCCCGACGGGACGAGCCCGCCGGCCCCGAAGGTCTGGTCCGGCGGGACACGAGTGCCTCCGTCGGTGCGGCGGAAGTGGACGGTGTAGCTCTCGAGGATCGTATCGGCGAACCCCTGGGGATCAGACTGGGCCGGGTTCTTGAAGTGGCTCGCCAGGTTGATGGTCGCGAGCTGCACGGGGGCAGCCACTCCCACGTTCACGAACCCCTGCTGAAGGGTCAGGTCGACCGTGATGAAGACGGGCGCTTCCGTTTCCCCCTCTCTGTTCGTGCAGCCGGGCGCGAGCGCCAGAGCGGCCACGAGGAGGATCGAGATCCAGGCGGTTTTCTTCATGGTTTCACCCTCTTCACTGCCGGAGGATCCGGGGAGTAATGAAGATCAATAACTCATCGTGCTTCTCGGTCCGCGTCTTGTTGCGGAAGAGGTTACCCAGGATCGGGATCTTCCAGAGACCCGGGATCATGTTGTTCTGGTCCTGATCGTTGATCTGAAAGATGCCGCCGATGACGCTCGTGCCCCCGTCGCGCACGAGGATGTCCCCCCTGTACTCGCGGATCGTCAGGGGCACGTTCTGGCCGATCGACAGGTTCAGAGCCACCGCCGGCTCTCTCTTCGACACGTTGACCGTCAGCAGAATCGTCCCCTCGTTGGTGATTTGCGGCGTCACCGTGAGCTTCAAGGTCGCGTCAACGTAGATGACGGTCGTGGTGTTGTTGACGGTGGTCTGGACGGGAATCTGGACGCCGGACTGGATCGAGGCCGCCGTGTTCGTCAGCGCCGCGACCTTGGGGGAGGAGATGATCTTGAGCAGGCCCTGGTTCTCCGCGGCCGACAGAGCCGCGTCCAGACTGAAGGAGCCCAGGATGTTGCCCATCCGCACGGTGGCGATGGTCTGAGGAGTGCCCAGGGGCACGTTGAACGATCCATTGATGGTGTTGGGGAAGGTCAGGTTCGTCGTGTTGCCGTGCGCGACGTCCGCGTCTCCCGTGACGCCCCAGGCGATCCCGAGGCTGCGTCCGAGGGACTTGGTCGTCTCGACGATGCGCGCCTCGATCATGACCTGCGGGGTCGCGGTATCCAGGTTCTCGATCAACTGGAGCACCCCTGACAGATACGTCGGGATTTCCCGAATGATCATGGTATTGGTCCGCGTGTCCACGACGATGTCGCCGCGCCGCGACATCACGCTCTTGATCGTCGGAGTCAGCTCGCTCGCCTTCGCGTAGGAGAGCTTCTTGATGACCGTGCGGGTGGGCTCGGCCGCTTGCCGCGCCTCCGACAGGCGCGCGCGGTCAGACTGCTCGGCTTGCAGCTTGGTCGTCGTGGCGATGCGCATGATGTTGTTTTCGAGCACGTACCCGAGGCCGTTCTGCTTCAGGATCAGGTCCAGCGCCTGGTCCCAGGGGACGTCCTCGAGCTGAACCGTCACCGTGCCC
>WNGB01012682.1_pt1 | contig 13404 bp, 8 predicted proteins | sample 5400681 | NCBI WGS metagenome assembly WNGB01 (sample SAMN13153367, study PRJNA577476) | soil metagenome | isolation source: 115 cm soil or saprolite under grassland replicate 2 | place: USA:California | collected 2016-06-15 | reverse complement strand
CCGATGCGCCGCGCCACCATCGCCCTGGACCGGATCGAGCCCGGCCTGGCCGAACTGGTCCTCGCCGACCCCGACCTCACCCGCCCCGCCACGCTCGCCCTGCTGTACGTCCTCAGCCACCCCCACGCCGTCCACGGCCGCCACGAGCTGGCCGCCGTCGACCAACTCGTCGGCGACCACCTCGACCAGGTCCTGCACGAGCTGGTGGGCCGCAACTGGCTGGCCACCGTCCCACCCCACGCCCCGCCGTGCCTTGCCGCCAGGTTCCAGCTCCGCCAAGACCCCGACCCCGACCCCGACCCCGACGTCGACATGGACGGCAACGGTCAGCTTCGCATTACCCACCTCGCCGCCGGAGCGACCTGGATGGTCGGCGGCAGCGGCAGCGACGGCCGCGGCTGACCGACAGGCCCCAGGGAGCGTGGCGATGCGGACCAAATGGTGCTACGACTGCCGCCAGCACAAGCGGGTGGAGCGGTTCGACATCGACCGCCACTGCGGTGGCGATGGCCGCTCCGCCCAATGCAAGGCGTGCCGCCGCCAGCGGCAAAACCGCGGCGGCTACGCCGCCTGCCGCAACCGCGCCCTGGTCGAGCTGGCCGCCCGCCACCCCGACCAGTACCAGCACCACCGCCAGCAGGCCCGCCGGGAGCTGGCACCCGACACCGCCCCCGCCCAGGTGTGGGACCAGGCCCGCGGCCGGGCGCTGGCCGAGCTGTCCACCCGCCACCAGACCGAGTGGCACCAGCGCTACCAGCAGCTCCGCGCCGCCCACCCCACCTGGCCCTCGGGACGGGTGTTCGCCGTGGCCACCAACCAGCAGCGCCCACCACCAGGAGTTCCTGAAGCTGCTCACCGGCTACGCCGGCGCCCGCCTCGCCGGCGCCAAGCTGGTCTACAAGCTCACCCGCCGCGCCCACCGCCAGCTCCAGCTCGCCCACCCCCAGGAGTACCACATTGTTAACTGCACTAGCTGGAGCTTCCTGGCTCGCTTCGTCAAAGTTGGTGTGAGCAGGGCAAATGGTGTAGCACCCAACGTGCAGCGAGCATCGCGGCCCGAGGACCCTGCTGCCGCCCTGCCCGCCACCACCAGGGACGCTGCAACCAGAAGGTCGCCGCCTGCGACCGCTCAACGTGAAGCCGACGGCGTCGCCCACCTGACCGACCGCTCAGCGGCGCGGGCGGATCAGCCAGATCGCCGGACGTCCACGCACAAACGTGCCGTCAAAGCCGACCGCGAGGACGCTCCCGTCAGGCAGCGTCCAGGCAGCCTGGGCGACTTGCATGCCAGGCCCGCCCGCCACCGCTGCCGGGATCGCGATCCGCTGCCAGGCACCAACGTCGGTCCATCGCCACGCCGCCAGGTCGCCGCCCTCGATCGTGCCAACCTTGCCGAGCGCCACCACCGCCGCGCGGGTGGACGCGACGCTGAGCAGCAACGCCGGCTCGCCCCCCTCGCTGCGCGGCGGGCGGTCAAGCTGCCAGGCGCGGCCATCGCGGCTGGTCCACACCAGCGGACGAAAGCCTTCGCCAGGCGCTCTGCGTGCTCCCGACTCCCCACCGACGGCGACCAGCCCGGCACCGGCGCGAACCACGCCCTCCAACCGGTTGGTCGACCCCGGCTCAGTCGAGGCGACCGGCAACGCCACGGCCGTCCACCGCCGGCCATCCTGGCTGGTCCACACCGTCGGCCGGTCTGGCACCGGGAACGGCCGGTCTGGCAGCGGGAACCCCGCAATGCCAATCATCACCAGCCCCGGCAGCCCCTGGCCACCGGCGATGATAGCCCTCGGCACCCCAATGGGCTGCTCCAACGACGGATCGCGGACCCGCGCCCACCGCTGAGCGTCAGGAGACGTCCACACGGCGGCGCCCAACGGGCCGGGCCCGCCGGGTGGCGCCTGTCCGACGGCGACCAGCCCGCCGTCGAAGGCGACCACCGCGGTCATGGTGGTGGCCCGGCCCGCCAGCGCCGGGTCGCCGATCCCTTGCCGCCCAGCACACCGCGAGCAGCACGCCAGGTCCGGCCACCGTCGGTGCTGTACCAGGCGGCCGCGTCGATGCCGCCTGGCCGGCAGGCATCGCCGCCGACCGCCACGGCCAGCCCACCGTCATCGGTACCGGTGATGGCATGCAGCTCCACCCGCCGGTCCGTGCCGACCGCGCCACCGTGGCCGAGCACCTTGATGACCTCCAGGGCGGTGGTCGACGGTGACCACGAGTCGCTCATCCCACAGCCTCCCACCGGTCCAGCGCCACGGGCCGGATCGCACCCGCAGATCGCACCCACGGCCGTCCCGGACCACGATGCACTTTGAGCAATACACCATTTGCCCTGCTCACACCAACTTTGACGAAGCGAGCCAGGAAGCTCCGGCGAGCGGCCCGCAGGAAGCTCCGGCGAGCGGCCCGTCAGCCATGAGTCTGGTGGGGGAAGGTTGGCCCTCGTCCTTGTGCGGTCCAGACGCGGGACGGGTCGTGCTGCTGCAAGACCTTCGACACCCACGACGATGGGCGTGGCGCTGTTCAGTCTCCAACAAGTTGCCTGGGCTGCGGGAGCCAAACGGTCTGCCGCCCGTTGGTCGTGGCCTGCAGGCGGGCGACCTGTGCCTTCTTCTCCGCGACGGCCGCCAGGGTGGTCTCCAGGGCGAGGACCTCGCCGTCCCAGCCGTTGGCGCGGGCCTCGGCGAGCAGCCGGTGAGTGTCCTGCTCGATCGCGAGCAGGCGTGGGAGCTGGGCGGGGTCCATCCTGAGCATTGGGCAGCGCGTGCAGGCGTGCTCGTGGGCGCAGTCGGTGCCGTAGGGCCGGTAGCAGTCCCCCAAAGCGAGCTTGCGGCGGCGGAAGTGCTGCTCGAACTCGGCCCACTCGGCGTCGGTCGGCTCGCGGTATTCCTCCGAGGGTCGCAGCGCGCGGCGGCGGGCCACGTGCGCCTGGACGTGGCGGATGACCTGCTCGGGATAGACCGCGACGTAGCCCTGTGTGGTGTTGAGATCCAAGTGGCCGAGGACCTTGGCGGCGATGTGCACGGGCAGGCCGCCGTTGACCGCCTCGGTGGCGAAGAGCCTGCGAAAGTCGTGCGGGCGAAACTGCAACGGTTGGCCGTCGACGTCCCGCAGACCGGCGTGGGCGGCGGCACGGTCGAGCAGCCCGAAGATGCTGCCCCGGCCCATGACGGCGCGGCCGGCGCCGCGGCGCTGTTGGAACACGAACGGCATGGGTGGACTTGGCTGCCGCTCGTGCGGATCCCACCGTTGCAGGAGCGGGACCGCTGGCAGGTCGCCGCGGACCCGTTCCACGATGCGCGCCAGGGCGTGGGCGAGCTCGGGGCAGACCGGGATGACCCGTTCCCGGTCGGTCTTGGACGGCAGGACCTGCAGCAGCACGACCACCTGCCCGTCGCGCATGCGGTAGGGGCGGATCGCGGTCTGGGTCAGCTCCAGCAGCTCCTCGCAGCGGACCCCGGTCAGCCGCAGCACCTCAACGACCGCCCACGCCCAGAACGCGTCCTCCTCTTCCTGGGCGCAGTTGAGCACCCGACCCTCACTCCCTGGCCCGGCCGCCGTTGGCGCGGCGGCTGCGGGCGCGGCGTCGAGTGGGTGCTGGTCGAAGGGCAGCACCCGGGTTGGGAGCATCCCCGACAGTCGAGCATGGCGCCGGGGCGCGGGCAGCTTGCGGTAGCGCCGCCCATCGACGCTCACGACCTCTCCGGCGCTGGCCTGGCTGGCCACGGCCAACAGCTGGGTGGCCCAGCGCAGCCGCCGATGGGTGGCGGCCACCAACACCGGCAGGGTCGGCGCCAGGGTCCTGATGCGGGCGTGCATCCGAGCTTGCCGGTGGTGCTGCGCCTTGGCGAACTGACGCATGTCGGTGTCGCTCACCGGGGACGGCGCCACCCACTGGCCCCAGGTTGCCGGGTCCTCGGCGGCCCACTGGGCGATATCAAGGTAGAACGCTCGAACCGCGGCGAACAGGCTGTCGGTGCCTTGACGGGGACGGCCGCCTGGCAGCACTCGGGCACGCTCGCGCCAGGCGCTGGCGACCTCGGGCGGCAGGTGCAGCGAACAGATCCCGGGGTGGTGACGCTCCAGGTCGCACCAAAACAGGCGGACCAGCCGCATCTCCAACTGCCGCAGCGATGCGTGGTCGAGGCTGCCGGACCGTTCGGTCATGTAGCGGACCAGCAGGTCACGCACTGGCCGGCAGGCGAGGTTGCGCCGGTCGACCAGCTCCTCGACGGTGTGCTGGCCGCCACGTCGGCCGATCCCGAGCCCGCTGGCAAACGCCGCCGGGGAATCCGGGATGCTGCCGACGGCATGCAACAGTCGGTAGGCGGTGTGCAGGCCCGGGACTGCGGGTCGGTGCGCCGGCCGCGACGCCTCGGCGTAGGCGAGCAGGTCACTGAGGGTGAGCTGTCCCATCCGCTTGCCGGTGTGCACCAGCATCCGCACGATGATCACCGTGGCGAGGGCGATCTGCCGCCCATCGGCCCGGCAGCGCGTCGCAGCCTGCGACAGCTCGGCGAAGTCCTCCCGGTCGGTCGTGGTCCGCAGGTGCACGCCCAGGTCCATCAACCGCTGCCGGAGCAGCCACGGGTAGCCGGGACGGATCAGCCGGTGGCACAGCAAGACCTGGAGGACCGTGCTGACCGCGCCGCGCCGGCCGTTGTTCGCCCCAGACCTGGGCAGCCCCATCCCATCCGGCCAGTCATCCATCGTCTCGGCACCGGTCACCTCCCAGCAGTCCTGCCAGGACGCCCCGCCGGTCGCCTCGAGCCAGTCAGCCAAGAGGCGCAGTCCTTGGCGATGCCGCCAGCGTTGCCGCTGGCGCACCCCGAGCGCAGCGGTCTGTGCGTCTACCAACTGTCCCAGCTCATGCCGCGATGGCGTCAGCCCGCCGCTGCTCATGGTGGGGAGGTGTCGACCCCACCATGAGCTGGGCCGAGCAGGACCGACAGGTCCCCGGGCTGGTAGTCCCAGCTCGGGCCGGCTGGATTCGGCGCTGGCGGCGTTGCTGGCCCGCCAGCAGCGACCAGCCGCTCCGGTGGCGGGGGCGAGGCGGCCCGCTGGTGTGCCTGGACCCGGCCGATGACCTCCTCCGGCCGCGCCACCAGATAGGGCTCAGTGCTTGCCAGGCGTTTGTGGCGCAGGTGGGCCTGGACGTCGGTCAGCGGGATCGTCGGGTCGCTGGCCAGCCGCAGCGCGCAGGTGTGCCGAAAATCGTGCAGCGTCCAGTTCGTGCCCAGCTGTTCGTTGACTCGCAACAGCACCGCCCGCAGCGCCTGATAGCCGAGCGGGCGGGCCGGGCCACGCTGGGTCACCCACAGTGGCTCCCCGCCCTCCAGTGGCGCCGGCCGCCCACCGTCGGCGAGGTAGCGTGCCAGCCAGCGGAAGAAGCCCGGCGACGCCGCCACCCACTGCGCCTCGCGGGTGCCCTTGCCGACCAGCCGCACCCGCTGCCCACCCCAATCCACATCCTGGCCGGTCATGCCGAGCACCTCGCTGGCGCGGGCGCCGCTGGACACCAGCAGCGCCACGATCGCGCGGTCCCGGTCGCTGCGCAGGGCGCCGAACAGCTCCTCATACAGCGCGTCGGGGATGCCACGAGGCAGCCGCCGCTCGGCCTTCTGGCGATAGCTTCCCCGCCGGGCTGGCCGCCATGGCTCCATCGGGTTGTGATGCGCGGTGCGCCACCTGCCACGCGGCCCGTCGTCGGGCACCGGATTGGTGGCCGGCCCGCGGTCCCGGCGCCGCTGATGCTCGTAGAACCCGGCAACCACGCTCAACCGATGGTTGATCGAGCCTGCGGCATACCCGTCCCGCAGCGACGCCTTGCCGGTGCGGGGGTTCACGCTCCCCGCGGGGGGGCGGTCGGGCCGGTGCTGCCGCTGTGGGTTCTGCTTGGCCTTGGTGGCCAGGACCCAGGCTCGGACGTCGTGCCGCGTGGCCTGCTCCCACTCCACCCCGACCGTTGCGAGGAACCGGAACCAGTCCATCAGGTCATACGCATACGACCGCAGCGTCAGCGGGCTGCAGTCGCACGCCGACAGTTCGACGAGGTAGTCCTGCACCGGCTCGACCACCGCACCGTCGGGGCCGACCAGGGCGTAGGGAATGACGCCCTCCGGCGTCCAAGCCACGCTGAAGTCGGCGGTCACTGCCGGCATCCCCGGTCTCCTTGGTCAGACCCCACAGCCGGCGGAGCTTACAAACTTCGTAACAAAACATGAAATCGTAACCTATACGTCTGCTTTGTCCTAGTGCAGAGAAACGCCCTGTACGCCGCCGAACGAGCCAAGATCGGCAACCCCATCCAGCCCTCCCAGACCCGCTCGCGCCCACCCCTGGATGCAGCCACCACCAGCAAGGAGCCGCGATGACCCTGTCCACCCCCATGCCGCCACCACCAGCCAGCGAGTGTGGCTGGTCGGGCTGCGGCCACCTGGCCCCAGTCGAGGTCTTCATCACGGTGCCGGGCAAATGGCCACGCGCCGGCTCGGTCGGCTGCTACTGCGTCGGCCACGCCGTCATCACCGGCGTTGAGGCGCAGGCCCTCCACCACGGCCGAGTGTGGTACCTGCCCGCGCTGCACCTGACAGACGACACCCAGGCGACGGCGAACTGATACCCAGCCCACAGCACAAGCCCGCCGGGCTGACCAGCGTGCTGGTGGCCCGTTCGGGCTGCTGTGGCCCGGGCAGACCGCTGGTACTCTCGGTGAGTTCGGGTCAGATGTCGGTTCACGCCTTTCTTTGTACTGGTCAGATGGTATGGACGGAGCTGACCACTGTGCACCACAGGTGTCGTGCACGGACGAGCCTCAGCGTTTGACTCGCCCTCGGACGGAGAGCACCGCGAGGCCGAGCAGCACCGGCACCGTGATTCGCAACCCGATCTGCAGAACGCCGCCCCAACGGGTGAGCTTCGGCTGCGGATCCTGCGGCAAGCCCAGCGCAGTCCGAACGCTGTAGAGCATGGTGTCAGGCAGCGCGGGGCTGGCAAGTTCGGCCGCGCGGGCACGGTTTGCGCAACTGGCCCTGTCAGAGGCGGCTGGCCAGAAGCCGAGCGGTGGAGCCCGACGCCGACCAGCAGCAGCGAAAACACCATGATCGCGATCACCGCGGCCGCCATCGCCCGCCAGGCGCAGGGCGTAGCCCGCCACCAGCCAGGTGAGGGCGAGCACGACACGCTCCACGCTGAACTGTGGTGCGGCATGGCGGCGCATCTCCATCTCGCTGTAGTAGAAGTCGGCCGAGCCCCCCTCGTCCTTGGCATCCTCGCGGGCTTTGCGCAGTGCCCGGTAAAGGTTGGCGAACTCGCGGGCGGCCTGCCTCGTGTGGACCGCCTGCCAGCGGTGAGCTCGCTTCTGACTTGCCCGCGCGATGTCAGCGCGGCAGGGTGCCCCAACAGGCAGGTGAGCCGGGTCGGGCAGCGATGCTGGTTGCGGTCTGCCAACACTCGGCGCCGGCAACCCTCGGTGACTACTGGGTCGCGTGGCACAATCGTCCGCATCTGGCCGCGCCAAGAGGATGCAAGGAGACCGCAAGCCGTCGTGGGCACCATGGAGTCGACTCCGCATGACAATGCGCCAGGCCTGATCGCTCGCTACGGGCAGCTCCACGACGAGGAGCTCGCCGACCGCGAGCGTACCGAGGTACTCGTTGGCCTCGTCATCGATCTCCTCCGCGAGTGCGGCGCCGATGCCAGGCAGACGTGGGGAAGTCTCACCTCCCGCCCGGCGATCGCGCTCGCGCTCGACAGCGTCGCCTACTTGATCGAGGTCACCTGGTTCGCGGAGCCGACCACGCCCGAGCAGGTTGCACCGTTTGCCCGGGATGCTGCTGCCCGGCACGGGATCAGGTCGGTGCTGTTGTCCATGTCGGGATTTTCCCCGGATGCGCGTCAATATCTTGGAACCCAGGGCAACCTCGGCCTCGTGTTGCTCGACCGTGCGCACCTCGAGGCGATCCTGTGCGGCCTAGTCACCCCACAGGCCATCCTCCAGGAAGCGGCGCGGCGGGCGTTGTTCGACCACAGCCCCTACACCAGCCTGACCGACCTGCTGGTGGACCGGGCGAGGCTGCCAGATCCGCCGCCGTTCGTCCCACCGGATCGGATGCCACAGCTCGCGGGGCAGCTCGCGCGCGCCGCGCCAGGCGTGCAGGCCCAGCTGGTCCTTGCCGGTGAGCATGGCTGGGGAGAACCACTCGGATTCGGGGCCGTCGACGACGCCCGGGTCCTTGTCACCACGGAAGACGGTATCGTCGAGGTCGATCTCAAGCGCGGCGGCACCGACTGGGCGCTTCCCCTCGCCGGGTGTCGGGGCGCCCTCCTCGTGCGGCCTGACGGAGCCGTCCTGACCTTGTGCAACGACGCGGTGGTCGGGTGGAAGGGTGGGGTCCTGACCCCCCTCGCGGGAGGGTTCGGCGACGCCCGGGCGCTGCTCACCGGGCCGGTCGGTGAACCGTGGGCGCTTTCGGGCCACGGCGCGACGTTCGGGACGGGCACGGCCACCCTGGCCTTGACCCGCCTCGGCGCCCAGCCCGGTCAGCAGCAGCGCCACAGCGTCCACTTCGACGCCGACGTTCGCACGGCAGGCTGGTTGAGCGACCTGCGGTTCTTTCTGGCGGCCGCGGGCCACTCGGCGGTAGTCGACCTGGCGCGCAGCAGCGCCGTCCACGATCAGGATTGGATCGAGACGCCGCATCCCAGCCCGGGCCACCTCGTCGTCGTGGACCCCCAGACCGTCATCACCGCCTCTCCAGACCCTGGTGGGGTCTACGCCACGATCTACCGCACCAACGTCAGCCGCCGAACCAGCGACCTGGTCTGTGAGGTCGCCACCAACCGGGTCCACGGCCTGGCAGCCGGCCCAAGTGGGCGTCTGCTGCTTCTCGGTGATGTCCGCGGCAACGCCGTCGGTACCCCACACCCCGTGCTCATCACGGTGACCTTCGAGCGGCAACGCGCCGTGCCGGAGGCCGCAGCGGCAGGCGTCCCAGCAGGCAGCCCGGTCGACCCGTATGACGCGGTGCGTCTGGCCGCTCGCGGCTCCCGCAAGGACTACGCACTGGATCCCAAGCCGATCGCCCGGGCCGGGCAGGCGACGGTGTTTGGAGCCACCCACAAGCCCAGCGGTACCCGGGTTGCGTTCAAGAAGCTCAACGCCCACGGCGAGGACGACCTGGCGCGCATGCGCCGCGAGATCGAAGCGGCACAGCGGTTCGGCGGCCATCCCAACGTCATGCCGGTCCTGGACTTCAGCCCTACCTACGACTGGTTCGTCATGCCGCTGATCAGCGACACCGCCCAGACCCTCACGGCTGCACTGCGCAACTCCGCGCAACTGCGCACGCTGGTCACCGCCATCTGCGATGCGCTGCGGGAACCCCACGAGCTGGGGTGGATCCACCGCGACCTCAAGCCCGACAACCTCCTCAAGCACGATGGCCCATGGATCGTGGCCGACTGGGGGCTCGGCCGGCGCCCGCGCGGTCAGACCAGCGACCCCCACCGCACCCACGCCGGAGGGCGATTCGGCACCGAAGGCTTCGCAGCACCAGAGTTGTCCGTCAACGCCCACGACGTCGGCCCGCAGGCCGACATCTACAGCATCGGCCAGATCGTCGGCTGGGCCCTCACCGGCTCTTGGCCGCAAGCCAATGTCCCGCTGCTGCCACCCCCCGGGCCGTGGCGCACCGTCGTCAGGGCCGCGACCTACCACGACCCTGACCGGCGACCCGCGACCGTTGATGAGCTCCTCGCCCTCGTGACCACTGAACTGAACGGCCCGCCCGAGGTTGCCGCCAACCGGGGCGAGCAGCTGCTCAAAGCCGCCCGCGACGGCGGCCAGGACGCGCTCCGACAGCTGTTCCACCTGGCAGCGCGGCACCCTGCCGACTTCGACCTGTACATGGACGTGATCGTCAACCTCAGCGCTGACGAGGTCCGGCGCGCGGTCTCGGCGGACCCTGCGACGGCGCGGGAGGTCGTCCATGCGATGGCCGAGCTGCACAGCGGCGGGCAGGTCACTATGGAGTTTCGCGACATCGACCGGCTGATCACTTGGCTGCTCATGGTCGCATACCGCGCCGAGGCCATCGAGGAGTGGGATCTGCTGGAAGACTGCGCCGACGCCATCTTGTTCTGGGACCAGTGGGACCGGTGGCGGGTGCAGCGCGAGATCCGGTCCTGGCTCGCTACGCGGTCCGGACTTGCTGCCGGCGTTGTCGCCGCCGTGCTACGGCGTCACCGTGACGCACATGCCCATTTCGAGGAGCTGGCCAGCAACCGACGTGTCGACGGCCGCATTCGCCAGGCGCTCAGCGGGACGCTCTAGGACCCTGCTGAAGATGCCTGCTCCGGTCAGGACTGTAGTTCCGCGGTAGGACCCGAGGCGGCCCGCGCGGCGGGAGATCAGGTTGGTTCGGTTCAGCGCCGTCCGCGGATCGTGCGGTACCGCACTGCCGCATGGCCAGCGCCGGGCATCGCGGTCAGCCACGCGGCCGCCTCGGCCAGGCTTGCATGTCCGCCAAGTTCGACACCAGCCAGCCGGTTTGGCGTCCACCCGGTGCCCAGGAGTTCGGCCCACTGGTGGGGGTTGAGGCTGAGCACGCGCAGCGCCGGGAACATGGCGATGGCACCCACGTCGGAGACGGTGGCCTCCGCGAGGTCCAGCCGCACCAGGTTTGGCAGGTCTGCGAGCGCGGCCACCGAGACCGGTTCGCTGTTGCCGCCCAGCGTCACGTACGCGAGTGTCGGTGTCGCGGCAAGCCGCCGCGGCTCGAACCGCTCGGCCTGGACGTGCACCTGCTCGACCGGCGCACCCGGCGGGATCGACAGGTCCACATGCTCGGCTTTCTGCCGCGAATCCAGGACCCAGATCGAGCGAAGATGCGGCAAGCCGGCCAGGTCCACAAGCCGGACCTGGCCGACCTGACGCAAGTGCGCCGACTGGATCAGCGACGCGTCATCAACGGCGGCCACCTCGTCGACCAAGGCGGCACCACCGACGTCGACGAACCATTGGTGATCCGGGACGCTCCAGCCGACCGCGTGCCACTCCCAGTCCTCATCACCGGGCGCTGCGCGGCGCATGGCCCCCAAGACCGTGCGCATGAGGTGGCGGACCGACGCTGCGACGTAGACGATCGGGCCGTGCACGTCGCGGCCGTACATCAGGAGTTGGCCGTAGGCCCCTAGCTCCGCCGGATCGAGGTCCACGGCGGCGTCGTTGCCGCCATAGTCGGGCGCGAACGTCACCCACCAGTCGTTGCGCGACAGCCGGCGGACATGCCCGTACGGGTAGGTCTCGAACACCACCGGGTCGTACTCGAACAACCCGTCCGGGTCGTACTCGGACAACCTGTCGTCGGATCCATACCAGCGGGGCGAGCCGGGACCGCCTTCCTGTTCCTGGTACCAGGCAACGACCTGCTCCAGCGGCGCCGGGCTGAACCGGCCCAGCAGCCCGGACTCCCAGGTGTCGTCATGGATGGTCCGGTACAGGGCGCGAAGATCCTCCGGCAGGCGCACGCCGAGCCGTTCTTCGACCGCGAGGATCTCCGCTTCGCTGTAGCCGGGGGTGTACAGCGGTGGCGCGCCGCGCAGGCGGGTGTGCCGGTCGACGAACTCCGCGACCAGGGCCTGCACCTCGGCCAGCACGGCCGGATCGGTAGGACGCCCATCGTTGCCGGCGGCCGGCGGCTTCCGCATGCCGGGCTTGGGGTGGTTGGGGTAGCGGTAGCCGTCATCGAAGACGACACGCGCCGGGAGCGACGGCAGGTCATCGGAGTAGCTGACCACGTAGTCACCCGCCCGGGTCGCGGTCAACTCCACGACCAACACACCGCTGATACCCTCACGGGACCTGAGCCGTGCTCTGAGGGCGACGAGGCCCGCGCGGAACGTCTCGCCCCAGTAACCGATCAGGGCAAGATCGCCCCCCATGTCGTACGTCTGGCCCGAGTAGCCACTATCCGTCACGGCGGCTTGCATCGAACCGGGCTGCTCGAGCCCTGCGGCGAACGCCGACCCGAGCTCGTGTACTGCAGCTTCGATCTCGTCCACGGCCGCGATCCTTTCACATGGTCGGCAGTGCTGTAGGAGCCTGCTGCAGGGCATGGTCTGGTTGATCGTGCTGGTCGTGTCGATCCGGTATTTCGCGCTGGAGGCTGTCGGCGGGCAGACTGCCGGCATGTCGCCCACAAGCCACCCATCCGATGCCCAGTTGGACGCTGCCACCTGGTGTCGTCACCTGGTCCCCCAGGGGTCGGTGTATGCCTTCCTGGCCGACCACCGCCACCAGCTGTTCCTGCCTGAGCTGTTTGCCGACCTGGCCCGCCCGGGTGGCGGGCATCCCTGTGTGCCCGCCGAGGTGATCGCCACGGTGATGGTGCTGCAGGCCCTGGAGGGCCTGTCGGACCGCGAGGCGATCAGCGCGCTGCGGCGCGATATCGCCTGGAAAGTCGCCTGCGGGCTGCGCCTGGACGACGAGGGATTCCACCCCACCGTGCTGGTGTACTGGCGAGCGCGGCTGCGGGCCTCGGATCGGCCGCGGCGGATCTTCGAGGCGGTCCGCCAGGTCGTAGAGCAGACCGGGGTCCTCAAGGGGCGGGGTCGGCGGGTGCTGGACTCCACCATCCTGGAGGATGCGGTGGCGACCCAGGACACGGTCAAGCAGCTGGTGGCGGCGATCCGTCGGGTCCGCCGGCTGGTGCCCACGGCCCTCGAGGTCGAGTTGACGGCCCATGACTATGAGCGGCCGGGCAAGCCCGACTGCGCCTGGGACGACCCCCAGGCCAAGCAGGCGTTGGTGTCGGGGCTGGTCAACGACGCGTTGGCCGTGCTTGCCGCAGCCGCCGACCTGGAGTTGGACGCCGGGCAGGCCGAGGCGGTGGCGCTGCTGGCACTGGTCGCCAGCCAAGACGTCGAGCCAGCCGAGCGGCCCGGATCGTGGCGGATCGCAAGGCGGGTCGCCCACGACCGGGTGATCTCCACCGTCGACCCCGAGGCTCGGCATACCCGCAAGACCACCGCCCACAAGCGCGACGGCTACAAGGCCCACATCGCCGCCGAACCCCAGACCGGGCTGGTCACCGAGTGCGCGCTGACCGCCGCCACCGCCCCCGACGGGCCCACCGGGGTCGAACTGCTCGCCAAGGAGCGGCCGGGCCTTGAGGTGCTGGGCGATACCCACTACGGGTCGGGGCAGACCCGCGCAGCACTCACCGCTGCTGGGCACAGCCAAACGATCAAGCCGATCCCCCTCCAGAGCGCGGTGCCGGGCGGGTTCACCATCCACGACTTCCGCATCGACCTGGAGGCCGGCACGGCCAGGTGCCCGGCCGGCTACCAGACCAAGATCACCGCGTCGGGGCAGGCCAGCTTCGCGCGCCACTGCCTGCG
>WNGB01009767.1_pt1 | contig 13404 bp, 15 predicted proteins | sample 5400681 | NCBI WGS metagenome assembly WNGB01 (sample SAMN13153367, study PRJNA577476) | soil metagenome | isolation source: 115 cm soil or saprolite under grassland replicate 2 | place: USA:California | collected 2016-06-15 | reverse complement strand
GATCTGCGGGTCGGGGCCGGGTATTCCGCGTTCATTTTCGCGCGCAGCGACATCTACCATTACCTGCCGCTTCCGGGCATCGTTCCCGTCGCAAGCGTGGGCACCGACCGCGCGAGCCTGCTTGCGGCGTACTTGCCCAGGATCAGCAACGGCATCACCGGGCGCGGCAACGTGATCTACGCGTTCGGCCGGGTCAGCTTCGACTAGAGAATCCGGTCAGCCCGTGGCGGCTGCGAGATCGCACCATCATCGACGTGCCGACCCGACGTCCCGCCCCATGTCTTCTTGATCGACGCTTCGCAGACCGCGAGCGTTCCGGCCTGCATCATATAGCGTTTTGGGCAGACGCAAGAAGCTTCGCCCGCCTCGAGCGGGAATCTACGCCGCCAGGGCGAGCGACCGTCCGGACATCGCTGCTTCGGCCTCGAGCGTGACGGCGAGCGCATGCACCACCGCCGCGATCCGCACCGCCGCCTGGATCTGCTCGGCAGTGACTCCCGCCTCGCGCAGCACGCGCTCGTGCGCGACCAGACACCTGCCGCATCCGTTCACGGCCGATACCGCGAGCGACCACAGCTCGAAATTCTCCTTTGCGGTCCCCGGGTTCGCCATGACGTTCATGCGCAGCTTCGCGGGAAGCTTCGCGTACCCGTCGGCTTCGATCAGATGCACGAAGCGGTAGTAGATGTTGTTCATCGCCATCACCGCGGCCGCGGCCTGAGCGGCCTTGAGCGCCGCCGGCTCGAGCATCGGGCCGAATTCGGCGAGCGCCGCGCGGATCACTTCAGCGTTGCGCGAAGCGATGGCCGAGGCGATGAAGGTTCCGGCCTTCTTCTCTTCGCCGAGCACGGTCTCTGAAGCGAGCGTCGACAGGTTGAGCTTCAGGTCCTTCGCGTACTCGGGAAGGCGGTCTTTCAGGGTCGAGAGGGACATGGTGTTCTCCAATCATGCTGCCTTGAGAAACTCGTCGCCCTTTTGCCAATTGCACGGGCAGAGCTCGTCGGTTTGCAGCGCGTCCAGAGTGCGCAGCACTTCGTCGACGTTGCGCCCGACGTTGAGGTCGTTGACCGACACGAAGCGGATGACACCCTGCGGGTCCGCGATGAAGGTCGCGCGCAGGGCAACGCCCTCCTTCTTGTCGAGCACGCCGAAGGCGCCCGCGATCTCGCGCTTGATGTCCGCCAGCATCGGGAACGGAAGGTCTTTCAGGTCCGCATGCGAGCGGCGCCACGCCAGGTGGACGAACTCGCTGTCGGTCGAAACTCCATAGACCACTGCGTCGCGGTCGTTGAAGTCCCGGTTCAGCTTGCCGAAAGCCGCGATCTCGGTTGGGCACACGAAGGTGAAGTCCTTGGGCCAGAAGAAGATCACTTTCCATTTGCCCGGGTCGGATTGGTCGGTCACCCGGGTGAAAGCCTTGTCCATGTCGATGGACACCACCGCCGGCACATCGAAGGCCGGAATCCTGTCGCCGATCGTCAGCACGGTATTTCTCCTTTGAATGAAAAACCACGGAGCGGAGTTTGAGGCTTCGCGCTTGATCGATCCAACGATAACTTTATGTTATATTGATCGAGTGAATCGATCAAACGCCCTCCCGCCTTCGGGAGCGCTGCCCTCCCTCCGCCAGCTGCGTTACCTCGTAGTCCTGGCGGAACGGCTGAACTTCCGGGCCGCGGCGGAAGCCTGCTTCGTCACCCAGTCCACGCTGTCCGCCGGGATCAAGGAGCTGGAGAGGCAGCTCGGCGCGCAACTGGTCGAGCGCGACAAGCGCAGCGTGCGACTGACCCCGCTCGGCGAGCAGGTCACCGAACGCGCCCGGCACCTGGTGGCCGAGGCGGGCGACCTCGTCGCGACGGCGCGCGCCGCGCGCGAGCCGCTTTCAGAAGGCTTCCGGCTCGGAGTCATCCCCACGATCGCGCCCTTCCTGCTTCCGAACGCGCTACCGCAGCTGCGCCAGCGCTTTATGAAGTTGAAGCTCTACTTGCGCGAGGATCTCACTTCCCGGCTGCTCGAGCAGTTGCGCGCGGGCGAGCTCGATGCGGCCTTGATCGCCCTGCCCTACGAGACGGGGGAGCTCGAGCTGCGGGAGCTGTTCCGGGACGAGTTCTGGTTCGTCGCGCGCGCCGACGACCCGTTCGCCAAGCTGAAGGCCGTCGCGGTCGAGCGGCTCGACGTCGGCGACGTGATTCTTCTCGAGGAAGGACATTGCCTGCGCGAGCACGCCATCGCCGCCTGCGGAGCCGGGCGCAAGGCGGAGCCTCAGGGCATCGAAGCGACCAGCTTGCCGACGCTGCTGCAGATGGTCGAAGGCGGACTGGGCGTGACCTTGCTGCCTGAGATCGCCCTCAAGGCCGGCATCCTGAACGGCACGAAGCTGATTGCTCGCCCGTTCTCGACGCGCGTGCCGGCGCGCACGCTCGCGCTCGCCGCGCGTCCCTCGAGCGCCCGCGGAAAAGACCTGGACCTGCTTGCCGACTTTTTCTCGGGGCAACGGCACAGAGCGGGTATTCCCGGATTGCGGCGCAAGCGCTGAGCAGCGCCGGTATCATGCAGCGATGATGCAAACGTCCGGCAAGCGCCGTTGCCCGTGGTGCCTGGGAAGCGCGCAGTATCTTCGCTACCACGACGAGGAATGGGGAGTCCCGGTCCACGACGACCGGCGGCTGTTCGAGTTCCTGATCCTCGAAGGCGCGCAGGCAGGACTCTCGTGGTCGACGATACTCAACAAGCGGAACAATTACCGCAAGGCGTTCGGGCGATTCGACCCCGCAAAGGTCGCGCGTTTCGGCGCGCGCGATATAAAGAGGCTGCTCGCCGATTCCGGAATCGTGCGCAATCGTCTCAAGATCGAGTCGGCGATCGGCAACGCCCGCGCGTTTCTCGAGGTGCGGCGGGAATTCGGATCGTTCGACGCCTATCTCTGGGGTTTTGTGGGCGGGCGTCCGCTGCAGAGTATCCGGCGCGGAATGAAGCAGGTGCCCTCCCGCACGCCCGTTTCGGATTCGATCAGCAGGGATTTGAAGCGCCGCGGCTTCCGTTTCGTCGGTTCGACCATCGTCTACGCTTTCATGCAGGCGGTCGGGGTAGTCAACGACCACTTGACCGGCTGTTTTCGCCGCGCGCAGCTCCGCGCGCGCCCAAGATCGCGTTCTTCGGCTAAACTCCGCAGAAAATGAGTGAATCGGTGAAATCGATGCGCCGTATCGTCGCACTTCTCGTTCTCGGCTTGGGATGCGTTCCTGGCATGAGCACCCATTCTCAGGAAGGCGATCCAGCCGGCACCGTGACCCTGGTGGCGGCGCCACGCCTGGTCGACCCCGATTACCGGGGGGCCGTGCTGCTCGCCGTGCCCGTCGACAACAACCGGCACGTCGGCGTCATTCTCAATCGCCCCACCGGACGTTCGCTCGCCAGCCTCTTCCCGGAGCACGCCCCCTCCAAGCTCGTGCGCGATCCGGTGTACTTCGGCGGGCCGATGCTGCGCCAGGCGATTTTCGCGGTGGTCCACATCGACCACACGCCGGGCCCCGGATCGATCCAGATCATGAAAGAGCTGTTCCTCGCAACTCAAGGCACGGTCGTCGATCACATCATCGAGCAGACTCCCAACGAGGCGCGCTACTTCGTCGGTTATGTCGCCTGGCGTCCGGGGGAGCTGCGCCAGGAGGTCGACCGGGGATTGTGGTACGTGCTCGATGCCGACCCCGAGCTCGTCTTCCGCAAGGATCCGGCAAGGCTCTGGGAAGAGCTGCTGCGGCGCGTGCGGGCGGTGACCGCCTGGACCCCCGGATGAAGCGCTCGTGCCGTGCCGCGCTTCTCGCGCTCCTCGTCCTCGCGACGGCCGCCTCCGCGCAAGGCTCCTCCAAAACGCTTTTCCTCATCGCAAGACCCGGGATGCCCGACCCGAATTTCCGGGAAACAGTGGTCCTGGTCACCCAGGAGGAAGGCGCGGAGGCCACCGGTGTCGTCATCAACCGCCCCACCAACCGCTCGCTCGCCGAGTTGTTGCCGAGCGAGCGGTTCAAGTCCTTCACCGATCCGATATTCTTCGGCGGGCCGGTGGCGCCTCAAGGGTTGTTCGCGGTATTCCAGGCCGACAGGTTTGCGGGGGCGGCCGTGACCATGCTCCCGGGGCTGTACCTCGCGGTCGCGCCGGACTCGATCGACGCGCTGCTCGGCAGCCCGCCCCAGAAGATCCGTTTCTTCGCGGGCTACTCCGGATGGGCGCCGGGCCAGCTGCGGGGAGAGCTCGACCGCGGCGATTGGCTGGTTGTCGATGCCGACGCCGACACGGTTTTCCTGAAGGACACATCCAGGCTCTGGCAGGACATGGTGAGGCGGGCGAGCGCGGTCCGCGCCGACGCCGCGTCGATGCGCTGAGGTCTACTTCTTGAGGCCGATGAGCTGCATGATGCGCTCGAGCTCCGCGTCTTCCTTGGCGATCAGGTTTCCGAACTCCGCCGCCGGCATGAACGCGGGACGCACGCCCAGCCTTTCGCTCGCCTGAGCGAAATCGGGGCTCTCCGCGGCCTTGCGGATCGCCGACTCGAGCATCGCGATCGCCGGCTTCGGCGTGCCTTTCGGCACCGCGATGCCGCGCCAGGCTTCGAGCGACACGTCGAAACCCTGCTCGCGCGCGGTGGGCACATCGGAAAGCGCCGGATCGCGGCCCGAGGTCAGCGCGGCGAGCAGGCGTACCTGGCCTGTCTTGACGTACCCGGACAGCGCCGCAGGCAATTGCACCACTGCGTCCACCTGCGCGCCGAGCAGGCTGGTCACGACTTGCGCGGCGCCGAACGGCACGTCCACGACCTCGGTGCCCGCGGCCTTGAACAGCGCGACCGAGGAAATATGGGTGTGGCTGCCGATCCCCGAATTGCCGACCGTGACCTGCCCGGGTCGCGATTTCGCCTCGGCGACCAGCTCGGCGAGCGTCTTCCACTTCGAGTCGCCGCGCACCGCGATCACCGGCGACTCGACCAGCACGCGCGCCACCGCGTCGAAGGCGCGGTAATCGAACGGCAGCATTCCGGAATGGAAGGTGGTGGAGACCGAGTTGGAATTCCAGACGACGGAATACCCGTCCGGTTTCTGGGCGGCAACGTATTTGTAGCCGATCGCGCCGCCGGCGCCCGGGCGGTTGAAAACGAGCACCTTGGCGCCGAGCTGCCTGGCCATCCCGTCGGCGAGCAGCCGCGCCGTGACGTCCGCCGAGGAGCCGGCGGGAAAGAGCACCGTGATCTCGATCGGGGCCTTCTGCGGGAAAGGCGGCTCCTGCGCCTGGACGGTCCCCGCGAGGAGGGCACCGAGAAGTATCCATCCTGTTTTCATGAACCGTCTCCTGATCTCAGTATATCTGCGACTTCGACGCGGCACCCCTCGCGCGCCGAGACGATCCCGGCGCGGATGACCGCAAGCGAGGCGGTCGCGCCTTCTCCGCTCATCTCGGGCCGGCCTTCGCCGCGGACCGCCTTGGCGAATTCCTCGAGCTCTTCGACGAAGGTATCGTTCTTTTCGCAGGCGACCGGGCTTGGGCCGCTGCCGCCGCGCTTCAGCAGCCGCAGGCCCTGGTGCATATCGTAATACGCGCTCGCTTCCTTGCCGTAGATATTCATCAGGTAGTACTCGGAAGCGGAGGCGTAGCTCGCGTTGAGCGTCGAGAGCGCGCCGTTCTCGTGCTCGAGAACGAGGCTCGCGACGTCGGGATTGTCCCCGGGCAGCACCAGCTGCGCGAACCTTCCATTCACCGCCTTCACCGGGCCGAGAAGGTATTCGAGCACGTCGGCGTAGTGAATGCCGATCTGCAGCATCACGCCGCCGGGCATTCCCGCCGCCGTATACCGCCATGAATTGAGATCGATCTTCCCCAGCCGATCGCGGCTGATGTTGGCCTCGGCGTTGACGAGCTTGCCGAACGCGCCCGCGTCGATTCTCTCGCGGATCCAGCGGAAATGGCTCTCGCGACGGCGCTGGTAACCCAAGGCGAGCACGACGCCCGCTTTGCGGCAGGCCTCGGTGATCGCCTGCCCCTCGGAAACGGTGTTGGCGATCGGCTTGTCGAGAAAAACGTGCTTGCCCGCCGCCGCGGCGGCGCGCGTGGTTTCGAGATGCGCATCGTTCGGCGTGGTGTTGACGATCGCCTCGATCGCGTGGTCCTGAAGGATCGAATCGTAGCTCGGCGCAGCGGTGCAACGGTATTTCGCGGCGAAGGCACGGCGCTTCTCCTCGGAGCGCGTATAGCAGGCGACGATCTTGAGCTTCTTCGAGCGCTGCATGGCGTCGGCGAGAACATCCGACCACCAGCCCATGCCGATGCAGGCGACGCGCAAAGGCTCCATCTATTTGGGCTTCGCCCCTATGGCTTCCACCGACTCCCGGGCGATGCGCTCGTCGGTCGCCCAGTCGCCGCCGCTCACGCCGACGCCGCCGATGCACTCGCCTTCCACGATCACGGGGCAGCCGCCTTCCATCGCGGTCCAGCGCTCCGGTCCTGCAGCGAGCGCGAGTCCCAGCGCATGCGCGAGGTCGAGGGCTTGTCCTTGAGCGCCGTGCGAAGAGGTCGGACGCTTGTTCGACGCCGCGCACACCGCCTTGGTGGTGGCCGAGTGCAACGAGTGGAAGCGGCCTCCATCCATGCGCTCGAGCGCGATGAGGTGCCCGCCCGCGTCGGCGACCGCAACCGAGATCGCGATCCCGGCCTGCCTGGCCTTGGCGACGGCGGTGTCGGCTATTTTTTTGGCGCCGGCGTGAGTGAGGCGCTTGGAGTCGGCGACGAACATTGAACCCGGATTCTGCCCGGGTTTCGGCAATCTGTCAGTGCACCGCTGCTTTTTGAGCGGATCTCGCCGCGGCCTTCTCGAACTGCATCGCGCCGCCGCGATATTCGACGCGAATGAGGTCTTTGGCGGCGAACCTGCCCTCGAGGATCTGTTTCGCGAGCGGGTTTTCGATGCTCTGCTGGATCGCGCGCTTGAGCGGCCGCGCGCCGTAGACCGGATCGAAGCCGGCCCTGGCGAGCTGCGCGAGGGCATTGTCGGCGACTTCCAGTCTCATTTCCAGCTTTGCGAGGCGCTCCTCGAGGTAGCGCAGCTGGATCCTGGCGATGTTCCGGATGTGTTTCTCGTCGAGCGCGTGGAACACGACGATCTCGTCGATGCGGTTGACGAACTCGGGCCTGAACTGCGTCTTTACCTCTGCCATGACCGCGGTCTTGATCAGGCCGGGGTCGTCGCCCTGCATCTGCTGGATCATGTGCGAGCCGAGGTTGGAAGTCATCACCACCACCGTGTTCTTGAAGTCCACGGTGCGGCCCTGGCCGTCGGTCATGCGGCCGTCGTCCAGAACCTGCAGCAGCACGTTGAACACGTCGGGGTGAGCCTTCTCGATCTCGTCGAGCAGGATCACGCTGTAGGGCTTGCGCCTCACCGTCTCGGTGAGATGCCCGCCTTCCTCGTAGCCGACGTAGCCGGGAGGCGCGCCGATCAGGCGCGCGACCGAATGCTTCTCCATGAACTCCGACATGTCGATGCGGATCAGGTGATCCTCCGAATCGAACAGGAACGCCGCGAGCGCCTTGCACAGCTCGGTCTTGCCCACGCCGGTAGGGCCGAGGAAAAGGAAGGACCCGTAGGGCTTGTTCGGGTCGGAGAGCCCCGCGCGCGAGCGCCGGATCGCGTCGGCGACGAGGTGCACCGCCTCGTCCTGGCCGACCACGCGCTCGTGGAGCTTCTCCTCCATGGCGAGCAGCTTGTCGCGCTCGCCCTGCATCATTTTCGAGACCGGAATGCCGGTCGCGCGGGACACGACTTCGGCGATTTCCTCGGCCCCGACCTGAGTGCGCAGCAGTTTCGGCCTCTCGTGCGCCGAGGGCGTCTTCTCGGCCTTCTTCAGCTGCGCTTCGAGCTGGGGCATGCGGCCGTACTGGAGCTCGGAGACCTTCTGCCAATCGCCTTTGCGCTTCGCGGCCTCCATCTCGAGCTTGAGCTTCTCCAGCTCTTCCTTGATGTGCTGCGATCCGGCCACCTGCGACTTCTCCGCCTTCCACACTTCCTCGAGGTCGGCGTATTCGCGCTCGAGTCTCTCTATTTCGCCCTCGATCAGCGTCAGGCGTTTCTGCGAGGCCTCGTCCTTTTCCTTCTTCACCGCTTCGCGCTCGATCTTGAGCTGGATAATGCGCCGGTCCAGCCTGTCCATGACCTCGGGCTTGGAGTCGATCTCCATCTTGATGCGCGCCGCAGCCTCGTCGATCAGGTCGATCGCCTTGTCCGGAAGAAAACGGTCGGTGATGTAGCGGTGCGAGAGCTCCGCGGCGGCGACGATCGCGGGATCGGTGATGTCCACGCCGTGGTGCACTTCGTACTTCTCCTGCAGGCCGCGCAGGATGGCGATGGTCGCCTCGACCGAGGGCTCGTTCACCATCACCTTCTGGAAGCGGCGCTCGAGCGCCGCGTCTTTCTCGATGTACTTGCGGTATTCGTCGAGGGTCGTCGCGCCGACGCAGTGCAATTCGCCCCGCGCAAGCGCGGGCTTCAGCATGTTGCCGGCGTCGATCGCGCCCTCGGCCTTGCCGGCGCCGACCATGGTATGCAGCTCGTCGATGAAGACGATGGTGCGGCCCTCGTCCTGCGCGAGCTCCTTCAGCACGGCTTTCAGGCGTTCCTCGAACTCGCCGCGGTACTTGGCGCCGGCAAGGAGCGCCGCCATGTCGAGCGACAGCACGCGCTTCCCCTTGAGCGTCTCGGGCACTTCGTCGTTGACGATTCGCTGAGCGAGACCCTCGACGATCGCGGTCTTGCCCACGCCGGGCTCGCCGATCAGCACCGGGTTGTTCTTGGTGCGCCGCTGCAGGATCTGGATCACGCGGCGGATCTCGTCGTCGCGGCCGATCACCGGGTCGAGCTTGCCCGAGCGCGCGCGCTCGGTGAGATCGAGCGTGTATTTCTTCAGCGCCTCGCGGCTCCCTTCGGCTTCCTGGCTCCCGACCGATTCGCCGCCGCGCACCGCCTTGATCGCCTGGTCGATAGCCTTCTTGCTGCCGCCGTTCTCCTTCAGCAGGCGGCCGGCCTCGCCCTTGTCATCGGCGAGCGCAAGCAGAAACAGCTCCGAGGCGATGAACTGGTCGCCGCGCTTCTGCGCTTCCTTGTCCGTGAGATTGAGGAGCCCGTTCAGCTCGCGCGAGATCTGCACCTCCCCGCCGTGACCCTCGACCTTGGGCAGGCGCGAAATCGCCTGCTTGGTCGCCTCGCGCAGCCGCGGAACGTTCACGCCCGCGCGGGACAGAAGCGAGGCGCTCGTGCCGTCCTCCTGGTCGAGCAAGGCGGCGAGCAGATGCAGCGGTTCGATGAATTGATGGTCCTGCCCGACGGCGACGCTCTGCGCGTCGCCCAGCGCCTGCTGGAACTTGGTGGTCAGCTTGTCGATGCGCATTTCGCCGCGGCCCTGAAACCTTTAGTTGAGATGCAAGTGGGGAGATTACGCCGGTTTTCAAGTCCCTACTGCAACGCGGCAAGATCCGATCTAATATCAAATATATAACTCATATCAAACGCGGCCGATGGCGATGAAGTTCGAGCTCCAGGAGCACCTGGGCAAATACCCGATCGTTCGAGAGATCGGCAGAGGCGCGACCAGCCGCGTCTACCTTGCGCGCGACCCGTTCGCCGACCGCGAGGTCGCCATCAAGGTGTTCCTGTTCGACGAGAACATCACTCCGCAGACCGAGCGCATGATGCACAAGGCGTTCCTCGCCGAGGCCGCGCTCGCCGGCAAGCTCAACCATCCGCACATCGTCGAGATCCTCGACGCGGTGGTCGAGCCCGAGCACAGCTACCTGGTGATGGAGTACGTGCCCGGCACGACGCTCGAGGCGCACTCGGAAGTCACCAACCTGCTGCCCCTCAGCAAGGTTGTCGAGATCATCTTCAAATGCATACGCGCGCTCGAGTATGCGTTCCAGCACGGGGTGATCCACCGCGATATCAAGCCGGGAAACATCCTGCTCTCGAAGTCGGGCGACACCAAGGTCAGCGACTTCGGCGCCTCGTTTCAGCAGCGCCTCGGCCAGGAGACGACCCAGATCAGCGGCGTGGGCTCGCCCGCCTACATGTCTCCGGAACAGATCCGGATGGAAGACGTTACCCACCAGACCGATATCTATTCGCTGGGCGTGGTGATGTATCGCCTCCTCACCGGCCGGCTGCCCTACGAGGCCAACACGCAGGCGGGACTCAGCTATGCCATTCTCAACACGGTCCCGGCCCGGCCGGTGACTTTGCGTCCCGACCTGGCGCCGCTGCTCGACCAGATCGTGATGAAGGCCATCGAGAAAGATCCAGCCGCCCGCCACAAGACCTGGCTCGAGTTCGGCAAGGAGCTCAGCCAGGCTTTCACCACGCTGCGCCTTTCCGGCGCGTCGGCTTCCGATTCCCAGAAGTTCAACGAGCTGCGCGACATGCCGTTTTTCGAGGACTTCGACGACGTCGCCCTGTGGGAGGTCGTGCGGATCGGCAGCTGGAAGACCATGGGCGCTGGAACCGTCATCATCCGGGAGGCCGATCAGGGCGACAGCTTCTATTTCCTGATTGCCGGCCAAGTGGGCGTGACGCTCCTTGGCAAGCAGCTCAACACCATCAAGCCGGGGGGCTGCTTCGGCGAGATTCTCTACTTCGCCGGCCGCACGGGGCGCCGCACGACCACGATCACGGCAGCGGGCGAGATCACGGTGATGGAGATCAAGGCCGATGCCTTGCGCGCCGCAACCGACGCCTGCCAGGTCGGTTTCAACAAGGCGTTCATGCGCGTGCTGGTCGATCGCCTGACCCAGGCGAACCTGCGGCTCGCCGGGCGCGCCTAGCTTCACAAAGCAGCCGAGCGGCGATCACCATCGCCTTAACGCACTACCATCACCGGACGGCCCGCGTACTGCACGACCTGCTTGGACACCGAGCCGAGGAGGAGGCGTGCAAACTTCGAGCGACCGCGGTCGCCGACGACGATGAGGTCCACTGCCTGCCGATCGGCGTCGTAGATGATCTGCTCGGCCGGATGGCCTACCCCCACTTCGAAGTGCGCCTTGACACCCTTCGCCGCCACCGGCGCCTCCAGCTCGGCAAGCAAGTCCCGATGGTAGCGTCGGGAGTTCTCGATCACCGCCTCGGTTTCCACGTCGTCGCCGATCTCGGGCGGCCGGCACACCGTGAGCACAAAGAGCTCGGCACCGTACTTGGCTGCGAGCTCGAGCGCGGTCTCGAAGGCTTTCCGGCCGGATTGGGACCCGTCATAACCGACAAGAATTTTTCCGTACATGCGTCAACTCCGTGGCGCTTCCGACGCAGAAGCCCGGTTCGGTAGGGGCTGTTTGAATTCCTTCGGGAGCAGATGGCGCGGGAGAAACCAGATATTGGCGATGAGTGTCGGCACGACCGCGCTTGCTATCACGGCAGCGACCAGAGCCGAGTACTGGCCCTGGGTGACGATGCCGTGCGAGAGGCCGAACAGCGAGGAAATGGTGCCGAAGGTGAGGCCGGTCGACATCAAGAGCGTCGTGTACATACCCTCCTTCCGCGGCGACCGGAACGCCTGAGTCACGGGATAGACGCCTGCTATTTTGGTCAGGACCTTGACGCCGAGCATCAGGAGAAACGCAGCGGGCGCGGCGATCAGAGCGGGCACCGAGACGAAGGAACCGGCCCGGATGAAATAGAACGGCGTCAGCAAACCGAACGTAAGCGTGCGCAGGCGCCGCACCAGTACGTGGTCCTTGCCGACCGTACCGGCGAGCATCATGCCCAGCACGTAGGCGGGGAGCACGGCTTCGCTGTCGGCCCAGCCGGCCAGCGCGCCGAGCCCGAACAGGAACAGGAGCAAAAACTTTGTTTCGAGCTCGGAGGGCCGGCCGCCGAAGCGCCGGAAAAAGCGCGGCGTGAGCGAGGGAAGCGCAAGCGCCGCTGCGGCCAGTCCTCCGACGAACAGCAGCGTTTTCAGCGTGAACGGCGCAAAGATCAATCCGAGCGCGACGACTGTGCCGAGATCGGTGATGAAGCAGGCCGCGAGCACGGTCTTGCCGTAGTCGGTGGCGTTGAATCCGAACTCGATCATCACTGCGTACACCACGGCGACCGAGGTCGTCGACATCGCCACCCCCGCGAGCCAGCTCGCCTCGACCTCCCAGCCTAGCCACCAGCGGGCGGCGGCCGCGCAGCCGAAAAACGGCGCGAAAAAGCTGATCAGACCTACGGCGGTCGCTTCCTTCCATTTGCGCCTGAAAACCTCGGGATCCAGCTCCGCGCCTGCGAGGAAGGTGAGCACGATGGCGCCGGCACCGGAAAGGAACTTGATCCAGGCCTGATCTGCGCCGAGAACCGCGGCACCGAAGGCCGCGCCGAGAACGAGCTGCGCCACAGTGCCGACCACGATTTCGGAGAGCGCATTGGCCACCCTCAGCCAAATGGAAAGCAGCGCCGCGAGCAACGCAAGCCCAAGCCAGAGCGCGGCCAAAGCCCAGATTTCGGTCATGAATACTCCCGTTGATAGCCGCTCGGGCTTTTAGGCGGCGCTCGACTTCGGCGGCTCCCAGCGCTGCGCGGCTTCGTCGTCGGAGGCCCGCGACTCGACCCAGCGCGCGCCCCGTGGCGTTTCCTCCTTCTTCCAGAAGGGCGCGCGGGTCTTCAGGTAATCCATGATGAACTCGCAGGCGGCGAAAGCCTCGCCGCGGTGCGCCCCGCAGACCACGACGAGCACGATCTGATCGGTGGGCCTCAATTCGCCCACGCGGTGAATCACGAGCACCTCCATCACGTCCCAGCGGCGCTTCGCCTCGGCGACGATCTTCTCGAGCGCCTTCTCGGTCATGCCGGGATAGTGCTCGAGCGTCATCTTGGTCACCGCGTCGCCGTCGTTCCCGTCACGGCACACCCCGATGAAGCTCGCCACCGCGCCGATCTTCGGGTCGTCCCTCCGGAGCGCCGCGATCTCGGCGCCGGCGTCGAAGTCCCGAGTCTGAATGCGAACCGGCATTTCAGCCTCCCGTTACCGGAGGGAAAAAAGCGATCTCGTCGCCCGGCTTCACGGGCGTCGTCGGCTGCGCCATTTCCTGGTTGACGGCGACGCGCAGGGCCTTGCCCTGGGCAAGGGCCGTCTGCCAGGCGCCTCCGCGGCCCATGAGCAGCGTGCGCAAGCCCGCGACCGTGGACGCCGCGGGCGAGATTTCGAGATCTTCGCCGGATTTGCCCAGTTGCTCGCGCAAGCTCGCCAGGTAAAGGATCTTGACCTTCATCGATACAGCTCCGAATACGGCATGAACCTCACCATGTCCCCGGCGCGGATGGGATGCTCGGCCGGATTGTCGACCAGGCCGTCCGCCCACGCCGTGGACATCAGCACCGCGGAGTCCTGGGTGGGATA